>Ga0209168_10003196_pt1 | contig 11433 bp, 9 predicted proteins | sample Coa_R1_FD_187156 | JGI IMG/M metagenome (GOLD analysis project Ga0209168, IMG submission 187156) | Surface soil microbial communities from Centralia Pennsylvania, which are recovering from an underground coalmine fire - Coalmine... | ecosystem: Environmental > Terrestrial > Soil > Unclassified ... | reverse complement strand
TTTCCCCCGATTAGTGACGGAAGGGGAAATCGATGCGTTGTTGAAATCCTTGTCTGGAGGTGCCAAATGAGATTGGTTAAAGTCTTGGTTGCTTTTTCCGTGGGCTCGCTCACGGGCCCATTCATGCTTAGGGCGGCGCAGCCCGATACGCTGGTCGCTCATGAGTGGGGCACGTTCACTTCAGTCGCGGACGAAACAGGCAACCCCGTCGAATGGGCGCCGTGGCTGGGACCCAGCGACCTGCCGTGCTTTGTCGAGCGCCTGGACGGTCGGAACTGGAAGGTACTCTTGCACAGCTTTGTGCGAATGGAGACTCCGGTGCTCTACTTCTACGCCGCGCGTCCGACGACCCTTTCGGTTCAGGTGAGTTTCCCCGAGGGTTGGATCACGGAGTGGTATCCGAAGGCGGCCGTGACGGCCGGCAAGCCGTCTGATCACGGTGCCATCAGTGAATACAACAATGGAAAGATCGCTTGGAACTCGGTAGAGGTGTTGCCGGGAGCCAATCTGGAATTCCCCACTGCCAGCGGCGATAGTCATTATTTCTACGCGCGCAACACCGATTCCGCTCCGCTACGCGTCGGCGATCAGCAGGAGAAGCTGCTGTTCTATCGCGGCATCGGGAGCTTCCAGGTCCCAGTTCGGCCGAAGTTCTCAAGCGACGGGAAGCTCGAGATCCGCAACGCCGGGCCGGATCCGATCCCGCTAGCCATTGTGTTTGAGAATCGTGCTGGGAAGATCGGGTACCGCGTTCTACACGGTATCGCGAATACCGTCACCGTCGATCCGCCCGAAATGACGGGCGATTTCCAGCAGCTCAGGCAAGACCTGGCGGGCGAGCTTGCGGGATTCGGTCTCTATAAAAAAGAAGCCGAGGCGATGGTCGAAACCTGGCGCGACTCCTGGTTCGAGTATGGAACGCGCGTGCTCTATGTTTATCCGCGGAACCAGGTCGATGCGCTGCTGCCACTCTCGATCGACCCCAAGCCGGCTGCAACCGGTCGTGTGTTCGTCGGGCGAGTCGAGGTGCTCTCGACGTGGACCCAACAAACTATCCAAACCGCGATCGTCGCCCAGGATGCGGAGACGCTTACGAAATTCGGGCGGTTCCTGAACCCGTTCCTCGATCAGATACGGCGCACTGACGCGAACGCGGACCAGTCGATGAGAACGAATGCGTTCCTGCTTAAGGCGCAGCAGGAGATACAAAAGAGTTCATCCGGGAGCAGCGGCTGGAACTCAGGAGCTTGCGTTGAGTAACCAGAGTAATCCGCGCTATACGCCAAACTGCCGCAGGTGATGGTCCAGATGCTTGTACATCAACGTCGCCCATTCCTCCGGCGTCAGTCGCCCAAAAAAACTATGCGGATGCCTGGTGCATCCCTCTGTCCCGGCGGCGGCGAAGCGGTCGATTAATCCGCATAGCCGCCTCCGTTCTGTTTCCAGGTCCCGTTCGTCCTGCACCACCAGATCCTTAGCCGTGGGCGAATTCCGGCGCATCGGTTCGTCGTTCCCAAGTACCAACGGCTTCACTATCCGTCCCATGATCCGCCCGATCCACATGCGCGGCGGGATCCTGTCCCCTACAGCCCACTCGATCCCCGAGGAACAATGCGCCAGCGCTTGCGCGGGATTCATCTTGCCCCACAGCCGGTTGCTGTCCGGCCTCAGCTTCGCCGTCCGCATCTTCACTTCTTGCACCCTCGCCGCTTCAAAGAGATTTTTCATATCGTCTCCTTTTGAAGTGTCCCCCATCGTTGTACCGGGTGGCGAACCGCGAGGCGGGGATTGAAAGGCCCGCGCCACCGCTGTATACTTCAGGCGGAACGCATGCTATTCCAACGGCCACTTCTAGTCTTGCTGAGCGCTTCGGCCCTTTTCGCGGCAGATGCCAGTGTGGGCACCTGGAAGCTCAACCCGGCGAAATCGACCTTCAGGCCTGGCCCTCCACCGGTCGCCGAGACCCGGGTCTACAAGGCCCAGTCAAAGGGTGTAAAGACGACTGTAACGACAACGTGGGCCGATCGGATCACGACGACCGTTGAATATCCGGCGAACTACGACGGCAAGGACTACCCCGTCGACGGATCTCGCGATGTTGATGCGGTAGCCCTGACGCGGATGGATGACTACACTTCTGAAGCCATTCTGAAGCATGCCGGCAAGGAAGTCGGCACAGCGCGCCGCGTGGTCTCGAAAGATCGCAAGTCCATGACCATCAGCTACAAAGGCGTCAACACCAGGGGCGATCAGGTGGACAATGTCGCCGTCTACGATAAGCAAAAGTAGGCCCTCTCAGGCACCCGCGCAGTACTCTTGCCACCCCTCCCACCGACCCAATATGCCAAACCGGGCTTGCGCCCGGCGAAAGTATTGATTACATTAACCTAGAGGCCCGGAATTCGCCGGAGCCTCGTTGAATTCGGAATCCTTGGGGGCCAGATGAGTAAAGGTAAGAGCCGTGTTCGCCGCCCGCGCGCCAAACAGCACCAGTCGCGCCGCAATAACCTGTTGAATCTCGCGGCCGTGCTGGCGATCGTCGCCGTGCCGGGGGTTCTCCAGATCGCCCGCTCGCAGCAGGCCGCCGCGGTTCCTGGCGCGCCTGCGGCGCCCGTGACAACAGTAACTACGGCCGCGTCCGAGCGCGCCCTCCTGGATAAGTATTGCGTCACCTGCCACAACCAGCGCTTGCAGACCGCGGGATTGTTGCTCGATAAGCTTGATCCCGCCAGCATGCACGATCACGCCGAGACCTGGGAAAAAGTTGTGCGTAAGCTTCGCGCCGGGATGATGCCTCCCGCAGGCATGCCCCGTCCGGCTGCGCCGGTGCTCGAATCCATGGTCTCGTTCATGGAGCAGGAACTCGACCGCACCGCCACCTCCAATCTGATCCCGCCCGGGATGCACCGCCTCAACCGCACCGAATATACGAATGCGATTCGGGACGTGCTGGCGCTTAACGTGGACGCCACAAAGTTCCTGCCTCCCGATGATTCGACCCGCGGGTTCGACAATATCGCTGGCGCGCTGACGCTGTCTCCGGCGCTGATGGAGGCGTATTTGTCGGCTGCCGGAAAGATCAGCCGTCTGGCGATTGGCGATGTCTCGGCGCCCACGCAGGCTGTTTTCGAAGTGCCCGCGGACACCGCGCAGAACTATCACATCGAGGGGCTGCCTTTCGGAACTCGCGGCGGCATCCTTATCAAATATCAATTCCCCGCCGACGGCGACTACACCTTCAAGGTCAAAGGCGTCACGGGTTACTTCCAGGCGGTCCTGGGCGGCGTCAAGGGCGAGCAGCTCGAGGTCACGGTCGACGGCGAGCGAGTGAAGCTGTTCGATTGGGATAAGGAAATCGCGAACACCACCGGCAACGGCAAATCCACCCAGCGGATTCCGGTCAAGGCTGGCCTGCACACCGTCGGCGTGACGTTCCTGGCTACCAATGACGTGCCGGGCAGCGAACTGAATAGACCGTTTCAGCGGACCATGAACACGCCGGGCTCCATACCGGGATTTCTGTTCTATCCACATGTAGGGCAGGTTTGGGTAGAGGGCCCCTACAATGCGAAGGGCGCCAGCGACACGGCTGCGCGGAACAAAATTTTCGTGTGCCGCCCAACATCAAGTAAAGAGGCGGCCAAAGACGATGCTGCCTGCGCGCGCACCATCGCCGCTTCGCTCGTAAAGCATGCCTTCCGCCGCCCGGCCACGTCTTCGGACGTATCGCGATTGATGGAGTTCTATCAGTCTGGCCGGACCGATGGCGGGACCTTCGATGACGGTATTGAAGCGGTGCTGCAGCGCGTGCTTGCCGATCCCGAATTTGTGTATCGTCTCGAGCCGGAACCCGCCGGGCTGCTAGCGGGCAAAAGCTACCGCATCAGTGATCTGGCATTGGCTTCACGGCTGTCCTTTTTCCTGTGGAGCAGCGTTCCCGACGACCAGTTAATCGACCTGGCGGCGCAAGGCAAGCTCAAAGATCCAGCCGTCCTCGAGAAACAGGTGCAGCGCATGCTGGCGGATCCAAAATCCGAAGCCTTGATCACCAACTTCACAGGGCAGTGGTTGAGCGTGCGCTCGCTGAAGACCAGCGAGCCGGTGGTCAATCTATTCCCGGATTTTGACGATAACCTGAGGGCGGCCTACCAGCGCGAGATCGAGTTGTTCTTCGGCAGCGTGGTCCATGAGGACCGCAGCATCCTCGATTTGCTCACCGCGGATTACACCTTCGTCAATGAACGCTTGGCGAAGCAGTACGGAATCCCCAACATTTATGGCCCGCAATTCCGCCGGGTGACGTTGCCTCAGGAACTCGACGTCCGCCGCGGCCTGCTGGGAAAGGGCGCGCTCCTGACCGTAACATCGAACGCGGCGCGCACTTCTCCGGTCGCCAGAGGCAAGTGGTTCCTGCAAACGTTCCTGGGCGTCAGCCCGCCGGATCCGCCGCCAAACGTGCCGATCATCAAGGAAAGGCCCGTGGATTCCACCGGCAACTCGAAGGTGCCGACAATGCGCGAGACCATGGAGTTGCATCACACCAGTCCGTCCTGCGCATCGTGCCACAAGATCTTCGAGCCGATCGGTCTGGCGCTCGAAAACTTTGACGCGGTCGGATCATGGCGCACGCAAGATGGAGACAGCCCCATCGACGCATCCGGCGTGCTGGTGGACGGCACCAAAGTGGATGGCGTGGTGAGTCTGCGCGATATGCTGGTGCGCCGTTCAGATCAATTCACGCGAGTGGTGACCGAGAAGTTGATGACCTACTCGCTGGGCCGCGGCGTTGAGTATCAGGACATGCCGCTAGTGCGGTCGATCGTGCACGATTCGGCCGGCAACAGCTACAAATTCTCATCCATTGTGTTGGGCATCGTGAAAAGCCCCACGTTCCAAATGGACATGAAACTACCGGAAAGCGCCAATGCTGGCGGCACCCAGACTAGAGCGGCTCGTTAATAGGACTCGCGAGAAGGAGAAAGACAGCCATGGCATTCATAACTAAAAAGCACATGTCCCGCAGGACAGTTCTGCGCGGCGCCGGCGCGACGCTGGCACTGCCGCTTCTGGACGCGATGATCCCAGCCTCGACGGCGTTGGCGCAAACCGCGGCCACCCCGAAGCCCCGATTCGTCGGCTGCTTCGTGCCCCACGGGGCGGCGCCCGGTTATTGGGTGCCTGCCACCGAAGGCAAACTGGAAGCGACGCTACCCTTCAACTGGAAACCGCTGGAACCGTTCGTGAATCAGACGGTGATTATGAGCGGCCTGCATTCCCGGTCGGCCGAACCGCCTCCGGGCGCGACGGGAGCCGACCATTGGGTGGCCGCCGCGTTCCTGTGCGCCAACAAGCCCAAGAAGACGGCTGGCGCGGACGTGTACGCGGGCGCCACTATCGACCAGATCATCGCGCAGAAGATCGGCCAGCAGAACCTGATGCCGTCCATGCAGCTCGCGGTCGAAGATCCGGGCGCCAATTCGAGCAACTGCGGCGAGGGCTATAGTTGCACCTACACCAACACGATCTCCTGGGCCACCCCGACGGATCCTCTGCCCATGGAACTGAATCCGCAGGTAGTATTCGAGCGCATGTTCGGAGATGGCGCTAGCGCGGAGCAGCGCGCCAAGCGAAGAAAGCGCGACGGCAGTATCCTGGATTCGCTCACCAGCAGCCTCACTCGTCTTCGCACCGAATCGAGCGCACCCGATCGCGTGCGCATCGACAACTATACCGATAACGTCCGCGAAATCGAACGCCGCCTGTCCATTGCCATGGAGGCTTCGACCGTCGCGCCGACCGATATGTCGGTGCCGATCGGCGTGCCGCAAACTTTCGACGAACACATCAAGCTGCAGTTCGATCTGATGGCTTTAGCCTTCCAGGCGGACATTACCCGCGTCGGCACACTGCTCTTTGCCCGCGACCTCACCGGCCGGACTTATCCCGAAAGCGAAGCGCCGACCTCGGGTTTCCATGGCGTGTCGCATCACGGCGAAGATCCCCGGAATATCCTCCTTCTGGCGAAAATTAACCAATATCACATCAAGATGCTGGCCCATCTCATTGCAAAGCTCGCCAAAACTCCCGATGGAGACGGGACATTGCTCGATCATTCGCTGGTTCTCTATGGCAGCAACATGGGGAACTCCAATCAGCACGTCCACTACGACGTGCCGCATGTTCTGGTGGGCGGACTGAACGGAAAGCTCAAGGGCGGGCGTCATCTGGCCTATCCGCAAAAGCAGGTGCCGACCGGCAACCTGCTGTTGAGCATCCTGGACATGTACGACATTCATCAGGACAGCATCGGCGATAGCATTGGCCGTCTGGAGAACCTGTAGGGAATCTATGAGGCGCATCTTCCTTTCGTTGTTCCTGGTAACGTCAAGCGTCTGCCTTGCCGCTGCACGATCTGATGTTGCAGACGCAGCCATGCGCGGCGATAAGGCCGCTGTACAGAAGCTGGTGACCCAGCGCGCCGATGTGAACGCGCCTCAGAACGATGGCGCCACGGCGCTTCACTGGGCCGTGTTCCGATCCGATAAAGAGATGGTGGATCTTCTGATTCGCGCGGGCGCGAATGCCAAGGCCGCCAACCGCGACGGCGCCACGCCGCTCTGGCTTGCAAGCGTCAACGGAGATGCCGCGATTATCGAAGCGCTTATTAAGGGCGGCGCCGATCCTAATGAGAAGCAGCCTTTGGGACGCACTCCTCTTATGGAAGCGTCGCGCACCGGCAATGTCGATGCGATGAAGGTGCTGCTCGATCACGGCGCGCAAGTGAACGCGAAGGAGACCCTGCGCGGAACCACTCCTTTGATGTGGGCAGCGGACGAAGGCCATGCCGCCGCGATCAAGCTTCTGATCGATCGTGGTGCGGACATCAAAGCTCAGTCGGCCCTGGCCGAGCGTGGACGAGGGCCGGCGCTCGGAAAATCGAGCGATCCCAGGAAGCAGGTCGCGGCGCAGGGCGCGGCGCGGGCCGCCGGTCAAGCGTCGCCCCCACTGGGCGGAGGTCGTGCTGCAGCGCCGGCGGGGCGCGGTGGTGGCCGTGGTGGTCGAGGCGCTGGTGCTGCCGGAGCGGCCGCCGGAGCAGCCGGCGCCAACGGTACGGATCAAGCGGCGGATTTTACTGACGACGCCGCAGCCGCCGCGTTCGGTTTTGGCGGATTCGGCCGCGGGCGAGCAGTGGTGAAAGACGGCGGAGCCCTCACACCGCTGGTCTATGCAGTCCGCGCCGACGATCTCGAATCCGTCAAAGTCCTGCTGGCCGCGGGAGCGGACGTCAACCAGGTCACGGGCTACGGATGGAGTCCCTTGCTGGTCGCGACGCAAAATCGGTACTACAAGCTCGGAGCGTACCTGATCGACCATGGCGCCGATGTGAATCTCGCCAATAAAGGCATGTGGACGCCGCTGTATCTTGCCACCGACAACCGCAATATCGAATCCGGGGATTATCCGGTCCGCAAGGGCGACATGGATCATCTGGATTTCATCAAGCTCCTGCTGGACCATGGGGCCGACGTAAATGCCCGATTGAAGGACAGCACCGAGACCCGTACGGTGTTCACCAACCAGTGGCTGGATGAGAACGGCGCGACGGCATTCCTGCGCGCATCTCAGTCCGGCGACATCGTGCTGATGAAACTTCTGCTAGCCCACGGCGCCGATCCAAAGATCGATACGGTGCTGCACGTCACAGCGCTCCAGGTAGCCGCCGGAATCGGCTGGGTGGAGGGCATCACCTATGAATGGTCGCCGGAACAGACGCTCGAAGCCGTGAGGCTCCTGCTCGACCTGGGTCTCGATCCGAATGCGCAAGCCGACACCGGGCGCGTCGCGCTGCACGGCGCCGCGCACAAAGGTGCTACGGCCGTGGTACAGCTTCTGGTGGACCGCGGCGCCAAGCTGAATATCCGGGATTACGGAAACACCGACAATCGCGGCGGCAAGCTGGCCGTTCACACCTGGGAACCGGTGGACTACGCCGATGGGCTGGTCCGCGTCGGTGTGCAGTCGGCGATCGCGCATCCCGAGACCGGGCTGCTCTTGCGCAAACTGATGACGGCTGCCGGCCTCCCTGCCCCGCCGGTCGGCCGCACGCTGGAATCCATTTGCATCACCGAAGCGTGCGATTGATGTATTGACTCAACCACCGAGAGGCTCGTCAAAGAGCGCCATCTCCTCGGGTGCAGGTACTTGGAATAGCTCGATCCATTGGGACAGTGCATCGGGCTTTATGGGTGGGTTCTCCCTGCCCCGGCGTTGAAGCCTCTCCAACAAGACATCCGTGGGCACATGAAGATAGTGCAACTCAACAGCAGCGCCCAGGGCTCGGGCTCCAAGTCGCAGAGTATCCCGCTCGGATCTTCCCCAGGTGCCCCATTCGATGATTACCGTGAGATCGAGCGCGAGGATCTCTCGCGCTAGCTTCCACTGCAGCGCCTCGATCTTTCCGCGCCACTCCTGATCGTAGAGGTTCAGCGCAAGAGCATCCATCCACTCATCAGGAGAAAAACGAACCGCGCGCAACCTGCTTTCCAGCGCTTTGGCGTGCGTTGTCTTACCCGAACCCGGCAAGCCGCACACTATGATGAGTCTCCGGCCAGTGCCGGAACGATCTCTGGAGCCGATGTCACGTGGATGTAACACTCGCGCCGGCGCCATAATGCTAGCTTAAGAGTTTACTCTCCGGCGAGCGCATGTCAATCGACGAAGACTCTTCCGCGGCCTGGGCGCAGGCCCTCACTCTCGAAGATCCCAGGCTCTTCCACAACCGCGAACTCAGTCTCCTTTCTTTTCAAGAGCGCGTATTGAACGAGGCCAAAGAATCCTCGAATCCCCTGCTCGAACGGCTCAACTTTCTCTCCATCTTTGGTTCGAACATCGACGAATTCTTCATGGTGCGCGTCGCCGGGCTGAAGCAGAAAGCCGCTTCAGGAATAGGCGACACGACCTCCGGCGGGATGTCAGGCACGGCGCTTCTTGAAGCGATCCGCTCAGAGGTCGTTCGTCTGACCGATGAAGCGTATCGCTGCCTGCGTGAAGATATCCGTCCGGCGCTCGATCGCGCCGGCATATTTTTGGTCGATTACGCCGACCTCGGCGACGAAGACCGCATTCGCCTGAACGAGTACTTCCATCGGACGGTCTTCCTGGTACTCGCGCCCCTAGCCTTTGACCCGGGGCGGCCTTTCCCGCATATTTCCAACCTGAGCCTGAATCTTGCCGTCGTGGTCCAAGATGCCCGCGGCGAGGAGCGCTTTGCCCGAGTCAAGATACCCGACACGCTGCCCCAGTTGGTGCCTGTGCCCGCGCCTGAAGGCGGCGACCGATCCCCCCGCTTCGTCTGGCTGGAGCAGTTGATCATCGCCAACTTGCAGGCGCTTTTCCCGGGCCTCGAGATCAAGGAGGCTCATCCCTTCCACGTCACGCGGGATGCAGAGACATCCATCCAGGAACTCGAGAGCGACGATCTCCTGGAAACGATTGAGGAGGCTGTTTGGCGCCGAAGATTCCGCGACGTAGTTCGATTGCAGGTAGACACCAGGATTTCGGCGCATATTCTCGAGATCCTGACTAGCCAGCTCGAGCTCGTGGAGAAGGACGTTTATCTGATTGCGGGTCCTCTGGATCTGCGACGTCTGCGGGAGCTGAATGCGCTGGATCGCCCGGATCTCAAGTACAAACCGTTCCTCCCATATACGCCATCGGGTCTCCAGCCCAATGCCAAAGAGGATATTTTCACGCTGATCCGCAGCGGTGATGTCCTCCTGCACCACCCCTTCGAATCGTTCCAGCCGGTTGTGGAATTCATCCGGCGGGCCGCGCGCGATCCGGACGTCCTCGCCATCAAAATCACGCTCTATCGCGTGGGGCGAAACTCGCCGATTGTCCAGGCTTTGCTCGAGGCCGTCGAGGAAGGCAAGCAGGTCTCGGTATTACTGGAACTGAAGGCCCGGTTCGATGAAGAGAGCAATATCGAGTGGGCCAAAGCCCTGGAACGCGAAGGCGTACATGTGATTTATGGATTGGTCGGCCTAAAAGTGCATTCCAAGATCGCTCTGGTCGTCCGCCGCGAAGGCGACATCATGCGCCGCTATGTTCATTTGGGCACAGGAAACTACAATCCACTCACCGCGCGCATGTATACCGATCTGAGCCTGTTCACCTGCGACGAACAGATCGGCGCGGACGCAACCGACCTGTTCAACTATCTGACGGGCTACTCCGCCAAGACCGATTTCCGAAAGTTACTCGTCGCGCCGGTCAGCTTGCGGCGGCGGATGGAAGGTCTGATCCTGCGGGAAATCGAAATCGCCAGACACGGCGGTAAGGGTCATCTCATTTTCAAGATGAACGCCTTGGAAGACCCGGAAATGATTAAGCTGCTCTACCGGGCGTCGCAGGCCGGTGTGCAAGTGGATCTATTGGTACGCGGGTTGTGCTGCCTGCGGCCCCGAGTCCCGGGCGTCAGCGACCGCATCCGGGTTTCCAGCGTGATCGGCCGATTCCTGGAGCATTCGCGCATCTATTACTTCCGCAATGGAGGCCCATCCGGAGGAAAAGAAGAGGTCTTCCTGGGCAGCGCTGATCTGATGCTGCGCAATCTCAACCACCGGATCGAGATCGTGTTTCCCGTGGAGAGTCCGAGCCTGGCACATAGGATCCGTCATGAAATCCTCGAGGTCTATATGGCCGACGACGTCAACGCATACCAGGCACACAGCGACGGTTCTTACACACGAGCTTCGCGCAGCGAGACCACCGGCGGGGTCGACAGTCACCAGCGCTTTATGGCTCGACGAAGCTCCCGGCTTCACTGGAACGAGCACCTCTGAACCGATCCACACTGTAATGAGGGTGTAATAATCGCGTGATAGCCTCAATAGTTTGGTGCATCCAGGAAGGACCTCTTGTGAAGGAATTAAAAATTGAGAGTGAAACCGGGGCCTCGGGAGTCAAGATATTCCGGTTGACGGGCCCGCTGACCCTGGGCTCCGTGTTCGAGTTCCAAGACGTGGCGCGCGCGGATCACAACTCCGCCGTTGTCGTCGACTTATCGGGAGTCCCTTACATGGATTCCGCCGGACTCGGCGCCATTCTCGGCATCATGGCTTCCTGCCAGCGGAAAAGTCGCGGCTTCGGGATCACTGGCGCCACCGATCGCATCCAGACGCTATTCGCCGTTGCCGGCGTGAACGGCCTCATTCCCAGCTTCGACAGCGTGGAACTCGCTGAGCGTCAATTGTCCAGCGCTGCCTCCGCCTAGCTTCCTGTATATACTTAGCTCTTGGATGCTTGAAGCAGCTAAGAACCAGCTTCTAACCCAAGTAAGTGCGGGCACGTCCATGGGCGGCTTGCTTCGCCGCTACTGGATGCCGATCGCCGCGGTCAGTGAGTTCGATGACAAGTCGATCAAGCCCGTTC
>Ga0209168_10003194_pt1 | contig 11436 bp, 11 predicted proteins | sample Coa_R1_FD_187156 | JGI IMG/M metagenome (GOLD analysis project Ga0209168, IMG submission 187156) | Surface soil microbial communities from Centralia Pennsylvania, which are recovering from an underground coalmine fire - Coalmine... | ecosystem: Environmental > Terrestrial > Soil > Unclassified ... | reverse complement strand
ATTGCCGTGCGCTGATGCGGTACAGCGCGCGCTGCAAGACCGATGCGGCCATTCGCAAGCTGGCGGCCAGGGGCGGCGTAATGGGCGTCACCATGGAACGCTTGTTCGTGGGTACGGGAAGCACGGTAACCATCGAGAATGTGCTGGATCACGTGGATCACGTAGCGAAGCTGGTAGGGGTGGAGCATGTCGGCCTGGGCACCGACGTCGATCTCGACGGCCGGGATGCGCCGCTCGCGTCCAAGAAGAAGAATGACCTGGACGGCCTGGAATACTCACGGAAGATCTTCGAGCTGACCGAGGGACTGATCCGCCGGAGGTACTCGGAAGCCGATATCCAACTCATCCTGGGCGGCAATTTCCAGCGGGCGCTGACCTCGATCTGGCAAGCGTGATAAAATCTCGGGCGAGGTCACACTCCATGAAGAGGTTCGGTATTTGCCTGGTTTTAGCCCTGCCGCTGGCAGCCGGCTCGGTTCGCGTTATCCAGACCAACGCCGCGGGGGACACCGCTCTGTTTATCGATCCCGCCACCAATAAAGTCGTACTCACGGTGAAGGATCTAGAGGCCCCGCATGGAGTTACCTCCTCGCCGGACGGCACGCGCGCGTATTTCACCGTCGAATCCGACAGCACGGTGGTCGCGGTGGACACCAAGACTGGCAAGCATCTGGGAAAGGTGGCTTTGAGTGGGCACCCCAATAACATCGCCGTCTCCAAGGATGGCAAGTTGATTTTCGCCGGGATCGCCGTGGCGCCCGGAGGGATCGACGTGATCGACGCGGCCACCATGAAGAACATCAAGACCATCAAGGTCAGGGGCGCCGTGCATAACGTGTACGTGACGCCGGACGGAAAATGGGTGGTCTCCGGATCGGTCGGAAGCCGCGTCCTCACCGTGATCGACCTCGCGAAGCTGGAAGTTGCCTGGGATCACACCTTCGACAAAGGCGTGCGCTGCATGACATTCGACACCGCACCGGATGGCTCGGCCGCTCACGTTTATTTGCAGCTCTCTGACGTGCATGGATTCGCCGTGTTGGACCTCAAGACGCGTGAAGAAGTAAATCGGGTTATGCTTCCTAACGAACCCAAGGTCGGCGAAGTCCACAGCGGCGCACCCTCGCACGGTATCGGAATCACTCCCGACAAGAAGACCTTGGCGGTGGACAGCTCCGTCGCGAATGGCGTGTTTTTCTACTCCATGCCGGATCTCAAGGTCATCGGATTCGTGCCCACCGGGCCGACACCGGATTGGCTGACGTTCACGCCGGATAGCAAGATGGTCTACGTCGCGAATGCGGGCGCGAACAACGTGTCGGCCGTCGATATTCAAGCGCGCAAGGTGGTTGCGGTGATTCCGGTGGGCGAAGTTCCCAAGCGGAACGCGACGGTCGTGGTTCCCTAGGGAATTATCTTCCGCTGCTTGATCCAGTCCATCAGCACGTCGCGCAGTAGTACGCCTTGATCGTGGCGTGGAAACACTTCGCCCTTGTCAGCCCAACTCTGCGCGACAAAATCTGTAGTATCCAAGCGATATACCCGTTTCGGGTCCAGCGGCGTCGTCACGACCGGGTCGGTGCCGCCGGAAGGGTCCTTCAAGGCGGCCAGTTGATCGCCTGGAATTTCAAGCGTCACTACCGCATTTGCGAACGGCATCACGTTTCCGACGTGGCGCGCCAGCAACTCGCCTTTATGCAGTACGTCGCGAACGCCTCCCCGGTTGGTAAACGCAAAGTCCGCGGGCACCCGGTCGAGCATGGCTCGCTCCATCAGCGTTTTCACTTCTGGTCGCGGGATCTCGCGCGTTGCGCGGCCAATGGGAACGTCGACCAGCGCCGCGACTCTCGCTTCCCACTTCTCGACCTGGGCCTCGACCGTAGGATCGGCAGGGTATTCGCTGTCGTCCACGGGAATTCCAGTCCATTCGTGTGAGACGATGCGGCGGGTTGCGGTGTCATAGCGCAAAACCAAGCGGCCTACCTGGCGTCCGTAGCCTTCCGCGTGGATCACGAACTTTCCGTCGATTTCGACGGGTTCTTTCCACGGCCTGTGGTCGTGCCCGATCACAACCACGCTGACGTCCGCCAGATTGTGCAGGATCGATTCCCCCTCGGCCTTTTCTATGTGCGCCAGGACCACCACCATGTCGGCCTGTTCTTTTGCTCTCGCAACGATCGGCCGCAGAGTGTCGACGATGGGCGCCGCGCCATAGGGATCCACTTTGTCTCGCGTCGTGCTGCCTAGAAGATTTTCTAGCAGCGCGCCAACGACAGCCACGCGCATGCCCCCAACATCGCGAATCACGTAGGGAGGATTCACCAGCCGGTTGCCGGAAGGGTCCACGGTGTTGGCGCTGACCGTGGGGAAATTCGCGACCTGCATGAAATCGCGAATCTTCCGCCAGCCGTAGTCAAATTCGTGGTTGCCCAGGCAGTTGACGTCGATGCCCAGATTGTTCGCGATCTCGTAATCCGGTATGCCTTCGTACAACGTGCTGACCGGCGTGCCTTCCACCAGGTCGCCGGCGCTCAGCGTGAGCGCCGCGTTGGCCGCGGCTCGCTCCCGTTTGAGCAGGGTGGCTAAGTGAGCGGCGCCCCCGATGCCGTCGGGATCCGGCAGAAGACGATCGTGAAAATCATTGATGTGAAGGATCGTGAACTCGTGGACGGTGCTCTGCCGGCAGCCGGCCAGCAGGAGAGCGGAAACTAGAAATATCCGGCGACGGAGCAATCCCAATTATCGCCTGCGCCGGACAGACTTATTTCGCTCCGCGAGCCCAGTCCGCGATGGCCTTCCAATCTGGATCGTCTTGCGATTGGAACTGGCGGCCGCCGCTATGGAAATCGTCCCCGCCGGCCGTGCCTGCCAGCGGGTGCTTCAGCAGGGGACTGTTCATCAGATTTGTCTTGCTCACCAGCTTGGAAACAGCTTCGAAGTTTTGCTTCGACTGCTCTTCGGTCCAAGCGGCCGCGCCCGGCGCCAGCGGCTGAAGGTGGAACGCATTTCCGGCTCCGGCGTGACACACAACGCAGCGGGCGTGCCCTTCGCGCTTCTTTAGGAAAATCGGCTCAACCTTGGCTTTATATGCCGCATAGTCGAGCGATTGTGCTCCGGCGAAGGAGGCCACGATTGCAGCCAGAATCACAAGCCTGATTGGGGTAATCATAAGTCGTCCGCGCGGCCCATAATATCACATGGGGTTCGCGGTGTGGATCGACGCCAAGAACGGTCTCGCGTGGGCGCAGGGCACGCATGAGTACCGTCCCCTGGGCACTGCGGTGATCGCATCGACCGATCAGTTCCGGCATCGCGATTTTAGGAGCTCGCGGCGTCCCCCGGCTCACCTTCGCCGCTCTTTCGTGGGATTCTTCGGATCGCTGGAGGAGGTTAACATCCGGTTGTTGATACAACACAAGACGCGGCGCAAGTGGAGAGGACGGGCCACGCCGGCCCACTTGCTCTAGACCACCACGCGCTATACTTAAGAGTTTGCATGCAAAACGAACCTATAACTGACATCGCCCATCTGGGGCATCTGGAGCTTTACACCCCGAAGCCCGAGGAAAGCGTGCGGTTCTTCGTCGAGGTCATGGGGATGACCGAAAGCGGCCGGGAAGGCGACTCGGTCTATCTGCGAGCCTGGGACGACTACGAGCGCCACACCCTCAAGCTCACCGCCGCGAAACAACCCGGGATGGGCCACATGGGGCTTCGCGCCCGCAGTCCGCAGGCGCTGGAACGGCGCGTCGCGGCCTTGAAAGGCAGTGAATATGCTATCGGCTGGGATAAAGGCGATCTGTGCCACGGCCCGGCCTTCGTTTGCCAGGATCCGGATGGGCACAAGATCCAGCTGTACTACGAAACCCAGTGGTATGACGCGCCCGCGGCACTGAAGCCGGCGCTCAAGAATCAGGCGCAGCGGTTCCCGGCGCGCGGCTGCAACGTCCGTCGCCTGGATCACTGGAACGGTCTGGCCGTGGACATCAAGGCGAATCGCGAATTCTTCGAGAACTATCTCGGGTTCCGTCTCACCGAGCAGATCGTCCTCGATACCGGCGTTGAGGCCGCCATGTGGATGACCTGCACCAACAAGAGCTATGACTTTGCCTACACCAAGGACGCGACCGGAACCAAGGGCCGGTTCCATCACGTCACTTACGCGGTCAACAGCCGCGAGGAAGTCTTGCTCGCCGCCGACATTTTCCTGGAACACGGAATCAAGATCGAGACCGGTCCGCACAAGCACGCGATCCAGCAGACGTTTTTCCTGTATGTCTACGAGCCCGGAGGCAACCGCGTTGAGATCGCTAATGCCGGCGCGCGTCTGATCCTGGCGCCCGATTGGAGGCCCATCCGCTGGACCGAGACCGAACGGAAGAAGGGCCAAGCCTGGGGACTCAAAACCATCGAGTCCTTCCATATTTACGGCACTCCCGCAGTCCCGGGACATCCCGGCAGCGGCCCTGAACCCAGCTAGGCATCGCTTCAAAACCACGTGTTAGAGTAGTAAGTTTGCGCCACTATCAACGATTTTAGAAAGAGGACCACGTAGCAACCATGAGCCAAAGTCTGGAAGATCTTTTACAGAAAGCCGGGAACCCGGTGCAGATGCTCCGCAATTCGCGGATCGGAGCGTATGTGTACCCGGTGGTTTCCGCTGAATACTCGAATTGGCGCGATGAACAGCGCGCCTGGCGCGATTCCTGCGTGCTCTTCGACCAATCGCACCACATGGCCGAGATTTACCTCAAAGGCCCTGATGCCATCAAGTTAATCTCGCATCTCACCATCAACAGCTTCGCCAACTTTCCCGTCAACCGCGCGAAGCAAATGGTTCCCTGCAGCTACGATGGCTTCGTCATTGGCGACGGGATCCTTTTCCATCTGGAAGAGAACCACGTGGTGTTTGTCGGACGCGCGCCGTCCGTCAACTGGATCCAGTTCCACGCCGAAACCGGCGGATACAAAGTGGACGTCGTCCGCGACGACCGTTCTCCTTCCCGCACCGGTGGCAAGGCCGTGGTTCGCAAGGTTTACCGCTTCCAGATCCAGGGTCCGAATGCCGAGAAAGTCATTGAAAAACTGAATGGCGGGCCGTTCCCGAACATCAAGTTTTTCCATATGGACGTGATCAAGATCAAAGGCCGTAACGTGCGCGCGCTGCGGCACGGCATGGCCGGCGCCCCCGGTCTCGAAATCTGGGGACCATACGCGGAATACGAGGAAATCCGCGCCGCGATCGTCGAAGCAGGCAAAGACTTTGACTTGGTTGAGGTTGGTTCGCGCGCTTACGCGACCAATACGCTGGAGTCCGGATGGATTCCGTCGCCTCTCCCCGCCGTCTACACGGGTGACAAGATGAAGGCATATCGGCAATGGCTGCCCGCGACCGGTTATGAGGGCACTGGTTCGATCGGCGGCAGCTTCGTATCCAATAACATCGAAGACTACTACATGACGCCCTACGAACTGGGCTACGGACCGTTCGTCAAATTCGACCACGACTTCATCGGCCGGGAAGCGCTCGAAAAGATCGCCACCAAGCCGCATCGCAAGAAAGTGACGTTCGCCTGGAATTCCGACGACGTTCTTAAGGTGTTCAAGTCGCTGTTCGAGAAGGGCCAGGATCCCTTCAAGTACATCGATCTTCCGCTGTCGAATTACACCTCGGCATCGTACGACAAGATTCTCGCGAATGGGAAAGCCGCCGGGTTCTCGATGTTCGCGGGCTATAGCTACAACGAACGGTCGATGCTCTCGCTGGGCGTCGTCGATCCGGATATCGAGATCGGCAACGAAGTCACGCTGGTCTGGGGCGAAGAAGGCGGCGGCACCAAGAAAACCACCGTGGAGCGCCACCGGCAGATCGAGATCAAAGCGATCGTCAGTCCCGTGCCGTACGGAGAAGTCGCGCGCAAGACCTACGCGGCAGGCTGGCGTACCGGCAAGGCATAAGCCGCGTTCATCGTGCCTCGCGCGCCGTGCCCCTTGCGATTTATCGTAATTTGATATATCGTAATTCATAGTATGGCGCGCAAGCCTAAGACCGGTCCGGCCTCCGACCCGGAACTCCTCATTCTTTCGAGCCTGGCTTCTGGACCGAAGCACGGCTATGCCATCATGGGCGACGTCGAGGCCTTTGCCGGTGTGACTTTGGGCCCCGGAACACTCTACACAGCGATCACCCGCCTTGTCGAGAAGGAGCTGATTGCTCCGCAAGCGGGAGCGGGCCGCCAGCGGCCGTACAAACTGACAGCGGAAGGAGCGACGGGCCTGGCCGACCAACTGAACGCAATGCGCCGCGTGGCCGTGGTTGGGCTACGGAGGTTACGACCCGCATGAAGAAATCGATCGTCAACGCACTCCTTAGCTTTTATCCACGCGGCTGGCGGCGCGAGTATGGCCCTGAAATCGCCGATATTCTCCTTAGCCGGCCTTTGACCACAGGCATCATCGCGAATGTCCTGTCGAACGGACTGCGGCAGCGCGTTCTTGTGACCGAGCCCTCCACAATCCTGGGTCTCATGCTGCTGCCAATAGCCGCTTACTGGCTCGTGCACGACCAGTCGATCGTATCGCTTCAGACTTCGAATCTCTACGTTTTGTTCCTCATCGGCTGCGGGCTGTGGACCCATCTGCGCTATGGCGGCGCATTGTCCCGCTCAGGCAGAGCAGGAGTAAAACTCTCCGTAATCGCAGGGATACCCGTGATGGCCGCTGGCCTGCTGATGTTGTCCGGAATTCTGGACCTTCACGCCGCGCAGGATCACTGCTGGATTCGTGTTTCCGATTCATCCGATCTGCTGCGGCCGATACAAACCGCCACGTGCCCTCCGGCTGCATGGGGCGTTCTGATCGCGCCGGTGTTTGTCCTGCCTGCGTCATGGCTCTGGGGAATGCTCGGCGGGTTCCTGGCACGCTGGATCGCTCCCGGCGGTGCAAGACCATCCGTCGTAAAATGACGTTTATGGTGTCAGGAGCTTGACGGGTCCCGTTCTGGTCGCTGGCGGCGCCGGTTATATAGGTAGCCACACTTGTAAGCTGCTCGCTAAGGCCGGGCGGGAGCCTGTCGTCCTAGACAATCTCAGCACCGGCCATCGCTGGGCCGTTAAGTTCGGTCCTCTCTACGAAGGCGATATCGAAGACGGCGAACTGGTGCAGAAGATCGTTCGCCAACACGGCATCACGGACGTGATCGACTTCGCGGCGAAAGCCTACGTCGGGGAGTCGTACACGGATCCTGGCAAGTACTTCCGAGAGAACGTCGGTAAGACCATTCACTTCCTGGATGCGCTGATCGCATCCGGCGCCAAGAACATCGTATTCTCATCGACCTGCGCCGTGTATGGGGATCCTGAGACCATCCCCATCACCGAATCGGAAAATAAGAAGCCCGTCAACCCATACGGAGAGACCAAGCTTTTTGTCGAAAAGATGCTCCACTGGCACGGCATTGGCCACGGTCTCAAATGGGTCGCCCCGCGCTACTTCAACGCGGCAGGGGCCGATCCCGACGGCGAATTGGGCGAACTGCACGAGCCCGAAACGCACCTGATCCCGGCCGCTTTCGAAGCGGTTCAAGGTAAGCGTCCACAGCTCGAAGTCTACGGCACCGACTATCCGACTCCCGACGGGACCGCTGTTCGCGATTATATCCACGTCTTCGACTTGGGCCGCGCGCATATCCTGGCGCTCGACTACTTGCGTGGCGGCGGCGAGTCCACATCGATCAATCTGGGTACCGGGGTAGGGCAGTCCGTCCTGGACGTGGTGCGTGCCGTGGCCGCCGCGAGCGGCAAGGAAGTGCCTCATGTGCTTCGTCCCCGCCGCGCCGGTGATCCGCCGGAGCTGGTGGCGGACCCGTCTTTAGCCCAGAAAGTCCTCGGCTGGACCGCCGAATTCCGCGACATCACTCGCATCGTCGAGACGGCCTGGGCCTGGCACGCGCGCCATACAGCATCGTAATTCTCTTCATTTCTCTCCCAGGGGTGTTGTGATATAGTAGCTCGACTCACTTCCCACGTAGGAGGACTGCATGAAACAGCCCGCGCTCGGAATTGTCGCGACGGTCCTGGTTATCGCCGTCTCTTTCGGTTTCATTTCTCTTTTTGATTTCTCGACGCTAGGCAGCTGGGTCATTTTCGTGATGGCTGCCATCATCCCGATGGAAATTGTCATCGGTGTCGCGTGGGGAGCCAATCCCAGCTTCGCCGCCGCGCTGCCGCAGCCTCTCAAAGGGATTCTTCTGGTGCTGGTGAATATCGTTGTCGGCGTGATCGTAGGCGGAATCTGCCACGCCGTGGTGGGAGGCCGTATAAGCCCACCGGTTCCGATTCTGGTCCTGTTCGGGATCGTTTCGGTGGTGGTCACCTTCTGGCTCGCGATCATGTTCGGAGGGTGGCCGTTCAACAGCTTGATTAAGAGCCCTGTAGGAGCCGGCGTGGTCATGTTGGCGGCGGTCTACATCATTAACTACCTGCTATTCCGGCTGTTCTTCGATTTCAGCTTCATGGCGGGCGCACCCTGGTATAACGCCAGCATCGATCCGCACGGGATGTTCAACGGCGTGAACGCACAGGTGTTCTATGTGACTTCGCTCACCTTCCTGTTTGTGCTGCTGCATTTCGATTTGTGGCCGTTCACCTTGTCGCCCGCGGTGATGAAGCAGCCTGTGCTCGGCATCGTCTGGACGCTGCTGTCGCTGGCGCTGGGCGCGCTGGCGTACTACATCGGCGTGAATATGATGGGCATGGATCCGATGGTATTCCTGATCTCCGGACCGATCCCGTTCATCTTCGGGACAATCGTGATGCTGAATATGCTGCACAATTCGCTATTCGCCAAGTTCAGTCAGCCCCTGAAGGGAGTGCTGAACTGCATCGCAGCCGCGGTGATCGGCGTTTTACTCGCGAAGATCTATGGCGCACTGGCGCCGGTCGTCACTGGGGTCTTGAAGTCCGGACCGCCGACGAACGATTACGAGATCTGGCTGGCAACGGCGCTGCTCGGCGTCACCTTCCCGTTCCTGATCTTCTTCGCGGAATTTTTCAAGATGTGGCCGCTGCAGAAGGCGAAGTAATGTGCCACACTTTTTACGAGAAGGAATAACTTATGCTGCGCGCGATTGATGAAAACACCATTACTGACGCCGCTATCGAACAAATGGCGGGTACGCCCAATCCCCGGCTGAAACAGATCATGGAGCCGCTAGTTAGGCATCTGCACGCTTGGGCGCGCGAGGCGGATCTCACTCCCGAGGAATGGCTGGAAGGCATCAAGTTCCTCACGGCGGTGGGCCAGAAGTGCACGGCGTTCCGCCAGGAGTTCATTCTGCTGTCGGACACGCTGGGAATGAGCTCGCTGATCAACTCCCTGCACGACAAGCGCGCAACCGAGGCCGGGACCAAGAGCAGTCTCGTAGGGCCGTTCTATCGCCAGGATTCCCCTCCGATGAAGCTGGGCGATTCGATTGTCACCAAACCGAGCAAAGGCCTGGAAGTCGTGCTCTACGGACGCGTCACCGATGGGGCCGGAAAGGCCATTCCGAATGCTTCGGTCGAGGTCTGGCAGCCGGATGAGACCGGCAACTACGATCTGCAGAAGCACGATCCATCCGAGATGGACTTGCGCGGCCACTTCCACACCGATAGCGACGGCCGTTACTACCTGCGCACGGTTGCGCCGCTCGGCTACATGATCCCCATGGATGGCCCGGTAGGCGATATGATTCGCGCGCAGAAGCGCCATGGGTATCGCCCCGCGCACATTCACTTTATAGTCGGAGCGCCCGGTTATCGTGAAGTGGTCACGGCGCTGTATCTGGCGGGCGACGAGCATGTCGAGTCCGACACAGTATTCGGCGTCACCGAGTCGCTGGTGACGAACGTCAATCAGAAGGATCCGAACGCGCCGATCCCGAATCTGCCGAGCATCAAGTTCGACTTCCAGCTTGCCGCGGCCACTGTCAAGGATATGACGGGACGCGTCGGTGCGGATCCTTCGCAGATCGTCGCAAAAGCGTAGTGGTACGATAGCGGTTCTGTGAAGTTTGAGGCTCTCTACTATCAAGACCGCCTGAAGATCGTCAATCCTGAAGGCGACGTCGCCATCACGACGCTGTGGTCTAAAGTAGAATCCGCGTATCAGATTCTGGAAGAAGCGGGCGTGGATCTCGATCCCGCGACATCTCGCATCGGACCCATTGCCAACTTATACGGTAATGGTCTCCCACAAATGCTGCGCAATCTGCTGTGGAATCCGCAGATTCGGCACATCGTGATTGTGGGCAAGAACCTCTCAGGCTCTCGTGAGTGGCTGCTGAACTTCTTCGAGCACGGCCTGGAAGAAGTCGAGTTCCTGGGGGCCAAAGCGTTTCGAATTCGCAACACAACTCGCACCATCGACGGCTGCGTGCAACCTCAGAACTTCTTGCATATTCCTGAGTTCACCGTGCTCGGCGATGTGGGCGATGCCGCCACGAAAGCCGGACTGAAGACTTTTTTCGACGCGCTGCTTCCTATGCATGCGAGCGACCTCGCGCGTGTCGAGCCTCCACCGATTCCCGAGCCCACAGTCACGCGCTTCCCTACCGAGCCGCGCAGCCACACCATCGTGCGGGATACGCCAATGGAAGCGTGGTCTGAGATCATCTTCAGGTTGTTCCGCTTCGGCCATCGCAACATGGTTGCGAAGAAGAGCGGCTCCGAGGGCCGCGTCGAATTGCAGAACATCAAGGCGATTGTTGAGAATCCCCTGGAGGAGTCCGATGAAATCCTGCAGCAGTTCGGATTCAGCCTGGAGAAGTTTCAAGGCTATCAGCGGCGCATTCTTGATCCCGAGAAGCCGTCGGATCTCGGCTACACCTACGGCAATCGCCTGCGCGGATACTTTCGCCGTCCTGACGGATCGTTAGTAGATTCTCTCGAAATCGCCGCGCAGCGGCTCAAAGAAAAACCCGAGTCTCGGCACGCTTATATTGCCCTGTGGGACAACACTCGCGATCTGCCCGAGGGCACCGATACTCCGTGCTTCGTATCCGCATTCTTCAGGAAATTTGATGGCAAGCTCACGCTCACGGCAACCTTTCGCTCTCACAACGCCATGGAGGCGTGGCCGGAGAACGTGTACGGCCTGATCGCGATCCAACGCTTTGTCGCTCAGAAGGCCGGCATGGAGCCCGGTCCGCTGACCGTGTTCAGCCACTCCATCAGCATCGACGTTTCCTCGCTCGAAAAGGCCCGGAAGATCGCTACCAGCAAAGAATCCGACGAAGTGTACGATCCGGCTACCGGCAAACACGGCCCGCGCATGGATCCGAATGGCGCATTTACGACTACGTTTGATCGCGCGACATGGGAAATCGTGGTCGAGCACTCCTATAACGGCATGAAAATCGGCGAGTATCGAGGCAAGAGCGCGGAGGAAATCGAACGT
>Ga0209168_10003193_pt1 | contig 11436 bp, 7 predicted proteins | sample Coa_R1_FD_187156 | JGI IMG/M metagenome (GOLD analysis project Ga0209168, IMG submission 187156) | Surface soil microbial communities from Centralia Pennsylvania, which are recovering from an underground coalmine fire - Coalmine... | ecosystem: Environmental > Terrestrial > Soil > Unclassified ... | reverse complement strand
CCGAGGCGCACAACGGCACGCCGCCCGCCGGATACGTGAAGGTGGGCGACGGACCGGTCGTCGGTCCCAAGCAGTAGGCGTCGCCCTCCCTGGTCCCCGCGGCGCCGGGACCAGGAACAGGGCGGCAGCCGGGTCGTGCGCGCCCCCTACACGCGGGAAGCGCGTAGCCAGCACGATAAACCTGACGGGCCGGAGGGGCGCAGCCTCTCCGGCCCGTTCGCCTGCTCGCTTGACGCCCGCCCGCGCCGACGCCTATACTATGCGCACTATGCCCCAACGAGTCTGTGTCATCGGGCTGGACTGCGCCGCGCCGGAGCTGGTGTTCGACCGCTGGCCGGACCTCCTTCCCAATCTCCGCCGGTTCATGGCGGCCGGCGCCTACGGCTCGCTCGAGAGCTGCACACCTCCCATCACCGTGCCGGCCTGGATGTGCATGATGACCGGGCGCGATCCCGGCGCGCTCGGCATCTACGGCTTCCGCAACCGCCGCGACCACTCGTACGACCGGCTGACTTTCGCCAGCAGCCGGCTTGTGACCGCGCCGACCGTCTGGGACGTGGCGGGCGCGCAGGGCAAGCGGACGATCGCGCTCGGCGTGCCGCTGACCTACCCGCCCCGCCCGCTGAACGGACTGCTCGTAAGCGACTTCCTTGCGCCCGACACGGAGGCCGAATTCACCTATCCGCCGGAGCTGAAGCACGAAATCCGCGAGGCCGTCGGCGACTACATCTTCGATACGCGCGAATTCCGCACGGACGACAAAGCGCGGCTGCTGAACGACATCTACGCGATGACGCGGCAGCGGTTCGCGCTCGCGCGGCATCTCATCGCAAAGCACCCGTGGGACCTGTTCGTTATGGTCGAGATGGGGCCGGACCGCATCCACCACGCCTTCTGGCGATTCTTCGATGCCGGTCACGCCAAGCACACGCCCGGACATCCGTTCGAGCATGCGATCCGCGACTACTATGTGGCCCTGGACGCCGAGATCGGCCGTCTGGTCGCGGATCTCGAACCGGATACGCGCGTGCTGATCGTGTCCGACCACGGCGCGAAGCGGATGGACGGCGGAATCTGCTTCAACGAATGGCTCGTCCGCGAGGGCTACCTCGTGCAGAAGCAGCCGGTCACCGAGCTGACGAAGTTCAGCCCGGACCTGGTCGACTGGCCGCGCACGCGCGCCTGGGGCGATGGCGGCTACTACGGCCGCCTCTTCCTCAACATCGAGGGGCGAGAGCCGCAGGGCGCGGTGCCGCCTGCCGCCGTCGAGGCGCTGAAGGCCGAGCTTATCGACAAGCTGGAGCGGCTCGGCGACGAACAGGGCCGGCCCATCGGCACGCGGGTCTTCCGGCCGTCCCGCATCTACACCGCGCAGCGGAACGTCTGCCCGGACCTGATCGTCTACTTCGGCGACTTGTACTGGCGCTCTGTCGGCAGCCTCGGCCACGGCACGGTCTGGACTCATGAGAACGACATCGGGCCGGACGACGCCAACCACGCGCAGCACGGCATCTTCCTCATGGCCGATGCCGGCGATCTGCCGCGCCCGGAGAACGCCCGCTTCGCGCCGCTCCAGCCTCGCCGCGACGGCCTCTCGCTTTACGATGTGGCGCCTACAATCCTCGGCGCGCTGGGCGTGGAAGTGCCGGAGGGAATGGGCCGCGGCGTTGTAACGCCGGCGGCCGCCGCGGAATCCGTGTACAGCGAGGCGGAAGAGGAGGAGCTAGCCCGCCGGCTGGAAGACCTGGGGTATCTGTGATAGCGGGAGACTCTATCCGCAGTTTACGCAGATGAACGAGGATGGGCTGCTGTAGAGGTGTGGATCTAGCGGCGCTGGGAAGAGATCGCCGTCCGGTCGGCGCCGGGCTGCAAGGGCTCTGTAGGAGTGCCGCTGGACGGAGTCGGGAATCTCTTGCTCGCTGGCGTCCGCGCAGGAGGCTAATGACGGCGAATGGGAAGCTCGGCACTACGTGTTTCGATCTGTTGATCGAGGGTGAGGGTGTGTCTTGTCGAGTCCAACGTCCAAAAGTAGTGCGTGTAATTCCGGGCGGACATAACCCAATATTCCCAGTACTTGTGCAAGCCGATACGTGTGAACTTTACTCCATAGTACAACTGCCAAAGGGCATCCGGTGGTTTCCCTTGCATCGAGAATAGAACAGGGACCAGCCTCCCATCGTCGATCATGAACGCGCTCACATCGGGACCCCGACCCTTCGTTTGATTCGACCAGAACAGGAGATCAGGATCGCCCGATCCGCCGCTTACGGCGTACATTTGAAAGGTAAATGGCAGCAGACGGGAGTTCCCGCTCGGCGCGTATAGCACGGTGTCCTGAATAACCGGCCTGGACTTTCCCGGAGGAGTGAGAGCCATTTCGTAATGTCCGTATCGGTAGCTCTGGCCCGGCTGCATGTTCGCCGTCAATATCGATTCAGCAGGACCACGGTCGGTGTTCGTTACGATGTGAGTCCGCTCGTTCGTACAGATCAAGGAAAATGCAAATCGTTTGCCATGCGCGTCTCGGAGCGGCAATATACATCGCCGCACGCCGGTCGTCTGACGCGCCGCATGTGGGCGTTCGATTGCCCGCTGCTCTAGCAAGAGGAATCGACTTGTGGAACCTGATCCTGTTCGGCGAATGGTTGCCTGGATCTGTCTGAGAAATGTTACGGGCGTGCCCCTGCGCGCCATCTCCTTGGGACTGGCATGCGTATCGGCAGGATCCTCGTCGCCGGCGCGCTCGTAGATGTTCACCCTGGCGGAGTATAAGCCGGAGCCGAGATCGGACAATCGCTCGATCTGCGCGAATGGAACGGGGTCGCCGTCCCCGCCGGGAGAGCTGTAGTTGCGGCCGTCGAACCGTACGCCGGGTAAGGCGTGGTGCCGATTGATGCCGACTCCGAAATACTTGATCGCCGCCGCATCGACGGCTTCAGCTGCGACCTCGTGCGAGTCGTTATTCGAGTTGGCTTTCACCCTTGGATTATAGAGGTTGTGCTTGTACCCGAATTCGATCAGGTCGGCGTCCGTCAGTGAGCCACGTTTGAATGGCCGAACGCGTGCTTCCGCGAAGTTGCTGAAAAACGTATCGAGCTGTCTCTTTTCCGAGGCTGACATCGCAACGGGCTTGCCTATTCTTTGCACGGAACGCGCTTGCGCACCGGCGCCCGGGCAGGCCAGGTAAAACGAGCAGCAGAGAAGCAGTATTGCGGCAACCCGGCGTGCGAGCTGGATCATAGCAGTCTCCTCCTAGAGCGCCAGAGTAAACGTCCGCTCGTCGCTGAACGTCCCTAATTGCGTATCCTCGTCGAAGGCGAGCACCGACCAGCCATATTCGCCGCTGGGGGCATCCATAAAGTCCCATTGATACTGCGTCATCTGCCGGGAGACCGTGAAGGACCACATTCGTTTGTCCGGAGCTCGGAGCTTTCCGAGGCGCTTCTTAAGCAGCACCTGCACAACGTATGCGGAGGCATGTGGCATCGGCTTCCATTTGAACTGGATCGGCGCAGCCATACCGCGCGCCCGGTGGGAGGGCGAAAGGAGCGTCGGGCGGTCGTTCAGCTCCATGCCGCCGATCTCCACAAGCACCTCCTTCGAGCTGACAGAGGGATTGCCAATTCCAGCGGCAGCGGCCATTGTGAACGTGAGCGAGCGCCCGTCCGTAACGTTGAGTTTTAGGAATACGGGTTTGCCTTGCTTCGGGACTTTGCCGTATGAAATGGTCTTACCGTCCAACGCGACCTTATACACTGCCTCGTTCCCGGGGAACGGGTCCTGGCCGTCGACCATCCCCGCGACCGCCTCGAAGCATCGAAACTTTCCGCCGAGATCTACTACAGCGGTGCATACGCCGAGGTTGAATACCCGAAAGCCCGTGTCAGCGACGATCCCGCAGACGGAGAATGGCTGTTTGTCCACTTTAACGGCGCCGTCGAGGGTGACGATCCGCAGAGAGACCACGGGTACGGAGTCCTCGTCCTGCGCATCCGCTTGGGTTGCGCTCATAAGCCCGCACGTGCCCAGCGCACCGGTTGCGCTCATCAGCAGCTCACGCCTCGTGTTTGCCCGCATCAGCTGTCTCCGTTCTGGGGTCATTGCCACGCATCCGACGGCGATCTGCCGGGCCGGATCCATCGCGCTGGGCATCAGCTGTCTCCGTTCTGGGGTCATTGCCACGCATGCCCTGCGCCTTGGACTGGCGGCGCGATGCCATGTGCCACCTTATTTGTTTATGGCATGTGCATCACTTGCGCACGCTCGTCGTCCGTGAGAAATGGAGATGTATGGACGGCGGAGTCCAGGTTCGCAAGCAGAATCTGGCCCTGCGCCGACACCATGGTTCCGAAAACGTATCCAATCGCTAGTAACATCACCGCGCCGACGAACGCAAGGACGGATGCGTACACGACAACGACGCCGGCCTGGGAGATCAGTCCGAAAAGAGCAACGCCGATAATGGCAAAGATAATGGCCGACACGACTCCGGCGACGCGAATGATGTTACCGATACGGACGATCACCAACGCGACATGGAACCCATGCTCATAACGGCGCATAGCCGCTCGCGCATACTGTGGGGGCGAACTCGACGCATTCAGCCGGGGAGGGGAGGCTGGTGATGGAGCTACCGTAGGCGCCCCACTGGGCGCTGCATTCAGTCCAAGAATGGTATTCAGGTCGTCTGGCATCTTCCTTCCCCTATTTCGGCTGCTGCCTGGCGTATAGCGTCTTGAAGAATAGCGCGCAGACAACTGGAAATGCCAGTTCGCTCAAGCCGACAAACCAATTCGTACGCTCATGGAAGCCGCTTATTCGTGACGGAAGCGTTAGCGCCGTGCAGACCGCCTGTACCGATGAGGCGATTGGCGCCGCAAGAGTGACCGTACGCAGAGCCATCTGTGTTGAACCTCCACTTACAGCGCACCGAACAGTTACGGTACTCGCAGCCTTGGTGAGTAAGCGCCAGATGATGACCTTGTACTCTGCTCTGACGCTGCCGCGCTGAACGCGCTCCTTGCCGTTTACACTGACAGAACCCTCGGTCTAGTGCGCCCGACGCGAGGCCGTAACGGGCGCACTCTTGTGTGCGAGTCGACAGATGGCCCAAGCGGATCCTGGCGATAAGTCGCGAGGTCACCGTAACAACTTCTGTGCCCGCCCCTCTACGAATGCACCCATTGTATAACCGGCACGCGTTACGGCGGTGTGACGGGCGTATGAATGTTCCGTGATTCTGGTCCTGTGGGGGAATTTGGCTTCGAGGCGACGGGTACACTTACATCAGCTCGCCGCCAACGGAAGTACTGCTGTGGAACATCCCAACCAAACGCCGCCGACCGTGCGAATTCGCCTGTTCGGCTACTTCGAGGTCCTCCTGGACGGCGGGCCGCTTCAGGGCCTGCACCTGCGCAAAGCCGACCGCGTGCTGGCGTACCTGGCTTTGCACGCCCCGCGGTGGGTGGAAAAGGAGGCGATCGCGTCGGAGTTCTGGAGCCGCCCGGTATACGACGATCCCGAGCAGAACCTGCGGCAGAGCCTCGTCTATCTGCGCCGGCTCCTTGGATCGGGGGCCTGCTGCATCGAGTCTCAGGTGGGGCGATTGAGGCTGGTTTTGCGTGAAGAGCAGGCAGACATACTCGAGTTCAACGCGGCGTGCGAGCGCCGCGACGCCAAATCACTCAGGGTAGCCGGCCGGCTCGCCGCCGAACCGCTGCTGGAAGGGTGGAACGATCCCTGGATCGAGCCCTTCCGCGAACGATGCGCCAGAAGGCTGCGAAAGGGACTCGAGAACGTGCAGGACGAGACCCGCCCGGGACAATCGCCGCCCATGATGAGCGCAGGCGGTCCATCCGCCGCGCTGCCCTCGGGTGGAATTGTGCCGCTCAATTCTCCATTGTACGTTGCGCGGGCCTGCGATACCGAACTGGTCGCTGCTCTGGATCAACAGCAAAGCATCATCCTGATCAAAGGCGCCAGGCAGACGGGAAAGTCGTCCCTGTTAGCGCGAGGACTGCAGGCTGCCCGCGCTCGAACCTGGGCCGCCTATCATACGGACTGCGAACAGTTCAGCGCCGAAGATCTGCTTACGAGCCAGGCCTTTTATGCCCGTCTTCTCGGAACGCTGGCAGAACAGGGAGATCACGAATTTGCGCAGGACGCGGATTGGAGACCACTTCTGGGCGCTGCCGGTAACCTGGAGCGCTTTCTGCGCAGAAAAGTCCTGGCAGCAACGGAATCGCCGGTGTTATGGGCGCTGGACGGCGTCGATCGCCTGTTCAAGACGGACTACTACAACGAATTCTTCGCATTCCTCCGAGGCCTGCACACGAAGCGGGCAACCGAGCCCATCGTTCCCTGGGAACGATTTACGATCCTCATTGCAACCGCAACCGAGGCCCATCTTTACATCCGCGACTTGAGCCAATCGCCGTTCAACGTGGGGACGAGAATCGCGCTGGAGGATTTCGACACCGGTCTCAGCCTGGACCTTTGCCGTCGCCTCGCGCCGTTGGGCTGGTCGGACGAGAATCGGCAGCGACTGTATCGTCTTCTGGGAGGCAACTCCTATTTGTTGGTCCGGGGCCTAAATGAAATCGAGACGCGGCGGATGGACATCGATACCTTCGAGCGGTTGGTCGTGCAGCCGGACAGTCCCTATCGGGATCACCTCGAGTGCGCGCTGCGGCTTCTCGCAGCGGACGGCGATCTGCGTGCGGACATGCTCGCAGTTCTACGGGGCGATCTCTGCACGGACGTTGGATTTTATCGGCTGCGCAGCGCAGGGCTTCTGAATGGCGCGTCGCCAGAGCGCGCGCGCCCTCGCTGCGGACTCTACGCCGAATACTTTGCGAGGCATCTCAGGTGACGGAAAACACGTCGACCTCGTCGTACTTTTTCACGGGCGGCACGGTGCCGGGCAACGTCCCGTCCTATGTCGAACGGAGGGCGGATAGCGAGCTTGTCGCGGCGCTGAAAGCAGGCGAATTCTGCTACGTATTGGATACCAGGCAGGTTGGCAAATCGTCGCTCATGGTACGGAGCGCAGAGCGCTTGCGCGAGGCCGGCTATGAGGTCGCGATCGTCGATCTGAGCAGCATTGGCGACAATCTCACTCAGGAGCAGTGGTATTTCGGCATCCTTAACGTTCTCGCTGTTGCTTTTGATCTGGAGGAGGAGGCCGAGAGGTTTTGGCTGGAGCACGCCGGCATGGGCTGTGCACGGCGCTTCTTCACCGCGATTCGCAATCTGTTCCTCCCGCGCGCGAGCAAGTCGCTTACCGTATTCGTTGATGAGATCGACGCCGTTCGGAAGCTGCCGTTTTCGGCCGACGAATTCTTCGCGATGATCCGCGAGAGCCATAATCGCAGGTCGCATGACGCGAAGGAGCGTTACCTGACGTTCTGCTTGATCGGAGTGGCCACGCCTTCCGATCTAATCGAAGATGTACGCACATCGCCCTTCAATATCGGGCGCCGCATAGACCTGAACGACTTCACGCTTACCGAGATGGAGCCGCTCGCGGCAGGCTTGAAGGGATTGCCCAGGGAACGGAAAGCACAGCTAGAGCGCGTCTGGCACTGGACGGCTGGACATCCCTATCTTACGCAGAAGCTCTGCCAGGCGGCAGCGGCTTCGGCGCGTTCCTTGTGTCCCTCTGAGATGGACGCGCTCTGTCGTAAGACGTTCTTGGACAGGCACGTTCAGGAGGAAGAGGACAACCTCAAGTTCATCAGCCGCCAACTACTGCATGACGACGCGACTCGGGCGGATATCCTGACGCTATACGAACAGATTCGCAGGGCGACGCGCATGGCCGGCCATACTGCCTCCGCCCCCGTACTGGACCGGCTCTTGCTCTCTGGACTAGTATGCGTCGCCGCCAGGCATCGACAGCGCCGCTTCATCGTTCGCAACCGGGTTTATGCCAGGGCGTTCGATGGCCACTGGGTACGGGCGAACATGCCGGGCGCGGAACTGCGCCGTCAACGCCGTGCCGCCAGGATCGGATTTCTGCGGGCCAGCCTTATATGGGGCGCGCTCGCCGGTCTTCTCCTCATCGCCGTCGGCAGCCAGTGGCAGATTACAGGACAGAGGGAGCTCATTCGGAGGCGGGACCGCAGCCTGGCAGTCACGAAAGCAGAGCTTGGCACGAAAGATCAACAAGTCGCTGCGGCGAAGACGACGCTTCAGAAGGCGTCGATTTTACTTCAGAATCTGAGGCGAGACATCGCGCAGCAAAACAGAGCAAAAGAGCAATTGAGCGCGGATTTGATCGTGACGAGGCAAAAGGTGGCCAGGGCCGACTCGGCTCAGCGGTCGGCGCTTGCCGCGGTCCAGCAGCTCAAGAATCGTGCAGCGGATATACGATTCGACAGCCAGGAGCAGAGCAACGCTTCGAAGGCGCTGCGCGGCGCGGCCAATTCGGGCGACGAATTCGACGCGCTCAAGTACGGACTGGACGCGGTTCTGCCTGCTCTCGCTCGCGACCGTACCCCGTCACGCGAAGCCGTCCAGGGGCTATATGAAGCAGCGACGGCCGGAGCATACAGGCTGCTCCGGCTCCGCCACGAGTACTTCTTAACGACGGCGAGCTTCTCGCCCGATGATCGCACTATTGTGACTGCCGGGCGCAGCCGGTTCGTTATCCTGTGGAACGCGCACACCGGGAAGGAGATCCGCCGGATCGCGGCAATTCCGGCTAACCCAAGCGATCCCGTTGTCTGGACCGCCGAGTTCTCGCCGGACGGCAAGAGTCTCGTGACGGCTGGAAATGACTGCATCGCGCGCGTGTGGACAATCGAATCGCTGGCTCGGCGCGAGCCGAAATGTGTGTGGGAGATTCCGTGTGGGAAGGTCGAATCACATTTGCCTGCGCGCTTCGCGTCGTCCGGGCGCTACCTGGCCGTCGGTTGCCGTCTCCCTGGAGCCAATGGTCACCTTTTCGGAGTCACAGTGTGGGACCTGGCTACTAGAAAACCTCTCCGTTATCTACCCTGTGATTCTGAAGTCCGGACGCTCGATTTTAACTTTCGCACGGTCGCGGAAAAGCCGGAGCATCAGGACCGGTATCTGGCTGTAACTGGCGACGGGGCCACCACAGTGCGGGTGTATGAATACCGGTCCGGCAAGCAAGTCTATGCCTGGCCGGTAGCCTCGGGCGCTCAGGCGGCCATATTCTCGCTCTGGAGCGATAGCCTGTACGTTGCGAGCCATAATGGGACGGTCGAGCATTTTTGCTGGAACGAGCACATCTCTCGGAGACTGCACGCCGGCGAAGGACTGACCGTCTACAACGCCCACATTGGCGCCGCGGAGGCGCTCGATGTCTCAGGCGATGGCTGTCTTGTCGCTACCGGGGGAGCCGACGATTGCACGGTTCGAATATGGTCCAACTCCTACACACGGGAACCCGTGTATACGCTCAAGTCCCACGTTGCCGCCGTTCGAAGCGTGCGGTTTTCCAGCGACGGATATCGCATTGTCACAGCATCGGCGGACCGAACCGCGGAGGTATGGCTTCTTGCGTCGCACCTTTACGCCGGTCCGACCAATGCCTGCCACTTTGTCGCGAATTCCCCGGATGGAGGTTCATTTGGGGTGCCTACCGATGCGTCGGAGATCTGGATATGGCGATTTCAAGGTGACACCTCGCATGACCCACCGTGGCAACGGCCAGCCTATAACCTCATTAGGCCAGGGGCTGGACCGATGTTCCATGCCGCCTTTTCGCCAGACGGGCAGCACCTTGCTACGGCAGGCGCGAACGGCGGCCTGCGTGTCTGGTCGATCAAGGTGGCCTTTGGGCAGAATCCGACTGCGTATGCTTCATTCAAGGGACACGACAACGAGAAGAATGTGAACTGCGTCGCCTTTTCCCGCGACGGTAGTTATCTCTTGTCGGCATCGGATGACAAGACTGCGCTTCTGTGGAATGCGCATACCCGAAGCATAATTGAACGGATTGCACATCCGCATCGCGTAACCTGCTGTGCGCTATCGCCGGACGGGACCGAGATACTGACGGGCTGCGCCGACGGGTGGACGCGTCTGTTTGACCTAAAAGGCCGGCTGCTCCTTGAGATGCAGCCGGGCGGTCCGCGCGGCGGGACGTCGCAAAACTATCCCTGGACCGCTGAATTCTCCCCGGATGGCCACCTGATTCTGACCGGCGATGCAGACGGCAAAGCCTATCTCTGGGACTGCCGCACGGGCCACGGGCTCGCCACGCTGGCCTACGGCCACGGTCAGGTGTTCTCGGCTCAATTCTCGCGTGATGGGCGGCGCGTGGTCGCCGTCGGTTTGGGAGGATATGCGGATATCTGGAATGTCAACTCGGCGCTGCTGGCGGCCAGGCAGGGCCGTGACGCTCCTGCCGAGCTGAGCTACCGTATAAGTGGCGATTCCCTCTTTGGTGGCCAATTTACGCGTGACGGCCGCTACATTATCGTCGCAGGCGCAGATTGCCTCGCGCGAAAGTTCCCCGCTACGCTGGAAGCTACGATCGAGGACGCGAAAATGATCCGTAGGCTAGGAGGGCGCCCGATCGCAACGACAAGGTAACAGACCGGCGTAACGAGATATATTCGCTGTCGCGGTTCTGTTGCGGGACGTCGGTTCGGCGGATCAGACGGATTATGTGGACAGAAGACCAGCTTGCGCAAGGACTTGAGGACCTGGGCCTCCCGCGCGGGGCGGCGCTGCTGGCGCACGTCTCGACGCGCGCCGTCGGCGAGATCGAAGGCGGGCCGGCCGCGGTGCTCGAAGCGATCCGGCGGGCGATCGGTCCGGAGGGCACGCTCATCGTTCCGGCCTTCACGCCGCAGTTTCTCGATCCAGCCGAAGGCGAGTGCGCGCCCGAATCTGCGGAGGAGATCGAGCGGGCGCGCGAGCAGATCGGCCGGTTCGACACGGCGGCGACGCCTGCGGACGAGACCGCGGTCGGCGGCCCGTTCGCGGAGCTCGTGCGACGCCTGCCGGACGCGCGCCGCAGCGACCACCCGGTCTACTCGTTCGCTGCCGTCGGGCCGCTGGCGGAGCGGATCACGGCGAACGCGCCGTTTCACTATCCGTTCGGCTCGGACAGCCCGCTGGCCCACCTCTACAGCCAGGACGGCTGGGTCGTGCTTGTCGGTGCGGGACAGCAGGACAACCCGGCGCTTCGTCTGGCGGAGATTTGGGCCGACGCGCCGTATATCCACCGGACCGCCCGCGTGAAGGCGCCCGACGGCAAATGGGTGCAGATGCAGGGCGCCGCCGGATGCAGCGAGGGCTTCACCCGGATCGACCCGGTGCTGCGCCAGGCGCGAATCCTCCGGCGGGGCCGGGTCGGCGACGCCCAGGCCTCACTGATGCGGATCCGCGAGACCGTGTCGATGGCGGTCGCTATGCTGCAAGGCTCGGGCAGCGCGCTCCTCTGCGACGACCCCGAGT
>Ga0209168_10003192_pt1 | contig 11439 bp, 11 predicted proteins | sample Coa_R1_FD_187156 | JGI IMG/M metagenome (GOLD analysis project Ga0209168, IMG submission 187156) | Surface soil microbial communities from Centralia Pennsylvania, which are recovering from an underground coalmine fire - Coalmine... | ecosystem: Environmental > Terrestrial > Soil > Unclassified ... | reverse complement strand
CGAGGCGATCGAGCAAGCGCGCGTCGACGTCGTTCCGAAGATCGTCGTGGGCGGCGCGGGAGGAGGATCGGGACAGGGCGGCGGGGGCGGCCTGCTCGACGCCCTACTGGCGATGGTCCTGAGCGACCGCCTCGGGGAAGGGGCGGCGTCGCCCGGCGGGCGCGCGCCGGAGCTCGAGCAGCTGCGCGCGGGCATTCGCGAGTCGGTCCTCTCCAACTTGCGAGGGGGCGGCGGCGCAGGCGCCTCGGGGAGCGAACCGGACAAAGGGTGACCGAGTGATCGTCCTTCTGCGTCGAGCAGCGTGGTGGATGCCCGTCGCGTCGATGACGCTCCTGTCGTTCGTCAGCTACGTCGACCGGAGCGTCCTCGCGACGCTCGTGACGACAATCATGGCCGACACCGGGATTACGGCGGAAGGCTACGGTCGCGTCATCAGCGCGTTCTCGGTCGCGTACGCCGTGGGCAACCCGGCCTGGGGTCGAGTGCTCGACCGCTTCGGAGTGCGCTGGGGTTTGGCGCTCGCGGCCGCCCTGTGGACCTGCGCGTCGGCCGCTCACGCCTTCGCCGGGACCGTCACGGCCTTCGCGCTCGCCCGGGCGGCGCTGGGCTTCGGCGAGGGCGCCACGTTCCCGGGCGGCCTGCGCGTGGCGACCCAGACGCTCCGCGCCGACGAGCAGGGCCGCGGCATCGCGGTGGCTTACAGCGGCGGGTCGCTCGGCGCCGTCGTGGCTCCGCTCCTCATCACGCCCATCGGTCTCGCGTGGGGATGGCGGAGCGCGTTCCTCTGCACGGGGGGGTTCGGCGCGGCGTGGCTCGCGATCTGGGCGCTCGTGGCGCGCGATGCTCGGCTGGGGGGGGCGGCGCCGCGGGCGGACGCGTCGCGAGGGGCGCCCGCCCCTCGCCTTGGCGACGCGTCGGTGTGGGGTTTCATGGCGGCGTACGGGTTCGGCGGCCTGCCGCTCGGGTTCGTCCTCTACTTCACACCGGTCTACCTGGGACACGCCCTCGGGCGCGACCAGGCCACGATCGGGCGCCTCCTCTTCATCCCGCCGCTCGGGTGGGAGGTGGGCTACTTCTTCTGGGGCTGGATCGTCGACCGAAGCACCCGGCGGGGTGGCGCCGGGCCGACGTTCTTCGCGCGGATCTTCGCGCTGCTCGCCGCGCTCGCGATGCCGCTTGCGCTGACGTCCTACGTCCACTCCCTCGCGACGGTCCTGGTTGTCCTCTTTCTCGCCATGTTCGTCTCGGCGGGTTTCGTCATCGTGTCGCTCGCCGAAGCGACGCGGCGCCACACTGGCGAGCACGGCGCCTACCTCGCCGGACTGGGTGCGGGATCGTGGTCGGCACTCATGATCCCGGCGACGCCCCTCTTCGGACGCCTGTTCGACGCGCAGCGCTACGGCGCCGCTTTTGCCCTGGCGGCCGCCGCGCCGGTGGTGGCGTGGCTTGTGTGGCGGGCGCTCACGTCCTTCGCCGTAGCGCGCCGGGCAGAGACTGCGCGATACTGAAAGGAGTGCGCTGTGCTCGACATCAGCTCGCGTGCGGCCCGGATGGCCGGTGCGTCCTGTGTCGCCGACCGGGGTCGATGCCTCCGCCGCCGGTCCGCGCGTCGAATCGCCCGCCCCCGCCGGGCTCGCGCGCCTCGTACCGCCCTCCATCGCAAGGACCGCGGGGCCCGTCACGCCCCGCGCCGCAACCGAGCGGGATCCCCAGCAAGCCAGCGCGCGGGTCGTGGCTCTTCGCCGTCGCGTCTATCGCCGCCTTCGCGGCCGCGGGCGCAGTCGCCTACGCATCGCACGCGGCGCGCGACGTGATCGTCGCGGCGCCCCGCCCGCCGCCCGGACCTCCCGTCGCCGCGCCCCGTCCACCCCCGACCGCCCCGGTCCCGAATTCGGACCTCGCGCGGGAGCGGCAGCGCGAGATCGAGAGCGGGCCACGAACCACGAGCGAGAACGCGTTCGCGATTGCGACCCCGCTAACCTCCGCGTCCGTCGTCGCGCCGCTCGTCGCAGCCGAGCCAACACCGGCGCCGCCGGCGCCCACGGCGATGTCCATGAGCGACGTCCACGTCGTTGTCTACACGGCGTCGTGGTGCTCGGTGTGCAAGCGGGCGAAGGCGTGGATGGCGGCCAACGGGATCGCCTACGAGGAGCGCGACATCGACGCGTCGAGCGACAACGCGCGGCGGATCCGTGCGCTCAATCCAAGGGGGAGCATCCCGACGTTCGACGTCGAGGGCCTTGTGCTCGTGGGCTTCGACGGGGCGTCTCTCGTCGCCACGATGCGGACCGCCGCGCAGCAGCGGGCCGCGCGTGCGATGTGAGGAGCCCATCCATATCGCTCTCAATCGTGATCGACACGCTGTCGACTCCGTCGCGCTTTCGATCGCGCCCGCCTGCAACCGTCGGAGACTTGCGCGATGGCCGGTTGCCGGATCGGGCCAAGGGACCCCTTGGTTCCGAGTGATGGCCTGGCTTGGTCCGGGGCGGCATCTGCGACCATACCGCTGGCGCGACCGAAACGCGGGTCGAAGAAGGGCGCTTTGCTTTCGTTACCAGCAGTCGAGTTCAACGTCGTCAAGCTGCATCCAGGCGTCTTGACCGTTTCCCATGAAACCAAAGTCTATGCCAATGGCTCCGATGCCCGGTGGAGATGATACATTCACCGGAAATGTGCTGGAGTAGTATTGGTCGTACTCATAGACCGGGTCAGCCGTGATCGTACCCAGAAAGAACGTCTCCGTTCCTCCCTCGTGCCATGCCGCGTAATTTCCGCCTGTCATATTGGACGACGTCCGGACCCACCCGCTTTAGTTTAGTGTGGACGTCGTATCGCTCACATTGATGGAGTATATGACCCAGTCGGAAGCCAGCCGGACGAATGACGGACGAACATGTTGTTATTTCCGGTATGAGCGTTGCCCTTATTGACGTCGCATCCACCGCCCGGATCAAAGGACCAATCGTTGCACGTTGGCGTCTCAAATCCGATGATGAATTGGTCCAATGCGAAGGCATCCCTTGGGAGGATGACAAGCCCAACACCAAGCGCGCCCGTTCCAATATGCCACATTTTCATGGATCGCCCTCCAAGACCGTGGTTGCGAGATCTCGCGCCTCCATCAGCGGGAGTGCGTGAGCGCGATGCGACACTGATACTGGACCGCGTTCGATGCAACCCGTTCCATGCAACGCGTTAGCGAAAATGGCAGATTGATTTGAGAAACTGTTTCTCCGGGCGTGTCAGGTTCAGCAACGTTACGTTGACAGGCACAACGGTGGTAAAGTCTCGGAGTTGCGCTCGAAACATGCCCTCATCATGGCCGGCCTTGTGCGCGTCTCGTCGCGTCGGGTGGCCTATGTCGCGCTTGCCGTTGCGGTGGTTGTCTCGCTGGCTGAGCTCGTCGCGCCCGCTTGGGATGCGGAGGCCTTCGACCTGTCGGCGCTTGCCGTCGGCGGCGAGGTCGTTCGGGAAACGGGGTTTGAGCACCTCTACGAGCACGACCCGAGCGACTTCAACGTCGCTGCGTCCGAGGCCTACATCCGGGCGGCCCGTGCGGTTGGCTTCGTGGGCGAGCCCACGCCGTTCGTCTATGCGCCCGTCATCGCCTTCGCTGCTCGACCCCTGACGTTCGTCCCGTACCGATGGGCCGCGCGTATGTGGTGCATCGCGTCCGTCGTGTTCGTCGTTCTCGGACTCGTTCTGGGTGCCAACCACTTTGCCCCGGGCTTCTCGAGAAAGCCGTGGGCGCTCGTCCTGCTTAGCCTGGCGCTCGTTGCGTTCGAGCCTATCCGGTACGCGCTATGGTTGGGCCAGACGACCCCGTTCGTCTTCTTCTGCGTCATGGTATCCTTCGCCATCGCGGCGCGGCGCCCGAGACTGGCAGGAGTCGCCCTGGCGATTGCCGCGTTCGTCAAGATGACGCCGGTGCTCTTTGTTGTGCCTTGGCTGCTGCAAAAGAGGAACCGGGCGTGCGCCGCGTTCGTCAGCGCGTTCGCGGCATTCGCGCTCGCTTCCGTCGCCATCGCGGGCATTGCCCCCAATGTGCAGTTCGCCCGGCGCCTATTCGACATCGCGGATGAGACCCTCGTCTCCTTCAACAATCTCGGCCTCCCGGCGCTGCTCGAGCGGGCGTGCCGACCGGCCCCGGACCTTATGACGTGGAAAGTAGTCCACCTGCCAGACGGCACCCGCGTGGTGGTTCTCATCGCAACGGTGGCCATGGCCCTCGTCGCGTGGCTCGGACTGCGCGGCGTGGACGACGCAGCTCGCGAGCCCTTGGCTCAGGCGGTGGCAACGGCCGTCATGCTGCTGGCGCCCTCCATCTCGTGGACCCACTACTGGCTCTTCTTCGTACCTCCGCTGGTCGGATGCACGTGGATGGTCTATCGCGCTGGGCATCGGGCCGTCGGAGTCGGCATTTCGGTCCTGGCCCTTGCGCTGTGCTCTCGGCCCTTCGTGATCGACCACATCGATCACCATCGATCCGCAGTGACGGTTATCGTAGGACCGACTTTGGCCGCCGGGCTGCTCTACGTCCTTGCCTTCACGGCGGCGCGCCTGCTCGCGACGGCAAGCAGATCCGTCCGGGGGCCGGCGCAGCAGACCGGCGCACTCACATAGCCGGCTTGGCGCGCCGGAAGACCATGAACTTGATCGAATCCCATTCGGGGAAATAGTTCGCCTCGAGCCATTGCGGCAGCCAATCGCACGCGGCCACGGCCTCCGCGCTGTCGAGCGTATCTCCCGTCACGTCCGGAAATCGATCCTCGTGCTCGATCGCAACCACCTCGGGCGGGTTTTCGTGCAGATCCGCTTTCAGCATGCGGCACGCTCGATCACGCGCCCAGGGAACTCGCTGCGGTACGTCGTACACGTATCGGCTGGCGCAGGGACGACCGCTCGTGTCGTACACGACCGGCTCGAAACCCCACACGAAGACTGGAGCATCCGGTTTGGTCGCCACGCGCAGCCAATCCGAGAGGCGCTCGTTCTCCGCGCTTCGCACGTCTGCGTCGCTGGTCATGGCGTCATTGAGACGGGCCCGACGCGACGGGTGGGTGATGGCCTCGCCGCGCATGGCCATTCTGTCCCAGAACTGGGCTTGCGGGTTGATGTACTGTCCGCAGATCAAGAAGCCGGCGACGACCGCGGTCAGCGCCGCGAAGATCGCCTTTCTCGTGACGCCGTGGGCGAGGAGGCGTGCCCCGATGGCGGCGTAGACGGTCACGGCGCAGAGACATGCGAACGGCAAGCAGCCCTCGTAGTGATACGGGAAGAACTTCCCCTGGACGGCCACGCCGAGCAGCGGCACGACGCCGACGGCGACAACGCTCTCGAGGCCGATTTGGGCACGCATTTCCGTCGGCACCACGCGCGTGAAGACGAGTGGAGAAATGGCAAGCATGGGCGAGAAGCAAGTAAGAAGCTCCCAAGCCGCTCGTGCGAGATTGGCGGGCAGGCGGGCAGGCCCGGAGCCAAGGCTCGTATAGTGCGGTGCGAAACCGAAGAGAGCATCGATCAAGTCCCCCAAGGCGCCATGACGAAAGAAATAGGCCCCGACGAGCAACGGCGGCAGCGCCATGCCCGCGAGCGTCGCGAGAGTAACCTCGGCCAGGGCGCGGGGGCCAAGAGCCCGACCGATGCGACGCCGGCGCTCCGCAATCCAGACGCCAAGCAAGGGGACCGCGCCTCCACCCAACGGCGGCTTCAACAACCCGGCGGCCCCGAAAAGGGCCCCGGCGCATAGCCATCGCCAGGTATCGGCGCGTCCGATGGCGTCGGAGCGAGGCCTCGTGACCATCGTCAACGCCCACACGAGGAGCACGGCTCCGAAGCTCTCGGGTTGTCCCGTGTGCCAATATTCGGTTCGAACCTCGATGTACGTCGCGACGATGCCTGCGACGAAGCCGAGGAGCCATTTGCCGCCGCACTGCGCTACGAAACGCGCGAGGCAGAAGGGGACCGTCACCCAGGCGCTAGCCTCGAGGACCCGGATGCCCCAGTGCGCGCCCCCGAAAAGCGCGCGAGCCGCGGCGAAGAGGAAGAAAATGGCCGGAGGCTTGAAGTCCCACGCGTCCCGATACGGCGCGCCGCCGCGCACGATCGCGTTGCCGACGACGGCGTAGATCCCCTGGTCGCGCCCGTATTCGAACAAGAGCAAGTTCGCCAGCAAGAGCGCTTGGAAAGCCGTGGCAACCAGGATGGTCAAAGTGCGAATCCGGCTTGGTCGCACGAGACGTGCCCTTTCTTGCGCCCCTCGTCAGGGGAACACGACGATGTCCATCGCGCGGACGAGATCGCCAGCGGAGACCTCGACCCGCTCGTAGTCGTCGCTTGCGCGCCGGAAGGCGTAAGCAACGCCGCCCGAGTCCGGACTCCACGCGGTGGCGCCGCAGGCGCGGGCGACCTGCGCGACGGTCGGAAGCACCCGCTCGCGAAGGTCGCCGGGCCGCGAAATACGCCCAACCACGGCGAACCGCATCCGCCGGGGCTCGAGTAAGCGCACCGAGATCGGCAACGAGGCGGCGAGGTCGTGATCTTTGCTGGCCGCAACGGCAGCCGCCACCTTTGCCGCGACGTCACGGACGGGCACATCGCGCACTAACACGGGCTCTACGTGAGGGACGCGGATCTTCCCGTGCGAGTCGACCGTGAGGGCGGCTGCGGGTGGATCAAGACCGGGCAGCATCACGACGACCGTGTCGTCCTCCGAGAGAATGTAATCCCCCGAATCGGGAGGCGCGTTCGGCTCGCTGTCGAGGTAGATCCCGCCGACCTCGACCTCTCCTGGGATCCCCGGCGTGTAGTCACGGAGCGCCCGCCAGACCCGGGGAACCGCGTCCGGCGAGGTTGCGTAAATCGACACGTCGGTCTCCGCGCACGACCGGCACCGCGGCACCTGCCACCGCCCCATCCGCACCCACGTCGGGGGCCGGTGCGGGACCCACGCGTCGTACACGACGGCGACCGGGGCCCATGCGGTGAGGCGCGCCACGTCCGCCTCGGCGGGCGGATGGAACATCTGGAACTGCTTGCTGCGCGCCGCCCCCATCGAGGCGAGGCCGCCGAGATCGACGATCGGCTCGCCGCCGAAGTACGCCACCGCGCCGATGTCGTTGACGACCACGGGCCCGTCCGCAAAGTAGCGCTTCAGAAAGCGCGCGGTCTGCACCTGCTGATCGTAGATGTTCGCGCTCGCCTCGGGCGTCCATTGCGACGCGTGGATCGTGCGCCTCGCGAGCGGCGAGAGCGCGAGCACGGCCGCCGCCACCGCTCCCGCCGCTGCCGCGCGACCGAACGTTCGGGGGTGCGGGCGCGACGTCTTGTCGAGCACGAACAGGCCCGCGTTGGCGACGAGGAGTGCCACCGCGTACGCCTCGTATCGGAAGAACCAGTTGAGGCTCGCGAACTGCACGTGCACGGCGCCGGCGAGGACCGACAGGCCGATCCGCAGCGCGTGCGGCGACGTCGGTCCCTCGCTCCGAGCGGCGGCGACGCCGACCACCGCCCCTCCGAGGAGCGCGGCGAGCATGTGGGGCTCGGCGCAGAGCGCCGTCACGAAGTCCCCCCCCAAGAAGTCGCCGACGTCCGAGAAATCCACGAACTTGATCCGGTTGCCCTTGAGCAGGACCGAGTTGGGGACGGCCTTCCAACCGTGCCCCACCGAATAGGCGCCGAACAGGGCCACCGGAAGCGCCGCTGCCGCCACCACCAGGGCCGCGCCGCGCCAGCGACGGCGCCACACGGCGGCCGCCGCGACCACGCCCGCCAGAAAGAGCGACTCGTACCGCAGACAGGACGCACCGAGGACCGTCGCGAGGAGGGCCCCCGGTGGGGCTGGAGAGTCGCCGGCGAGCCACTCCGCCGCGAGCGTCACGACGGCGATGCACGCGAGGATGTGCGCGGTGTGCTCCATCCCGAGCAGCGCGATGGTCGGAAGGGGGATCGCGGCGACCACGAGGACGAGCCACATCGTTCTCGCCAGCGGCGAGGACCGCGGCGCGACCCGGCCCGCGATGCCAGCGAGGTACGCGACGAGGCCCACGCCGATCGCGGCGTTCAAGAGGAGCGGTGTCAGCAGATGGTCCCCGGCGACGCGGTCGACCGCCGCGAGCAACAGGGGCCACGCGATCGACGACGACGCCGCGGTGAAGCCGTGGCGGGTGACCCCGTAGACACCGTGCTCGGCCAGCGTGCGGCCAATGGCCATATGAATGAACGTGTCGTCGAGCGGATACGAAAAGCTGCCGGCGTTGCGGGCGACGATCGCGCGGTAGAGCAGCCCCACGCCCGCGAGCAGGACGCCCACCCCGAGCAGGGTAGGCAGGCGAGACGACGGGGCCGACCCGGCGTCCCCGTCCACGCCGACGGCGACCGATGGGGAGGCGGAGGACGACATGCTCGACTCGCGGGGCGTCGGCGGGTCGCCGCCCCTAGGTGCGCACGAGGAAAACCTCGCCCGCGCCGAGACGCGCGATGACGCCGCCATCCCGCCTTACCATCAGCCGCCCGTCGTCGTCGATGCCGGCCGCGATGCCCTCGTCGCCGGCCTCGCTGCGCACGCGCCGGCCCGCGAGCGCGTCGGCCGCCTCGAGCCGCGCCCGCAGCAGGCCGAGCCCCCTCGAAACCACGACGTGCAGGTCCCGATCGAGGCTCGCGAGGAAGTGAGCCAGAACGACCGCCCGGTCGGGGGGATCCCCGCGAGTCACGAGGGCCACCGACGTCGCGCGGTCGGCAATCTCGTCCGGAAACGACCGGGCGTGGACGTTGATCCCGACGCCGACGACGACGGCCTCGACGCGCGCGCCGACCGTCGCACCCTCCACGAGGACGCCCGCGAGCTTGCGATCCGCGACGACCACGTCGTTCGGCCACTTGATGCGCACGTCGTCCGCGCCGGAGGCGCGCGCCACGGCGTCGCGCACCGCCAGGCCGGCGAGCAGGGCGATCTGGGGCAGACGCTGGGGCGAACAGGCGACGCGAAGCAGGACCGACGCGAGCACGCACTCGCCGGGGACCGCGAGCCACGAGCGACCCCTGCGCCCGCGCCCCGCGGTCTGGTCTTCCGCCACCCAGGTCGCGCCGTGCGGCGCTCCCTCTCTTGCGCCGCGACTCGCGTCGTCGTTCGTGGACACCGTCGTGGCGACGATCGTCATCGGGTGCCCCAGGCCGCAACCGAGCTCCGCCACGAGGGTCCGCGCGCGCTCGAGGTCTGCACCGACGCGTCGGATCATGCGTCGAAGTCGAGCCCCACGTCCGCGGCTCGCACGGAATGCGTCAGCGCACCGACCGAGATGGCATCGACCCCGGCGCGCGCCAGCTCGGGGACCCGCTCGAGCGTCACGCCGCCGGAAGCCTCGAGCATCGCGCGGCCTCGCGCGCGCCGCACCGCTTCCGCGATCGCTTCGGTCGGCATGTTGTCGAGCAGGACGATGTCCACCCCGGCCGCGAGCGCCTCGTCGAGCTCGGCGAGCGAGTCGACCTCGCACTCGACCTTCGCGGTGTGCGGCGCGTGAGCGCGCGCTCGCTCGATGGCCGGGCGGACCCCGCCGCACGCCGCGACGTGGTTGTCCTTGATGAGCACCGCAGCGCCCAGGTCGTCCCTATGGTTCTTGCCGCCTCCGACGCGCACAGCGTAGCGCTCGAGCACGCGCAGACCCGGCGTCGTTTTGCGCGTGTCCGTGATGCGGGTCTTGCAACCAGCGGGAACGGCATCGACGTAGGCGCGCGTCCGCGTCGCCACGCCGCACAGGTGCTGCACGAAGTTGAGGGCGACGCGCTCACCCATCAAGATGGATCGGGCCCGCCCGCCGACGCTCCACAACGGGGTGCCGGCCGCCGCCAGCTCGCCCTCGGGAACGCGGACCTCCACCGACACCGACGGGTCGACCTCTCGGAAAACCGCGGCGAAGACGGCGGCACCGCACGCGACCACCGGCTCGCGGGCGACCGCGCGTGCTGAAGCGCGCGCCGCAGCATCGACGCACGCCTCGGTGGTGAGATCGCCCGACGCGAGGTCTTCCTCGAGCGCTCCCGCCACCACGCGCCGGAGCAGGACGGGGGGCAGCTCGAAGTGGGCACCCATCGCCGCTCTCATAGCACCGGCGCGAACCTCGATCCCACCGTCAATACACGCCGTACGCCCTCCCCAGAATCTGCGAGTACACGTTGCACAGCGCGTGAAAACAGACCGAGGCGCCAATCCCCCCGGTCCTCGCGCGCAACCAGCCGAAGAGCAGCGCCGGAAAGAAGACCGCCAGGCGCATCGGCAAGGGGACGGTGGCCAGGTGACCCAGCGCGAAGATCGCCGCGCTGGCCAGGAGGCCCGGCCCGACGCGCGCGCCGAGGACGGGCCATCGAGGAGTCCATGCCTCATCGAAGCGCGACTGGAGGTATCCGCGGTAGAAGGCCTCCTCGGGCAGCGCGATGACCAAGAGCTGCCCGAGCGCTTCGTTGCCGAGGTCGAGCGGTCGCAACGCCAGCGAGAACGGGAGCTTCGGCCCCCACCACAGCCGCCACCCGACGAAGTACGGCACGGCGATGATCGCGCCCAGCGCCGCGGCCCACGCGACGGCGCGCAACGCGTGGGACGCGAGCTCCCGCACATCGATCCGACCCGGGATGACGAGGCCGCCCAGGGCCAGGCCGGCGGTCCGGACGCGCTCGTCGTCCCCACGCCAGACGAGCGCCCACGTCGCCGCGAGGAACGTCACGCCGACCAAGGTCGTATGCCATGCCTGCGGCATGCCAGCGGCGATCGCCGCGACGAGCGCCGTCACGTCGGCCGAGACCCAGAGCGCCTCGGCGACCGACGCCGCGGCGGCGGGTGATGCCAACGGACGCTGCCCGCGCGCCGGCCCAGCGGCTAATTGTGACACTGCAGGCGCGCCGCGAACGCTTCCGTGTGGCCTGCCTCCGTGTCGAGCCACGACACGAGCCACTCGCCCCGGCCCCGACCCGGCGCGATCCACGGCCGGGGCTCGTCGCCCAGGACCCGCGCGAACGTGGTCGTCGTACCGATGCCGTCGCGAGAGATCGGCGCGATACGCACTCTCCCGCCCTCGTAGAACGCCACCTCGGCGTCCCCGTCGGCCGCCACGGCAACGGCGGGGTGCCCGCCCTTCGCGGCGAAGCGCTTGCGCCAAAGGAGGGTGCCCTTGGCCGGGTCGATGAGGGCCGCCTGCGCGCCGCCCTTGTCGGGCTCGTGCCAAGCGACGAAGCACGCGTCCTTCGTGCATGCGATCGACGGGTACTCGCCGGCCACTTTGTCCTCGCTGATGGCGGCCGTCTCGCCGAGCTCGCGCGGCGGCTTGGCGGTCTTGTCCCCTGCCCCCGTCACCTCCGGGGCGGATAGCGGAACGCGCATCCGTTCGACCACGTGCTGATGCTCCTTCTCGAACGTGTAGGTGAGAAAGAGGTTGCCGCCTGCGACGGCGA
>Ga0209168_10003191_pt1 | contig 11444 bp, 3 predicted proteins | sample Coa_R1_FD_187156 | JGI IMG/M metagenome (GOLD analysis project Ga0209168, IMG submission 187156) | Surface soil microbial communities from Centralia Pennsylvania, which are recovering from an underground coalmine fire - Coalmine... | ecosystem: Environmental > Terrestrial > Soil > Unclassified ... | reverse complement strand
GTGATCTTCGGGAAGATACGCCAGCAATTGGGAGCAATTTTCCACGCGTTGGCGAAACAGAAGGAATGCCAGATTGTGGAAGGGCATCTGATGCCGGAGCCTGTGCACATGTGTATCGCGATTCCACCCAAGCACCCAGTCGCCTCGGTGATTGGGTTCGATTGGGTTCCTGAAGGGGAAGAGTGCCATTGCGATTGCACGCCTGTGCGGAAAGGAGAGAAACTTCTCCGGCGAACACTTCTGGGCCCCCGGTTACGCGGTGTCCACAGTCGGGTTCGACCTGGAGCAGGTGCGGCAATACATCCGCGAGCAGGACGCTGCGGATGGTGCCAGCGGGCAATTCTGAACTGCGAACTGAGACGCGCAGCGCGCGACGCCTAGATAAAACTCCGACCGCCTTTGAGGCGGCCCAACTCATCAAGCCACCCGCTCTGCGGGGGTGTCTGACTCCTTCTTTTTGGTGTCCACCGAGATCACCGGCTGGCCCTGCTTCAGATAACGCTTGACCTTACGGTTGATGTATTCAAACTGCTCATCGCGATCCGCGTGCTGGCTCCCCTCCAGCGTCTTCTGATTGGCCTGCAGGCTATAGTCCAGTGCATGGATAGTTCGGCCACCGCCTGATAACTGACTGCGTGGCCTTCGTGCTGGAGTTCTTCCAGCAATCGACGCACACTCTTGCACGTCCAGCGCAGGGGGGATTCTGGATCTCGGCGAGTCACCGGATCAACCAGCCGATCCAGGTCCTCCAGGAGCGTCAGGTCTTTTTCGACGGTCCTCTTTCGCCCCGTCCTCTTTCGCCCCGCCCCCTTCCGTCGGATTCGGGATTGCGGCGATCGGCTCCTACGAGCCATCTTCTGCTGATTCAGTTCTTTCATTCCTTCGGTAATCGCTCGGCGCGATACCCCCGTCACACGCGCTACCGCTGAGACGCCTCCGTACCCGATAGCCTCGCTCTCTGCAGCCGTCACAAACGGCGCATTCGCTCGCCCAGGAAGGCTGACAAGGAACGGAATCGCCGCTGAATATCCTTGTGGTTCACCACGATCACAAGTATAAAACAAGATAGCCTAAAGTTGTTCTAGTAATTTCCTGACACGCTCTTAGTTCAGTTCAGTAAGTGCCCCCGCATGGGCACTTACGTCGACGGTGCGTCAACTTGATTTGGCCCCCCTACGCACCTGATAATTCTCCTCTCATCGCGAGCCGCAAACTTCGGCCAGCGCCCGGCCCCGACTCCGTTCTTATGCTGGATCGCTATCGTCCGCCGGAACCGGAATGACTCGGTTCCGGTTTCGACAATGTGCGCCCGATCAGTCAGTCGATCCAGTATCGGTTTGCACAACCCCGCATTCGGGAAAACCTGCGGCCATTCGAGAAGGGAAATTATTATAGTCGCAACGATGACGGCCGTTTTCTGGGCTCGATCACGATTACCTGGAATACCAACTCCGCTCCCGCTTCAGCCAGCGGAACGTAGCCAAGTTCGTCGGTCAATCACGATCAGCTCATAACGAGACCATCTCCCCAGCGGCTAATTAAGCTGGCCGGTGTATTTAGCCTCGACCAGTTCGTTCACCAAGGCAGAGCGGTCGTAAATCGAGCGCGCCGTCATGGCCGGCATGCCGCCGCGCATAGATCTGTAACCAGGTGCGTCTTGCCGGTTCCCGGCTCGGTCGCTAACTCTACGGCTCCCGCCTATTGCGTGATGACCCGCAGCCGCTCACAAGCGGCCCACATCATATTTCTCGCCCATCGTGCCGCTACCTGCAGCCTGGGAGCTGGCTACCTCTCTCCAGTGCAAGCCATCGGGGGACGCCACCAGACCTCCTGGAAACAGAGGCGTTTCAGCGGGACGCTGTTCCCTCAATGTCGCTTGAGCCTGCAACTGAACAACTTCGGAAACCAAGCTGGCATAGAACTCCGCGCCCTTGGGCTCTATGGGCTTGCGTGCTCCGGCTCCGTCGTCCACGCTTTGCGGAAACAATAGCTTTCCGAGCCCTTCACGTTGGCGGAAGAATTCTTCCGGGCTTGAATAGAGGTTCTCGCCGGAGCCTGCTACTCCAGCCACCAGATCGATGAAGGCCCGGTTGCCGATCTCGGGGGAGCTCGTAACTCTGCGGGCGTGCCAGAAGTAGGAATCGAGATCGTTATTCAGGTCGTAGAACGCGAGCAGAAAATCGTAGAACAGAGCGTACTCGCGCCGGTACCGGGCTTCGAATTCAGAAAAACAACGCTGCTCGTCCAGTTCGTTTCTCAAACATGTGTTGATCGAACGCGCGGCGAGCAAAGCCGAATACGTCGCCAGGTGAACGCCGGAAGAGAAGACAGGGTCGATAAAACAGGCCGAGTCACCGACGAGGACCATTCCAGGAACCCAGAACTTGGTATGGCTGTAGGAGTAATCCTTACGAACCCGCAGCTCTCCGTAAGGGCCGCTGGTGACTCGCGTCGCATTCGCAAGCAGTCTCTGAACCGGCGGGCAGGCGCGAATGAACTCGTTCAGTGTGGCTTCGTGTCCGTTCGTCAACAGCGATCCGAGCTCTTTGGCAACCACGGCGCCCACACTGGTGAGCGTATCGGTCAGCGGGATATACCAGAACCAGCCGTGCTCGAACGAGATGCAGAAAATGTTGCCCTGATTGGGGGCTGGCAATCGGCCTCCGCCGTGGAAATAACCGAACAGGGCCAAGTTTTGAAAGTACTTGGAATAGATGCGCTCTCCGGAAAGTCGTGCAAGCGAGGTTTGGTGTCCCGAAGCATCGACGACATAGCGCGCACGGGCTCTCCGGACTATTCCGCTATCGTCCGTAAAGACCAGGCCGGCGACGCGGCCGTCTTCCATGAGGACGTCCGTGACGCTATGTTGTTCCCGCACATCCACGCCTTTCTTCCTGGCATTGTCGAGAAGTATCGTATCGAACTTCATACGCTCCACCTGGTAGGCGGTTGAGGTCGGCCCGGGCATCTTCGAGGAGACCGAGAACAGGAAATCCCACGTTTTGTCGCCCTTGCCCCAGCGGAATGTGCCGCCGAGCTTGGGCATGAAATTCGCCTCTTGGATAGCCTTGCTGACTCCCAGCATCGGGCAAATGCCGTGCACAGTGGCAGGCAGCAGGGATTCTCCTATCTTATAGGCGGGCATCGCCTGCTTCTCCAGCAGTAGAACCCGACGGCCCTGCATCGCCACGAACGTCGCGACGGTCGAGCCGCCGGGCCCGCCTCCGACAACAATGACGTCGAACTCAGCATCGTGATTATTGTTCATATTCTCAGCTCCAGGCTTTTGTTCTTTGCCGGCCCGCGAACTAAACGGCGCGGGCTCGCGCGGGGGGATTCAAATCCACGTTGTCATCGAGATACTTCCAGCACCGTTCGCTGTCCGCGAACCGGCGAACCGCGGACAATACCTCATAGATTGGCCTCTCGTCGCGGTATACCGAAACCAGCCGGGAGAGATCCGAATGCAGTTCCAGCAAAGGAGCGCTAAACTTCTCTTGCCCGACTATGTGCGCAGCCTGATTGCAGGCCGCGACCAGAGAGGTCACGATAGTCATAACATTTCCGCAAAGCTGAAGAGATTTGCGGGCACTCGTCGTACCCATGCTGACCACGTCCTGGTTGGATCCGTTAGATGGGAGCGACTTGATCGATGAAGGCGCCGCCAAATCGAGATTCTCCGCGGCGATGCTGGTGGCCAGGTATTGACCGCCTTCAAAGCCGCAGAAGAGACCGCTGCGATCTTCGGCCAGAAAGGGCGGCAAAGAGCCGTTAATGTTCGGATTCACCAATCGGTCCAGTTGGCGTTCCGCAAGCACACCGATCTCGGTCAGAGCAATGTTCAGGCAGTCGCAGGCTATGGCCACATATTGGCCGTGAAAATGCGCGCCGTGGAAGGTCCTATCGGGCACATCGAAAATCAGGGGATTGTCATTGCTTGAGTTCAGCTCTTCTTCCACCAGGCGGCGGGCAAATTCGACGGTGTCGAGCACCGGCCCAAGGATCTGCGGAATCGCCCGCAGAGTGTACGCATTCTGCAAGTAAATACCGGTGTCCGTCACCTCGTCCGAATCCCCTATCCGGTCGGAGATCGCCTGCATCAAACCGGCGTGGTTGGAAGTCAACTTGCTGCCGGCCAGCAGTCTGCGCATCTCCCGGGCCACTACCATCTGGCCGTTGTGGTTCTTCAACCCGTGTCCGTGCTCGTCGAAAGCGCCTACCGACCCTCCCAGACACTGCACGAAATCCGCCGCGGCCACCAACGCCAATTTAAGCAGGCGGTCGGCTCTCACCAGTGCGATCGATGCCGCGCCTGTCATGGCGGACGTGCCATTGATAAGAGTTAGACCGCCCTTATAACCCAGCTTCAGAGGTTCAAGGCCCTCCTCGGCCAGGACTTCAGAGGTCGGGCGGACTTGCCCATCTTTGCATACGAGGCCCCCGCCAATCAGAGCCAAAGCCATGTGCGAAAGCGGCGCCAGGTCGCCGCTCGCGCCCAGCGATCCCTGTTGGGGAATTACGGGGTGAATACCGGAATTCAGGAACTCCTTCAACAGGAGAACCGTTTCGGGACTCGCGCCCGAGTACCCCTTCATCAGACAATTCAGGCGCGCCAACATGATGGCGCGTACGATTTCATCGGGAAACGGTTCTCCGCCACCCGCCGAGTGGCTGCGGATGAGATTCTCCTGTAAGTCGCGTTTGTGCTGGCGCGGAATAACTACGGGCACCAGCTCTCCGAATCCGGTGTTTACCCCGTAAATCGGGTGCTTCGCTTCGCCCCATTCCTGTACGCGGGAGTGCGAAGCGGCGACTGCTTCCATCTGTGCCGGGGATAATTCTACCCGCGCGTTGTTCGCCGCGACTTCATAAACATCCTGAACTAACAGCGCCGATCCATCGATTTTCATATTTTGAACTCCGTTCACAGATTTTCGACGCTCAACTGACTCCGGCGGCAGCCACCGGCCGTCCTTCGGGCAGCAGATGCACTACTCCCGCGTCACCGTCGACTTCGATCCACTGCCCGTTCTCGATAGATTGCGTCCCCGTGCGGGTTCCCACCACCGCGGGTATATTATATTCGCGGGCAACGATGGCGGCATGACTGAGAACACCGCCGGCATCGGTCACGACGGCGGCCACACTGGCAAAAAAGGGCGTCCAGGAGGGCAATGTCGTGGGTGTCACCAGAATATCCCCGTGTTGCACTAGATGCGCATCGGCGAGGGTGAACACGACCTTGGCGATGCCTCGCACTCTGCCTCCCGAACCGGGAATGCCTCGCAACTCGTCGTGCTGCCGGGCCGGCTCGGGAAGCGCCCCCGAGAATCTGAAAATCGATCGCGATAGGGCATCATCCAGCCGTGGCATCTGAACGAACGATCCCAGATTGGGCGGTGGCGTGCATTTCCGGAATCGGTCCGCCACCAGGCGGCGTCCCGTTACGAGTGTCCGGAAGTCCTCTGGCGGCTCGCCGCCGGAAAGGGACATCAAGTCTTCAACCGTGAGATAAAAGACGTCTTCGGCGCGATCCATCATTTCCAACCGCTTCAGACGACGCCCCAGTTCCAGCGCCTGCCTGCGCAGATGAAAAGTAATCTTGTTGTCGATCCAGAAGTTGTGTTCCTCGCTCAAAGCAGTTGCGGCGCGAGCCGCTTTGAGCGATGCCTCGAATTCCGCAATTACGGGCGCGGGATGGTTCGCCAGCCGGTTTCGAACCTCCCTGGTCTTCTCTTTACGGCGCTCCTCCAGGTCGCTCAATTCGACTTCGGGACTTCGATCGCCTTGAGACAAGTAGTTCCGCAGGTTCTGGATCACCGGGGCGGGATCCTCGATCCAGGACGGCCGATCCAGGTAAGTGTTGTCATTGCGCTGGCCGTAGATTGCGAGATACTCCTCGATGTCACGCCAAAAAGCCCGCCCCTCCCCGGACTTGCGCAATTCCTCCGCAATGGCGGCGGCGGGGGATTCGGTAAGTACTCTGTGAACCACCGGCAATGTCATCGATTTGCGGCTCAGCTCCCAGAGAGCCGCATTGGCTTCCACTGTCTTGTTGCGACATCCGGTAAGCAACTGATAAGCCTCTTTGGGGTCGCATTCAGGGAAAAGGTCCCGGTATAACTCTTCGAAATCCGCCATCGCCAGAATCAGCGGAATTAGCAGAAGATAATGAACCTTCCACATTTCTCTGGCGCGCCGGCGGCTCTCGGCAACGTGTTCCAATAAAGCCGGCAAATCCGCGCCGGACAGGTCATAATTCTCCCAATAACCCAGGTGCGCTTGTATGGCCGGAAGCCAGGTGGCGTTCCAATGCGACTCCAACCCGGCAATAGCGGTGCGCACCTTTCTTTCCGCGGTCTGCATCAGCTCCGCCAGCTCTTCCGCCGAGTTGCTGCTGAACGTAGTCTTCTGATAGACGTACGTGTTGATTGAGCGTGCGAGTGAGCTGAAGGGAAGACCATAAGTGTGGTTTGCGAGATTGCCGCCGGACAGCATGTCCTGATGGCGGAAGGAAAAATCAAGAGGGGAAACGGGGTCTCGATAATGGGCTGTGTCGTAGGTCCAGAGGGCCAACCCGTCCGCCGGGTCGTCCCAATGTACCGGGAAATCAGGGGGCGCAGAGATACGCACTGATGGAATCGGTAAGCTGGACGGGGCCGCCCCGAGAACTCGGCCGGTCTCCATCCGCAATAGACGCGCCAGCTCTTCCACGTGCGGCTCCCTGAGCATCGTCATGTGGTCTCCGGGAACGCGGTGCGTCACAACCGGATTTGCGCAGTGCGGCTGCCAGCCATCCACGTCGATCAATTCGCCGCTCGGCATGGCTTCACTCGACTTGTAAACGATCAGCGTTCCCCGATACATGTCCCGAGGGACGAAGTTCTGGCCGCTTCGTACGACCTCCGAGTTAACGGTGGCCATCTTTCGAAGTTCATTTACCCCTGAATCAGGGGGCAGCAGTTGGCAATCTCTCAGTTTTCCGGCGGCATATTCCCAGGCTTCCTCCTCGGGAAGGCTCGTCAGGTGCTCCAACGATATGTCGAGCCGTTCGCCCAAGGCTCGTTTGACCAACTGCACATAGCCCGCCAAGCCGTCCGCGATATCCCAATGCTTGCGTTCCGCGGTGTCGAGATCCTTACGTGGCGGCGACATATCGAGAATCGTTAGCAGCGGGACGTCGAATCCACGCCGCTGCAATTCCAACGCCAGCGCGAAGGCGATCCGCCCCCCGGCCGAGTGTCCGCCCAGGTGATAGGGGCCATGTGGCTGCACACTTTGAATTCCCTTGATCAGAATTTCGGCAAGGTCATCCATGCTGTTGGGCGAGGAGCTTCGTTCTTCAATTCCGAACGGCTGCAAACCGTAAAAAGGCTGATCGAATCCCAGCCGGCCAGCGAATTCGTGGAAGTAGAACACATGGACTCCCAGTCCTCCGACGCAGAAGAACGGCAGGTTGCCGCCGTTGGGCTGTATCGGCACCACGGGAGACCAGATGGGCGTCGCGGGGGCGTTCGCGAGGAGATTGGCAAGTTTCTCCACCGTCCGGCCCTCGAACAAAGCAGCCACTGGCAGCGTCTTTCCAAACTGCTGTCTGATTCCCGCGATTACGTTCAAGGCCAGCAACGAGTGGCCCCCGAGATCGAAGAAGTCGTCACGAAGTCCGACGCGGTCAAGGCCCAAGACCCTGGCCCAGATACCGCTCAGGGATTTCTCGACCGGCGTACGCGGTTCGACGAACGCCCTGCGCTCCATGGCGTTCTCATCAGGGTCGGGAAGCTTTTCATAATCCACTTTGCCGACAGGCGTGAACGGAAGAGCATTGAGACGCACGTACAGGGCAGGCACCATGTATGCTGGCAAGCTCTTATTCAGGAACTCACGGATTTCGGCGATCACAGGCGCCGGCTCTTGGAGAGCCACCCAGTATGCGACAAGCCGGTTATCACCGGACGGATCATGACGCACCGTTACGCAGGCTTCTCTGATGCATGGATGTGCATTGAGGACGGCTTCAACTTCGCCGATTTCGATTCTGTATCCCCTGACTTTGACCTGGTCATCCAGGCGCCCCAGAAACACGATGACCCCTTGAGGCGTGTAGTACGCCAAATCGCCGGTACGATACAGGCGAGCGCCCGCACGGCCGCTGAATGGATCGGGCACGAACCGCTCAGCAGTCAGCGCCGGCTGGTTCAGGTACCCGCGAGTAACCTGGATGCCCCCGATGTACAATTCGCCGGGAACTCCGGCCGGCACCGGCCGCAACCATTGGTCGAGAATATAAGTTTCGGTATTTTCGATGGGCCGGCCGATAGCCGGTGGATGAATGGTGTCTCTGAAATCTTCCGTCTGGCACTCCATAACTGTGGCGGCCACGGTGATTTCAGTTGGCCCGTATGCGTTGTAAAACTTTCGGCCCTCGGCCCACTCCCGGACTAGCGACGGCGGGCACACCTCGCCCGCCACGATAACCGTTTTCAGACCCTCCAGCCCCTTGGGCGACAGGGTTCGCAGAACTCCCGGCAACAGAGTAACATGAGTGATTCCTCGGGAGGCCATAATCTGCTGAAGGCTTTGACCGGCCATCAGGCTTGCCGGCTCCGCCACGTGCAAACATGCCCCGGCACCCCAGGCCATGGCCACTTCGGATAACGAACCATCGAAATTCATGGAAAAGAACTGCAGAATCCGGCTGTCCGGCTTCAGGTCAAAGGCCCGGGCATAGGAGATCGCCAATTGATAGAAATTGCGGTGGCTCACTAATACACCTTTTGGTACACCACGGGAGCCAGAGGTGTAAATGACATAGGCCAGATTGTCGGGATCTTCCTGGCGCGGTGGCCTGGTGGCTGGCTGGGTTCCGATCGTTTCCCATTCCGCCTCGAGATTGACGATCTGTGCCTGGTGGCTGGGCAGTGTGTCTAGCAATCCGGTCTGGGTCAGAACAATACCGGCATTTGAATCCCTCAACATGAACGCCAGGCGCTCGGCGGGATAAGCGGGGTCCAGGGGAACATATGCTCCCCCTGATTTGAATATTGCCAGTACGCCGACGATAGTCTCTACCGAGCGGGACATATAGACGCCCACCAGTTTCTCCGGAGCCACCCCCAGAGCTTGCAGGTAGTGCGCCAGTTGGTTGGCGCGGGCATCTACCTGGCGATACGTCAAAGTCACGCAGGAAGCCCCTTGTATGCTCGGTCCCACCACTGCTGGGGAATCCGGGGTCATGGCCGCCTGTTTCTCGAACAGAGCGTGGAAACGAGTATCTTCCGTCAATTCGCGCCGAGTAGCATTCCATTCCATGAGCACCTGGCGCTCTTCTTTCGGCGTGAGCAGAGCCAGATCTCCGATCCGCTCTGCGGGGGCTGTTGCTATCGCCCAAAGCAGGTGCTCAAAGTGTGCCCCCAGGCGCGCAATCGCATCGTGCTCAAACAGACTCGCGTCGTAATCGAACAGGATCCTCAACTCCGGTCCCGGTGCAACGCTTATGACAATGGGATAATGCGTGTCGCTGGTCATCCCGTAATACTCGAGCCGGAATTCCCGCTTTTCGGCTTGGCTCTCGTCCATGGGGTAATTCTCGAAAACCAGCAGACTCTTGAATAACTGGGTTCCCGCGGGCAGTTGGCTCCATTTTTGAATTTCCGCTAGCGGGGTATGATGATGCCGGCGTTGGACGATTTGCTGTCCCTGGAGTTCTTTCATCCAGGAGCCAACCTCGCGTCGCCGATCCATTCTCGCGCGCACGGGCACCGTATTGATGAACAGTCCGACCATTTGCTCGATCCCTGGAACGTTCGCCTCGCGGCCGGACACCACCGCGCCAAATACCACGTCGTCCTGTCCGCTGTAACGGTTGAGCAAAAGTGCCCATACGCCTTGAAAGACTGTGCTCAAAGTGATTCGATGGTCTTCGGCCATTTTCTTCAGCGCAGCGGTCTTCTGGGCGGCTAACTGAATTCCGTGGTGCCGGTGTCCGGTTCTTCCCGTGGGCGTCCTGGATTCGATCACCAGGGGTGTTGGCGCCGCGAAGCCCCTCAGCGTTTCCATCCAGTACACTGCGGACTCCGATACATCCTGTTGTTGGAGCCATCGTATGTATTGCCCGTAATCCGGTGCGGAGGGCAAGCCGATCACTGCGCCGTTTTTGATTCTTTCGTAGGATTCCAAGACGTGCTTCAGGATGATGGGACCGCTCCAGCCATCGAGCAGGATATGATGAGAATCCCACACGAACGCGTAACGATCCTGGCGCAGGCGAACCAGAGTGAAACTAAGCAGCGGAGCCCGGTCTAGGACGATATTGGAGCCACCGGAGCTTAGCAGTCCAGCCAATTTCAGCCCCGCATCCTCTTCGCTGCTCCAGTCCTGCTCCTGCCAGGGAAGTTCCACGCTACGCGTTACGACCTGCATCGGCTGCTCGCGGCCTTCCCAGACAAAGAGCGACCGCAAGAGGGGATTTCGAGCAACGACTTCTTTCCAAGCGGCGCGGAAAACCGCGGCGTCGAGCTTGCCGTCGATCAAAAACACGATTCGAGTCTGGTAAAGCGAAGCAGTGCCGCTGTAAGTGCTATGAAACAAGAGGCCTTGCTGGAGTGGAGTTAATGGATAGATCGCTTCGATGTTGCCATGCAGCATCTCCGCCAGATTGGTCAGATCGGGTTGAGTGATGCGGACCAGGGGGAAGTCACTGGGCGTGTATCCACCGGCTTGTGACGACACGCAGAACGCGACCAACTCCTTGAGGACAGCGAGGAAGCCATCGGCCAGCCGCTGGATCGTACTGTCGTCATGCAAATTGGCGCTGTAAATCCAAAAGAACCGTAAACGGTCCTCCTCGACTCTTCCATTGATCCCCAGGACGTGTGTTCGCTGGCCTATCCGGCCATCCCCGGGTCCAGGATTTTCGGCAGCGAACGACAGGCCGGTGCTGGCGGAATCCCGCGTGTCGAAGCGGCCCAGGTAATTGAAACTCACCTGCGGCTTCGGCCAGTCCGTGCCGGCGTTCGGTGCCAGATATCGAAGGATGCCGTAGCCGATGCCCCGGTGTGGAATCGAGCAAATTTGCTGCTTGATCGCCTTCAGTGATGCGCCCAAATCCTGGCTAATACACTGCAGGCGAACTGGGAAGAGGGTCGTAAACCAGCCGACGGTTCTCGATACATCGATATCATCGAAAATCGCTTCCCGTCCGTGTCCCTCCATCTCGATCGTGAGCTCTGCGCGACCGGTCCACGTCTGGAAACTCAGTGCCAGGGCCGTAAGCAATAGGTCGAGAGTCTGAGTGTTATAGGCCCGGTTCGCATTGTACAGGAGCGAGCGAGTTTCCGCTTCCGTTAAGCCAGCCTGGTAGTGCCGGACCGATGCGTGAACATTCGGGCCGGCGCGGTCTACAGGCAAGGCCTCGCCTGCATGGAAGTTCCAGGCGCTCAATTCGT
>Ga0209168_10003187_pt1 | contig 11446 bp, 8 predicted proteins | sample Coa_R1_FD_187156 | JGI IMG/M metagenome (GOLD analysis project Ga0209168, IMG submission 187156) | Surface soil microbial communities from Centralia Pennsylvania, which are recovering from an underground coalmine fire - Coalmine... | ecosystem: Environmental > Terrestrial > Soil > Unclassified ... | reverse complement strand
CATGATCCGCCGCATCCTTCTTCCCGCGGTGTTGCCCGCCTATGTGGTGGCGCTGCGCGTCGGCCTTGGGCTCGGATGGATGTTCGTGGTCGCGGCCGAACTGATCGGCGCCTCGGAAGGATTGGGCTATCTCCTGCTTGACGGCCAACAGCTCGGCAAGCCGGCGCAAATCCTCGCGGCAATCGTCGTCTTTGCGATCCTCGGCAAAGCCACCGATTGGCTGATTGAAATCTCGGCGGCTCCCCTGTTGCGCTGGCAGGATGCGTTCGGCCGGCAAGTGGAGGGGATTTGACATTCGCTACCCAGCCAGCCACGAGTTCGGAAAGCGAATGTCAAATCCTAACCCTCCACTTGAAACATATATTTTGCTAGTGTGGTGGTTCAGAAGTTCTCTTCAGTTCTGCCGCGCGTTCGTCAAGAGAACTTCTGAACCAAAACCACACTAGATTTACAGGTTTCTGGTGTCCTATTGAATCCGAAGTTCGCAAAAATGGGGCCGCAAGCGTGTGCGAACTTCGGATTCAGGACACCAGTGGTCCGTTTGATTCTAACATTCGCAAAGGTGGCCGCTGCAAAGGGATGCGAATGTTAGAATCGGACCACTAGGCGGGGCTGCCTGATGCTCGTGCTCGATGCCCTCGGCAAGACCTATCCGAACGGGGTTCACGCGCTCGAGCGATTTTCGGCCGAAATCAACCTCGGCGAGATCGCAGCCGTGATCGGCGGCTCCGGCTGCGGAAAATCGACGCTGCTCCGCGCCATCGCCGGGCTTGACCGCGCCACTGCCGGCAGCGTCACGCTCGACAATGCCGTGATCACCGCCCCCCACGCGAAAATCGGCATCATCTTTCAGGAACCGCGACTGTTGCCGTGGCTGAGCGTGGCCGACAATATCGGCTTTGGGCTGACGGAGCTTGCCGCCAGCTTAAGGCGGGAGCGGGTGGCGCGCGCGCTGGAGCGGGTGGGGCTCGCCGACAAGGCTGACGCCTGGCCGCGCGAATTGTCCGGCGGACAGGCGCAGCGCGTCGCCATTGCGCGCGCGCTGGTGCCGCAGCCGGAGGTGCTGTTGCTCGACGAGCCCTTCTCGGCCCTGGACGCTTTCACCCGCCGCGACCTGCAGGATCATCTGTTGGATCTCTGGGCGGATTCGAGACCGACGCTGGTGCTCGTCACCCATGACGTTGACGAAGCCGTGGTGCTCGCCGACCGGGTGTTCGTGATGCGGCCGCGGCCAGGCCGGCTGTTCGACGAGATCAAGATCAATCTGGCGCGGCCGCGGGACCGCAACTCGCCGCACTTCGATAATTTCAAACGGCGGGTATTGACCGCGCTCGACCGCTCGCTCGACCGCAACGTGCAGGACAGGGACGCAAAATCGACTGCGGGCGAGGCGATGTGGTGGTGACATCGTTGCTTCGAACGATTACATCGGAAACGAAGAATATCCGGGAGAAGAAAAAAATGGACGCCGCCGAACTCCGCGCCATGCAGGCGCCGATCAAGGAAAAGTACAAGGCCGATCCCAAAGCCGCTTTCATCACGCTGAAGGCAAAGGGTTCGATCGACAATGAGGAGATTGCCTGCAAGGTCGAAACTGGCCGGGCGCTGGCGGTGGCAGGCCTTCACCCGGCGACCGGCGGCTCCGGCCTTGAACTGTGTTCCGGTGACATGCTGCTGGAGGCGCTGGTTGCCTGCGCCGGCGTGACCTTGAAATCGGTTGCAACCGCAATCGACCTGCCGTTGAAATCCGGCCATGTCAGCGCCGAAGGCGATCTCGACTTTCGCGGCACACTCGGCGTGGACAAGGAGGCGCCGGTGGGGTTTGCCGAAATCCGCCTGCGTTTCGATGTCGCCACCGACGCGCCGCAGGACAAGCTCGACCTGTTACTCAAGCTCACCGAGCGCTATTGCGTGGTCTATCAGACCATCAGGCAGGGGCCGAGGGTTTCGGTGACGATGAAGAGGGTGTGATTGCTCTTATCCCTCCCCCGCGCAGCGTGGGGAGGGAAGGCCGAAGTCTTGCTTCGGCGTCTCTAAGAGAACGGCCGCCAAGGGCGGCCTACGCCTCCCCACAAGGGGGAGGGAAACCCCAGCTCCATGAATCGAATGTCCCCCGATCTTCATTTCATCCTGCTGCTCGCGCTGCGCATGGCGGTGGCCGCCGCCTTCGTGGTGGTGGCCTCTATCATCACCGAGCGATCGGGGCCTGTGATCGGCGCGTTGATCGCGACGCTGCCGATCTCCGCCGGCCCGTCTTACGTGTTTCTCGCGCTCGACCACGATGCGGCGTTCATCGCCGAAGGCGCGCTGGCGAGCCTTGCCATCAATGCGGCCACCATGTTCCTTTCGCTGACCTATGTGGTGCTGGCGCAGCGCCAAAGTGCTTTTGTCAGCATTGCCGGCGCGATGGCGGTTTGGGTCTTGCTCGCCGCGCTGGAGCGAAGGGTTCACTGGTCGTTGACGGGCGGCCTGATCGCGAATGCCCTTGCCTTTGCGATCTGTCTGCCGCTGTTTCGGCCGTTTCAGCACGCCAAAATGCCGCTGATCACGCGCCGCTGGTACGATATCCCCTTGCGCGCCTCCATGGTCGCGACCTTGGTGGCAACCGTCGTGACGCTATCGAGCCGGGTCGGTTCCGAGGTGAGCGGCATGATCGCACTGGTTCCGATCGTATTGACCAGCATGATGCTGATTTTGCACCCGCGCATCGGTGGCCCCGCGACTGCAGCCCTGATCGCCAATGGCGGCTGGGGCCTGATGGGGTTCGGATTGTCCTTTGTTGTTCTCCACCTTGCCGCTGCACCGCTCGGCTCGGCCATCGCGCTTTGCCTTGCGCTTGCGACCTGCCTGATCTGGAATCTCGGGCTGTGGGAAATTGGGCGCAGGAAACGAGCGCTCGCGCGTTAGCCCGCGCCTGCCGGGTGATCCCGGGGGGCCTTGCTTTTTGGGCAGAACGGCCTTTCATAAAATAGGTCGGTCGGGATTAACTGACCTGGCCAAGTGTATGGCGCGCTCCAAACACGGACCTATTGTTGCCTTGGGGCTGACGTAAGCTGAGCGGTATTGCGGGTTGCTGTCGACACGGGCTGCCGCGCTCTACCTGAGGAGGTCGGATGAGCAATCTGGCAGTTACCGATATCCTGGAATTTGCGGTTTTCGGGTTGGCGGTCGTCCAAGCGTTGATGATACTTCTCACGCTGCGTCGCGAAAGAGACATTGAGGAACTGCGCGAACTTGTCGACCAGCAGCGGATACGCCTCGTCGAGCTGACGGCCTGGTTAGCTGGCCGGAATTCTTTTCCGCCAAGACGAATACGATCCGAGCGCGAACCAATGGCTGACGCCAAAATGGGAGAGCCGGAGACGAGTCCAAAAGACTCGCCTGAAACCGTGCAACCGCGCATAACTGACGATGAAGCTGCCCGAGCGGCGAAGACCCTCAGCTGGCAGCGCGAGATAACTGCCCGCCTGCAGGCCGGTCTCAAAGAAGGCGCGTCACCGACGAACCCGACAAAACCCGGCGAAGGCTTGGCCAGCGAAGGCTTGCCTCGCGAAGGCTTGCCTCGCGAGGACTTGCCCGAGCAACCGGCCCCCGCCGAAGACGCACTGAAACGAACGACCAAAAAGTTCAATTGGTTCAGGCAGGATCCCGACGAACCGCCGGAGATCGCCGAGGCGCGCAAAGTCGTCGCCGGCCTCAGGGGAAACCCACAACAAGCGGAGCCAACAACAGCGCCGGAAGATTCCGTCGCCGCTCCACCGAGCTCCGTTCAGGATGAGCTTGAACGAGCGACCAGAGCCATCGATTGGTTGAAGGAGGATGCCGACAAGGCACGCGAGATCGCTGGCTTGAGTGGCGCATCAGCGGAGAAGCGCAAGGCATAATAAACAAGTGCCTTCGATTTGCCTGGCCGGTCGGACTTGATCACCCTGAAGCGGCCCGCGGGCGCCTTCGCGCCACCCGTTGGCTCACAGTGACAGCTAATCCTTCGGCAATTTCGCCTTCAGCGCATAGAGCGCCTCCAGCGCCTCGCGCGGCGACATCTCATCGGGGTGCAGCGCCTCGAGCGCTTCAACGAGCTGTTCGGCCTCGCTGGGTGGCGCGGGGTCGGCCGAGGCGCGCGAGGGGACCGCGAACAACGGCAGATCGTCGGCGAGCGCGCGCGCGGTCTGGCCGCGATCCTGCGCCTCGAGCTTTGCCAGCACCGATTTCGCGCGCGCGATCACGGAGGCTGGCAAGCCGGCGAGTTTGGCGACCTGAATGCCATAGGAGCGATCCGCCGAACCCGGCAAGACTTCATGAAGGAACACGACATTGCCCTGCCATTCCTTGACGCGGACGGTCGCGTTGAACAGCCGCGGCAGCTTTGCCGAGAGCGCGGTGAGCTCGTGATAATGCGTGGCAAACAGCGCGCGGCAGCAATTCACTTCATGCAGATGCTCGATCGCGGCCCAGGCGATTGACAGGCCGTCGAAGGTCGCGGTGCCGCGGCCGATCTCGTCAAGAATCACCAGCGAGCGTTCGCTGGCCTGATTGAGGATCACCGCCGTTTCCACCATCTCCACCATGAACGTCGAGCGGCCGCGCGCCAGATCATCCGCCGCGCCGACACGCGAAAACAGCCGGTCGACGATCCCGATCCGCGCCCGCGAGGCCGGGACGAAGGAACCGGCCTGCGCTAGCAACGCGATGAGTGCGTTCTGGCGCAGAAAGGTCGATTTGCCCGCCATGTTGGGACCAGTGACCAGCCAGATCTGGCCCGAGGATTGTTGTGGGGGCACCGGCGACAGGTCGCACGCATTGGCGATGAACGGCTGGCCCTCGCGCTTCAAGGCTTGTTCCACCACCGGATGGCGGCCGCCTTCGACGGCGAAGGACAAGGAGCCATCGACCTCGGGCCTGACATAATTGTCGTCGGATGCGCGTTTGGCGAGCGCGGTGGTGACGTCGAGAACGGCGAAGGCGTGCGCCGCCGCGCGCAGGTCTTCGCTCGCGGCAACGGCCATCGCGCAGAGCCGCTCGAAGATTTCCAATTCCAGAGCCAGCGCGCGGTCGCCGGCATTGGCGATCTTGGCTTCGATCTCGCCGAGTTCGGCCGTGGTGAAGCGAACCTGTCCCGCCAACGTCTGGCGGTGAATAAAGATCGCATTCAAGGGCGGCGACATCAGTTTATCGCCATGTTGCGCCGTGACTTCGACGAAATAGCCGAGCACATTGTTGTGCCGGATCTTCAACCCCTTGACGCCGGTATCCTCGGCATAGCGGGCCTGCATCGAGGCAACGACCAGGCGCGACGCATCGCGCAAGTTCCGCGCTTCATCAAGAGCCGCCTCATAGCCCTCGCGCACGAAGCCGCCATCGCGCTTGAGCAGGGGCAGTTGCTCGGCGAGCGCACGTTCATATTCTCGCGCGAGCTCGCGCGAAGGACGGCCCAGCGCGGCGATCGTGGCGGCGATCTCCTGCGGCGCCTCGTCCATGCGGGCGAGTTGCGACAACGCCCGGTCGGCCGCAAAAATAGCGTCGCGCAGACCAGCCAGGTCGCGAGGGCCCCCACGTCCGACCGATAAACGCGCCAGCGCACGCGACAGATCCGGCGCCGATCGCAAGGTGGCGCGAACATCCTCGCGAATACCGCTGTCGGCGACAAAGGCGGCCACAGCGTCAAGCCGCCGCGCGATCGCGGCGCTATCTGTCAGCGGCGCGGCGAGCCTCTGCGCCAAGAGACGCGAGCCCGCCGAGGTCACGGTCGAATCGATCGCGTCCAGCAGCGATCCGCGCCGATCTCCAGAAAGCGTCCGCGTCAGTTCGAGATTGGCGCGGGTGGCCGGATCGATTGCCATGATGGAGCCGGCCGCTTCGCGCGCGGGCGGCGACAGCGGCGGGCGCTTTCCAACCTGCGTGCGGTCGATATAGGTGACGGCTGCGGCCGCCGCGCTCGCTTCCAGCCGTGACATCGATGCCAGGCCGTCCATCGTCGCGACGGCGAAATAATCGCACAACCGCCGCTCGGCGGTCGCGCTGTCGAAAACGTCACGGGTGAGCGGCGTCACCGCCGGCCACTCGCGCAAAATTGGCCCGATATCGCCATCCGAATAGAGCGCGTCGGTGACGATGATCTCGTTGGGATTGATGCGCGATAGCGTCGCCGCAAGCTCGCCGCCGGAACACTCCGTGACGAAGAATTCGCAAGTCGAAATATCGATCCAGGCGAGCCCAAGGCGGTCGCCGCCCGCCGATCCTCGCAGACGCGCGATCGCCAGCAGATAATTGTTGGCCCTGGCATCGAGCAGGGTGTCTTCGGTCAGCGTGCCCGGCGTCACCAGCCGAACCACGTCGCGGCGGACGACGCTCTTGGCGCCGCGGGCGCGCGCAGCTGCCGGGTCTTCCATTTGCTCGCAGACCGCGACCCGAAAACCCTGCGCGATCAAACGATGCAGATAATCGTCGGCGCGTTCCACCGGAACGCCGCACATCGGAATGTCGGCGCCCTGATGCCTGCCGCGCTTGGTGAGCATGATGCCAAGCGCACGCGAGGCAATTTCCGCGTCCTCGAAGAACAGCTCGTAGAAATCGCCCATGCGATAAAACAACAGCAAGCCGGGGTTAGCCGCCTTGATCTCCAGATATTGTTCCATCATCGGCGTGACGCGCGCCGTCGCCTCGGCGGCGGGTTCTGCGGACGGGGATGCAGGAAATGTCGGCTGGACGGTCATTAAAGCGTTTTCGAGTGAAGTGGGTACTAGTGTCCCGGTTCTGACATTCGTATCATATCGCAGCGCCCACTTTTACGAATGTCAGAACCAAAGGGACACTAGCAACCATATGATTCTAGTGTGGCTTTGACTCTGACGTTCCTTCGAAGAACTCGCGGCTACACTGAAAGGAACGTCAGAGTCGCAACACTAGTTCGCGTGAAGAAAACGCGTCAAAATGAGAAGTCTGGAGCTCGGTTCTGATCTAATCAGAACCGAGCTTCAGCGGCGCAAACTACAGAGTTTCAGCAAACGATCCTACCGCTTTAGGGCAATCATGCGCCTTATCCACGGCGCTTGGCGCAGTCATCCTCGGACATTAGCCGTCCTCGCGCCAAAGCGCAGTTCGATTGCCCCCGCGTTCAATTGACCTGCCCCTGGCCCGCCCGTAAAACCAACCCGCATTGTCAATGACGGACGTAAAGCCGCAGGGAGAGGGACCGATGGGTGAGGTATTTGTATGTGATGCGGTGAGAACCCCGATCGGCCGCTTTGGCGGCGCACTTGCCAAGGTCCGCACCGACGATCTGGCGGCGGCCCCGATCAAGGCGCTGATGGCGAAACACCCGAAACTCGACTGGTCACAGGTCGACGAAGTCTATTTCGGCTGCGCCAACCAGGCCGGCGAGGACAACCGCAACGTGGCGCGAATGGCGCTGCTGCTCGCAGGCATTCCGGATTCGGTGCCCGGTCAGACCCTCAATCGCCTGTGCGCGTCCGGGCTGGATGCGGTCGGCGCAGGCGCTCGCGCCATCCGTGCCGGGGAGATCGATCTGGCGATTGCCGGCGGCGTCGAATCGATGACGCGCGCGCCGTTCGTGATGGGCAAGGCGACGGAGGCATTTTCGCGCTCGGCCGAGATTTTCGACACCACGATCGGCTGGCGCTTCATCAACCCGCTGATGAAAGCGCAATATGGCGTCGATTCCATGCCCGAGACCGGCGAGAATGTCGCCGAGGAATTTCAGGTATCGCGCGCCGATCAGGACGCGTTTGCGATCCGCTCGCAGCAACGTGCCGGAAAAGCGATCGCGGCCGGTTATTTCGCCGAGGAAATCGTTGCCGTTTCCGTGCCCGGCGGCAAGGCGGGTCCGATCACGGTCGATAAGGACGAGCACCCGCGTCCCGACACGACGCTGGAAGGCCTCGCCAAGCTCAAGCCGATCGTGCGCAATCCGGGCACGGTGACGGCGGGCAATGCGTCGGGCGTCAATGACGGCGCGGCGGCGATGATATTGGCGTCGGAAGCCGCGGTGCGAAAACATGGCTTGACGCCGCGGGCGAAAATTCTTGGGCTGGCTTCGGCCGCCGTGCCGCCGCGCATCATGGGCATCGGGCCGGTTCCGGCGACCAGGAAGCTGATGGAACGGCTTGGACTGAAAATCACCGACTTCGATTTGATCGAGCTCAACGAAGCCTTCGCGAGCCAAGGTATCGCCTGTTTGCGCCAGCTCGGCGTCAAGGACGATGCCGATTTCGTCAATCCGCATGGCGGCGCCATTGCGCTCGGTCATCCGCTCGGCATGAGCGGCGCGCGTCTGGTGGTCACAGCCGTCCACGGCATGGAGAAGCGCGGAGGCAAGCGCGCGCTCGCGACGATGTGCGTCGGCGTCGGCCAGGGCGTCGCAATGGCGATCGAGAAGGTGAACTGAGACGTCGCCCGAAAAGAAGCAAAAGCGCAGCAGCCTATTCGATAACCTCGTCGGCGATGGCAAGTATTCCGGGCGGAATGGTCAGGCCGAGCGCCTTGGCGGTCTGGAGGTTGATGACCAGTTCGAACCTGGTTGGCCTCGTGACCGGCATGTCGGCGGGTTTTTCGCCCTTGAGAACGCGGCCAGTGTAGGTTCCGACCTGGCGATAGGAATCGGTAAGACTCGCGCCATAGCTGATAAGTCCCCCGGCCGCAGCGTATTCGCGATATTGATAGATCGCAGGCACTCCCTGTCGTGCTATCGACGCTGCTAGTCTTTCCGAACGCCTACTGAACAAATCGCCTGTGCCGACGACCAGCGCTCCTGGTCGCAGTTCGGACAAACTCGCGACCGCTGTATCGATTTCAGCTTCTGTGCTGGCATTGAGGACATGGAGTTGCAATCCCAACGTCCGTCCGGCCTCCAGCATTTCCGCTGTTTGACTTTCGGTTCTTGGATCGACCGGGTTCACAAGGAAGCCAATCGTGTTGGCGGAGGGTATCAAATCGTGAAGCAGCCCCAACCGTTTCGAAACCAGCTCGGAACTCAACTGAGACACACCGGTGATGTTGCCGCCCGGCCGGTTCAGACTGGCTACCAGACCAAGCTTAACCGGGTCACCCGCGGTCTCGAAGACAATCGGAATGGTCGCGGTCACACCTTTGGCGGCAAGAGCAGCGGGTGTGCCGGTTGCCACGATCACGCTGACGCGGCGGCGTACTAGATCGGTCGCCAATGCTGAAAGTCGATCGTTATCACCGTCCGCCCAATGGTATTCGGCCGTGACATTCCGGCCTTCGCTGTAACCAGTTTCACTCAAACCTTGCCGAAAAGCGGCCTCCATAAACGGCCTGGCCGGGCTGAGATTCATGAATCCGACAACCGGCATCGTCGGTTGCTGCGCATACGCCGCGAATGGTCGTGCGGCGGTTGCACCGAGAAGCGTGAGGAATGTGCGCCGCTTCATTTAGCCGCCCCCGAAAGCCCCACGGCAACGCCGTGTGCAATGACGTAGACTAGCACTTTGTGACAATGCGACGAGCGAGAAATGATACATCGTCGAGCTTGAGAGTAATCAGGCCGCTTCATTCGATTGGCTGGCCGCGCCTCAGCAAATGCTGCGCCAGGGAAGCGATTCACTTTCAAGCGAGGCTGGCAACAATAGCGCGGAAAAACCGCTCTTGGCGGTCAGGTGTTCCTGAATGCCTCTCCGCACCTCCTTGTTGACTTATCCGGCTCATTTGTACAAAAGTACAAATAATATGGTCAGAAAATCCGCCGATAAAGAAAGGTCGCGCAAGCCGAACATGCGCGAGGCCATTCTCTTTGCCGCGGAGGAACTGTTCTCGACCAAAGGGTTCAGCGCCGTGACGGTGCGCGATATCGCGCAGGCCGCCGGCGCAAATCCGGGCAGCGTGACCTATCATTTCAAGACCAAGGACGAGTTGCTTCTGGAAATCTACCGGCGTCACTGCAAGCCGATGAACCTTCGGCGCGCCGAGCTGCTAGCCGCCGCCAAGCGGGTGCGCGATCTGCAGGACAGGCTGGAGGCGATCGTCCGCGCCTACGTGCTACCGGCATTTTCTTCCGGCAGCGATCTCGCCGGCGGAGGGGCGCGTTTCACGCGGCTGCGCGCCATCATGTCGGCCGAGGGAAACGAGGTCACCCGGCGGATCATCGCGCAGACCTTCGACGACACCAGTCACGCCTTTATCGATGCGGTGCATGACAGCCTGCCGCATGTTCCGCGCGCGGAGATCGTCTGGCGCAGCCATTTCCTTCTCGGGGCACTCTATTATACGCTGGTGACGCCGGAGCGCGTCTCGCGGCTGTCGCGCGGCGAGTCCGACGGGGCTGACGCAGGAGATGCGATCGAGCAGCTGGTCAAGGCGACCGTCGCCTCGCTGCAAGCGCCTGCGCTCGATCGGGTGGCGCCTTCGCGGCGGCGATCCGCCGCGCCGACCAAATCTCTCGCCGGCGACGGCCCCGCGCCAAAGTGATGGGATTTCCGGTCCGCGTCAGGTTCCGGATGAGGAAGACATGAAATGACCAGGCGGGAAAGCTTCCGGATGCTCATTGGCGCTGCCCGAGTGCCCACTTTCCGAAGTTCGTGTTACATCGCAGCGATCACTTTCACGAACTTCGGAAAGCCATGGGCACTAGCAAACTTATGATTCTAGTGCCGCTTTTCTATTTGACGTTCCTGGAGAGAATTTGCCGCAAGTGGTGTAGGAACGTCAAATAGGCGGCACTAGTGGAGTGGATCTGACATTCGCTACTGGCCGCGAACTCGCAAAGCGAATGTCAGATCCCAAACGCCACTAGAACTGATAGGGAGATCACGTGATCATCGATGTGCACGGCCACTACACCACAGCGCCCAAGGCCCTCGAGGACTGGCGCAACCGGCAGATCGCGGGGATCAAGGATCCCGCGGTCCGACCCAAGGCGAGCGAGCTGAAGATCAGCGACGACGAGCTGCGCGAGTCCATCATCAACAATCAGCTCAGGCAAATGAAGGAGCGCGGCAGCGATCTGACCATCTTCAGCCCGCGCGCAAGCTTCATGGCCCATCACATCGGCGACTTCGAGGTGTCCTCGACATGGGCCGCGATCTGCAACGAGCTGTGCTGGCGCGTCAGCAAGCTATTCCCGGACAGTTTCGTCGGTGCTGCGATGTTGCCGCAATCGCCCGGCGTCGACCCAAAGACCTGCATCCCCGAACTTGAGAAATGCGTCAAGGAGTATGGCTTCGTCGGCATCAACCTCAATCCCGATCCATCGGGCGGACACTGGACCTCGCCGCCGCTTTCGGATCGTCATTGGTACCCGATCTACGAGAAGATGGTCGAGCTCGACATTCCGGCCATGATTCATGTCTCGACGAGCTGCAACGCCTGCTTTCATACCACCGGCGCACATTACCTGAATGCCGACACCACGGCCTTCATGCAGTGTCTGACCTCGGACCTGTTCAAGGATTTCCCGACCTTGAGATTCCTG
>Ga0209168_10003185_pt1 | contig 11454 bp, 12 predicted proteins | sample Coa_R1_FD_187156 | JGI IMG/M metagenome (GOLD analysis project Ga0209168, IMG submission 187156) | Surface soil microbial communities from Centralia Pennsylvania, which are recovering from an underground coalmine fire - Coalmine... | ecosystem: Environmental > Terrestrial > Soil > Unclassified ... | reverse complement strand
GTGATCGGCGGGGTGGGAGTGTCCGGCGCGCCCGGCGGCGAAAAGGACGAAGCCTGCGCCAATGCCGGCATCGCCAAGGTTGCGGACGCGCTGAAATAGTTTTGCGCAATTCAAGCGAGAAGGGCGGCTCGCTTGCCGCCCTTTTGCTCGTCGCACCGCTAAACTCACATTGCCAGCAACTGTTCGGAAGCATTTCCCGCACGCTTTGGCTTGCGTGATTTCGCCGGCGCAAACAGCGAGCAGGCCGCAAGGCCCGCGGCATCGGCCACGCCCGGATCGCGGGACACCATCGCAGCGACAATCGCGCCATCCATCAGAAGCGCCAGTTGATGAGCCAGCATCTCCGGATCGGACGAACCCATTTCGGCCGCTAGTTTTCCAATATAGGCGAGAACGACCTTCTTGTGCCGCATCGCGATCGCGCGAAGATGCTTCTGGTCCTTGTCGTGTTCGCCGACCGCATTGATGAAGGGGCAGCCGTAAAACCGTTCCTGACGAAACCAGTCCTTCAGCGCCGGAAAGATCCGTGCAAGCTTCGCCTGCGGCGTGCCGCCGCCGGCCTCGATGGTCCCGATGAACCATTCGCGCCATTGCCTGCCCTCGGTCTCAAGCACCGCGTGCACGAGGTTGTTCTTCGATCCGAACAATTTGTAGAGCGTCGTCTTCGCGGTGCCGGCTTCGTTGATGATGGCGTCGATGCCGGTGGCATTGATGCCGTTTTTGCAGAAGAGGCGCGTTGCGGCGTTCAACAAGCGTCCGCGCGCCGTTTCGTCATCACCGCCATCACGATGAGCCGCGGTGGAACGCCCCTTCGAAGATGATTTGCCCAAAGATGGCCTGCCCATCGCCTCAGTTAATCCGACTGGACCGCTCTCATCAAGCCGCAATCTCGCTGCGCGCGTTTTCATCGCGCGCACAACGCAAATGCATCGCGAATAAGCACCTCACCGATGCTTCCTCAGCAGGCATAACCGGCTAAGCGGCTCATGGGGCTTGGCGTTTTCCCTCACGCGGGATCTGGCACGCTTCATGCACGAAACAGACCGTTCGGTATCCTGGCTCTAGGGAGAAATTTAATGACCGCGGTCGCTCAGAAAACAGCGCTTACAGGTTGCCTTGCCCCCATCGACAAGCAGGGGTTGGAGCAACTCATCGCCAATGGAAAGGCCAACCCGAAAGTCATCAAGACCTTGAAATGCAAAACGGTCGCCGAAGGCAAATTCCGTCACGCCAACTATATCCGCAACCTTGCCCCCTACATCGTCGACGAGCCGCCGGGACTTCTTGGTGACGACACTGCGCCCAATCCTTCCGAGGCCTCGCTCGCCGCGCTTGGCTCATGCCTTGCCGTCGGGCTGCATGCCAACGCGGTGCATCGCGGCTGGATCGTCAACAAGCTCGAACTGGAGCTTGAGGGCGACCTCAACATCACGGCCGTCTGGGGCACCGGTGACGTCAGCGAGAAGCCGGTCGGGTTCACCGATGTCCGCGTCAAGGTCGACATGGAATGCGAGGGCGTTCCGAAAAGCGAGATCGATGCGCTGGTCGCCCATGTGAAAAAGTGGTCGCCGGTCGCCAACACGTTCACGCGGCCTGTGAATCTCGAGGTCGGAGCGGCCTGAGGTTCACAGAGCAAAGCAGGCGGATGCGGAGGGTCTGATGGGTGCAGTGGCTGTCTCTCGTCGCGCGATCGAAAGTGATATCGCTTCGGTATCGATCGTCGAACAGGTCGCGACCATCGCTCGCAAGAACCTGGCTCCGATGGCAGCAGCCATCGATGCCGGCAGCCTCTATCCGGCGGAGCTTCTGCGGCAACTCGGGGACGTCGGCGCCTGGACAAGCCACCAACCTGACAATGGCGCGGCCGATCTGCGCTGCGCCATTCAGTCGATCGCCGCGCTCGGCGAGGTCTGTGGTGCAACCGCCTTCATGGCGTGGTGTCAGAACACGCTGGTCTGGTACGCGGCGAATTCGGAGAATGCCAAGCTCGTTGCTCGATTTGGCGACGCCTTTGCTGCGGGGAAGATTCTCGGCGGCACCGGACTTTCCAATCCGATGAAAAACTTCTTTGGCATCGAGAGGCTCAAATTGAAGGGCCGTAAGGTCGAGGGTGGCTATATCGTCAAAGGTGCGCTGCCGTGGGTATCGAATCTTGGACCTGGGCATTTCTTCGGGACGATCTTCGAGCGGGAGGACGAGCCGGGCCGCATGGCGATGTTCCTGGCCGATTGCTCTGATCGCGCCATCGCCTTGCAGCCATGCAAGCCATTTCTGGCGATGGATGGCACCGGGACCTACGGCGTGCAATTCCGTGATGCGTTTGTCCCGGACGATCTCATTTTGGCCGATCCCGCAGGACCGTTCGTACGGAAGATCCGCGCTGGCTTTATCCTGTTGCAGGCCGGCATGGCTATCGGGCTGATCAGGGACTGCATCAACATCGTCAAAGAGGCCGATGCGACGCTTTCGCATGTCAACCGCTATTTGCCGCAACAAGCGGCCGATCTCGTCAATCTCCTCGCCGAGATTGAATCGCAAACCATGGATCTGGCGAGCAACCCCTACAACGAATCGGACCGCTATTGGCGCGAGGTCGTGGACCTGCGCCTGCGGGCAGGGGATGCCAGCGTCGCGGCTGCGCACGCGGCGATGCTTCATTGCGGTGCACGCGGCTATCTGATGAGCCATCGCGCCCAACGCCGACTCCGTGAAGCTTACTTCATTGCCATTGTCACGCCGGCGACCAAGCAGTTGCGCAAGATGTTGGCAGACATGTGATGATTTTCGAGCTCCCACCCAACTTCCACCAAGTACAGGAGAGGCGGCCATGACGGACGTTCTGATTTCTGCCAGCGAACTCGCCGAATTCGTAACCAAGGAGCCCTGCGTCATCATCGATACTCGTAACCCGGATGCCTATGGCGCGGGGCACATTCCCAACGCGGTCAACGTGCATGAAATCTTCACTTATCTCGCCACATCGACGCCTGAGGGGATGCACGAACTGAAAACGAAGTTCGCCGATGCTTTCGGAAAGGCCGGGCTCTCGGGCAAGGAAACCGCCGTCATCTATGAACAGTCGATGAACTCTGGTTTCGGCCAGTCCTGCCGTGGCTACTTCCTGCTCACCATGCTCGGTTATCCCAAGGTCAAGGTCCTCCACGGGGGATATGACGCCTGGGTCGCCAAGGGATTGCTGACCACGACCGCCGTGCCCTCGCCAAAGCCGGCCTCGTTCTCGATCGTGCCGGAAGCCGCCGACATCCTGATCGACGCCAAGACCATGCTGGCTGCCCTCGACAAGCCCGGGATCGCCCTTCTCGATGTTCGCGACGTCGACGAATGGATCGGCGAGAGCTCTTCGCCCTATGGCAAGGATTTCTGCCCGCGCAAGGGACGCATCCCCGGGGCGGTGTGGCTGGAATGGTACCGCATGATGAAGCCGACCGCCGAAGGCCCTCGGTTCAAGTCAAAGGAAGAGATTCTTGCCGAATGCGCCACCGTCGGCATTACGCCAAATACCCCGGTGTATCTCTATTGCTTCAAGGGAGCGCGTGCGTCCAACACGTTCCTCGCCTTGAAGAATGCCGGCGTGAAAGACGTACGGATGTATTTCGGCTCCTGGAACGAGTGGTCGCGCGATCCGTCGCTACCGATCGAGGAGGGTTTGCCGACCGAGGTCAAATTGACCGGAAAAGCGGCATAAAACCTGCATGTTTTTTCATCGCCCAGCCATGCTCATGGCTGGGCGGTGATTTCCGCAGCGTGGCGGGATGGCTCCCGTCAGACCTTGCCCTTGTGGGGATAGTGCTGGCATGTCGATTTTTGACGATCCTTTCGATGGCGACCGGGTTGTTTCGCATGCTGGTTGCATTTGCGGCCAACATCGATCTGAGATCGAGCACGACGCGGCCACGCGCGCCATGCGCTGCGAACCCGTGGCGAGCATTGAGAAGAGTTACGAGCACGTCGTTGCGTCTGCGGTCCTGCGGGCGATATTTCCCCGGGCTGCCACGCGCCGCGCGTTCCTGAAATCCGTGGGCGCCTCGACCGCACTGGCCGCGGTTTCGCAGTTCTTTCCGCTCAAAATGGCGACCGAGGCCTTTGCGGATGCGGGGGCCCCCGAGAAGAAGGATCTCAAGGTCGGCTTCATCCCGATCACCTGTGCAACGCCGATCATCATGGCCGCGCCGCTCGGCTTCTATTCGAAGCACGGCCTGAACGTCGAGGTGGTCAAGACCGCCGGCTGGGCCGTGGTGCGCGACAAGACCATCAACAAGGAATACGACGCCTCGCACATGCTCGCGCCAATGCCGATCGCAATTTCGTTAGGACTAGGCGCGCAGGCGATACCCTTCGTTGTCCCCGCGATCGAGAACATCAACGGGCAGGGCATCACGCTCGCGATCAAGCACAAGAACAGGCGCGACCCCAAAGACTGGAAGGGCATGAAATTCGCCATTCCCTTCGACTACTCGATGCACAATTACTTGCTGCGCTATTATCTCGCCGAGTACGGCATCGACCCCGATACCGACGTGCAGCTCCGCTCGGTACCGCCGCCGGAAATGGTTGCCAACCTTCGGGCCGACAACATCGACGGTTTTCTCGCGCCCGACAATGTGTGCCAGCGCGCGATCTACGACGGCGTCGGCTTCATGCACATTCTCTCCAAGGAAATCTGGGACGGCCATCCCTGCTGCAGCTTTGCGGCAAGTCGGGAGTTCATCACGAATTCACCCAACAGCTTCGCGGCGCTGACCCGTGCTATTCTCGACGCGACCGCCTACGCCTCGAAAGCGGAGAACCGCAAGCAGATTGCCGAGGCGATCGCGCCGGCAAACTATATCAACGCGCCCGTCACGGTGCTGGAGCAGGTTCTCACCGGCACCTACGCCGACGGGCTCGGCGGCATCAAGACCGATCCAAAGCGCGTCGATTTCGATCCATTCCCGTGGCAATCCTTCGCGATCTGGATGCTCACGCAGATGAAGCGCTGGGGTCAGATCAAGGGCGATGTGGATTACAAAGCGATCGCCGAGCAGGTGTATCTGGCGACCGACACGCGAAAGGCTATGACCGAGATGGGCCTGGCGCCGCCTTCCAGTTCCTACAAATCCTTCGCGGTGATGGGCAAGACGTTCGACCCGGCTGTGCCGGAGGACTATCTGGCGAGTTTCAAGATCAGGAAGTCGTCGTGACGGCAGCTTCGGCAGGGATAGGGTGATGGGATCCCTTCGCCTTCGTGCGGCGATCGTCTCGATGATGCTGTTTGTTGCCTTCATCGGCGTCTGGCAGCTTGCGACCCGTAGCGCCGGGTCGGCCGTCAATATGAGCGCCGAATATGCCAGGCTGATGGGCGCAACGGCGACGCAGGGAAAGTCGGCGATGCCGAGCCCGATCGACGTCGGCGCCAAATTGTGGGAGCACCTGAAGCGGCCGTTCTACGATAACGGGCCGAATGACAAGGGGCTCGGCATCCAGCTCGGCTATTCCATCGCTCGTGTGGGCCTGGGCTATCTTCTGGCAGTGCTGGTCGCTATCCCGCTCGGCTTCCTGATCGGGATGTCGCCTTTAATCAGCCGCGCGCTCGATCCCTTCATTCAGGTCCTCAAGCCGATCTCGCCGCTCGCCTGGATGCCGCTCGCGCTCTACACCATCAAGGATTCCGGGCTTTCCGCGATCTTCGTAATCTTCATCTGTTCGGTCTGGCCGATGCTGCTGAACACCGCCTTCGGCGTGGCCTCGGTTCGGACGGAGTGGATCAACGTCGCGCGCACGCTTGAAGTGGGCACTCTGCGGCGCGCCTTCACGGTCATTCTTCCGGCGGCGGCGCCAACCATTCTCACCGGCATGCGGATTTCGATCGGCATCGCGTGGCTCGTGATCGTGGCCGCCGAAATGCTGGTGGGCGGCACCGGCATCGGCTACTTCGTCTGGAACGAGTGGAATAACCTCTCGATCACCAACGTGATCATCGCCATCCTTATGATCGGCTTCGTCGGCATGTTGCTCGATCAAATTCTGGCTCGCTTCACCCGCATGGTTACGTTCCCGGAGTGATGGGTTGAGCGAAAAATTCATTTCCATCGAAGCCATCGCCAAGCGCTACCCCGGCGCGAACGGCGGACAAGTCGCGGTGTTCGAAAATCTCTGGCTGTCGATGCAGCGCGGTGAATTTGCCTGTGTGATCGGCCATTCCGGCTGCGGCAAGACTACCGTGCTCAATATTCTGGCCGGTCTCGATGCCCCAAGTGAGGGGGCCGTGATCGTCGATGGGCAAGCGATCGAAGGTACAAGTCTTGACCGCGCGGTGATCTTTCAGAGCCATGCGCTTTTGCCCTGGCGCACGGTTCTCGGCAATGTCGCCTATGCCGTAACATCGAAATGGCGCAATTGGGATCGGGCGAAGGTGAGGGCGCACGCGCAAGCCTTCATCGACCTCGTCGGCCTTACCGGTTCGGAGCACAAGCGGCCGTCGGAACTTTCCGGCGGCATGAAGCAGCGGGTGGGAATTGCGCGTGCTCTCTCGATTACGCCGAAAATCATGCTGATGGACGAGCCGTTCTCGGCGCTCGATGCGCTGACCCGCGGAACATTGCAGGATGAGGTGCGGCGCATTTGCCTGGAGACGGGCCAGACCGTCTTCATGATCACCCACGATGTCGACGAGGCGATCTATCTCGCCGACAAGATCTTCCTGATGACCAACGGACCTGGCGCGGTGCTTGCAGAGATTGTGGAGAATCCGCTGCCGAAGGACCGCATCCGCATCGATCTGCACCGTCATCCCTATTACTACGCGCTGCGCAATCACATTGTCGATTTTCTGGTCAGTCGCAGCAAGAGTTTCGCGGCTGATATGCCCAACCACGATCCGCGCACCGTGCCGTCTGTGGAAATCGCCAAATCGGGGTTGGCGATTGCCTCGGTTTCCGAGAGGCGGCACGAGGACTCCAAACAGACGTCATGGCCGGGCTTGTCCCGACCATCGACGTTTTCCTAAACTGATCGAGACGAAATGGAAGCAAGGGAGTGAAGCATGAATCGATCCGACCTCACCGAAAAGCTGCTCGACATCAAGCGCGAGAAAGGCTGGAGCTGGAAACATATCTGCGACAAGATCGGCGGCTATTCCGACGTATTGATCGTCGGCGCGATCCTCGGCCAGATGAAGCTGACCAGGCCCCAGGCCGAGAACGCCGCCGAATTGTTCGGGCTTTCAAAATCCGAAGCCGCGATGCTCAACGAAGTGCCGACGCGTGGCGTGCCGATGCCGCCGACCGATCCCTTGATCTATCGCTTCTACGAACTCGTGATGGTCAACGGGCCGGCCTGGAAGGCGCTGATCGAGGAAGAATTCGGCGACGGCATCATGTCGGCGATCGATTTCGACATGGCGATCGAGCGGCTGCCCAATCCGAAGGGCGACCGGGTCAAGATCACGATGTCGGGCAAATTCCTGCCCTACAAATATTACGGCGCCAGCGGCAACGTGCCGGAATATGGATTCAAGGAGGGGTGAGATTGGCGAACGCTGCGTGGCGAGTGCGAAGTGGAGGGTGCCTATTCGCTACTCGCCATTCGCTCACAGACCGGCCTTTACCTGAGCGGCGGCCTGAACGAGATATTCGGCCATGCGGGTGAGAATCTCTTCCGGGGTAACCGCAAGGCCCCTGGTCGCGAAATCGACGGTCACCTTTCGAACGACGGCCGTCTGACCACCTTCGGCGAACGCCGCCGCCACCGTTTCTCTCGCGTAGGCAGTGGCGGCGTCCCCCGACAGGCCGAGTTTCTCGGCCGCCCACAGTCCGAGCAGCCGGTGGCTTCGCGCCTCCGCCTTGAACTTCTGCTCCTCGTCGAGCGCAAACTTCTTCTCGAAGGCTTCCTCACGTTTGTCGAATGTGGTCATGGCCGGGGTTCCCTCGACGCGCTGATTTCGGCCCCAACCGGCTCATTGCGGGAGGGTCCTCGCATGCCTAAATCATAAGGCGAATTGTTTAGAAAACGAGCGGGAAAACCGTAGCTTATCACCGATAAAACGAGAGCATTGAAGGCCGGATCGATTGTGCTGGAGGGACCAATCGGATAGGTTCGATTCCAGGTCCGGTTCTCGTTCTGTTTCTTAAGTCCCTGGCCTTCACGGCAGCTCCGTCGTGGATCTTCCCTTCTTTGCATCCGGAGCGCACCAAACTCATGGATTTCAACAACACACGGTACATCCCAATGAGCCGTCGACGCCGCATTTATGAAGGCAAGGCAAAGGTTCTTTACGAGGGTCCGGAGCCGGGAACCCTGATCCAGCACTTCAAGGATGATGCGACCGCGTTCAACAAGCAAAAGCACCAGGTGATCGAGGGCAAAGGCGTCCTCAACAACCGGATTTCGGAGTACCTGTTTCAGCACCTCAACGACATCGGGGTGCCGACGCACTTCATCCGCCGTCTCAACATGCGCGAACAACTTATTCGCGAAGTGGAGATCGTGCCGCTGGAGGTAGTGGTGCGGAATGTGGCGGCCGGGTCGTTGTCGCAGCGCCTCGGCATCGAGGAAGGCACCCAGCTGCCGCGCTCGATCATCGAGTTCTACTACAAGAACGACCAGCTCAACGATCCCATGGTCTCGGAAGAGCACATCACGGCGTTCGGCTGGGCGACCCCGCAGGAGATCGATGACATCATGGCGTTGGCCATTCGCGTCAATGATTTCCTCACCGGACTGTTTTTGGGCATCGGCATCCGCCTCGTCGACTTCAAGATGGAGTGCGGCCGTCTGTTCGAGAACGAAATGATGCGGATTATCGTTGCCGACGAGATCTCGCCGGATTCCTGCAGGCTGTGGGACATCAAGTCGAACGAGAAACTCGACAAGGATCGCTTCCGCAGGGATCTCGGCGGTCTGTTGGAGGCCTATACCGAGGTCGCAAAACGTCTCGGCATCCTGATGGAAAATGAGCGGCCGGCGGGCTCAGGTCCCGTACTGGTGAAGGGGTGAGGTTGTCCACGTGAAGGCGCGCGTCACCGTTACCCTCAAATCGGGCATTCTCGATCCGCAAGGCAAGGCGATCGAAGGCGCGTTGAAGTCGCTCGGGGTCGAGGGCGTCTCAAGCGTGCGCCAGGGCAAGGTGTTCGACATCGAGCTTTCGGGCGCCGATCGCGCCAAAGCGGAAGCCGCGTTGAAGGATGCAGCCGACAAGCTGTTGGCCAATACTGTGATCGAGAATTATCGGGTTGAGCTCTTGAGTTGATTTTTTCCCTCTCCCACTTGCGGGAGAGGGTGGCGAGCGCAGCGAGCCGGGTGAGGGGTTCGCACGTTCCGTCTTCGAATTTCCCCTCACCCGGTCCTCCATGCCGTGGACGGCATTTCGGACCACCATCTCCCACAAGGGGAGAGGGGAAGGAGCAGAGTTCTTCTGGGCATGAAATCCGCCGTTCTCGTCTTTCCCGGAATTAATCGCGAACGCGATATGGCGCGCGCGCTCAGGCTCGCTTCGGGGCGTGAACCCGTGATGATCTGGCACGCCGAGACTTCGCTGCCGCAAGGCACCGATCTCGTGGTGGTGCCCGGCGGATTTTCCTACGGCGACTACTTACGCTGCGGCGCGATCGCGGCGCGCGCGCCGGTGATGGATGCGGTGCGCGCCTTTGCCGCGAAAGGCGGCCTCGTGCTCGGCGTCTGCAACGGCTTCCAGATTCTTTGCGAAGCAGGGCTATTGCCCGGCGTCTTGATGCGCAATGCGCGGCTGAGATTCCTCTGCCGCGATGTGCATCTGAGGGTCGAACGGTCGGACTCGCCGTTCACCCGAGGCTACAATGCGGGCCAGATCATCCGCGTGCCGGTCGCCCATGGCGAAGGCAATTACGAAGCCGATGACGAGACGCTCAAACGCCTCGAGGGCGAGGGGCGGGTGCTTTACCGCTATTGCTCCGCCGACGGCAAAATTGACGAAGAAGCCAATGTCAACGGCGCCGCGCGTTCGATCGCCGGCATCGTCAACGAGCGCGGCAACGTGCTCGGCATGATGCCGCATCCCGAAAACCACGTTGAAGACATCATGGGCTGCACCGACGGCCGCGGCCTGTTTGCCGGGCTGGCGGCGCATTTGGAACGCGCAGCCTGAAACGTCAGATGCCATCGAACGAACCGCAAATCACCCCGGAACTCGTCGCAAGTCACGGTCTCAAGCCGGACGAATATGAGCGCATTCTCAAGCTGATTGGCCGTGTGCCGACGTTCACGGAACTCGGCATCTTCTCGGCGATGTGGAACGAGCATTGCTCGTACAAATCCTCGCGGATTCATTTACGGGGTCTGCCGACCAAGGCGCCATGGGTGATTCAGGGACCCGGCGAGAACGCCGGCGTCATCGCTATCGGTGACGGGCTCGCGGTGGTCTTCAAGATGGAGAGCCACAACCATCCGAGTTTCATCGAGCCGTATCAGGGCGCGACCACCGGTGTCGGCGGCATCTTGCGCGATGTGTTCACCATGGGGGCGCGCCCGATTGCCTGTCTCAACGCGCTTTCCTTCGGCGCGCCCGAACACCCGAAGACCAGGCATCTGGTTTCCGGCGTGGTCGCCGGGATCGGCGGCTACGGCAATTCGTTCGGCGTGCCGACGGTGGGCGGTCAGATGCGCTTCCATACCCGCTACGACGGCAACATTCTCGTCAATGCGATGGCGGTGGGCCTCGCCGACGCCGACAAGATTTTCTACGCGGCCGCATCCGGCGTGAACATGCCGATCGTCTATCTCGGTTCCAAAACGGGGCGCGACGGCATTCACGGCGCCTCGATGGCATCCGCCGAGTTCGACGAGTCATCGGAAGAGAAGCGCCCCACCGTGCAGGTCGGCGATCCCTTCGCCGAGAAGCTGCTTCTGGAAGCCTGTCTGGAAATCATGGCCAACGGTTGCGTGATCGCGATCCAGGATATGGGTGCGGCGGGGTTGACCTGTTCGGCGGTCGAGATGGGCGCCAAGGGCGATCTCGGGGTCGATCTTGACCTCGATGCGGTGCCGACGCGCGAAACCGGCATGAGCGCCTACGAAATGATGCTTTCGGAAAGCCAGGAGCGCATGCTCATGGTGCTCAAGCCTGAGAAAGAAAAGGAGGCCGAGGCGATCTTCCGCAAATGGGGGCTCGATTTCGCCGTGGTCGGCCATACCACGCCAAGCAAGCGCTTCCGCGTCATGCATGGCGGCGACCTGATGGCCGATCTGCCGATCAAGGAGCTGGGCGATGAAGCGCCGGTCTACGATCGGCCGCATGTGGCTGCATCTTCGCTGCCGGTGATCCATGCCCGCGACGTCAAGCCGCCGATCGGCATCGCGCAGGCGCTGGAAAAACTCATCGCGACGCCGGAGCTCTGCTCGAAGCGGTGGGTGTGGGAACAGTACGACCATGTGATCCTCGGCAATACCGTGCAACGTCCCGGCGGCGATGCCGCGGTAGTT
>Ga0209168_10003180_pt1 | contig 11468 bp, 9 predicted proteins | sample Coa_R1_FD_187156 | JGI IMG/M metagenome (GOLD analysis project Ga0209168, IMG submission 187156) | Surface soil microbial communities from Centralia Pennsylvania, which are recovering from an underground coalmine fire - Coalmine... | ecosystem: Environmental > Terrestrial > Soil > Unclassified ... | reverse complement strand
GCGAGTTCAATGGGAGGCGTGATATACGGTACGCAGTTCCTGTTTCTCGATGTAGTGCAGCCCTCATCGAAGAGCGTCATCTGGTATGCCTCCAAGAATCTGGGTACAAGCTGGAGCAATAACACAGCTGTCGAAGCGTTGGTAAGAAAGCTGCGTGAATATACGGAGTCGCAGGAAAATTCGGGCCCGAAATTAAACGCTGCGCCAACGCCTGTCTCGGAGAAGACGCATAATTAGCTCTTGGCAAGCGCAGAGGGCGCGGAGTTATGTAGCGCTGGGTCTTTGAGCTTCCACAAACATGCAGTCGCCGTAGGAATAGAAGCGGTAGCGCTGGGCGACGGCGTGGCGGTAGGCTGCGAGGACGTTTTCTTTCCCACCCAGGGCGCAAACCAGCATGAGCAGGGTCGATTGCGGCAGGTGGAAGTTGGTGAGCAGTGCGCCGACTACCTGAAATTTGTATCCGGGATAAATAAATAAGTTGGCTTCGCCGGAACCTGCGCGGACTGTCCCCTGCCCTTGTTGCGCGGCATATTCGAGCGTGCGGACCGTCGTCGTCCCGATTGCCACCACGCGACGATTCTCGCGCCGTGCCCGGCTGATTTTTTCTGCGGCTTCGGGCGTGATCGAAAAGGTTTCCGAGTGCAGCTTGTGCTCTTCGACTTTTTCTACGCGAACCGGCTGAAAGGTTCCCAGTCCGACGTGGAGTGTGACTTCGACGGTTTCGATGTTGCGCTCGCGGAGACGCGCAATAATCTCCCGCGTGAAATGAAGACCGGCGGTAGGAGCAGCGACCGATCCACGTTCGCGGGCGTAAACGGTCTGATAGCGGTCGCGGTCGGCGGTGGAATCTTCGCGTGCAATATAGGGTGGGAGAGGAATGTGGCCGATGCGTTCGACGGTAGCGAAGAAGTTGTCGAGGGGCTGCCGGGTTTCGCCCGGCCGGACAGCCGAGGGCGGCTGTCCCCACATCGGTGTTGGAGCGAAACGGATGTGGCGCTCGCCGAATGCTCCGCGCGCGATGACTTCGGCTTGAAGTTCATCGTGTTGGCCGAAAAAGAGGTGCTCGCCGACGGCGATCTTGCGACCGGGGCGCACCAGGCATTCCCAGTCGTTCGGATCCTGGCTGAGTTGGCGAGTCAGAAGGACCTCGACGCGTCCGTGAAGAAACTCGCGGGAGGCAGGGTTTCGCAGGCTCACGGGCTGGGACTTAAGACCTTGGCGCCTGCCGTAAAGGCGAGCGGGGAAGACGCGAGTGTTGTTGAAGACGACCAGGTCACCAGGCTGGAGGAGGTCGGGAAATTCGCGGAATTGGCGGTCCTGAAAGAGCCCGGTCGCAGCCGAGAGGTGCAGCAAGCGGGAAGAGGCGCGGTCGGGAGGGGGCTGCTGGGCGATTAATTCTTCCGGCAGATCGTAATGAAACGCTGAGACCAGCACGCGGGGGCGATTATATCTTTTCGACCCGGGTATGGGACCAAGTCAGTTCCGAATACAGATTGAGAAGTGTGCCCGGAGAGGTCGCCCAAGCTGCGAACAGAAGTCTCTCAAAGCCACATTTTGCGCGTGTTTCGGGGTGTTTTCTGAAATCGATTTTCAGTTAAATTTTGGATTGTTTCTGGCATGTAGGTGCTGTTAGTATGCGAGTGCCAACGGCGGCCTGCTTTTTGTCACTCCCCCAACGGTGTCCATGGTTACGGAACGCAAACACAGGGAAGAGATCGTCCGGTACGGGAAGATGCTGCACGAACACGGATTCGTGGCGGCCATGGACGGCAATCTCTCGGTGCGTCTGAAAGATGACAGGATCCTGGTGACGCCGACCTGCCTGAGCAAAGGCGCGATGAAGCCGGCAGATATGGTTGTGGTCGACCTGGATGGCGAACGGGTTGCGGGCCACCGCAACGTGACCAGCGAAATCGGCATGCACCTGCTGATCTATCGCATGCGGAAAGATGTGGGAGCGATTGTGCACGCGCATCCACCTACAGCGACCGGATTCGCCGCAGCGGGTATCGCCCTCACCGAGCCTCTGGTTTGCGAAGTGGTGATGGGCCTGGGGTGCATTCCACTGGCGCGTTATGGAACGCCGGGAACGTCGGAACTGGCGCAGACTCTGGAGCCGTATGTCCCGAGTTATGATGCGATCCTGATGTCGAATCATGGTGTAGTCGCGTACGGCGATACGCTCGAGCACGCGTACATGAAGATGGAGACGGTCGAGCACTTTGCCCAAATTGCGCTCGTCACTCATTTGCTGGGACGCCAGCAGCCGTTGAAACAAGTCGAGATTGAGAAGTTGATATCGGCGCGCACCAGATATTTCGGCGCAAAGATCGCCGCGACGATGCCCATCCCACGGGCACCGCAGAAGGTCAGCTAACAAAGGAATCGCGCAATCATAAAAAGCCGCCCGAAATCGGGCGGCTTTTTTCGTTGGTCGAGCTGAAACAATCACGGAATGCGGAAGGGCAAGTTGCTGAAGAGCATCCCGCTGGATAAGGTTACTTGAATCGATCCGGTAGTCGCGCCTGCCGGCACGGTAACCTGGATGTACGTATCCGAGACGACGGTGAAGGTCGCAGGCGTGCCATTGAACGTAACGCTGGTTGCACCGGTGAGATTGTTCCCGAGAATCGTAATGGATTGTCCCGCCGCACCGAAGCTTGGTCTTGCTGATACGAACGGGCTGAGACCCTCTGACAAGGTATAGACGGTGCCGTGGTTCGACGTTCCGCCTCCCGACGTTGTGCCATAGAAGGTTCCGCTAGTGGCCTGCATCAATTGTCCGGGTCCCCATCCGTCGAAACAGTTGTCCAGAGAGCAGAACAGATAGAGCGTATGGAATGCTCCAGAAGATGTGATTTCGAACAGCGCGCCGGCGTAATAAGTCAACCCAGCCAAGCCGGCGGAGCCGTAGAGGTTTCCGTCACTGCCCTCGATCACCCCGGCCCCGGGAGAATCACCGGTGGCGCAATTCAGACCGCAAAAACTATGGAGGGTTGTCAATTTGCCTGCGGGCGACACCCGAAAGACGATGCCGTGATCCGCGTTTCCGCCGGCGCCGGTGGTGCCGTACAAGGCTCCGTCAGAACCCTGGATTAAGGAATTTGGTTTGTGGAGGCTGAAAAGGGTGGTCAACTTCCCGCCAAGTGTTATCTGAAAAAGTGTGCCGCCATTGTAGGCGCCTGAGTAATAAGTCGTGCCGTAGAGGTTGCCGTCGCTGGCCTGCATCAGACTGACCGGCAGACCGCCGTCGGGGCAGTTGGTCTGGGCACAGAAATCGTAGAGCGTTTTGAATTTGCCGGCGGCGGTGAGTTCGAAAACAGAGCCGTTATGATAAGCGCCGCCCAACGAAGCGACCCCATAGAAGTTTCCGTCTGTGGCTTGTATCAGTTCATCGGGTTTCTCGCCGTCTGTGCACCCTGCCTGGAGGCAAAAAGTGTGGAGGGTGGTCAGGTTACCACTTGGGGTGATTCTAAAAATCGTGCCGCAGCCATTGCAATAAGCCGTGGACGCCCCTCCGATAAACGTTGTTCCGTAGAAATTCCCATCGGATGCCTGGATTAGGCTGTCGGGGTTGCCACCATCGGAGCATTTCGCTTGAGTGCAAAAATTATAGAGCGTGGTCAGCTCGCCTGCCGCGGTCATCTTGAAAACGGTGCCACAGTTGTAGCCGCCGCCAAGGGGACAACTGGTCGGCGTTCCACCGTAGTACGTTACTCCATAAAAGTTGCCATCAGTGCTCTGGACCAGAGGCGAGCCGGGCTGATACCCGTTGGTTCCGTTGAAATTCACCAGAGTTGAGATTGTTTGCGCGGACGCCGCGATCGTCGTCGCGGCACAAAATACAGAGAAGATAAGAAGAATATTTGAGAAATTGAGTTTCCTCACGGTGTCAGCCTTTCTTGGCTTGATGCCGACAAGGGCGAGCAACAAGCAGAGTGCGTGATTGCACGCTAGGTACGAGGGTTGGTCGAGTTGCCTTACAGGAACTCGACTAAAACAACAGGGCCGGATCCTCGCAGGAAACGCACCGGAACGATGGGCTGCCCGCCGAGTTTCGCGATTATCCCCTAGGCCAAAGTGTGTGTCAATCGGTGGAATGCCGGTCGGACCTACCTGAGCAGTTGAAAACATTTACAAAGAGACGCGATTGTGACAATCCCGACTTCTGGCAAAACTGGCCAGAAATGGGCACCCAAACCGAGGGTACCCAAACCGTCAGCCCCGGGACTGCGTCATTCCCCTCCAATTCGGAAACGTGCACCAGCCCGGAAGTTGATGGGCAATGCAGGATATCCGACGACTTCGTTGTAGCGGCGGTCGAGAGCGTTCTCGACGTTGACGTAGGTGGTAATGCGTGACGTGAGGGCGTACCATCCACCGAAATCGGCACGCACGTAGCCAGCGGCGTGATTGATGCCGAAGCCGAAGAAATCGGAATCGCTGCGGCGTCCGACGAAGCTTCCGCCGAGATTGGCTCCCCAGCGCGAACCGACATACGTCAACAAGGTCGTCGCCGAATGCTTCGGGCGGCGCAGCAATGGTTGACCCGGGCTGTAGGTGGGATCGATGGGCGCCGGATTGTCGAGATATTGCGATGACAGGTAGGTATAGGCGGTGTCGAGCAGCAGCCTCGAGCGCAACTTGGCGCGGAAAGCAAGTTCCGCACCTTGCGCGAAGGCTTGGTTCACGTTCACGTATTCGCCCACGAAGGTCACAGGATTCACGGTCACGTAGTTGATCTGATCGCGGAACAGATTGTTGAAATACGTCGCATTGAACTCGTATTTGTCCTTAAAAAACAACTGCTGGAGTCCAGCTTCGAAAGCACGCACGTGTTCAGGCTTGAGAGCGAGATTCGGCTGGGTGTAAGGAGGACCGGCAAATGTTTCCTCGAGGCGTGGTTCTTTGAAGCCGGTCGCATAGGAGAAGCGAAGCCGAGTTCCGGAGAGGATTTCGTTACCGAGAAGCGCTTGCCATGCAATCGCTATGCGCGGCACACCGGTATTGCCGAAGACGCTGTTATGGACGAAACGGCCTCCGGCGATGAAGTTCAGCGTCTTCCATGTGAGTTGCTGCTGTAGATAAGCTTCGTTATTCAGGCGCTGGCCGTGGGTTTGTGCGCCGAAATCGATATCGCCGACGAATCCGTTTTCGTTTTCGATGCGATATCCGAAGGTCGTATGCGCCCAGCTGCGCTCGGAGTAGTCGCCCTGGTATTCGAAGCCGGCGCGGTTGATGTGATCGATCTCGTGCGACGGAAAATCGAATGGACCGAAGAGCGGGCTGACCCGGGCGGGGTCGCCATTCATATTCAACTCGTTGTAACGGTAGAGATAGTCGAAGCCCGTAAGGCGATGTTGCCACCCGTTGGGGGCGGCTACGGCAAGTTCCACGCTACCGAGAAGGTTGTTCAGTTGCGACCAGTCGTTGGGATCGGGCGGCAAGGGCGTCAATGTGCCGGACGTGCCGACTGGAACGAGTGGATCGTTGCCGTTGAAACTCCATTCGCCGGGAATTCCTGTGTGGCTATTGGAATGCCGAACGCGAATGCGTAGCGAGGCACGATCGTTCAGCGCGGCTCCAACGTTTGCGCCTACGAGCGAATCGGAATAGGAGTTGTTGATGTAGGAACCCTGCGTGTCGAATTGGCTGCCGAAAAGGTTGTAATCGAAGCGGCTGCGGGCGCCGGCCAGCGAGGCGTATCCCTTGGCGGTACTGAAGTTTCCGCCATCGGCGCCGAAAACGAGCTCGGGAACGGGAGTGCTGCCGTTGCGAGTCCAGACTTGCACGAGGCTGGTCATCGCGTCAGATCCGTAAAGCGTACTTTGGGTACCGCGGACGAATTCCATGCGATCGGCCTGGTCGAGCGAAAGCGTTCCGAAATCGAAAGTGCCGCCGGGTTCGTTGATGGTGACACCGTCGACGATCACTTTGTTGTAGCGCGATTCACCGCCGCGGACGAAGAGCGAAGTGAGTCCACCGCGCTCTCCGGCATCATTGACGATGGCACCGGGCAGAAAGCGAAGGGCATCGGCGGCAGCGACGGGCTGCATAGTCGTGAGTTGCGATCCGCTCAGCGTGTCGATGTCAGCACCGGCCGCTTCGCCTGGAACTGGAGTACGCGTTCCGCTAACGACAACGGTTTCGGCGGCTGTCGCCAGATGCAGTTTGACCGTTAGCCCTTTTTCGGAGACAGCAGCGGTTTCAATGGCGAATCCGGGCGCGAGAACTTTGACCTGATAGGGTCCGGCCGTTGCGTTTGGAAAGGTCGCGATGCCTTCGGCAGAAGTGATCTTTGTCGCGATAATCCTGCCGTGTTCGGCGAGAAGTTGCACCTGTGCGCCGGAAACGGCAGCGGATTGTGGGTCAAGAACTTTAACGGCGAGATCGGCGGCGAGCGCCGGTAACGAAAGGAAACCAAGTAGCACGACGGCGGAAACGCGCATTCCATCCTCCTTTTCACGCGAAAGGGGTTGAAGTCGACGGATCGCGCCGGTCTCCTGGCTTCGCGAGTAAGGATGGTTCGCATCCGAAACCGCCCATGGCCTTCCCGGTTGTCCCAGTGGCCATGGGCAATGTCCTCGCTTACAGTTGCGCGGCAGCGCGGGATTTGCACCCGCTTCCCTGTCTTCGCCGAGCGGCGAAGACGCGCGTTCCGCAGAAATTGCAAAGAGCGAAAAGAACTTGAACGAGAGTAAAGCCGGAAGAGGGGGATGTCAATTGTGAGGATTCATGAGGCCGAAAACTCCCGCTTTTCATGAGCTGACGCTGCGCAGAAGAACCGTTCTTCCACGCGAAGGCGGGCCTGGTGAGAGGAGGTTGCAAATCATTGCAACCTATCGGCGGAATTTTCCGATCAGATAGAGGACGAGCGACAGCACGACGCTCAGCAGGATGGAAGTGGCCAGCGGAAAGTAAAAAGTCGTGTTCTTCCCGCGGTAAATGATGTCGCCGGGGAGTCGGCCAAAGGGTAAATGGGTACGGCCGAGAAGGGTAAGCGCGAGGCCGACAACGACCAACGCAATACCAAGAACGATGAGGAGCTTGCCGAATTCTGACACAGGTTCTAGGCCACGTTTATGCTGTTTCGAGTTTGATAGTAGGGCAAAGTATGGGAGAATGGGGGTAGAAAGTCACGGCTGTAATCCCCCCTAACATTGTAAACACCGTCGCACGAGAAACCGGAGGGGTGCCGTTCTATGTCCCGCAGGCCAAGTATCGCGTCTTACTTTTTCTCTGTGTTGCCACTTCATTTTCTATTCACATTCATGATCGCACTGCCGGGGCCCGCCGTTGGTCAAGACGTCCTGACCTACCACAACAATAATTTCCGCAATGGGCTGAATAACCTGGAGACGCAGCTCACGCTGGGGAACGTGAACTACCACAGCTTCGGCCTACTTTTTGTATTGCGGGCCGATGGGCTGGTGGATGCCGAGCCTCTCTATATTTCATCGCTCAAGATCGGCGGAGTCACGCACAACGCGCTCATCGTGGCGACCGAGCACGACAGCGTGTATGCCTTCGATGCCGATAATGGAGCGACGCTGTGGCACGTCACCACACTCGAGCCCGGTGAGACTCCCTCGGATGATCGCGGATGCTCGCAAGTAACTCCGGAAATCGGGATCACCTCGACTCCCGTGATCTATCGCCCCAAAACGGGAGTTCCCGTCATCTACCTTGTGGCCATGTCGAAAGACAATTCTGGCAACTATCACCAGCGGCTGCATGCGCTAAACGCGGTAAGCGGTGCGGAAGTGCTGGGCGGTCCGGTCGATATTACAGCCAAATATCCAGGGACGGGCGACGACAGCCGGAACGGTTACGTTTTCTTTGATCCGGCGCAATACAAGGAGCGCGCCGGACTTCTGCTGACCGGTGGAACGGTTTATCTGGCGTGGGCGTCCCACTGCGATTACCGGCCGTACACCGGGTGGATCATGGGCTACAGCGCAAAGACGCTGGCGCAGACGACGGTGCTTAATGTGACTCCGAACGGCAACGAAGGGGCGGTCTGGGGATCGGGCGCGGGCATGACCGCGGACACAGCTGGCAACATCTTCTTGCTCGATGCCAACGGAGTGTTCGATTCTACGCTGAATTTGCAGGGCTTCCCGTCCGAAGGAGATTACGGCAACGCCTTCCTGCGACTCACGACCAGTGGCGGGCTTGCCGTCGCGGACTATTTCGAGATGGACAACGAGTCTCAGGAAAATGCTACCGACACCGATCTGGGGTCGGGTGGCGCTGTGCTGGTGAATCTTTATGATTCCAACGGTAAGCTCTGGCAGCTGGGTGTGGGCGCGGGCAAGGACTCGAATCTCTATGTGGTCGACCGAACCAACATGGGGAAGTTCAATTCGAACAGCAACAACCTGTATCAGGAACTGGACGGTGTGTTGCCGGGTGGCATCTGGTCCATGCCGGCCGCATGGAATGGAAATGTCTATTACGGTCCGGTGAATCATTCGATTCTCGAATTCCGATTCAAGGACGCGAAGCTGCTGAGCTCTCCAGTCGCTCAGACTACGCAGCTATTTCCTTACCCCGGTGCGACTCCCAGCATCACAACGAATGCCGGACAAAATGCGATCTTATGGGCGACGGCAAATACCAATCCAGCTGTACTCTTCGCGTTTAGTGCCCGCACGCTGCAGATGCTCTACGACTCGAACCAAGCATCCAATGGGCGCGATCATTTCGGTAATGGCAACAAGTTCATTACACCGATGATCACTCACGGAAAAGTGTACATAGGAACGCAAAACGGGGTCGGAGTCTTTGGCTTGCTTTCGGGCAAGCCGGCAGACGGCAGCCGTTCACTCGGAACCCGATAAGAAGCGGATACCGTGAGACCGCGAGTTTACGAAAAACAATGTTTCAACTGGGAACCCTTCGACTTTTTTCGCTGGAAAGTGGGGGACGAAGGACAGTGTTTTTTCGATAGAAGCTATCTGTTACTTTGCGACGAAAAGTACTTGACATCTGTCGAAAGCCGCAGTTAAGCTTTGGCATGCTCGATCCCCAACAGCATCGTGTCCGGCGATTTCACCGCTCGTCACGGCCGTCCAGTGAGGCTGGACTAACGCCGAATGTTGCGGAGGATCTGCGCTTTATCCGCGACACGATGGAGCGCTCGGCGGCGTTCACCGCGGTTTCCGGCTGGGGACAGGTATTGCTGGGTGCTACCGCAATGGCGGCGGCGTGGCTGGCTGCGCAGCAGGTTTCGCCATACGCCTGGCTGAGGGTGTGGCTCGCGGAAGGTCTGCTGGCGGCTGCGATCGGGCTGCTTGCCTGCACCTGGAAGGCGAACCAGCGCGGCTTGCCACTGTTCTCGGGCCCGGCGCGCAAAGTCGCCCTGGGACTCGCACCTCCTCTCGTCGCAGGAGCTTTTCTCACCTTCTTGCTGTTTCGCTCGGGAATGGAATCGGCGTTGCCTGCGGCGTGGCTGCTGCTTTATGGGGCAGGCATCATGACTGGAGGCGCGTTCTCAGTGCCGATCGTCCCGGTGATGGGGCTCTGTTTCATGCTGCTTGGAGGACTTTCGGTGCTCGGTCCGGCAGCATGGGGGAACTTGTTTCTGGGCGCCGGGTTTGGCGGCCTGCATATCGTATTCGGATTTCTGATCGCAAGGAGGCACGGTGGCTAGGGCACTTCCAGCGCATGGCAAACACCCCAAGCCCGAAGCTCGGGGGCGGGAACACGTCCGGGAGCGCGCAGCTTCGACGCACACTCCGGAACTGCCGGAGCTGGATCGTCTGATTCACGAGCGCATCCGGCTGGGGATTGTGAGCGCGCTAGCAACCAACGATTCGCTCAGCTTCAACGACCTGAAGCGCGTGCTCAAGACAACCGACGGAAACCTTAGCGTGCATGCGCGCAAACTGGAAGAGGCGGATTACATTTCGTGCGTAAAGTTTTTCGAAGGCCGCATGCCGCGCACGGAATACCGGCTTACGGTCAAGGGACGCGCGGCGCTGGCGGAATATCTCGATCAGATGGAGGAGTGGATTCGGGTGACACGGGAGTCGTAGGGTTTTCTTTTTTTGTTTTTGTTGGCTTTGTTATACAAAGTACATTGTGGAAGGTGAGCAATGACCGAAGTGAGTCCAACTGGTAACAAACCGCGTGTAGACCTGAAGGATGCGGCGCGATTCTGGGAGCGGCAGCGCCTCTGGTATAACGGCGTGCTGCTTCTGATCGTTGTGTTGTGGGTAGTGCTGACATGGCCACACTTCCGTCCGGCAATGAACCTAATTGCTCTGGGAAAAATGACGGTTCTCGCGCTGCTGGCGAATCTCTGTTATTGCGCAGGCTACGCGTTGGAAGGCTTCATTCAGCCTCTCGCATCGCGAGCGCAATGGCGAAAGCTCCGTTGGGCGGTCTGGGCGGGCGGAATGCTGTTTGCGATCCTGCTGGCGAATTATTGGATCGCGGATGAGATTTATCCCGATGTGAATCAAAACACTGCCGCAATCGTGGGAGTGAAAGGCATGACAGGTAGCGTGACGATGGCAAGCAACATGAATTTTCCGGCACCTCTGGCAGTTTTGGGATTTCTGGGAGCCTGCGGCGGATTGCTGCTCGCCATCGCCGCGCTGGTAATTTTCTGGCTGGCGCACAAACGCAAGTTCGTCCGTTATGCGGCTGTGGTGATCGGAGCCAGCCTGTTCACTTATTTTGTACTGCTGATTGGATTCTCGCTGGGCAGCCGAACCAGCGTTTTGTCTCGCGGGCAGGAGAAATACTTTTGTGAGATCGACTGCCATCTGGCTTATTCCATTGTCGACGTGAATACGCAGACTGCGGGTGATTCAAATGCCTATCTGGTCACTTTGCGCACACGCTTTGACGAAACAACGATTTCGCCGAGCCGCCCGAGAGACGCCTCATTGACGCCGTCGCCGCGGGAAGTAAGCCTCATCGATAACACCGGCCGGCAATATGCTCTGGTGTCGAGTTCGGGAACATCGCTGATGACCCCGCTGCGTCCTGCAGAGTCGTACACAACGAAGCTGGAGTTTCGCGTTCCGAAAGATGCCGCAGGATTGCGGCTGCTGTTGAACACGATCCCGGCATGGCCGGATCATCTGGTCATTGGCGATGAGAATAGCTGGATGCACAAGAAAACATATTTTGCGCTGTGAGGGACAGGCCGGGGCTAAAGCCCCATATTTCTGGACGCCTAACGCGGCGCTGAAGCGCCGCTCTTCCACGGAGCTTGCCAGTGCGGCCGTCCTAGTCAACGAAGAGCGGAGTCAAGGCCATTGCTTATGGTCAGGGAGACGTAGGAAGCTACGTCTCTACGGGGGATGTGAATGGCTGCGCCGGAGCTAGACTCCCAGGGCTTTTTGAATTTCCGCAGCGATTGCGGCCGTCAGTGTCTGCATCTTTGCTTCCGAGTCGGCTTCGACCATGACTCTTGCCAGCGCCTCTGTTCCTGAATATCGAACGACGACCCT
>Ga0209168_10003178_pt1 | contig 11471 bp, 12 predicted proteins | sample Coa_R1_FD_187156 | JGI IMG/M metagenome (GOLD analysis project Ga0209168, IMG submission 187156) | Surface soil microbial communities from Centralia Pennsylvania, which are recovering from an underground coalmine fire - Coalmine... | ecosystem: Environmental > Terrestrial > Soil > Unclassified ... | reverse complement strand
CGAGGGCTCGAGGCCGGTGCTCGTCGAGTTTCAGGCGCTCGTCGCGCCGTCGGCGTACGGAACGCCGCGCCGCGCCGTGGTCGGCTGGGACCAGGGGCGGCTCGCCATGCTGCTCGCGGTGCTTGAGGCGCGCTGCGGGGTTGGATTTGCGGGACGCGATGTCTACTTAAACGTGGCCGGCGGCCTGCGCATCGCCGAACCGGCGGCGGACCTGGCCGCGGCGGCGGCGCTGGTCTCTTCGGCCCTCGATGTCGCGCTGCCGCAGGATTGTGTCGTGTTCGGCGAGGTCAGCCTCTCTGGTGAAGTTCGCATGGTGAGCCGGGCGGAGACGCGCCTGAAGGAAGCCGCGAAACTGGGTTTCCGTCGCGCCCTGGCGCCGGCGGGGGCGGCGGAAGGCGCCGGCGTTCGCATGACCGGCGTCGCCCGGTTGGCCGACGCGGTGCGCCGGATCGGCGAGGACGCCTGGGATTGACCCTGTTCGACCTCATCGCGCTCTTGATCCTGGGCGTCTCCATCCTGGTCGGGCTCCTGCGCGGTGCGCTGCGCGAGGTGGCGACCGTCGTGGCGTTCGTGGCTGCGGTCGCGATCGCCATCTTCGCGCTTCGCTTCACCGGCCCGATCGCCCGCGCCTCGGTGCACCCGGCCTGGGCGGCGACCGCGGCCGCGTTGCTCGTGGTCTTTCTGGCCGCTTATATCGCGCTGCGGGTGGCCGCCGGCGGGCTGATGCGCGGCGTGCACAACATCAAGGCGTTAGGCCTCATCGACAGGATCGCCGGCGGCGGCTTCGGGCTCGTCCGCGGGCTGGTCGCGCTTGGCCTGTTCTACCTTGTCTTCAACCTCGCCCCGCCGCCGACCGGGACGCCCGCGTGGATCGCCGACGCCAAGCTCTATCCGCTGGCGAAAGCATGCGCCGATGGTCTGCGCGCGCTGGCGCCGCGTGGCTCGGCCTTCGCCGGCAAGCTCACGCCGGCCATCGCCAACGCCGTCCGCGACGGCGGCAATGCGTCCGATAGCGGACAATCGTCGCAAAGCGGTTATAAGGGCGCGCCCGAACCATGACTCGCCCAGGGGCAGATTCGAACGTGACCCGAAAACGACCTTCGCCTCGCGATCGCGACGACGACGTGATGCGGCTTGAGTGCGGCGTCTTCGGCGCGTTCGGCGTGCCCGACGCGGCGGCGGTTGTCGCGTTAGGCCTCCTGGCCCTGCAGCACCGCGGCGAAGAGGCGTGCGGCATCGCTAGCTTCGACGGCCGGCTGTTCCACCACGAAAAGCACGTCGGGCATATCTCAGACGCCTTCGGCGACAACGAAGTCGTGGAACGACTTCCGGGCGCCTGCGCCATCGGCCATACGCGCTACTCCACGACCGGCGGCAGCGTGCTGCGCAACATCCAGCCGATGTTCGCCGACCTGGAGTCCGGCGGCGTGGCGCTGGCCCACAACGGCAACCTGACCAATTTCCTCGCCCTGCGCGACCGGCTCGTCTCCGAGGGCGCGATCTTCCAGTCGACGTCGGACTCCGAGGTGATCCTTCACCTCATCGCCCAGTCCCGCAAAGGCAAGATGATCGACCGCTTCATCGACGCGCTGCGGCAGATCGAAGGCGGCTATGCGCTGATCGCGATGACCAACAAGAAGCTGATCGGCGTACGCGATCCCCTTGGCATCCGCCCGCTGGTGCTGGGCGACCTCGACGGTCACCCAGTGCTGGCGTCGGAGACGCGCGCCCTCGATATGACGGGCGCCCGCTTCGTGCGCGACGTCGAGCACGGCGAGATCGTGGTCATCTCCGAAAACGGGATCGAGAGCCACCGCCCCTTCCCTGCCGCCCAGGCCCGGCCCTGCGTGTTCGAATACGTCTACTTCGCGATGCCCGACTCCATCGTGAACGGCCGGTCGGTCTACGAGGTGCGCAAGCGCATGGGCCAGCGCCTGGCCGAGGACAGCGCCGTCGCCGCCGACGTGGTCGTGCCTGTCCCCGACTCCGCAGTGCCGGCGGCCATCGGGTACTCTCAAGCCAGCGGCCTGCCCTACGAAATGGGCATCATTCGCAACCACCACGTCGGCCGCACCTTCATTCAACCCACGCAGGGGATCCGCGAGCTCGCCGTCGGGCGGAAGTACAACCCCAACCGCTCCGTGCTCGAGGGCAAGCGGGTGATCCTGGTCGAGGACTCGATCGTCCGCGGCACGACCTCGCTCAAGCTGGTGCGCATGGTCCGCGCCGCCGGCGCGCGCGAGGTTCACTTCCGCAGCGCCTCGCCCCCGCTCCGGTTTCCGGATTTCTACGGCATCGATATGCCCGAGCGCGAAAAGCTTCTCGCTGCGACCCGTTCGCTCGAGGAGATGACGCGCCTGCTCGAGGTCGACAGCCTGGCGTTCCTCTCGGTCGACGGCCTCTACTGGGCGATGGGCGCCGGGCCGCGCGACCCGGACCGGCCCCAGTTCACCGACCACTACTTTACCGGCGACTATCCGACGCGGCTTCTGGACCGCGAGCGGTTCGAGAGCCGCAACGAACTGGCGGAAAGGCAGCTCTCCTTCCTGGTCGACGCGTGACGCCGCCCCTCGAGGGCCGGATCGCCCTCGTCACCGGCGCCTCGCGCGGGATCGGCCACGCTGCGGCCTTGGCGCTGGCCGAGGCTGGAGCGCACCTGATCGCGGTCGCGCGCACGCAAGGGGCGCTGGAAGAGCTGGACGACGAGGTGCGCGCCGCGACCGGTCGTTCGGCGACGCTCGTCCCCCTCGACCTCGCCAACGGCGACGGGATCGATCAGCTGGGGCTGGCGATCTTCGAGCGCCACGGCCGTCTCGACATCCTCGTGCACGCCGCCGCTGTGCTGGGCGGCCTGACCCCCGTCGCCCACGTCGATCCACCGCACTGGGACCAGGTCGCGGCGGTGAACCTGACCGCCGTCTATCGTCTCATCCGTTCGCTCGAACCCTTGCTTCGGCGCTCCGACGCCGGGCGCGCCATCGTGTTGACCTCTGGCGTCGCCGTTCGACCGCGGGCGTTCTGGGGGCCCTATGCCGCGACCAAAGCCGGCCTCGAGGCGCTGGTGCGCTGCTGGGCGGACGAGATCGAGTCGACGCCGGTGCGCGCCGTGTTGCTCGATCCGAACGTCATGCGCACCCGCATGCGCGCCGAGGCCTTTCCCGGCGAGGACCCGGAGACCTTGCCGCCCCCGTCGCAGATCGGGCCGATGATCGTGGAGCTGGCGCAGGCGGCGCACGGCCTGCCGCGCGAGACGGTCAAGTTCTCCGACTGGAAGGCCGCCCGCGCCGCACCGGCGTCCTAGCCTGCCGCGCCCGCGGCGCATCGCCGTCGACGTACGGGTTCTTGTTGCGCTTCACGGTCAGCCGCACCGGCACGCCGGGCAAATCGAAACTCTCGCGCAGGCTGTTGACGAGATAGCGCCGGTAGGGCTCGGGCAGATCGGTGGCGCCGGTCGCCATGGCGACGAACGTCGGCGGCCTGGCCTTGGTCTGCGCCATGTATTTGATCTTCACCCGGCGCCCGCCCACCATCGGCGGCGGATGCCGCTCGAGCGCGATCGCGAGCCAGTCGTTCAGATCGCGCGTCTTGATCTTGGTCGACCAGTCGGCGTGCAGCTTGATGACCGTCGGCACCAGCCGCTCGACCCCAGCGCCGGTCTCGGCCGAAAGCGCGACCAGCGGCGCTCCGCGCAGTTGCGGCAGGGCCCGCTCAGCCTCCTCGGCCAAGGCGCGGACGCCGCCGGGGGCGCCGCTCATCAGGTCCCATTTGGCGAGCACGAAGACGAGCGAGCGCCCTTCCCGCTCGACGAGGTCGGCTAGCTGCAGGTCCTGGATCTCGAACGGGTGGGTTGCGTCCATGACCAGGAGCACCACCTCGGCCAGCGCGATGGCGCGCAGCGCGTCCTGGACCGAGAGATGCTCCAGCTTCTCCTGCACGCGCGCCTTGCGACGGATGCCGGCGGTGTCGACCAGCCGGAAGCGCCGCCCCTCCCAGGTCCAGTCGACGCGAATCGAGTCGCGCGTGATCCCGGCCTCAGGCCCGGTCAGCATCCGATCCTCGCCAATCAGCCGATTGACCAGCGTCGACTTGCCGGCGTTCGGACGGCCGATCACGGCGATGGCGATCGGGTGGCCGGCGTCTTCGGCGTCCTCGTCGCTCCCGGCTTCCGGCGCGACGGCGATCAGCGCATCATAGAGGTCGGAGAGGCCATCGCCGTGCTCGGCGGAAATCGCGATCGGCTCGCCCAGGCCCAGCGCGAAAGCCTCGGCCAGCCCGGCGTCGCCCGCGCGGCCCTCGGCCTTGTTGGCGAGCAGGATGACCGGCTTGTGCTTTCGCCTGAGCATCTCGACGAAAGCGCGGTCGAGCGGGGTGACGCCCGCGCGGGCGTCGATCATCATCGCCACCACGTCGCAGTCGTCGATCGCCAGCGCCGTCTGCGCCTGCATGCGCGCAGCCAGGCTCTCGTCGTCGATGTTCTCGAAGCCGGCGGTGTCGATGATCTCGAGGTCGATGTCGCCCAGCCGGCCGGTCCCGATGCGCCGGTCGCGCGTTACGCCCGGCCGGTCGTCGACGATGGCCAGCTTCTTGCCGGCCAACCGGTTGAACAGGGTCGATTTGCCGACGTTCGGCCGCCCGACGATGGCGAGCTTGAGCGGCATGGCTTCTTGCGCCTAGCGGATGGCGACGAGCTCCGCCGCCTCGGTCGCAACGTAGAGGTCGCCGTCGGCGGCGATCGGGTTCATGAGCGCGTCTGAGCCAATCTTCAGCCTGCGGTCGACCGCGCCGGTCTTCGGGTTGAGGCCGACCGCCTCGCCCTTGCTCGAGACGATCACCAGCCGCGGGCCGGCCAGCACCGGGCCGGACCAGACCGCACGATCCTTGTTCCGACGGCCGAGATTGAGGTCGGTGATCCAATAGATCTGGCCGGAGTCGCGCGCGATGCAGACGACCCGGCCGAGCGTGTCGGTGACGTAGACGACATCGCCCGCCGCCCAGGGCGTCGAGATTCCGGTCACCGGGCTGGTCCAGCGCGTGGTGCCGCTGTGCAGCTCGACGGCGGCCATCACCCCGGAGTGGCTCACCGCGTAGACGTCGCCGTGATAGATCACGGGACGCCCAGCGATGTCACGAATCTCGGACAAGGCGTTGTTGCGGTTCGACTTTGAGAGCTCGGCGGTCCATAGCACGTCGCCGTTGGCGGTCTGCATGGCGACGAGTTCGCCCGAGGCGAATGCGGCCACGACGACGTCGCCGGACACCGCCGGGCTGCTGGCCGCCAGGATCCGCGCCGACTCGGTGAGCGCCTGATGCTGCCAGCCTGGCTGGCCGGTCGTCTCATCGAAAGTCAGCAGGTTGTCGTCGGCGGACACGGCGAACACGCGCCCGCCGGCGACGGTTGGGGCGGCGTGCACCGGCGCGTCGGTCGGCGTGCGCCACAAGAGCCGGCCGGAGTTCGCATCGAGGGCCGCGGCGAAGCGGTAGCCTGAGGTCACGAACACCTTGCCGTCCGCGTAGGCGATGCCGCCGCCATAGCCTTCGCGCTGCCGGCGGCTGCGCTCGGACAGGTCGCGCCGCCAGATCTGGCGGCCATCGGCGAGGTCGTAAGCCGACACCTGGGCGTCGCCGTCCATCACATAGATGCGGCCGTTGGCGATGACCGGCGAGGCGGTGACGTGGAAGGCGCGGTTCGACGCTTGCCCGAACTTGCGCCGCCAGGCGACCTGGAAGGCGGCGGCGGCGGCGGGATGTTCGACCGACTGCTCGGGCGTCCCGCCCGGAAGCGGCCAGTCGGCCTGCGGCTGGGCGTCGGGGAGGAAGAAGTCCTGACCGCGCAGCGCGTCAGAGACGGCGAGCGCGTCCTGCGGGCCGAGCACGTTAATGCGTTCGCCGGAGCCGGTGTACTTCGGCGCCGTCGAGCGCGACGGGAACGGGTTACGCAGGTGGATGCAGCCCGCGGCGGCGAGCGCGATCATCAGCACGGCCATGAGGCGTAGCGTGCGTCGGGGGGTCATTGGGCGGCTCCCTCGGGCGCGGGCGGTTGGGCGGATGCGGGCGCCGAGGAGTCCGCCGGCGGATTGGGCGGCAGGGCCTCGGCGGCCTGCACGATCTGCGGCACCTGGCCGGCGTCGCCGCTCTTGATCAGGACAATGGCCGCGCCGGCCCGCTGGCGGACGTCCTGCGGAGCGTCGGTCATCAGCGTCAGGGCGGTGAAGTCGCTCAACGCCTCCTTCGATCGCCCGACGCGCAAGAGCGCCACCCCCATCGCCTCGCGCGCCAGTGCGTGGAAGGGTCGGTTGGCATCGGCGAGCGGTTTCAAGCGGGCCTCAAGCTCTGCATACGGCGCCGTGTCGAGCAGGGCGAAGGCGGATTTGAGGCGCGCTGCATCAGAGAGAATGGGGTCCGACGTGGCCGCCGCCGCCTGGTCGAACAGGGCGACCGCTTCGTTCACCCGGTTCTGCTGCATGCGGATGCCGGCTTGCTGCATGAGCGCGAGGGCCTTGTAGGCCGCCGCGCCCTTCGAGGCCGCTTCGCCGAACTTGGCGTACGCCTGATCAGGGTCGCCCTTCGTGAGCGTGTCGAGGCCGTTCGAATAGGCCTCGGACGCGCTGTCGATGGTCTTCTGCTGAAGTGCGGAGACGCCCCACCAGCCCAACGCCACGACCAGCGCCAACAGCAGGACGCCGATGATCCACGGCAGCCAGCGCCGCGCGATGACGCCCAGGCGATCGGAGCGAAGATGCTCGTCGACCTCTTCGAAAATATCGACCACGTATGGGGGCTCCGCGCCTCTTGACGCCCAGCGACTTGCGAGGCGGCGAACCTATAGCGTGGACGGCGCCGCCGCAACGCAGCCGTTTCCGCGGCTCATTCCGCCGCCCGGCTGAAGTAGGTCTCGGCCGCGCCCGGAAAGCGGCGGGCGCGCACATCCTCGGCATAGCGGCGCGCCGCCTCGCCGATTTCGGCGCGCAGATCGGCGTAGCGGCGGACGAACTTCGGCGTCCAGTCGAACAGGCCGAGCATGTCGTCGGTCACCAGGATCTGCCCGTCGCAGGAGGCCGATCCGCCGATTCCGATCGTCGGTATCTCCAGTGCTTCGGTGATGTCGCGCGCCAGGCTCTCCGCCACCCCTTCCACCACGACGCTAAACGCGCCGGCCGCGGCGGTGGCCTTGGCCTCGTCCATCACTCCGACGCGTTCGCTGTTCGTGCGGCCCTTGGCCCTGAACGCGCCCTCCACCAGCACCGACTGCGGGCGAAGCCCGACATGGCCCATCACCGGGATGCCGCGGCGGACGAGATAGGCGATCGTGTCGGGGACGTCGGGCCCGGACTCGACCTTCACGCCCTGGGCGCCGGTCTCCTTCATCACCCGCACGGCGTTGGCGTAGGCCTCGTGCTTGTCGCCCTCGTAGCTCCCGAACGGCATGTCGACGACCACCATCGCCCGCTTCGAGCCGCGCATGACCGCCTGGCCGTGCAGGATCATCATGTCCAGCGTGACGCCGACCGTGTTGGGCAGCCCGTGCAGCACCATGCCGACAGAGTCGCCCACCAGCAGCAGGTCGCAGTGGTCGTCGAGGATCTCGGCGACGGGCGCGGTGTAGGCGGTCAGGCAGACGACCGGCTCCTTGCCCTTGCGCGCCGTGATGTCGGGGGCGGCGATGCGGCGGATGGTCTCCTCGCGCTGGGCAGACATGGACGGACCTCCGGCGGCTGGCTGCTAGAACTCGCGCACGACGCGCGTGATGGCGAAGACAATCGCTGCGGCGGCGAGCGCGGCGGCGAGCCATATCACGTCGGACGTCATCGGCAGCGCGGCGATGTTGTAGGCGGCCGCATCGAGGATCGCGCCGGTCACGACGCGCCCGCCCTGGGTCGAGACCATGTCCAGCCGCTCGAGCACGCCGCCGCCCAGGAGCTGCAGGCCGGCGATGACCCCGCCGACCAGGCCCATGCCGCCGATCACCAACCGCCTCCAGCCCCAGCCGCGGCGTAGCCGCTCGCCGACCTCGTAGGTGAAGACCTCGGAATCGGGCATGGCCGGCGCCTCGCCGAACAGGCGCGTCAGCTCGAACTCGAAGTTCCGCTCAGCCATGCTCTTCAGCGTCTCCGGCCGGAAGCTCCGGCGCCAGGCGCGTTCTGAGCTTATCCAGACCACGTTTGACATGCGATTTGACCGTTCCGAGTGGCGCATTCAAGGCCTCGGCCGCCTCCGCGTGCGAGAGCCCCGCGCCATAGCAAAGGCTGATGCACAACCGCTCAGCCTGCGACAGGCGACGGAGCGCTTCGTCCAGATCGATGCGGTCGTCCGGGCCCGCGGCGACGGGAGGCAGCGTGCGCTCGTCCGCCTCCGCCAAAGCTTGGCCGCGGGCGTCGCGCCGCCAGCGTTTGACGTAGAGCCGCGCCGCGATGCGCTTCACCCAGGCCTGAAAGGTGCCCTCGCCGCGGAAGTCGGTGATCTGTTCGAAGGCGGCCAGGAAGGCGTCCTGGGCCACGTCGTCGGCCGTTGCCCCGTCCGCGCCCATCCGGCGCAAGAGCGCCCTGACCGCCGAATTGTGCCGGCGGATCAGCTCGCCGAACGCGCTCCGGCCCCCGCTCGCGGCAAGCGCCGCCAGCTCGAGGTCGTGCGCTGCGGCGCTCTCTCTTGTGCTCGAATCCGCCATTGCCCCTGGCGCTCAAAACTGGAGTGAGGCTCTCTCAGTCCCGCCCGCCGGCCCGCCGGGCGAGCCAGAGGATCAGGTAGGCGACGCCGATGAACCCGGGGATGGCGCCCGCGCCGGCGACGATCCCACCCACGATGTTGCCGCCAACCTCGGAGGGGCCGCTGATGCCGTACCAGAGGCCGGCCCCGAGGCAGACGACTCCAAGGCCGACGCCGATCAGCACCAGACCGCGGCGCAGGTCCGACTGGGCGTCGTAGGCGTCGAGACGCGAGCGTGGCGCAGGCGGCGCGGTGAGCCTCTCGATCAGCTCCGGCGGCACCGGCTGGCCCTTTTCGTAGGCCGTGCGCATCGTCTCGTGCAGTTGCGCCCGCTCCCGGGCGTTGAAGTAACTTCGGATCCACATCGGTCCGATGACCAATGCGACGACCATGAATATCCCGAAGATCGGGATGAGTTGGCTGATGTCTTCGACCGGCATTTGAGGTCCTCCAGCTCGGCGAGGGCGAACGAGTCTGCCCGTTTCTGAAGCAAAGAGGCCGCGAGAGCTATCGCCGGATGCGGTTCGGCGAATGAATTCTTGGTAACACAGACAAAGCCTAGCGGCCGCCACCCAACGTCGGCGTCGAGGGCGAGGCGTTTCGCGGCCTCAGGTGAGGCTACGACGGCGTTCGCGCTCGGCTTCGGTGGGTTCGGCCAGCTGGAAGTCTCCGGTCCGGACCGCGCCGTCGAGCTCGTAGTTCGCGACGATCACGCCGGTGGGGAAGGTCTGCGCCTTGACCAGCTTCAGGTCCGACGGCGCCGCGCCATCGCCGAACAGCCGCTTTCCCTTGCCCAGCAGCACCGGGAAAATCAGCACGGCGAACTCATCGATCAGGCCCTCCCGCCATAGCGTCTGCAGGAAATCGCTCGAGCCCTGGGTTAGGAGGTCCGGCCCATCGCCGGCCTTCAAAGCCTTCAGCGATGCCACGACATCCTCGTCCAGGAGCTGGCTGTTCCGCCAGGCCAGCTTGGGGCGTGAGCGAGATGCAACGTGCTTCGTCGCCTGATTCAGGAGATCGGCCATCGGGTCGTTTTCAACGTAGGGCCAATGGGCGGCGAAGATGTCGTAGGTCTTGCGCCCCAGCAGCAGATCGAACGGCCGGCCGAAGATTTCGCCCATCGCCCCGCCCAGCGCGGCGTCGAAGTAGGGCGCGGTCCAGCCGCCGAAGGCAAAGCCGCCGGTCGGATCCTCGCTCGGGCCGCCGGGCGCCTGCATGACGCCGTCCAGGCTCACGAATGCTGCGACGATGATCTTGCGCATCTTGGATCTCCTTGCTCAGCGCGTCTGGCTCGAAGACGGTCGGCGCGCCCCGTGGCCGACATGACGATGCGCTGAAACCTGAGTGGCGCGGGCGGATACCCGATCTGCTCGGATTCAGCGACTATCGACATCGATTGGCCGATTTCGACTTAATCCGCTTCACGGCGGCTCACATCAACGGAGGTGCGCCATGGAGATGGCCTATCGAGAGCGGTGGCGGGCCGAGATCGCGGCGCTCGAAAGGATCGTGTCCGGCTTCGACATGCGAACGGAGCGCAAGTGGGGAAAGCCCTGCTACACGGTGGACGGCAAGAACGTCGTCATCATTCAGGGGTTCAAGGACTATTGCGCCTTGGGCTTCTTTCAGGGTGCGCTGCTGAAGGACCCGAAGAAGTTGCTGGTGCAGCTCGGCCAGGTTCAGGCCGCGCGTGTGATGAAGTTCACCAGCGCCGAGGAGATTGCGGCGAAGGCGTCCACCATCAAGGCCTACGTGCGCGAGGCCGTGGCGGCCGCCAGGGCCGGACTGAAGGTCGAGGCCAAGCCCGCGGCGCTCCCCGCGCCCGACGAGTTGAAGGCGGCGTTCCGCAACGATCCGCGGTTCAAGCGCGCGTTCGAGGCGCTGACGCCGGGTCGGCAAAGAGGATACCTGTTCCACTTCGCCGGCGCGAAGCAGTCCGCGACGCGGACCGCGCGGATTGAAAAGGCGATGCCTGCGATCTTCGAAGGGCGGGGATTCTTGGAGCGGCGATAGGGCGTGAGCGTCCCTATTCCCACTCGATCGTGCCGGGGGGTTTGGACGTCACGTCGTAGACCACGCGGTTGATGCCGCGGACTTCGTTGATGATGCGGGTCGCGGCCTGGGCCAGCACGGCCCAGGGAAACTCGAAGAAGTCGGCGGTCATGCCGTCGGAGGAGGTGACGGCGCGGAGCGCACAGACCTCCTCGTAGGTGCGCGCATCGCCCATCACGCCCACGGTGCGCACCGGCGTCAGCACCGCGAACGCCTGCCAGATGGCGTCGTAGAGGCCGGCCTTGCGGATCTCGTCGAGGAAAATGGCGTCGGCCTGCTGCAGCGTCGCCACCCGTTCGGGCGTGACCGCGCCGGGGATGCGGATGGCGAGGCCCGGCCCGGGAAACGGATGGCGGCCGACGAAGGCGGCGGGCAGACCAAGCTCGACGCCCAGCGCCCGCACCTCGTCCTTGAAGAGCTCGCGCAGCGGCTCGACCAGCTTGAGCTTCATCCGTTCCGGCAGCCCGCCCACATTGTGGTGGCTCTTGATCACCGCCGACGGACCGCCGCGAGCCGAGACGCTCTCGATCACGTCGGGGTAAAGCGTGCCCTGGGCCAGGAAGGCCGCGCCCTCGATCTTCGCCGCCTCGCGGTCGAACGTCTCGACGAACAGCCGTCCGATGATCTTGCGTTTGGCTTCCGGGTCGTCGACGCCAGCCAGCGCTCCGAGAAATTCGTCAGCCGCATCAACGTGTATCAGCGGAATATTGTAGTGATCG
>Ga0209168_10003176_pt1 | contig 11475 bp, 6 predicted proteins | sample Coa_R1_FD_187156 | JGI IMG/M metagenome (GOLD analysis project Ga0209168, IMG submission 187156) | Surface soil microbial communities from Centralia Pennsylvania, which are recovering from an underground coalmine fire - Coalmine... | ecosystem: Environmental > Terrestrial > Soil > Unclassified ... | reverse complement strand
GGCGAGGCTCCTAAAATACTGAATGTCCCGGCGCGCCCCTTGAAGAAATCTACCGATTCCTCCACGTACTTGGCGTGGAAGTAGACCGACTTGTTGTCGGGGTGCGCCGTGTAGATGCCCCGGATGTGCAATTCAAGGTTGACCGGATAAATGGTCCCCTGCAGAACGATGCGGTCGCCGAGTTTCCAACCATATTTCTTGGCCAAGGCGCTATCCACAATCACGCCTTGCCGGTCCCGCTGCCATGCCGTTACTTGATCCTCCGGCATAGAGATGTCGCGGTAGACCTTGAAGAACTCTTCCGGGTCAGTGCCAAACTGCGCGAAAAAATTCTCCGGTTTCTGGTCTTTGTAAATGCCTCCGAACCAGGAGACCGGCACCACTGCCAGCACTCCCGGCACGGCGCGGATCTTCTCCCGGTAGAACCCGGGGAGGTTAAAGGTCAGCGAAACCCGATGGCGGACCACCAGCCGTTGCGCCGATTCAGCGCTGCCCTGATCCAGATAAAAGCCGCGCCAGATGGTCATCATCAGCGTGAGCAGCAGCAAAGAGAAAGCGATACTCAAGACCGTCAAAGCGCTGCGGCGCTTGTTGCGGAAGGCGTTCTTAGTAACGAACCGCGTCAACGTCATGGGTGCACTCCAGGAAGAAACGGGAACCGGACGCAGAAGGCGGATAAACCTGGGCGCACACAGAATAGCCGAAGTTGCTCAGGCTCGACAACCGCGCCAAATGCATTTTCTGCCAATTTCAAGACGTTTGATCCGCGCCAAGCCATGACGGTTTCTATCTTTTCGCGATAGGTTTCGCTTCGCCAGTGGAGATCGTCATTGCAGCCGGATGACAAATGTCACCCGGAGCGACACATAACAATTACAACCGGGATCCCGCGAAGAAAGTTACGTTCCAGCTTTGCGCCAAACCTTCTGATGGACCAATCCGCTAATCGAAGCACCCCTCGTCCGCCGAGGGGCCATAAATTGCCGGCACCGACGCGTCATTCAGGCGCAAATAGACCGTCAACTGTCCGCGATGATGAGCGAGGTGGCTGAACACCGAGTCGGCAATCATAGAGTGCCGGGGGTTCTCACTGACTACATATCCGCCGACTACAAACCTCCATGACGTCAGCAGGTGTTCGTCGGTGGTGGTCTGCAAGGCTGCACGCGCCTCGCTAACAGCTTGATCGAGCGCCGCGACCAGTTCCGCCCGCGTACGCCACTCCATCGGCTTAAACTTCGCGGCCTCCGGCGACTTCATATCAAACTCATCCTGCTTCACCATCGACACGATCCATGACGGCATGGTCGCAACCAGGGAAGCGAGGTAGCCAAGCTCCATCGACTTGGGATGTGGTTTCCAGCCATTGTGCCCTTCTGGGACCCGTTCCAGAGTATGGCGGCTGGTAGCGGCTTCACGGTCCAGTTCGGCGAGAAAGAAATCGGTCAGCTTCATAATGCTCTCCAGGGATTTGCAAGTACGGATTGTCGCAAATCCAACGAAAGGACCGTAACAGCAATTGAGGACAGAATCGGTCCTCGACTTATGGCACAATGCAGGCCATGGTGCAGACCTCGGCACGGCTGCTTCGTCTTCTGTCGCTCTTCCAGGCGCAGCGCTACTGGTCGGGGGCCGATCTCTCGGAAAGACTGGAGGTTACGGCGCGAACCCTCCGCCGCGATGTCGACCGGCTGCGCAGCCTGGGATACCCGGTCCATTCGACGTCGGGAATCGCGGGCGGCTACCAGCTTGGCGCCGGCGCAACGCTCCCTCCGCTGTTGCTCGACGATGACGAGGCGGTTGCGGTTGCCCTTGGATTACGGACTTCGGCGAGCGGCGGCGTGAGCGGGATCGAGGAGGCATCGGTACGCGCGCTGATGAAGCTGGAACAGGTGCTCCCGCCGCGACTGCGGCATCGCGTGGCCGCGCTCCATGGCTTCATCGTCCCATTGAAGAGTCGCGGTCCGAATGTCGATGCCGCATACCTGTCTCTCATTGCCGGGGCGTGCCGCGATAATGAGGGAATTCGCTTTAGCTATAAGGATCGCAGCGGCTCGCCCAGTGCGCGCACGGTTGAGCCGCACCGGTTGGTGCATACCGGCTACCGCTGGTACCTCGTCGCCTGGGATACGGTTCGGAACGATTGGCGCACGTTTCGCGTAGACCGGATTGACGGCAAGGTCAAGACCTCAACCCGGTTCCGGCCCCGCAAGCCGCCCGATGGCGATTTTGCCGCGTTCGTTTCCAAGTCTCTGTCGCAAGCGCCGTATCCCATTCGCGCCCGCCTCACTCTATATGCCCCGCTTGAGATCGTGGCGAAGAATGTGCCTCCGTCGGCTGGAGTCCTCGCACCCATCGATCAGCATTCCTGCCGCTTGGAAACAGGTGCTCACTCGCTGGAAGGGTTGACCATCCATCTGATGATGCTGGGGATTGATTTTCAGGTGCACGAACCGGCGGAGTTCATGGACCACCTGCGGAGCCTGGCGGAACGATTCACACGAGCTTGCGCCAGCACTTAATTCGTTCCGTACTACGGTTCTTGGGGATCGTCGTCACAAAAGACACCACGAGCGTCTCCCGCAGCGAGTGAAAGTCCCAAGTTTGACGCGGGTTCCGGCCTTACTTTCGTAACTCGAAGGTTGGTCCAACCAGAGATATTCTTACTCTAGCTCCATCTCCGAAATCTCCGCTTCGAGGGAAGTTTCGTAGTGACGCGCTGATCGTGTGATGGATTGGAGCTACGAGGCAATGTCCACAAAAATCGGCCAATTCGAAATTGTCAGTGAGCTGGCAAAGTCTGCGACCTCCACCATCTACAAGGCCAATGATGAAACCGGCCAGACCGTCGCTCTCAAAGCGATTCAGTTGAGCGCCTTTGGCGAGAGTTCCGCCGCGCTCCAAGAAGCGCTGCTCAAGGAAGTGGAGAGCGTCAAAGTTCTAAGCAGTTCCAACATCACCAAGGTGACCGATGGGTCCGAGATCGATGGCCAGTTCTGCGCTCCTATGGAGTACGTGCAAGGCAACAGCATTGCGACCATGCTGGCGCGCAAAGAGGGATTCTCGATCTGGGATTTGCTCGATATCGGGCGGCAACTGTGCGCCGGCTTCGATCATGCTAACTCACACGGGCTTGTCCACTACAGCCTGGAACCAGCCAAGATCATGTGCGGCTGGGACGGCACGGTCAAGATTTTAAGTTTTGGCGTGTCCAGTGTTGGTAACTTCGTGCAGCACGCGAGTGGTGGAGTTTCCCCGATCCTGCACTACATGTCGCCAGAGCAGATTCGCGGAGAAGCCATCGATGCCCGCTCGAATCTGTTCAGCCTCGGCGCCATGTTCTATGAAATGGTGACCGAGCGGAAGGCCTTTGATAGCCAGGATGTGCAATCGTTGCGGGACTGCATTTTGGACAGCGCGCCGGTGGCGCCGATCCAGCTGAATGCCAAAGTCCATCCTTTGCTTAGTGACCTCATCATGAAGGCGTTGTCGAAGGATCCGGCGCAGCGCTACCAGACTGGCCGACAACTGCTCGATGACCTGGAAAATTGCAAGGAAAGCCGGCCGGCGAAGAAGCCGGAAGCGCCGAAGGGCATTGTCGGCAGCAGCCCGATGAAGGCGGCGGTACAGCCAAAGTTTGTTGGATCGGCCCCGGCTGCAGCGCCGGTGCCCAAGCCGATGGTAAGTGCTCCGGCGCAGATTCCGCTCGCAAAACCCTCGCGGCTGGCGGTGCCGAAGACGGCTGCTGCTGCAGCCGGCATCGGAGGCAGCATCGCGCCCTCCACTTCGTCGCACGAGCCTGCGCAGAACGGTGTCATGGATTCCGGCGATGCGACTCTAGCGGCGGAGCAGGCGCCTGCATATATGTCTTCGGCTGTTGCGGATGAGTCTCCAGTCGAAACTTTCCGGCCGCAAGGTGCACCGGACGCTCCGAGGATTGCGGTCGATCCGCTGATGGCCGAGGGTGGGCAGACCGCCAACACGAGCACCAGCTTTTCGGAAATTTCCGAACTGCCTCCGCTCAAGGAAGTTTATATAGAGCCGCCTCCTCCGCCGTCGGCCGAAGTTCCTTTGGCAACGCCGGTGTCGCCGGCAGCGCCTGCCTATCGTGCGTCCCGCAAGCCGGAAAAACCCAAGGTTCAGCCTCGCGAAGTCGCGCAAAAAGCGATCAAAGAAATCAAGGGAGTTCCTCCTAAGCTGATCGGTTATTCCCTGGCGGCGGCCGCAGCATTAATTCTCGCGATCGCCATTGGTGTCACGATTTATATTCACAACCAAAGCGATGACGACTCCGGTGCGAGCCGGAGACCCGCGCCTGAGGTGACGCAGCCTGCTCCAGCGCGGCCAGCGCCTGCAGAACCTGCTCCGCAGCCGGACGCCGCCGCGCCAGCCGACACTCAGCCAGCCGACACTCAGCCCACCGAGACTGCTGAAAGCACCGCACCGGTGGCCGAGCCCCTCGCCCGCTCCAGAGGACGCAACGCCAAAAAGAAGGCCGCCGCCCCGGTACTGATTCCGGGACAGTTGACCGTAGACTCAACGCCGCAAGGTGCTCTGGTTCAACTCGATGGCCAGGGCGATGCCAGTTGGGTGACGCCGCTGGCTCTGAGTAATCTCCAGCCCGGACCGCATTCCATCACTGTCAGCAAGGCGGGCTACGGCACCGATACGCGCACCCTAAATATCGCATCGGGCAGCAAAGGGACGACTACCATCCACCTCACGCAGTCGTCGGCCACGCTAGTGGTGAAGAGCAATCCCGCCGGGGCCAACATCTTTGTGGATGGCCGGGACGTCGGTCCGAAAACGCCCGCGCAGGTCAGCGTGAACAAAGGCCAGCACGTGGTCCTGGTCCGCATGACGGGCTATCTCGACGAGACCATGAACGCTCAGTTCGTCTTGGGACAGACTTTCAACTTCTCTCCGACTCTGCGGCCGATGGGCAATGCGGACAGCATCCGCACCGTTGGCAAGATGTCGAAGCTTTTTGGCGGCAAAGCCGGTAAGGACCAAGGCACGGTCAGCATCCACACCACACCCAAGGGAGCGCAGATCGCGGTCAACCAGCATATGGTGGAAAAGAATTCGCCGGTGGATGTGGCGCTCGATCCCGGCAATTATGTGATCGATATTACTCTGAACGGATACGCACCGGTACACAAGGTAGTCACCGCCACCACGGGCGGCAAAGTAGTGATCGACGAAGTGCTGCAGCCCCAGTAATCAACGATCCGAAGTCTGGGACCTGGGTCCTCCCACCGGGGGGGAACCGCAGCTTCGTTCTCTCGAAAGTACTCTACGCCGGGACCGTGATGGTGGTTGCCATGAGCCCCTCAACCCACCACCATTCCGCCAGTCGCAGGAAGTACGCCGCGGGCAAGCCGATCCTGAGGCGCAGCGGCTGTGGGCAGTCGTTAGACCCTCAGAGTTTGTGCTCTCCAATTCCGCCACGGCTGGATCATCAACTCACGGCGCATCAGCTCAAGGACGCTCACCACGCACCGCGCATCGGTCGGGGACGAGTCTGTTCCCTAAAACAGAGCCGGCATGCCTGTTCAGCATGCCGGCAAACGTGATTGCGAAAACTCTTATTGAGGCAGCTTGAACTTGACAGTGATCTGTGTCTGGATCTCGACGGGTTCGCCATTCAGCAGATAGGGTTTGTATTTCCACTGCTTCACGGCGTCGGTGGCGGCCTTGGTGAGTTGCGAGTCGCCGCTCAGCACTTTAACATGCGTAATCTCTCCGGTCTTGGCGATCGTTGCGACCAGTTCCACATCGCCTTCGATTCGCATCCGCAGGGCGCTTGGCGGATAGGAAGGCGGCACTTTCTTGATGAGCAGGCCCTGCGATACGCCCTGCGAAACATTCAGGGTCTGCAGAGTCGGCTTGAAAGTCGCGTCAGTGGCGGCGAAGTTCGGAGGTGGTACCGCTTCGCCGGAGTCCATTCCAATCAGACTCGGAGCCGGAGCATCGGCGGCGGCTGCCTTGGCGTGCTTAGCGGGGGCCTTTCCTCCCTTAACCATCAAAGGCGCTGGCTCGATAGTCTCTTCCACCTCAGTTTTCGCTGGTGCGGAGACAGATTTCGTGGGCTGTGCCGCAGACGCGGCGTCTTCCTCATCTGTACTTTGGCGGCTTAGCTCTTTACTTGGAGTGGACTCGCTGATTGGTGCACCGGTCGGGGCTGCCGGCGAAGGCTTGGTCGAGGCCGGGTGAGCGCTCGACTTTACAGGTTGCGGGCTGGGCGCCGGTGTTGATACAGGCGCTTGCGGACTGCTGGGCTGATCCGCGGATCCGTGGAGATGCGACCAGCCGAAATAGAGCCCAGTGGCGACGATTGCGGCAGCGGCGATTCCAAATATGATTTTTTTGCTTCCGCCACTCGACTCGGCCTCAAAGTTTGTGCCGCCAAAGGTGAAAGAAGGCGCGGAGCCGACGATGGGGCCAGGCGCTGCTGTTCCTGGACTGCTTTCGAGAACATCGTCATCGCTGTCACTGGCGCGCGGCTTTTCGGGGGGTGCAATCTCTTTGACTTCACGGGCCGGTGCGGGTGCGCTTGCCGCTCCACTGGTGGGTGTCGCAGGCGATCCCGCAAACATGGACCTGGCATCACTGCGAGCGGCAAAAATCTCCGTTGGCAGAATCGGTCCATCCGGGTTGGGTGCCGCGGTGGCCGCCGGTTTGGCTTCCGGCTTATCTTCAATATCCAGCAGATCATCATCGGATGCTGGCTTTGCGCTGGCCACGGCATTGGCTGGCCACGCCGGCGTAGGCTTCACTTCCAGAGGCTCGGCTGCTTGAGCTGCAAACACTCCAGTAGGCTTTTCTGCAGCCCGTACCGGCTCTGAAACCGGTTTGGGAGTGGCCGCCTTCGCCGGAGGCGCTGCCGGTGCGGACGAAGAAGTCCCAGCTTTTGCCGGTTCGCTCTTGCGCAGCAGCCCGCGGGCTACTCGCAACGTTCCCTTCGCTTGTTCGATGTTGATGGGTTTGGTCAGGACGAGGTTGGCGCCGATGCGGAACGCCTTTGCTACCCCCGCCTGACCTTCCACTACGGCCACGGCCAGCGACGTCTGGTTGGACGCCGAATTCCGTGCGCTCTTGAACAACAAGGTCGCGTTCTGCTCGTTATCGCAGTCCACTACCACAGCGTCGAAGTGTTGGCCCATCAGCTTCTTGACTGCCGCAAATGGCTCGCCGCAGGCCTCGATGGTGAACTCTAGCTCGCTCAGGACCTGGGTCACTGTGCGCGCGGTTTTTTCCTCGGGGCAGAAGAGAAGAGCTGTGTAACCCATACAAAACCATCGTAGGTACACCGGTAAGAGCCAGCAAGTTACGCTGGTAATTCGAAGCAGGGGTTAGGGGTCAGAGGGCAGTGGTCAGTGATCAGTGGCCAGTGGTTAGTGGTTTGTGCTTAGTGGACCTGGCAACTGATAATTGACGATGACTCCCAACCACCGGCGGCTTATCACTGGCCACTGACCCCTGACCCCTGACCCCTGACCCCTAACCCCTGCCCACTGCCCACTGCCCACTGCCCACTGCCTTACAATGGCCCTCCATGCGCCTCCCGCTCTGGCTCAAAATCGCTTGGACTGTATGGCTCATCGTTTGGGCTCCTCTCTACTGGCGGCAATACGGCGCACAGAATTTTCTGTTCTTCTGCGACATCGGGAACTTCCTCATCGGAATCGGATTGTGGCTGGAAAGCCCGTTGATCTTTTCCTGGGTGGCCTGCGGGCTGCTTCTATTTCAAACGCTCTACTGCATCGACTTGGGCAGCGCTCTGCTGACCGGGCATCACCTCATCGGCGGCACCGAATACATGTTCGACCCTCACCTGTCGCTCGCAATTCGCTTGCTCAGCCTGTTTCATGTCGCCATGCCGCCGCTGCTGCTCTGGGCAATCTGGCGTCTGGGCTACGACCGCCGTGGATGGAAACTGGCAACGCTGATGACCTGGATTGTGATTCCGATTAACTATTTCTGGCGCCCGCAATATGATGTCAACTGGGCGCGCGGCCTCTTCTTTCGGGAGCAGCACGCGATCCCCGAGTGGCTATACTTGCTTGCATATCTGGCCACGATTCCTGTAGTCGTGTACTTGCCGACGCACGTATTTCTGGCCTGGATAACTCGCGGTTGGCGACGTAGCGATACCGTCGCGGTGGTTAAGGTGGCGCCGCCACTTCAGAAGCCCTAACTTGAGGTTCCTTCCGGTTTGCCCATTACCTGGAGTAGCTGCGATCTCAGTTCTCCCAGCTCAACTATCCGTGCTGTTTCTCATGGACACGCTGAAGGGCGGGTTCCGAAATCAATGTCCTGCCGTCAAGCCCACTTTGCGCACTAGCTCCTGGAAACGTTCATCTTGTCGCACCGAGTCGTACCTCGGTTCCGCGCCCGACCAAGCTAGCCAGTTCGAGCGTCTCTCGAAAGCGGCAGTCAGAAACCGAAAGGTTTCCGCCAGTTCTCCCAACCCGAGATGGATCCATGCAAAAAAGTCCGGTGATACGTATCTCGTATGCGATAGCTCTTCGAGTCGATCCAGAAGCCTCAAGGCTTCGTTCTTTTCTCCTGCCAGGGCAAGGCAGTGCCCCAGCAAGCCTAGAGTGAATGCTGCCCCACCCGAAAGATCAAGCGCCCGCTGGAACTCTTCTTTGGCCTTATCGAAATCCCGCAGCTGCACATACGCCTGCCCCAGAAACATCCGAGTGACCAGATAATTCGGGTCTAGTTCGAGCGCGCTGCGAAACTGAGCGACCGCCTCTGTGTACTTGCGCGAGAAGTGTAAAATCCACCCAACATTCCAGTTGATGATGACGGAAAGAGGATCCAGTTCCTTTGCAATTTGCGTTTCCTTCCAGGCCTCATCCAGTCGGCCGGTCGCGGCGAGAAGGTCTGCATACCATTGGTGCCCGGTCGCGTAGCGAGGATCGAGCTTGATCCCTTGCAGGAAGTGAGCCTCGGACTCTCTCGCATTCCAATCGTGTAGCAGGGAAACAAATCCGAGGCTGGCATGGGGTTCGGCTAAGTCCGGATCCAGCTCCATCGCCTTGTTGGCGGCAGCCCGTGCGCGCGGGAACGCATCTGCTGGCGGCACGTAACTGTACCAGCCGAGTACGATATGGAAATCGGCCAGGCCTCCGTACGCCGCGGCATAAGTGGGATCGAGGGCAATTGCTTCTTCGAAAAACTGTGCGCCTCTCCGGAGTTCCCCTTCTGTGCGCTTGTTCCAGTAGTATCGGCCCTTCAGATATGCCTCGTAGGCCGCGGGTTTCGGCATGTGCGTGCGGCGGCGCGATGCGGCAGATTTCCCGCCTAATGTGCTCCCCAGTTGCTGCTTTACTTGCGCCGCAATGTCGTCCTGAATCGCGAAGATGTCGCTGTTCGGCCGGCTGTACCGTTCACCCCAGAGGCGCAAGCCAGTAGAGGTGTCCACCATCTCGACAGCGATCGTCAAGGTGTCTCCGCGCCGGCTGACTCGTCCTGTAATCACCGCGCCGACATTCAATTCGCTCCCCGCAATCTTGGGATCGAGTTGTCTCTCCTTGTAACGGAATACCGTGCTCCGTGCGGCAACGCTTATCTTCGGAATCCGCGACAATTCATCGATAATGCTTTCCGTCAGTCCATCTCCCAGGTAATCGTAGGATGCATCGCCGCCTGCGTTTTCAAAGGGCAGCACAGCAATCGAGTTGATTGCCCGTTTTTTTGTGCCGCGGGTTGCAGCGTTGCCCGCCTTAGCAGGGAATGCGGCGCTCTGGAAATCCCGCCGTAGGCGTTTTAGGTCCGCGCCAATCTCCAGCGCCGATTGGTAACGCACCTCCCAATCTTTTTCCATAGCCTTGGCGATAATGCGTTCCAGTTCCTGTCCCGCCTTGGAGCGGTCATGGTGGATACGCGGCGGGTTCTCATGCAGAACCGAATTGAAGACCGCGCCCGAGGTGGCGCCCTGGAACGCCCTTTTGCCACTTGCCATCTCGTACAGCACCGCTCCAAACGAAAAGACGTCGGTGCGCGCGTCGAGATCCTTTCCTAATACCTGCTCCGGCGACATGTACGCGACTGTGCCCAGCGCAGTTCCTGGGCTGGTCAGGACCTCTTGTGTAGCAGCATCGGCTTCTGTCTTGTGCATCTCCAGCAGGCACTTGGCCAGGCCAAAATCGAGAATCTTGACTTGTCCGTCGTTGGTAATGAACAGGTTCTCAGGCTTGATGTCGCGGTGAATAATTCCTTTGGCGTGCGCGGCAGCCATGCCTTCCGCGATCTGGATCGATAACTCAAGAATCTTCTCCATCGCGAATGGCGTTCCTAACGATTCCCGCAAAGCCTTCCCTTGCAATAGTTCCATCGCGATGAAGGGCCGCCCATTACACTCATCGATGTCGTGGATGGTGCAGATGTTCGGGTGATTTAGCGCCGATGCTGATCGCGCTTCGCGCCGGAAGCGCTCGACTGCCTGCGCCTCTCTCGCCACCTCATCAGGCAGGAACTTCAGGGCTACATGGCGGCCGAGCTTGATATCTTCGGCCTCGTACACGATGCCCATACCGCCAGCGCCAATTTTCCGCAGGATGAGGTAATGCGACAGCGTTTGCCCGATAGGTTGAAATGGGCTGCCCATTGGAGAGAATGGTAAAGTCCACTCCGCCGATGGGTCAACGGGCATGGTTGGATCACAGCCAGTTGAGCAACGTTCCTATTGTGAGGCAGAAGCCCTTTAGAAACAATCACTTGCTCGAGAGCCTCTTTTGGCGCAGTTTTTGCCCACCGCGCGTTTTTGGCTCATCTTTTTTCGTCGCGCTAACCTCAAGCAAGCATTGCCTTTAGCTGATAATTTGCGAAATTGTATGTACGTTTATGTACTGAAAGTGTTCCTGCAGGAACACTTCTGCAAAAAACGAAGATGTGTTCCTTCAGGAACACTTCCGCGTAAGTCCTTTAATACCATCATCGCTTTCTGTCAGATTGAGTCTTGAGGTCGTTAGCGACCCTTGGCGCCGTCATCCTGCGCCTTGCGCAGCGTCGACTCGTCCGGCGGGTACTGGATCGATCCCTTGAAGGAAGAAATTTCATCCTGATGGAAATCAGGGAAGGGCAGCTGCTTGCCATCGCGCAGCTCGGCAATCTTCTTCACCGCCTGGTCGGCCTTCTCCTTCTCGACTCCGGCGTCGCGGCTTAAATAGAGCGTCTGCGATGGCAGCGCCAGCCCGCCGCCTGTATTTTCCATCACGTCCATTATGCGTAGCAGCAGGTCCTCGCGCACCGCGGCGTACTCGTTGAAATCGCGCGTCAAAATGTAGGCGAAGACTTCAATGCTGAAAGAACTCCCCGCGATATCAGTGAGCCGCACACGCACCGTCTGCGTCTCTACCTTCGGATGGCTGTAGAGCAGCTTGCGGATTTCCGACACCACGAAGCGCATGTGATCGGCTTTGGTCTCGGGACGCAGGCCGAGCGTGGTCTTGAAAAGAATTT
>Ga0209168_10003174_pt1 | contig 11478 bp, 16 predicted proteins | sample Coa_R1_FD_187156 | JGI IMG/M metagenome (GOLD analysis project Ga0209168, IMG submission 187156) | Surface soil microbial communities from Centralia Pennsylvania, which are recovering from an underground coalmine fire - Coalmine... | ecosystem: Environmental > Terrestrial > Soil > Unclassified ... | reverse complement strand
GACTCTTTGCTTGACCGCGAATGTTGCCGGATCGTACTCCACCATCTCGCCCGGCTGTCGCAGCACCCATAGTTTCTTTCCCTGTGCGAGCAGGGGCATCGTCAGCAACAGCAAGGCCGCAATTATCCGGAAAGTATTTCGCATCAGAATTTCGAGGGCAGCGCCGCTATTGCTTCATCTCCACTACCGGCAATTCAATAAAACTCGCCTCTTCTGGCGAATGATAAATCTTCTCGACGGCTTTCTTGTAATCGCCCGGCTTAGCCCAGAAGATGTTCGGTACGAACGTCTGCGGATTCCTGTCGTACAGCGGAAACCAGCTCGACTGCACCTGCACCATAATTCTGTGGCCGGGCAGGAAGACATGATTCGCATTGGGCAGAGCGAATTTGTAGAGCAGGGGCTTGTCTGGCGCAATCGCCTTGGGTGTTTCGAGACTCTCGCGATAGCGCCCGCGGAAGATGTCTGCCGAAATCATCAGCTGATATCCGCCCAGGTGCGGATCGCCGGCCACTTCGTCCGGATACACATCGATCACCTTGACGACCCAGTCCGAATCCGTGCCGCTCGTCGAAGCAATCAGATTCACGACTGGCTCTCCGCTGATCTTGACTGGTTCCTTCAGAACGTCAGATGCGAAAGCGAGCACATCGGGACGCCCCGATGCCTCGCGTTGATCGTCTACGAGCCACTGCGACCATGTGAATTCGCCTCCATAGCCGACCGGCTGAATTGGACGCGACCGGAAAGGCACGGGCTTCGCAGGGTCGGAAACGTATTCATCGTATGCGGCTCCCCTCTGCGGCGCATGGAAGCTCAACTTCAATCCCGGCGCAAGGTAAAGAGGCTTGGGATGAATTGCGCATCCGGAGGCGCAGCCTGCCGGCCACGAAGGCAAGCGCCGCCACGTGTTCGTTCCCGTCTCAAAGGCCATGACCGGAGAGAGGTCGGCTTTCGGCGCGCCGTCTTTCAGATACTGCGCCAGAAACGGAGCGAGGATGTGCTCGCGAAAGTAAAGGCCAGTATCGCTGTTGAACTTGAGGGCGCCCAGCGTGCTGCCGTCGCCGATTTCCTGTCCGTGATGCCATGGCCCCATGACCAGAAAAACTTTGTCGTTGTCCGTGTCTTTGGGCTTGATCGCTTTGTACACAGCGGTCGCGCCGTAGATGTCTTCCTGATCCCACAAGCTGTCGACCAGCATCACGGGAATCTTCAACGGCTGCGCTGCGAGAATCTTGTCCATTGCCTGGTCTTGCCACCATGAGTCATAGCTCGGATGCTCCAGCAGTTTGCGCCAGAATCCAACCTGTTCCATCCCATGCTGCCGTCCTAACTCGCCGGCCGATCCGGCTTCCATGTACACGTCGTAATCGTCGAAATGATCGGTCCACCACTGAGCGCTGTTATCGCGCGTGCCTTCCTGCTCGTAGATGTAGGGCATGTTCTGCTCGCGGAAGGCACCGTTGTGAAACCAGTCGTCGCCACGCCATCCGTCGACCATTGGATTCATCGGCACCGCGACCTTCAGCGCCGGATGCGGATTCACCAGCGCCATCAGCGGAAGAAATCCATCGTAAGAGATTCCGAGAATACCCACCTTGCCGTTGCTTTCGGGAATGTTCTTCACCAACCAATCAATCGTGTCGTAGGTGTCCGTGGAGTGATCGACCTGGGTCGGATTCAAAGGTCCGCGTAGAGGACGCGTCATCACGTAGTCGCCTTCGGATCCATATTTGCCGCGCACATCCTGGACGGCGCGGATGTAGCCTCCGTCGACAATCACCTCGGTTGCGTTGTCGTAGCCATACAGAATCGGTCCAAGATGGGAGCTCTCTGCGTGGCTGACCTGTGCGCTCGCGTTGTAGGGCGTGCGCGTCAGCAGGATCGGAGCGTTCTTTGCGCCTTTTGGAATCACGACCACTGTGTGCAGCTTCACGCCATCACGCATCGGGATCATCACGTCACGCTTCACGTAATCGAAGCTGTCGGTGACCGGTACGAGTTTCTGCGGCGTTTCGCTCGGCAGCGACGCAGAAGATTCCTGGCCAACACCCGGGAAGGGAAGAGCGAATATGAAGAGAGATAAAACGAACAAGCACACGTACCGCACGGCGGCTTTGCCTTTCATCAAGGGTCCTCAGAATTGCTTGCATGTTACCGCTTCGAGTTGCGGCTTGCCAACCGAGCGACGCCGAGCACGATAGTAATCACTGATGTGGTTACCCCGATGAGTGGTTACGCCATCGTTGTCCCTTGGTAACGCTGTGCGCCGCGAATGCAGAACTAAACTTCGTCGCGGGGGTTTACTCACGCATGACAAACAAAATCACGCAGTCACTCCTAGTCCTGGCAGTGGGTGGTCTGATGTTTGCCGGATCAGCCTCTGCTCAAACCCAAAACACTTCAGGCGCCGGCGCGGGCCACGTTGATCCAGGGCATCCGCGAGTGAATCAGGTGAACCGGCGTGAAACCAGACAGCAGGATCGCATTGCGAACGGCGTAAAGAATGGCCAACTGAGGCCTGGACAGACCGCCCGCATGGAACGCGGCGAGCAGCGCCTGCAGCACAACGAGAAGAGAGATATGGCGAAAGACAACGGCCATCTCACGAAGCAGGACCAGCGTCAGCTCAATCGCGAATCGAATCGCATGAGCAAGCGCATCTACGCGGACAAGCACTCGAAGTAAGGACGAGTGAAGGTCACGTATTCTCTCCGACATTCATCCCCTGGCGTTGGCCTGATTCACGAGCACATCGGTTCCGTTGTGCTTTCGGGCTGGTGCCAGGGGAGTGTTGTTTGTGGCGCGCGCGATGTTCCTGCAGGAACGTATCGTCATGACGAGAACGGGTGTACGATTATGTCATGACAGCTAAGCGCAAGAAAGCAAAGAGGAAAGCGGCGCGGTCGCGGCGTGGGAAAGTGATCGAGCTGCAAGCATCGGCGGATGACGATCTGTTGTTCCTGGCGGAGGAGGATGGGGGCGCAGACACGCGCTGGAATCGTCCACGGAAGCGCAGGATCTCCTTGCGCGTGGACGTCGAGGTCGTGGACTGGTTCAAGTCCAAAGGTCCGGGCTACCAGACGCGAATCAACCGGATCCTGAGAAGAATCATGATGGAGGGCAAGAGGCGGACCGGGGAGAGGTAGGGTGAGAATTGGGCAACCGGCGCGGGTTTCATCGTGCCCCGTCCAGGTCGGCAGGAATCTGTTCAAAGTTTCCGTATCTGAGAGCTAAGGTTGGAAGCACGAGAAGATTGAGAGCGGTCGAAGTCAACAGTCCGCGGAGAATGATGATTGCCATGGGGCCCTCGATCTCTCTTCCGGGAGCTCCGCTGCCGATCGCGAGCGGCAACAAACCGAGACTGGTTACAACGCGAAATATGGGTCGGGGCTCGAGAAGAGCACGTTTTTCGCGCAAGCGCCGATAGATGTTCTCGACATCGATCACGGCGAAGTGAGCGTCAGCGTCGCCGGCGCATTTGCGGCCTCGCCTGACGGGAAGGCGATCTGCGCCAGAAACTCGCTCAGCTCCAGGACTGCGTCGAGGGATGGAGCGTTGTTGGAGACCCATTTCGCGACAGCATCTCCCCAGCGTTGGCGAATTGTGTCCACTTGCAGGTTTGAGTCTTGCTGGTCGGCCGTCACCTGTGCCTGGTTGTTACGATACTCGGCCTCAGCGGTTTGCATCGCCATCAGCGATATGTTCTGGTTTTCGCTGTGGAGAGTCCTGGTCCGCTCATATTCGCTCTGGGATGTAGCGAGATCGACCTTGTCGGTTCAGTTTTGTCTGGGCGGCAACATCGGCGTTCCGGAGTGTTGCGAGATCGTTCGTAAAAAGCAGCATCAGATGCGATCAAGGCTTAACGTTCTTTCCCGAAAGGCCGAACCCTGAAGAACATGACGACACCTACCGGATGGCTTCCGTACTCGCTGACCAGGGTTCCGGGAGTTGAATAAACCGTCAGCTGCGCGCCCAAACCGGTCGCCAGGTGAGGGAATAAATCGAAATCCCTAGCGTAGCCTGCGGTGTAGGCTTGCACGCGTCCGATGATGCTTTCTTGAAAATTCGGAGGTTCGAACTGGTTCTTGAGCAGCAGTTCGTTTGTTCGATCGACGTTCTCGATGCGTCCCCAAACGTAGTTGCGCACCGCGAATCGGAGTGTGGACTCCGCCAGGTATCCATTCCAGACGAGCCCGGTGTCCAGGCTGCGATTGCGTCCCCACAAGAGCGTGCTCACCCAGTTTCCCCGAGGGATTGGCCGGTTGAACATGATGGACGCGGTCATTCGCTGCACATCTTCCGCCGGATGCAGCGCCTCGGGACTTGTAAGGTGTGCGAAAGAATACTGTGCACTCCAGTTCTGAGCAGGATTCACGGTTCCGCGAATCGACCAGGAATCGATCTTGCCCGAATCGATGTCCCAGCGGAACTCGTCCGGCTCGCGTCCGTGAAATCCGGAAGCTTCGATGCGAGCCAACTTGTAGGCGAATCCGGTGGTGATTACGTCATCCGAAATGTGGGTTGAATCCTGCAAATGATGGCCCAGAGGAGCGATTGGATCCTCTGAAGCCGACGCGCGGTGTGGATAAGCAGTCGGTCCCATCGCTGGATCCCCCATGGGGGCGAAGTAGAACGAAAGCAGACTGTGCTCGCCAACCTTCAAGTCATAGAGTGCTGCTAATTCCATGATGAAGTCGTGAGGGTGTTGGCCGTCAACAATGGGCTTGCCGTACGCGGTCTCGCCTTGCTGGAAAAGTTCGGGATAGTACCGACCCGTGATCGTGCCCGGCTCGAGGCTCAGCATGATTCTTGCGGTGAGCGTTCCTGGCCCGAGTTGCCGCTGCGCCATAGGCATAAACCAGCTGGTGGAAAAGACCTTGTCGGCACCGCGAGGGCCGCTCTGCTGGATGGCGTTCACGAAAGCCTCGCCATGGAACATCAGCATCCACTTGCCCTTCGTGGTCATGAGCATCGGCATGGGGGTGGCGTCTGGTTCGGCGCTAGTGCCAGACATGCCGTGATGAACAATTTCTTCAATGAAGGTCTTGGGTTGCCCGTTCCTGTGCTTTCCCGGCGTCTGATTGTGATTCATGTTTTGCATCGTGCGGTGGGGCTGCTGTCCAGTTGGATTGCAAGGCGTTTTCATCCCGGGCATTGTTGGGCTCTGCTGCCGTTGGGAATTGGGATGGAGTCGCTCTGGCGCGATGTTATCCGGCTGCTGTGCCGAAGCGGGCAGCACTGCCAAGAGGGCCAACGAAAGAGAAAGAACACACATTTTCTTGCTTGCTGACATTCCAGTTCCTCGATTCACTCACAAAGGTCAAGACGGGCAGACGCTTACCCGCATCCGTAAATCGAATTCAGGGAAATGGAAAGGGATCAGATACGAAGGACGGCGATCAGCGGAGGCGAGGCATTGAGCATCTCAGCCGCGGTCGTGATTGCAGGGTCAGGCTCGCCGATCGACAGAGTGCTTATTGCGTGATCTGCTGTGGCATCCAGCGATGCTGGAGCAGCGCTAATCGAAGTCGCCGCCGGAACTTGATGCGCGGCAAAACAGCAAGTATGCAACGGCGATGGATCTGGCATGGGGCCATGATGGCCGTGACAGCCGCCCTGAGCCTGGCTGACTTGCTCGACTGAAGCGGCGGGAAAAGCGAAGCACCCAGTAGAGAAGCTGAAAATCAGGGTCAGCAAAATCGCGAAGAACGTTGCTGGTCGAGAGCTACGCATCCGGAGGTAATTCTATGATGCCACGCTGGGTAGATGGACGCCAAATCTCGGACTCGTACTCCGACTCCAATCGTGACCAGAGTGAAGTCAGGATCGTCCGTGAAAAGGGCCGGATCATCGACCTGACCGACGCCGGTCGCGCCTTCGCCGGGGAAGCGCGCTCCGCTCTCTACCATACAGAACGCACGATTTACCTGGCTCATGCCGCTCATGAAGGCAGTGATCCTGTCCTTATGGTGGGGCATCCGACCATGCGACTCAAGAGCGGCTATCGACGCTTCTTGCTATTCGGCTTCCGCTTTATCCGAAACTTCGCGTCCGCCTGCAACTCGTTTCCCGATGGAACTGGTGCCGGGAGTCCTGGCCAGAGTGCTCAGTCTGGCACGTGCTCCGCACGGAAAACGTCAAGCGACCAGCAGAATCTTTCCGGCAGTCCCTTTCTCAGCCGCTGCTTGAGCCTCGGCCGCTTCACTGAGCGGCAGTTTCTGGCTAATCGGGATCAGCAGCTTTCCATCTCGCACGGCTTCGGCCATGAACTCAAGAGTCTTCCTGTCGAATTTGGAGAATACGTGGACCACCTTCACAGACGGATACGCGTCAACATTTTTCGGCAGTTCGACAACAGATGCGTAGAATCCTCCCGGCTTGACCTTGGCGATCAGCTTTTTGGCGGTCCTTCCTCCGACCGCATCCGCTACTGCATCGAGCGGCGGAAGACCCGCAATCGCGCTGTCATCATCGGTTGCGACAACCTGATCCGCGCCGACGGTCTTCGCTTCCGCCTTCTGCTTGCTCAACACCCCCGCAATCACAGTCGCCCCTCGTTGCTTCGCAGTGAATACCGCGGAACGTCCTACATTTCCAGCAGCGCCAACAACGAGGACGGTCTGACCCGCCTTGATGCCCGTAGCCGAAAGGAGCTGGTTTCCGGTCGTTGTTACCAGAGGCAGCGCCGCCGCCTGGATCAAATCGAGTCCCTTAGGAACTTTCGCGAGCACGTCAGTCTTTACGACGCAAAGCTCGGCGTAGGTATTGTCCGCCATGGCGAATACCTGGTCGCCGACGGAGAAACCCTCGACACTCGGCCCGACGCTGATCACAGTTCCCGCAATATCGACTCCTATGAGGCTCGGGAACTTCATGGGGTAGAAATCCTTTGTCAATCCGGCGCGTCGCTTGTAGTCGATGGGGTTCACGCTCGTGGCGGCGACCCGCACCAGCACTTCGCCCGTACCGGGGACCGGGTCGGGATAGTCTTCAAACTTGAGTTCTTCAGGACCGCCGTATTGGTGAACAACAACTGCTTTCATATTGGCACCTCCTTGTACCGCTTCGACGAGCAGTCACTAACAAAAAAACAACCCGTCAGGAAATGGTCGCGAAATGCTTAGCCGGAAACAACGCAAGGATTCTGCCGGCTGACCTCACGCGTCTTCAGAAAATTCAGGTGTCTAGCCCACTTCAGCACGTCCCGGATCTCACACTGCAAGTAAAAGCCTGACGAGATCGAAGGCGCGATCACTCCTTCGCTGACGGCATCGTGAACCACTTCGTACACGGCTTCGTAGCCTGGAATCTGCACTCGCTTGGTTAATTCGATCAGTTCGCGGACCGGGAGTTCACGTGCAGCAATCATCGAAAGCAGTAACATAAGGCCATCGGGTCCCGCGAACCGATCAAGAGATAATCCTTCCACGATGCCCCGGTTTTTTCTGAATTCATCTCCTGGATTGTACTGACATCCGTACTGATCTCGGCACCTTGGTCCGGTGTCGCGGCCGTGTACTAAGCGCAAACCGCTCGGTTTCGGTTTTCCTTCATTGTCCTCTGCCGCAAGCCACTCGACCCAGCCTGTCTGCGGGCGGGACACAAGCTCGCCGCAACTATCGCATCGCCAACCGGATCGAATGGATTTATCGCTGGGCATATGCTTCACGCACATTCTTTCGACTGAACTTGCTGAGTGGTTAGACTCTCAGCTCCCGGTTCGGAGTTCACGCGTTCTAACGCCCTTGGCGGACGCTTCTTTTCGATTCCTTTGCGGATGAACGCCCAAGTCGTGCCATGAGGTTTCCGAAAGATTTACCCCGTAGTAGTCTGCCGCTTTTTCGATGTTGGCAAACGCCAAAGTGCGGTCGGCATCCGAGACGCCGGTGACTTGATCGAACCGTGCGACCGCGTTCCGTACATGTTGTGCATCCGTCAGTGGCTCTTTGCGCTGCCTCGGAAACGCATAGACGCTGTCGGGCAAGTCACTCTGCATCGTCAGCTGTCCATGCTTCTCGTGAGGCTTCCAGGTTGCTTCCGGCATATTGTTGTCATCCTTATCTTTACGTATTCTGCCAGTGGACGAGCGCCCTCCCTGTTGTCGAATGCCCCCAGAATCATGAGTGAATTACCTACCGCTGTTCATACGTGCATCTCATGAGACTTCAACTGAGTGTTGAACAGTTTCAAGCGGGAACTCACGACTTGCTTCACGGACGCCACGACCGGCGGCAAGATCCTGTATGGCACAACTTCGTCTGGCTGACTGGCCAGACTGCCTTCCAGCGATCGGCGCCACGCAACGCGCAATTCGGTATTGATGTGGATGATGTTGATTCCAGCAGCAATTGCGCGCACGAAATCTTCATCATCTGTTCCCGACCCGCCGTGCAGTGTGAGAAATATTCCCGCTGCCTTCTTGATCTGGGCAATTCTCTCGATGTTCAGATGCTTTTTGGTTTTCCCTTGGACCATGCTTTCCAGCATGCCGTGCATATTACCCACAGCAGGGGCAAGGACGTCGATGGCAGTAGAGTCGACGAACTGCCGAGCTTCCTCAGGTGTGGTGAGGTTCAGATATTCGTTGCTCACGCTCTCGTGAATCTCAGAGCCGGTTCCGATGTGGCCGATCTCTCCCTCTGCGAGGATTGAGGGGTTGATCGCTTTGATAGCGTCAACAGCTTCTTTTGTGCGGGAAACGTTCTCATCAAAGGGGAGCGCGGAAAAATCAATTACAACCGCATCGAATCCCGCCCTTGCCGCCTCCACTGCTTTCGCCAAGGAATGCGTATGATCCGCGTTGAGGAAGATCGGGATGTCATTTTCAGACCGCATGACTTTCACAAGCGCCGCAAGTTCGTAGGTGCCCAAAAAGTCCCGCTCTCCTTCGGAAGCACCAACGAGCACCGGAACCGCAACCTCAACCGCGGCTGCGACAACCGCCTTCAGGAGCACTAGATCGGCAACATTGAAATGGCCCAGCGCAGCGTCCTGTTGTTGCAAGCGGGCCAAAACATTTCGTAGTTCATCCATGCTTAGCCAATCTCTTTGTCAGGTGTCACTACTTCGACTCATCGGCGCGATGAAGCGATTAGACGCGAGGTGTCCCGGCGAATCAATTGGACGATGGTATTGGCGATACGTTGGTATCGGAATTCTTTCAAAACAGTACGCAACGCTCTTTGGTGAAATGTTTAATCCGTACTGGTTTTGGTCGATACCTTGGTCCAATAGACTCCACCTCGCGTTTCTGCCAATCTGGCGTGGAACAGCCACTCGCTCTCACATGGAAAGGGGAAAACAATGGCAACGGAAGGAAAAGTGTTAGTGCTAGTGTCGAGCGGTCACGGCTTGCCTTTGAAAGATGGCAAGGTTTATACGGGCGCCGGCTACTACCTCAATGAACTGACGGTTCCAGTTCGCGCCCTGATGAAGGAAGGCTACGAAATCACTTTCGCCAACCCGAAAGGCAACACGCCGCAAATGGATGAACATTCGGCGGTCCCCGATTTCTTCGGTGGCGACGAGGCCAGGCTTCAGGATTATCTAAAATTCCGCGACACACTGACAGGGCTCAAGAATCCAACTCGCATTTCAGACGTAATCGCGTCGGGCTTGGACGAGTATGACGCGGTTTTCGTCCCCGGTGGCCATGGCCCGATGATGGATCTTCTGGACGATCCCGACGCTGGCACCGTGATGAGACACTTTCATAAAGCCTCCAAGCCTACGGCGGTGCTTTGCCATGGCCCGATTTCACTTCTTTCTGCACTTCCGAATTCCAAGGAGTTTGTCGCCGCGCTGGCGGCTGGCGATGTCGCGGAAGCGCGGGCCAAGGCTCAAGGTTGGATTTACTCCGGATACAAGATGACCATCTTTTCGACTGCGGAAGAGCAGCAGCGAGAGCCGATGGAGATCGGGGGCAAGGTTCTCTTCTACCCGGACTTCGCTTTGCGTACGGCGGGCGGTGACGTGAGTGTGCTCGCGCCGTGGCAGAGCTACGTGCTTCAAGATCGGGAGTTGATCTCAGGGCAGAACCCGTTCTCTGACCAAGCGCTTCTGAATCTTCTCCTGCCGGCGCTCAACGTGAAGAAGCAGCGAGTCGCTTAGGAGGGCTCGCCTTTCTTCCGTTAAATCGAGTGCTCTTTGGCAACCAGTGACCCTACTCCACCCATCGTGCTTTTCGATGGGTGGAGGCACGGACCTGAGTCTCCCTTTTGAAAAGGCTTCACTACACCAGCTTGAGGGCACGGCGCTGCCCATCGGATCGCTTCCTTCGCTGCGCTCCGGGTGAGACAGCCTCGGGCTGTGGCAGCGTGCGCAAAGACCTAAACGCGCTGCCCGTATTCCAATCCCTACTTACGTCGTTGACCAATACGTTCGTCCAATAGACTCGTCGTCGCGCGTCTGGCTTAATGAAGATACCGGTGATGAGAGGCAATTGCGGGCATCGCACCGACCGCTCCTTACATTCAGCGGAAACGTATCGAAGTTGGAGTCGCCCATGAGCGCCGTGACGAACGCCGTACAAATCGACCATAAGAATTACGAGATGCCCCCGCGAGAGGGGATGAGCATCGCGCATTTTCTCACCGTCGCCGACATCGAGCGATCGGCCCGTTATTACGAAAAGGTGTTTGGCGCTCGCATTCTGAGCCTGGGGGACGGCAACGCGCCTGGATACCTTCAGCTTGCGAATATCTGGATGATTCTGAACGTTGGAGGGGGACCGACCCCAGATAAACCGACGGTAACACTAAGCGTACCCGACCCGAACCACATCAACAGCTTTATGAATTTCCGGGTTGCGGATATTCGAGCGTGCTATGAATTATGGAGAAGCCGAGGAGCCGAGTTCATCACGGAGCCGATACCCAAATACGGCGAGATTCGCTGCTACATCCGAGATCCAGACGGTTACATTATCGAAGTCGGACAGAGCACCGACCTTACTTACGGCTAAAGCGCGGCCAAAGATTTAGCCGAATCAGGCGTATAACTTTTCCGCCACATGCTGCGGGTCGATCGCGGGGTCAATCAAACCCGAGGTGACTAACGCCGAGTACACGGCTCGCTCTGCTGCGAACCAATCGACTTCGGGCGAACCAAGCGGGCGTCCCCTCTCTTCCCAGAACTTGTAAGCCAGTTTTGCCACGGCGTCGTGCCGATCCTCGCCCAGAAAATCGGTATTGAGGGCGACGGGTTGTTGCGCACTAGGTGATTTACGTTTATTAGGCATCAGATTCGTTTCTCCATTTCAGATCATTGAATACCGTCCTCATTCATCGCCAGGACGGTGCGTCGTGCCAGAGAATGAAAGGCGCCTCCAACGGCACCAACGCCCCTGCGTGCTGCGGAACGAGGCGCGGAGTAAAGTCTGCGGTCGGCCGATCGGCCGGGATAACGGCGGTGTATGTGAAGCCATTTGCCGCACCGACCAGAGGTTCGCCACGGTCCATAACTTGTGTGATGGGT
>Ga0209168_10003173_pt1 | contig 11480 bp, 10 predicted proteins | sample Coa_R1_FD_187156 | JGI IMG/M metagenome (GOLD analysis project Ga0209168, IMG submission 187156) | Surface soil microbial communities from Centralia Pennsylvania, which are recovering from an underground coalmine fire - Coalmine... | ecosystem: Environmental > Terrestrial > Soil > Unclassified ... | reverse complement strand
AACGCGCGCTTCTGCACGCGTTCGGCAGCGTGCAAGGCGTGCGGGACGCGAGCGAGGCCGACATCGCGCGCCTTCCCGGTTTCAGCGCCGCGAGCGCGCGGCGCGTACTCGAAGCGTTGGGCGTCGCTGCCGTCGATTCTACTTCTACCGCATCCGATTCGTGAATTCCTGGACGCTCGAATGTTCTGCGTGTCGCCACCCCGAGCCCGGCGACGCGCGTGCCACGGTTTGTCCGTCGTGCGGACAACCCTATCTCGTGCGACTCGCCGAGCTGCCCGCGTCGCGCGACGTCCTGCGCGACCGCTGGGACATGTGGCGATACGCGGCGCTCCTGCCGCTCTGCGAGGGGGAGACGCCGGTCTCGCTGGGCGAAGGCGCGACGCCGCTGGTGGAGTCGCCGGAGCTCGCGCGTGCGTTAGGCGTCGCGCGTTTCTGGATCAAGGACGAGGGCCTCAATCCCACCGGCTCCTTCAAGGCCCGCGGCATGAGCGCCGCCGTCACACGCGCCAGGGCGCTCGGCGTGCCGGGGCTGGTCGTGCCGACGGCGGGGAATGCAGGTGCCGCGCTCGCCGCGTACGGCGCCGCGGCGCGCATGCCGGTGCGCGTCTACGCGCCCGAGACGACGCCGCGCGGGATTCTGGCCACGATCCGAACGTTAGGCGCAGACCTGCACACCGTGCCGGGCCACATCGGCGACGCCGGGGCCAAGGCCCGCGCGTTCGCATCCGAATCGGGGTACTTCGACGTATCCACGCTGCGCGAGCCGTACCGCATCGAAGGGAAGAAGACGATGGGCCTCGAGCTCGCCGAGCAAATGGGTTGGCGGCTGCCGAGCGTCATCGTCTATCCCACCGGCGGCGGCACGGGCCTCATCGGCATGTGGAAAGGCTTCGCCGAATTGCGCGAGATGGGCTGGCTCGATCCAGCGGCCCCACTCCCGCGCATGGTCACTGCACAGGCGGAAGGCTGCGCACCCATCGTGCGCGCCTTCGCCGAGCACGCCGACCGCGCGCGTCCATGGGAGAATCCCACCACGCACGCGAGCGGACTGCGCGTGCCCGGTCCGTTAGGCGACCGCCTCATCCTGCGCGCACTTTACGAGAGCAACGGCACGGCCGTGGCAGTCTCGGAGACGGCCATCCGCGAGGGCACCGCCCGCGTTGCGCGCACCACGGGCATCGATGCGGCGCCCGAGGGCGGATGCGCGCTCGCGGTCTGCCAGGCCCTTGCGGCCGAGGGCACGCTCTGGGCGACGGACGAAGTGGTCGTGTACAATACCGGGAGCGGCGTCGCCTACCGCGAGTGAGTCCTGGTTGCGGCTAGTGAACCACGTCTGAGTTTGGGGTAGCATCTGATTCTGCTAATTACGCGCGATCAATTGTCGCGTTGTGTTTTGTCGACCGCTCAAAGTGCGCGCGTAGCCGAGTCCCCACGACGAAGGGTTCAAAGAATAACGAAAAGGATGCAAGTGATGGGGAAGATCGCAGCCGTGCACGTCCAAGCATCATCGTTCACGTACCTGGTGTAGGCCACGCGCGCGAACAACGCACCTCACATCGCGTGGCAGCGATCTTCCCCATCACGTGCATCCTTTTTGTTATCCTTTGGACCCTTCGTCGAGGAGACCTAGTCTCGCATGAAGAAACGGACACAGCACAGTCACTTCGGACAAAGCACGGACCGCTCGGCTGCCGTGTAGGCATCGTGCTGGCGCGAGGTCGCTTCCGCCGCGTCTTGAACGACAGTCACTTTGTTTCCCGCAGGAGGAACTTTCCCCGACAGCCGAGCGATCCGTGTCCGACGTGACCGTGCTTTGTCCGTTTTCTCATGAGCAGATGAGTCCAACACGCCGCGTTGGATTGCTCCAGGCGCGCCGGTGGCGTTGTCTTAGTGCGATCATCATTTCGGAGGCAGTCCGGTACAAGCGCGGCCCGGTGGAGGAGAGTCGGGCGCTAGCGATGCCCCGCATCCCGTGCATAGCTTTTACAGCTATGCGTGTTGCGATCCTCGATCCGTTCAGCGGCATCGCCGGCGACATGACGCTCGGTGCGCTGGTCGACGTCGGGCTCGACGCCGATTGGCTGCGCGCGCTTCCGTCGCGACTTGGTCTCGATGGAGTCACCGTGCGCATCGAGCGCGTGAAGCGCTCGTCGGTGGCGTGCACCAAGGTGGATTTCGAGATTCCGCCGCAGCCGCACTCGCGCGGCATTCACGAGATTCGCGACCTGGTGTCGCGCGCCGACGTCCCGGTGTCCGTGCGCGAGCGCGCAGACAAGGCGCTCCTGGCGATTGCAGCGGCCGAGGGCGAGATACACGGTATCGCGCCCGAGCGCGTACACCTGCACGAGGTGGGCGCCGTCGACGCGATTCTCGACGTCGTCGGCTCGATCTGGGGCTTCGAGCGCCTGGGCGTCGAGCGCATCTTCTGCGGGCCGGTGAGCGTTGGCGACGGAACGGTCGCGACTGCGCACGGGACGCTTCCCGTGCCGGCCCCGGCGACGCTCAAGCTGCTCGAGGGCGTCGAGATTCATCCAGGGCCCACGGGATCCGGAGAGCTCGTGACGCCCACCGGTGCGGCGCTCATTCGCGTGCTCTCGAGCGGCGCCGCGCCCGCGTCACTGACGCCAGTGCGCAGCGGATTCGGAGCCGGGACGAAGGACCCCAAGGGGCGGCCCAATGCGCTTCGCATCGTACTCGCCGAGGTATCGGCAGGCCAAGGGGTTGCGGTGGAACACCTCGTGCAGATTGCCACTGACGTCGATGACATGGATGGCGAGCAGCTTGCCGCCGTCGCCGAGCGCCTGCGCGATGCGGGCGCGCTGGACGTGGTGATGATCGCGACCTTGATGAAGAAGGGCAGGCCTGGCACGCGCATCGAGGTGCTCGCCAGCCGCGAAACAGCGGACCGCCTGGAGGAACTGCTTTTCGCGCACAGCTCGTCGATCGGCATTCGCAGAACGATCGTCGAGCGACATGCATTGCCGCGCGCCGTTCACACGGTGCACGCACTCGATCACGACATCCGCGTGAAGGTCGTGACGCTGCCCACGGGGGAGCGGCGCGCCAAACCGGAGCACGAGGATGTCGCGCGCGTGGCATTGGAAACCGGGCGGCCACTCAGAGAAGTTGCGGCGTCGGCCCGCGCCGCCGGAGAACGACTGCTTCACGAACGGGTACCATGAATGGCGGGCAGAGGCGCTCGCTCAACGCTCTCAGAGAGGAACGGTAGATGAACGCTTGGCGCAACGTAGTTGGCTGCGTGCTCGTTTGGTCCGCGTTCGCGGTCCCGGGCGCTGCGGCGCAGAAAAACGACAAGCAGGCGGCGGCCAGTAAGTGCAACATCAACTACGGCTCGAACGACCAGGTCAACAGCGCGCACAACCAGGTGACGGTGTTGCAGTTGTCGTCGGGCAAACCCGATGATGCACGCAAGAAGATCAAAACGGCCATCACGGCGCTGACGTCCAAATCGGATTTCGGCAAGGACCAGGTCGCGCGCAACGCGGTGCTCGGACAGGCGCTCGTCGCATGGTTCGACACGCCCGGTTCTCCGGCCGTCGTGAGCGGCGCGGATCTCGGCTATCCGGCGTCGACAGGCCAGGTGGATGTGTTGGCCGCCGCCGACTCGGCGTTCACTGCGGTCGAGACGGCGCAACCCGAGTGCGCGGATGAAATGGAGGTCTACCGCCAGCAGCCGTGGGCGCGCCTCGTCAACCAGATCGGGCCTCTGCTCAACGGCAACAAAGACGACTCGGCGCAGGTGGTGCTGAACCACGCGATCACGATTTATCGCGCCTCGCCGTACGACTACTACTTCCAGGGTCAGCTCGCGCAGCGGAAGAAGGACTGGGCGGCGGCGGCGACGGCGTACGCGAAGGCGACCGCATTGTCGACTCCGGAGCTCGCCGCGAAAGACACGAGCGTCAAGGCGGTGAAGGAGTTCAGCGAGTTCAGCGCCGCGTTTGCCCAACTGCAGGCCGCGCAGGCCTTGTCGGGCACGCAGCAGCAGGAAGCGATGAAGAAAGCCGCGGACTTGTACCGGGCATACCTCAAGGACTATCCGCAGGGCGAGAACGTGCAGCCTGCGCAGGCGGGCCTAACGGTGGCGCTCAAGGCGGCCGGCGACACCGCGTCGCTCGGCGAGATGTGGAAGGACATGATCGCCAACCCGACCAAGTACACCGATGCGCAGTTGTTCGACGCCGGCACGCAGGCGTTCACGGCGCAGCAGTACGGGACGGCGGTGCAGCTCATGGAGGATGGGCAGAAGTCGAACCCGTATTTGCGTGCAGGATTGTTCAACCTGGCCAACGCGTACTGGAAGAACAATCAGTTCGACAAGATGCAGCCCGTTGCCGACACACTCACCAAGATCGATCCGGACAATCCGGACAACTACCAGTTGTTGGCGATCGCGTATCAGGGCATGCAGAAGGCGGTCACTGATCCGAAGCAGAAAAGGGCCCTGTCCGACTCGGTGAACACGTACGTCACTGCCGGTGACAAATTGCCGGTGCACGTTCAGTTCACGGAGTTCACGCACGACGGCGACAAGTACACGCTCAAGGGCTCGATGCAGAACGCCAGCACGAAGCCGGTGACGGCGGCGCTGAACCTCAAGTTCCTCGACAAGACGGGACAGGTGGTCACGAGCCAGTCGACGTCGGTGCAGCTCGCGCCCAACGAGACGAAGACGTTCACGGTGAATCCGGTGGGCGGCAGCATTGCGGCCTACCGCTACGATCCGGTAAAGCCGTAACGGATCCGGGAGGCGCGCGCGACCGCGCTCGCGTGGTGGGCTTCCTCGCTCTTGGGAATACGGATTGAACGGATAACGGCGCGGATTTGACGGATCGCTCGGCTGCGAGCGAGGAATTCGTCTCGCGCAGCGGTCAAGCAGTCTTAAAACCAAAAAAAGTTCTTGTTATTGGACGTCAGGGATGATCCTACCACCGCAGCCGAGTGATCCGTCCAATCCGTGCCGTTATCCGTTCAATCCGTGTTCCCAAACGCGAGGAAGCCGACCATGCGGGAATCCGCCTGGTCGCGATCGGCAGCTGTCATAGGAATTGGGTGAGCAGCCGCGGGAAACGGTAGCAGAGCGCGCGGCGGAAGTGTCCGATTCACCTTGCTTTCGGGCCATTGATCTCCTAGTTTACTTGATGCTCCCGCACCGCCAGGTGCGGTGATGCGTGCCCAACGCACGCCCAAAGGGGGAGGCCGCACAGGGCGGTCTCCCCCTCCTGTACACAGCCGGGTTCATGATTCGCGTCAGTCGCGTCGCACCAGGCAGCATCGCCGACGAGATCGGCATTGTGCCGGCCACCGAGCTGCTCACGGTGAACGGCCGTGCGCTCGACGACTTTCTCGACTGGGAGTTCCTCTCCGCGGACGAGGCGCTCGTCGTCGAGGCTCGGCTGCCCGATGGGCGCGATCTCATCGCCGACATCGAGCGCCCCGATGGCGAGCCGTTGGGCATCGAGCTCGAGCCGCCGCGCGTGCGGCGCTGCGCCAACCGGTGCGAGTTCTGTTTCATCGAGGGACTGCCGACGGGTCTGCGCAAATCGCTCTACGTGCGCGACGACGATTACCGGCTGTCGTTCGCCTACGGCAACTTCGCGACCCTGTCCAACGTGAAGGAGAAGGACATCGCGCGCATCCTCGAGTATCGACTGTCGCCGCTGTACGTGTCGGTGCACGCGACGCCGTGGGATGCGCGCAAGGTGCTGCTCAACAATCCGAAGGTACCGGACATCGTCGCGCAGCTCACGCGTCTGGCCGAGGGCGGGATCCAGTTTCACGGGCAGATGGTGATCGTGCCGGGGCTCAACGACGGCGACGTCCTCGAGCAGTCGCTCGCGGACCTCTGGTCGTTAGGCGACGCGGTGTTGTCGGTGGCCGTGGTGCCGGTGGGGCTCACGCAGTTCTCGCATCTGTACACCGGCCGCTCGATGGATGCGGCGAAAAGCAACGCGCTGATCGCGCACGTCGAGCGGTGGGAGGCGCGGGCGCTGGCCGAGCGCGGCGAGCGATGGGTGTACGGGTCCGATGAGCTGTATCTGCTGGCCGGTCGCGAGCTACCGGGCGCGTCGCACTACGGTGAATTCCCGCAGATCGAGAACGGCGTGGGCGCGGTGGCGCACCTTCGCCGGCGCGTCGCCGACGCGATCGGAGCGCGCGCGCTCCCGCGCCTGGACGGCGCGCGCATCGGCGTGGTGACCGGCGCGGCGATGGGCCCGCGCATCATGCCGGACCTGCTCGACCGCCTAACGGAAGCGATCGGCGCGCGGTTCGAGCTCATCGTGGCGGAGAATTCGCTCTTCGGGCCGACGACCACGACCGCCGGCCTGTTGGTGGGCGCGGACATCCGGCGCGCGCTCGCCGGCCGCACGGACCTGGACCTCGCGCTCATTCCCGCCGAGACCATCAACGACGACGGTCTGTTCCTGGACGACACGTCGTTCGAAGCCGTTCGCGATGCGATGCCGATCCCGGTGCACCCATCGTATGATTTCGTGGACGTCCTGGCGCAGGATGGCCTCGTGGCCGTGGCGGCACGGTGACCATTCCCGTCGTCGCGATCGTCGGCCGCCCGAACGTGGGAAAGTCGGCCCTGTTCAACCGGCTGGTGGGGGGCGACGCTGCCATCGTGAGCGAAGAAGCGGGCACGACGCGCGATCGGCACTTCGCGCGGGCGGAATGGAACGGACGCGCCTTCTGGCTCGTGGACACCGGTGGCCTAACGGACGACCCGTCGGTGCCGATCGACGTCGAGATCCGCCGGCAGGTGCTGCAGGCCGTCGACGAAGCCGATCTGCTGCTCGTGGTGGTGGATGCGCAGGCTGGACTGCACCCGCAGGACTCGCGAGTGGTCGAGCTCCTCCGCGGCACCGGCAAGCCATGGCTGCTCGTGGCCAACAAAGTGGACGACCCGGTCTCTGCCGACTTCTACGAGTTCTATCATCTGGGCGCGGGCGATCCGGTGCCGGTGTCGGCGAAGAACGGGAAGGGCTCGGGCGATCTGCTCGACGCGATCGTCGCGCGCTTTCCCGAAGGCGCGCCCGCGGAGCCCGACGCGCTGCGCGTCGCCGTGATCGGACGGCCCAACGTCGGCAAGTCATCCCTGGTGAATCGCTTGTTAGGCGAGGACCGGCTCGTCGTGGCGGCCGAAGCCGGCACGACGCGCGATGCGATCGACACGCCCATGCAGTATCACGGCCGCACGCTGGTGTTCATCGACACGGCCGGTCTCCGCCGGCAGGCGCGCGTCTCCGAGGACATCGAGTTCTATTCCGCGCTGCGCACGCGGCGCGCGATCGAGCGGGCCGACATCTGCCTGCTCGTCATCGACGCGGCGGCGGAAGAGCAGGGGGTCGAGAACCAGGACCTCAAGATCGCCACGCTGGCGTGGGAGCGGGGCACCGGCCTCATCATCGTCGCCAACAAGTGGGACCTGGTGGAGAAGGACGACAAGAGCTCGGCGCGCTTCATGAAGAAATCGCAGGAGAAGGCGCCGTACCTTCGTTTCGTGCCGTTCCTGTTCACGTCGGCGCTCACCGGGCAGCGCGTAACGCGCGTGCTCGATCAACTCCTCCAAGTCGAAGAGGAGCGCCGCAAGCGCATCTCGACGGCGCAGGTGAACGCCCGACTCGAGGAGCTCGTTGCCCGACTGCAGCCGCCGCAATCGGCTGGGCGGGAAGTGAAGCTCATGTACGCGACGCAGGTGCAAGTGGCGCCGCCGACCATCGCCGTGTTCGGAAACCATCCGGAGCTGGTCGAGGAGCACTACGTGCGGTACCTGCACAACGGGTTTCGCGATGCGTGGGGATTCACGGGGAATCCGCTGCGCGTCGTGATGCGACGGCGCGCCGCCTGACATGCGTGGGAGCCCGGTCGTGTGGCTCGTCGCCTCGTACCTGTTGGGCGGCATTCCCTGGGCGTACGTGGCGGGGCGTCTCGTGCGCGGCATCGATCTCCGCCAACACGGCTCGGGCAACCTCGGCGCGACGAACGTGTATCGTGTGTTAGGCGCACCCGCGGCGGTAGTCGTCGTGCTGCTCGATGCGGCCAAGGGGTTCGTGCCGGCGTTTTACTTCGCGCGGTGGACGGTGCCCGGCAGCTTCGCGTACTGGGCGCTGGTGTACGGGCTGGTTGCGATCGCCGGGCACGTGCGGACGCCGTATCTCGCGTGGAAGGCGGGGGGCAAGGGCGTGGCGACCGGGTGCGGCGTGTTTCTCGCCCTGGCGCCCGTGCCGACGCTCATCGCCGTCGCGGTGTGGGTGGCGGTGCTGCGCGCGTGGCGGTACGTCTCCGTGGCGTCGCTGGCCGCGGCGGCGGCGCTGGTCATTGCGTTAGGCGTGCTGGAGGGGCCGAGCGCGCCGGTGTTTGCGTTAGGCGTGGTGGTGGCGCTGTTCGTGCTGTGGACGCACCGGGCCAACCTGGATCGCCTGCGGCGGGGCGAGGAGCACCGGGTGGGCCGGCGCCCGGCGGAGGGCGGCTGATGCGGTGCGCGGTGGTCGGGGCCGGCGCGTGGGGCACCGCGCTCGCGGACCTGCTGGCGCGCAACGCGCACGACGTGGTGTTGTGGGCGTACGAGCGCGATGTGGTGGAGGCGGTGAACGCGCGCCATGCGAACCCGCGCTTCCTGCCCGGCGCCGCGATCGCGCCGACGGTCCGTGCCACCTGCTCGTTAGGCGACGCCACCGGCCGCGCCGAGCTCCTCGTCTACGTGACGCCGTCGCACGTGCTGCGCACGGTGCTCAAGGGCGCTCCGCACGCCGTCCCGGCGGACGCGACGCTCGTGGTTGCCACGAAGGGCATCGAGCGCGGGTCGCTCGTCGTCATGACCGACGTCGTGCGCGATGAGCTGCCGGGGCGGCCCGTGGTCGCGCTGTCCGGTCCGAGCTTTGCCACCGAGGTGATCGCGCGGCAACCCACGGCGGTGGTGGCGGCGTCGACGAGCGGCGCGGCGGCACAGCTCACCCAGCGCGCGTTCAGCAGCGAAGCGTTTCGCGTGTATTCGCACGATGACGTGGTGGGCGTCGAAGTCGGCGGCGCGCTCAAGAACGTCATCGCGGTCGCGACCGGCATCGCCGAAGGGCTGGGGCTGGGCTACAACCCGCGAGCCGCACTCATCACGCGCGGGCTCGCCGAGATGAGCCGGTTGGGCGTAGCGTTAGGCGCGTCCGCTCGCACGTTCGCCGGCCTGGCCGGCCTGGGCGACCTGGTCCTCACGTGCACGGGGTCGCTGAGCCGCAACCGCGCGCTGGGCCTCGACATGGCGCGCGGCAAGTCGCTCAACGATGTCCTCGCCACACGCGAGACGGTCGCCGAAGGCGTCGTCACCACCCAGAGCGCGCACGCCCTCGCGGCGCGCGAAGGCATCGAGATGCCCATCGTGGACGCGGTCTATCGCATTTTGTTCGAGCGCCACCATCCCCGCGACGCCATCGCCGAACTGATGTCGCGCGAGCTCCGCGCGGAGGTCGACCCATGAGCCCACAATCCTCGCGTCCCGCGCACCACGCCGCGCACGGCCAGACCCGCGACCCGGTGCAGGAGTTCTTCTCCATCGGCGAAGTGTGCGAGCTGACCGGCCTCAAACCGCACGTCCTGCGCTACTGGGAAAGCCAGTTCCGGTTCCTGAGCCCGGCCAAGAACCGCTCGGGCAACCGCGTGTACCAGCGACGCGAGATCGAGCTCATCATGCTCGTCAAGCACCTGCTCTACACCGAGAAGTACACGATCGACGGCGCGCGGCAGAAGGTGGATCAGCATCGCCGGAAGGGCGAGTTGCGGCCCGCCGCGCGCACCGCGCTCGACTTGCAGACCATCGAGACGATGGAGCAGGAGCTGCGCGAGGTGCTCGGTCTGTTAGGCGGGGACGGCAGCGAGCCCGCCCAACCGGCGCCATCGAAATCGAGCGGCGGTTCGGGAGGCGGAGGCCGTAGCCGGTGATCGCGCCGATCGCGTGCGTCATCCCCGCGCTCGACGCCGCGCCGACGCTCGGGCAAGTGGTCGGCGCGCTCCGCGACGCGCTCCCGGGCGCATCGATCATCGTGGTGGATGACGGCTCGCGCGACGACACACACGCCGTGGCGCGCGCGTGCGCCGACACGGTCATGCGGTTCGAGCGGAATCGAGGGAAGGGCGCCGCACTGCGCGCCGGCGCGAGCGCGGCGCTCGCCCAGGGTGCGCGCGCGGTGCTGACGGTGGACGCCGACGGCCAGCACGATCCCGCTTCCGCGCCGCGGCTGGTGGCTGCGTTAGACGAAGCCGACCTGGCCGTCGGCACGCGGGCGCGCGGCGGCGGCGTCATGCCGGTGGGGCGGCGCGTGACCAACGCGCTCGCCAGCAGAGCCGTCGGCGCCATCGTCGGCGCACCCGTTCCGGATGCGCAGTGCGGATTCCGCGCGATGCGGCGCGCCGTGCTCGAGACGGTGCACGCGCCGGGCGACCGCTACGAATTCGAGACCGAGTTTCTCATCCGCGCGGCGCGCTCGGGGTTCACCATTGTCGCCATCCCGGTGCCCACGATGTACGGGGCGCCGAGCCATTTCCGGGCCCTCCGCGACTCGGCGCGCGTGGTGCGCGCGATCTGGCGGCATCGCGCCGGAGCGGTCGCCTGATGCGGCTGCTGTGTACCAACGACGATGGGATCCTTGCGTTCGGCCTCGAGTGCCTGGCCAAGGCCGCCGCTCCGTTAGGCGAAGTGACCGTCGTCGCGCCCGACCGCGAGCAGAGCGCCACCAGCCATTCGCTCACGCTGCACCACCCGATCCGTCCCGTGATGCGCGGCGAGCGCCGGTGGCAGGTGGACGGGACGCCCACCGACTGCGTCATGCTCGCCGTCGAGGCGCTCATGCCCGAGCGCCCCGACTTCGTGCTCAGCGGCATCAACCACGGCCACAACATGGGGGAGGACGTGCTCTACTCGGGGACCGTGGCCGCGGCGATGGAGGGGGTTACGTTAGGCATACCGGCGATGGCGTTGTCGTTCGCCGGCGGCGAGCTCAAGGCCGACCCGGCGCTCCTCGCCGACCAGATCGACGTCGTCTCCAAATTGTTGGGCCACCTGGTGCACCTCGAGAACATCCCGCGCGACACGCTGCTCAACATCAACCTGCCGCCCCTGCCGGCGTCGCAGATCAAGGGCATCCGCCTTACTCGGTTGGGCAGGCGCGTCTACTCCGACTCGCTGGTGCGCATGCACGACCCGCGCGGCCGCGAGATCTTCTGGATCGGCGGCGGCTCCGCCGAATGGAGCGGCGCCGACGACTCCGATTTCCGCGCCGTCAACGACGGCTTCGTCTCGGTCACGCCGCTCACGCTCGATCTCACGCACACCCGCATGCTCGAGGACGCGACATCGTGGTGGATGGAACTGCCCTGAGCCAGTACAGCGGCGCGCGCCGCCGCCTCGTCGAGACGCTGCACGACGGCGGCGTGGGCGACCTCAACGTGCTGCGCGCGTTCGATCA
>Ga0209168_10003168_pt1 | contig 11488 bp, 15 predicted proteins | sample Coa_R1_FD_187156 | JGI IMG/M metagenome (GOLD analysis project Ga0209168, IMG submission 187156) | Surface soil microbial communities from Centralia Pennsylvania, which are recovering from an underground coalmine fire - Coalmine... | ecosystem: Environmental > Terrestrial > Soil > Unclassified ... | reverse complement strand
GATCTGGCGAGCAGCCGCCGCGCCCACACGATATTCATGACGATAACGGCCAATGTAAGCCCATATGAGGGCCACACATACGCGGCATAGCCGCCCATTTCAAGAAATTTGCTCACTTAAGTCACCGCCTCACGAATCCAGCTGGCGGAGCGCTCCCGGTTCAATATCTCTGCCCGCACGCGCACCAGGAGCAGAGCGACGAACAGGAGCGTAAAGCCCAGGAACATCATCAGCAGCGGCACCAGCATCGATGGCGGTATGGTCGGCTTGGCCAGCTGCATCACTGACGGGGCCTGGTGCAGAGAGTTCCACCACAGCACCGAATAGTGAATGATGGGAACGTTGACGATACCCACCACGGCGAGGACTGCACTCGCGCGATCCGCTCGCTGCGTATCCTCGATCGCAGAGCGCAGACCCATGTAACCCAGATACTGGAACAGCAGGATCAGCTCGAACGTCAGTCGCGGATCCCATTCCCAGTAGGTTCCCCACATCCGCTGACCCCAGAGAGAGCCGGTCACCAGGGCGACAAAAGTGAAGGAAGCGCCCACTGGCGCGCAACTCGCGGCGGCAGCGTGAGCAACCTTGATGCGCCAGATCAGCCCGACAGCCGCCGAAACCGCCATCGTTGAGTACACCATCAACGACATCCACGCGCTGGGCGCGTGCACGTAGATGATTCGATAGTCATCGCCCTGCTGATAGTCCGGTGGCGCCAGAACCAGGCCACCGAAGGTCCCGCCGACAATCAGCAGGCCCGCCGTCCACGCGAACCACGGCGTCAGGCGCATGGCCAGGCCATAGATATAAGGCGGAGATCCGAGCCGATGAAACCACGTCCAGGCCATGTTCACTCCATATTAATGCGCACGGCCATTGCCGTGGCGAGGGGTGCGAGCGTAATGCCCAGAACCGCTATTGCACCGAGCAAATACAGCGGGGCCGCGAACCCCTCCCCTTTGATGGCCAACTCCGTGGCGCGCGCTCCGAATATCAACACAGGCATCGATAGAGGCAATGTCAGTAGTGACAGCAGTGCTCCGTTTCGTTTCACGCCTAATGTCAGTGCGGCTCCGACCGAGCCGATCAGACTGAGTGCCACCGTACCGAGCGCCACCGAAAGGATGATGCCGCCGATCGAGCTGGCCGGTACGCCTAGCGACATACCCGCCAAGGGTGCCATCAGTGCCAACGGGACACCCGTAAGCACCCAGTGCGCGGCTGTCTTGGCGAACAGCATCCAGGTCAGCGACTGACCTGACAGCACGTGCTGCTCGAGGGTTCCATCCTGGGCGTCGTCGCGGAACAGAAATTCGAGCGCCAGCAACGACGATAATAACGCGGCCACCCACAGCACGCCCGGGGCCACCTCGCGCAGCCGCGACAATTCCGGGGAAATACCGAGTGGAAACAACGTCGTCACGATCGCGAAAAAGGCCAGAGGCTGAACCAGCTGTCCGCGCTTGCGCAGCGCCAGACGAATGTCCCGGGCGAGCATCAGCCGGGCCACCTCGAAGAACGATGTCGCGCCCCGCCGCGTGCTGACTTCCAATGCGCTGCTGCTCATGGCGGAGCGCCGCTCAGGTCCGGAGCGTTTAGCTCGACCCGCCGAGCGAGAGTCCGGACGACCGGAAGCGCCTGGTGAGTGGCCGCTACAACCAGCCCACCACCGGCAGTCTGCTCGTCTATGAGCACACCTAAAAGACGCTGCCCCTCGGCATCCAAATGAGTGGTCGGCTCATCGAGCAGCCACAGCGGAGCCGCCATCAGCAGCAATCCTGCCAGAGCCACACGGCGCTTTTGACCTGCGCTGAGGGTTCTTACAGCTCGCTGGCGGTAATTCGTTGCACCCACCCGCTCCAGCGCCTGATCGACCAGGGTGCCGCTGAGCTCGCGTCGAACACCCACCCAATAGCGCAGATTCTCGCGAGGAGTGAGGTCCGATTTTAGCGGAGGTTCGTGACCGATATAGGCCAGGTCGGCGTGAAATCCGGCTAGATCGCGACGAATATCGGCGCCCCGCCAGAGCACTCGCCCCTCCTCCGGGTACATCAAGCCGGTCAGCGTTCGAAGCAGACTGGTCTTCCCGGCGCCATTACTCCCGGCAACCTGCAGGCATTCCCCGGCAGACAGCGTGAGCCCCACGCCGCGCAGGACGTGGTGATCACCCCTCCACAGATGGAGATTCTCGGCTTGTAGACAGGGCTGCGACATGGGCCCGGCAGACATGGGAAAGATGGCGGCGGAGTCTCGCAAATTCAGTGGCTTACCGCCATAAGGACTAGTGTCTACAGATTGCGCCACCACCCCACTTCATCTCGAATCTGTGAGGCAGCGCCGCCCCTTGCGCCGCCTGTCGCCCCCACAGACGCCACGTTCTGTAGAATCACGCCGCGCAACCCATGCCCGGGTGGCGAAATTGGTAGACGCAAGGGACTTGAAAGTGAATTGAGCACCCGGCTCGGAAACGGCCGGCGTGAATGGGGTCAAAGTCGGTGAACCAGCAGCACGTCAAGGTGGCTGCAACACCGAGCTAAGCCCGCGCCCGCGCGCGGGAAAGTGTAGAGACTTGACGGCCCCTGCCTAACTCAAGCGTGTTGGGGCGCATCATCAGCTGATGCTCCAGCCGCATGACAGGGCAAAGGTAAAGTCCAGACCCCAAATGCGCGCTCACGCGCGCAGCAGCGAAAGCTGTAGCGGGTAAGAAAATCCCTCGGGGGCAACCCCGTACCGGTTCGATTCCGGTCCCGGGCATGCAATCACTTATGCCAGTGGGGCACGTGATAGGGGGAGCTGTGTTGATAGCTATTGTTGGTAGGCAATCCAAACAATGACTTACATACAGCATAGAGTCCGGTCCTCCCGCGAGGTCTCGCGGTGTCTCTGAAGTGACTATATTTCCAGCAGAAAGTGGCCTCTCACGCGGCACGCGCCGGCCTCGGCCAAATGCAGCCGGGCAACGCCCACGGTGTGCTGGTGAGTTACTGCCTCGGGGAATTCAGCAGAATGTTGTCGCGGTTGCGACTGCGGCACAGCCTGAACTTCTGCACCAGCCGGTCGATCGACGCCCCGTGCCTTCTCTGGCACGTAGTACATCCAGGTATCGATGCCGAAGAAAATGTTCCTCTGGAGTTCCAGACGACGTATCGCGGTAGGGACGCCCGTCACCGGACGCCCCCCGCACAGATCCCGGCGGGCGCGATTCACGCACCGGGCTCCCACCTCGGGTGCTTGACGGCAAAACGGGCTTCCGGCCAGGGATGAAGGATGCGCGCGGGAGGTAGGTAGGCCGCCACCAGCTGCGAGATCCGCTGCCAGGTCGTCCAGTCCTTTTGGCTGCGGCGCCGAAGCGTCCGGTGCCACAGAACGGTGACGTGGTAGCGGAAGGCAGCCAGGCTCCGGCTATTGGTCGGCACCGCATGGTACGCAAAGTAGCCGCGCACCACCTGAGCCAGCCAGCGTCCTTGCTCCGGAATTGGCGTATGCATCCGCCGACGCAGTTCCGCTTTGAGGCTCTTCAGCTTGGTCCGCATCCGATCTCGGCGCGTCTTGCGCTTCAGCAAGAATCGCCCTGCGCGAGACCGTCCGCAGATATGCGTGAAGCCTAAGAAGGTGAACGTCGCCGGTTTGCCCAAGCCGCGCTTCGTCCGGTTCTGCGCCGCATGGCGGCCAAACTCAATGAGACGCGTCTTGTCCGGGTGCAGCGATAAGGCGAACTTCTCCAACCGCTCGCGCAGTTCCGTTTGAAAGCGCTCGGCGTCACTCTGGTGCTCAAAACCGGCGAGAAGATCGTCGGCGTAGCGCACCAAAATAACATTGCCGTGGGCCTCACGGTGTCGCCACTGCTCGGCCCAAAGGTCGAAACTGTAGTGCAGGTAGATGTTGGAGAGCGTCGGGGACACGACCGCCCCTTGGGGCGTACCCGTCTCACTCGGGCTCCACTGACCATCCTCTAACACCCCAGCCTTCAACCATTTGCGAATCAAGCGGATCAGGCGTGGATCGCCAATCCGGTGCTCCATGAAACGGATAAGCCACTCGTGGCTCACCGAGTCGAAAAAGCATCGGACGTCGAGGTCCAAGATCCAGTTCACCGGCGTACGGGTGATCCCGGTGGCGAGCGCATCCAACGCATCGTGTTGGCTACGCCCGGGCCGAAACCCGTACGAAAACCCTAGAAAATCCGCCTCGTAGATCGCATTGAGCACTTCCACTATGGCACGCTGGACGATTTTGTCCTCCAGCGCCGCAATCCCTAACGGCCGCTCTCGTCCATCCGCTTTCGGAATGAACTTGCGCCGTGAGGGTAGCGCCCGATAGGCACCTCGGTGAACGCGCGCATGCAGATCCACTAAGTTGGCTTCCAGATTCTGCTCGTACTCACGCCATGTCAGGCCATCCACCCCAGGCGCCGCATCCCGCTTGAGCCAGGAAAATGCCGCCCGCAGTAGATCAACATCCACATGGTGAAGCACAGCGGTGAACCGTTCCTTCTTCTCTGTCTTGGCTCGCTCGCGTACACGCTCAAGCCCTGGATACACACTCACCCGGCTCTGTGTCCGGCGCGTGCCATGCTTGACCGTGTTCCCCTCGGCCCCCTCCCTTCGCTCCACCGACTCCGCCTCCGATCCCTCGGAGTTGTTCGCCGGCTTCTCCGCTACTGTGAAGAGGTCTGACTTCTCCGGCTCGTGCACCATCGGCTACGGCTCCTCGCCTTCCCGATGCGGACCACCCCGTTCGCGTTGCGAGTGATCGAGCTGGAGATCTCCCGGTTCCCGTACAAGGAGCGTCTGTGCATGCCAGGGTCTTAGACCACGCCGGGTCAGATGGGCGCTCGCGTTGGCGTGCCCATCCGTGTTGCCTTCCACGTAACTTACCGAGTCGGCACCCGGGATAAATTCACTTACGCGGCTCAATGGCTGGCCTGCACCATCCCCTGCCGACGCTTCACCGGCACCCTCGCGGGGGACGGCGCACGGCTCGGGGCCGACGCGGATCGCTAGTCCTTCATCGTGGCGGACTCTCACCGCCTACTCCTTGCCGGTCTCCCGGCGCACAAGTTACTGATGCAAACGACTACGGTCCCCTCCAGTACCCCGATTTGCCACCGAATTCGCCACCAAACCCATAGCCTCTATGCAATACCTCTACTATAATGACGTGTAGTAACTTTACTATACGTGATGATTCCGATGCCGTTGAACATCCGCAATGAGGAGACCGAGCAGTTGGCGGCTGCCCTCGCCAAGCTGACCGGCGAGACCAAAACAGAAGCGGTGACCCAAGCGCTTCGAGAGAGGATCGAGCGTATCCGACGCAACCGAGCTAGGAAACGGTTGGCGGATGAACTCGATGAAATCGCCCTCCACTGCTCCACCCTACCGGTGCGCGACGCCCGCGCCGCTGACGAGATCATGGGATACGACGAGCACGGGCTTCCGCGCTGATGGTTATTGATACGTCGGCCATCCTGGCGATCCTGCAGAACGAGCCGGAAAGGCGGAAATTCAACGAGGCGATCGAGTCGGCCGAGACGCGCTCACTTTCGACCGCCTCCTTTGTCGAATGTTCGATGATTCTCGAGTCTCGGTTCGGAACCGATGCTGTTCGGGATCTGGACTTGTTTCTCGCGAAAGCGCAAATCAAACTCGTAGCTGTTGATGCGGACCAAGCCGACTTCGCACGCCGGGCGTTCCGTGAATACGGGAAGGGCAGACACCCGGCCGGACTGAACTTCGGTGACTGCTTTTCCTACGCGCTCGCCCGTGCGTCGGATGAACCGCTTCTCTTCAAAGGAAATGATTTCAGCAAAACAAACATAGACTGCCATCCTGCAAGCGCGCCCTGATCGCGGCCTTGGTGGATTACAACCTCACTCTCAAGTAGATCGCTTCTCTCGCGCTGCGCGTGTCCGCGGGCCGCGGCCATCATGGAGAAACAACTCCGATTGTGGCGCAAAGCCATCCAATTGGGCCTCGTCCAACACGATCACCTGCTTTTCACAGAAGGCGGACACTCCATCAAACATCTGGCGTCCTGCTATTGGCGCTGGCAACGCCGTGGAGTCGGACATTCAGGCGATTCGCGAAGCCCGGGACCGCACTCGCCGCCCGCGGATCCGGCGCGACCCGGTCAAAACGCATGCCGACGTACAGTTCAGTAGCGCGATGGCCACGTGTAACTCGGTCTCCACAGCTCAAAACAGCCGGAACGAGCGCGCGCCGACGCATTACCGCTCGCAGGCGGATTTGGCGGTGGATTTGCCAATAGCCAACCGGCCGTGGACCCTAACTATTTGAATTCAATTAACAATTTTGGTGGAAAGGGGGACTGGAACGACCCCGGTATTATTGAGACACAGGCTTGCATTAACATCAATACAATCAATAGCTTACGATGTAGCACGGATTACGGGTGTTTTACCGAATTTATGGAGATTTGACGGCCATCAAAATCCCGCTACTATCGGCATTGTTGAACTTTTCAACAATGGACCCTGCATATGGCTACTGTCAATTTCAGCGTCCCCGATGACGTCAAAGCCGAGTTCGACAAAACATTCGGAGGACAAAACAAAAGCGCGGTAATTGCGGAGCTGATGCGCAAGGCGATCGCCGACGCGAAGCTGCGCAAGAGGCGCGTTGATATCTTTCGCGCGCTGACACAGAGGCGAACTGAGCGGCCGTCGTTGTCCGACGCGCAGATCCGGACGTCTCGAACGTCAGGCAGATCGTGATCACTGTTATAGATGCCAGTGTGGTCATCAAGTGGTTGCTGCAAGACCTGGAGCGCGAAGCGGGCACAGAGAAAGCAACGCAGCTGATGGAGCGGGTGGCAAGCGGTGAGCAACCGATTTTGCAACCCACACACTGGCTCGTGGAAGTCGGCGCGGTACTTGCTCGCGAGAGTCCGAGGACGGCAGTAGACGACATCGGAATGTTGACGGCCATGGAATGGCCAACGACAGATGAGCTGCAAGTCTTGCGCCGGGGAGTGGAGCTTGCAATGGAGCTCAAGCAGCATCTCTTTGATACCTACTATCATGGAGTTGCGCTCGAAACATCCGACTGCATACTGATAACTGCCGACGAGCGCTACCTTCGCGCAGCACGCGCAAAGGGTAACATCATAAGTTTAATGGAATGGAATTAGTGTCATCCGCGGAGACTGTCATGCACGCCGGCAACGGCCCAGTGATCCGCGAGAACTTACTTTGCACCAGCCCAAGGATGTTCGGGGTCCGTCACATAGCCCCGGAACATTCCGATGCTCAACGATTTCGGTAACGCCATCGATCGTGATCACCTCATAGGCCGGGTATTTCCCAGCAGAGCCACTCACTTGAGGCTCGCGCCTATTTAACGGCCCGCTGGCCTTCGCGAGCACGTCTCTTTTTGGCCCAAGTAGCGTAAAAGTTGCCTTCCGCCCCCATGGAGCGATGTAGTAGTCCATCCTAACAGTCACTTGCGAACGCGTTAACGTCGGCGGAACCGCAAACCACTTTGGCAGTCTGGAACCCGGTGCGAGATCAAAGCTCGATTCAGGGAAGAATCCGCATCCAGTCACCATGAAGAGAGACAGGCATAAGGTGATCGCGACGTCCTTACTCGTCGATCTGATCATTTCAATGACTTTCTGCCGCATACTAGTAGGGTTAAGCGACCACATGCTTGCGTTGGTCAGGTCGATTTGAGGCGATCATCTCCGCCGCTGCCCTCGCGTTCCACGGGCCGCGCGGGCACACGATCCGACGCAGACGTCCACGAGATGTCGGTGGACGCGACCAACAGCGACGGCATTGCCTCACCTGCCCGTGTTTTGCGCCGCCGCCGGTTGCCGATCTCTACCGGCTCGCAAAGACCAACGTGGAGGGCGTCGACGTCGGCACGACGTCGACTGCCTTGAATCCTGCCTCGCTGAGCCAGGCGCGGTAGTCGGATTGCCGGTAGGTGAACCCGCCTTTCGTCACGACTAGCATCTGCGATGCAAACATCATCGCGAACGGATGGCCTGTTCGGTCATCGTTCAGGACAAAGTCGTTGATCACCAACGTCCCACCGGGCTTGAGCGCTTCGCGGAACTTGCGGAACACCGCGACGTTGTCCTTGGGCGTTTCCTGATGGGCAATGTGGCTGTAGATGGCGAAGTTGTATTTCGCTATGCCGAAATCGGCCGTGTGGAAATCACCATCGATGGTCTCGAAGCGGTCGGCAACTCCGAAGCTCGCAACGTAGCCACGGCCAATCCTGTTGACGTTCGGCCAATCGAGCTGGAATCCCCTCGCCAACCCGTTTTCACTAAGCCAGACCGCCGACCAAACACCCGAGCCGCCACCCACGTCTAGCCAGGTCACCGGACCCACCCCGGCGATGCCCAGCCGCTGCGAGGCCACGTGGGCAACGGGGAGGGAAAGTGCGGCTATCGCGGGCACCAGCACATGCCAGAATGGGTTGTCCGCCTCGTCCGCCGTATGCACGGCACTCGGCAGACCGGTTTTGACCGCCTCGGGCAACTTCTGCCAAGTCCCGAGGTCCTCCGTCATCACTTCGGCCATGGCGCCCAGATAGCTGGGTTTACCCTTGACGAGAAAGGCGGATGCTTCCGGACTGTTTTGATACCGCCCTCCCGAGACGGTCAGAAGCCCAAATCCGGTGAGGCCATCCAGCAGCGCCTGCGCGCCCCGCGCGGAAATCCCCGTCTTCTTCGCGACATTCTCCGCAGTCTCGGGCTTTCCCTCCAGAGTGGTGAAGACCCCATGCCGCGCGGCCGCGCCGAGAATGCTGCACGCCCAGCCGCCAGTGATCAGTTGCATGACTTTTTCGGGGGTTGGCTCGCTCATAACTACCTCACTGAGGTGTATGCGAAGGACTGCCGCGTGAATGAATTGCTCCATGATGAGCTTCCCGCTGCGTAATGACGAGCCCTGAAGCGGCACTTCGGCAGCGATTCAGTCGGCGAGCATCTTTGTCGGAGCGGTTTTTGCGGCTCTGCAGCATGCATTTCGCGTGACCACGCACAGCCTGTCCGGCTCGGCGCGCTGGCGCTCGCAACCGTCCGCTGTGCGGTCAACGCTTCCTGCGTGCGCGACTGGTTCCATTTCGAATAACGCGGAGTTTGCCGCGGGCCGCTCAAGGCGGCAAATTGACGGGCGGCCCCACCCTGTATCGATTGAACCAGGCCACGACAGCCCCCACCTGTTGCACGAGGTGGGAGGGCCTCGCTGCCAGGGTGGCGTGAGAAGCGCCCGGGACCAACACCAAGGCCGTAGGGACGCGACGCAGTTGCAAGGCCTGGTAGTACTGCTCAGCCTCGCTACGCGGCGTTCGATGGTCGTCCTCCCCTACCAACACCATCGTTGGTGTCTTCACCGCCCCAACCAGCGACAGGGGTGAGTGGCGCCAGTAGCGCTCCGGATCCTCCCAGGGCAACTTACCCAGCCAATAGGGACCCATGAACGTGTACTCGTCCGTGGTCAGCGTGAGGCTGGTCCAATTGATGACCGGCCTCTGCGCCACCGCCGCGCGAAAGCGACTCGTCTTCCCCACGATCCAAGCCGTCAGCAGGCCACCCCCCGAGCCGCCGGTAACGAACAGGTTGTCGGCATCGACGCAGCCCTTTGCGACTGCGGCATCCACCACACTCATCAGATCATCGTAATCGTGACCCGGAAAGTCGTAAGCGATACCAGCGGCAAACTTGTCGCCATAGGACGCCGACCCACGAGGGTTGGAGTAGACCACGATGAAGCCCGCCGCGGCGTATAGCTGGAATTCGGACGACCACAGCTCGCCATAGCTGGCGTAGGGCCCACCGTGGACCTCCAGAATGAGGGGATACTTGCGACTGGGATCGAAATGAGGCGGCATCATGATCCAGGCATCTATCGCTTGACCATCGAACGAAGAGGTCACCGGTAGGCGAGTCGCCGCCGCGAGAGTCTTGCCCTCGAGTCGCTCCGCGTTGAGACGGGTGAGTCGGCGCTCGGAACCGCCGGTGATCAGCGCCACTTCGGAGGGATGATCAACAGCCCCTTGCGCGAATGCCACAGCGCCGTTTCGCGCAACCGAGTAGGCTCCGCCGACCGCATACGGCAAATCCAACCCTTCATAGGAAAGACCGCGTGCGACATCCTCGATGCGTCCACCGAGAGACACACGCGCGATCTTCTGAACGCTTTTGTCGATATAGACGACATACACACTTCGCCCGTCGGGCGCCCAATGCGGGGCATCCACCGGACGATCAAGCGGAACAGTCAGCGAGCGAGCCCGTCCGCCATCGCGATCCATCACGTAAAGCTCCGTATCCTGGTGAGGCTGGTGCTTGTCGATGTATCCGACGTAGGCGATCTGTCGTCCATCGGGCGATGCCACCGGCCACAGTGCGGGCCCACTTGCATGAGTGAGCTGTTTGAGCGAACCGTCGGAAACGTCTAGCTGATAGATGTTCGATTGCAGAGGCTGACGCTCCCAGCCCTCGGCGCGGTTACCACTGAACAGGACGAAGCGGCCATCCGGCGTCCATGACAGAGTGTGCCCGTCGTTGAAATTACCGAAGGTGATCTGCCGCGGCGCGCCACCATCGGCACCGACTACCCAGACGTGCCGGTAGGCGCGTGGCGCATACCCACCCGCGTCGGACCGGTACCGCACGTCACTGATGACCTTGATGGGGTCCGCCCAATTGGCGCCCGCAGGTTTCGCAAGCGTGGTGCCCAGAGACGGCGGCGGGCTCGGCGAGCTCATGGTGAAAGCAATCTGACGCCCATCCGGCGACCAGGCAATGTCGCCAGGCGCATCAGGCAAGGTCGCCACTTTGGAGACGACTCCTTGCGCCATCCAGCGTACGTAGAGCTGCGCTGCACTACCGGAAGGTGTAGCGACGTAAGCGAGGCGAGCGCCATCCGGTGACCATCGGGGACTCAACGCGGCGGGGCCCTCCACGAGCGGCACCTGCTCGCCTGGGGCATAGGTTTGCTTGCCCTTGCTGCTGAAGACGGTGATGGGGCTGCGTCCCTGAGCCGTCCAGCCGAGGTCGGAGCCGACCACGGTCTCGATCGCCTTGTGATCGCTGGAGATGATGGGCGGAGCGACCCGCCCGTTTACGGCGGACAGCGTGGCAAAGTACCGCGCGTCCGCGTTGGCCTTGGCGATGTCGGCTGCGGTCACCCCGGTGTCGCGGACATACACCACGAGGGCGGGGTTGTAGTTCTTAGACTGGAACGCAGCCTGCTCGTTCAGCTCCTGGGTCGATTGGGCGGATCCGGGCAGGTACGACGAGGCGTCGTTCTTCTCCGCGCCCTGTAGCTTGCCGGCCAGCGAGCCGAGAGCCACCACCACCAAAAGCCAGAAGGCGACGACGACCCACTTAGTCCGCCTGCCGCAGATAAAGGCGATCAGGCGGCGGACGCCCCTCGGCTTACCCGGCCTGCCCTGATCTGTTGATGTCTCGTGTCTTCCCGGCCCGGTCTGCTGACCGCCGGGTC
>Ga0209168_10003167_pt1 | contig 11489 bp, 6 predicted proteins | sample Coa_R1_FD_187156 | JGI IMG/M metagenome (GOLD analysis project Ga0209168, IMG submission 187156) | Surface soil microbial communities from Centralia Pennsylvania, which are recovering from an underground coalmine fire - Coalmine... | ecosystem: Environmental > Terrestrial > Soil > Unclassified ... | reverse complement strand
CCCTCCGGCCATCACAACCGAGCGGGTCTTCAAGCGATAGATCTTGCCCGCCTTGAGATATGAAACACTGACGAAATTCGCCTTGACGGGATCGCCGTCATGTTGCACATCAATGACAGTCGAGGAAAGGCGAACTCGTGCTGCACTCGACGGCGCATCGAGCGCATTAAAGTTCACACTGTTCCGGCATACTCCTTCCACGCTGTGCGGTCCATCAATCGCAGTGGGATTGAGAGTTTTCAGCATCAATCTCGCGATCGTTGAATTGCCGCCAGGAAACATCTGATCGGAGCCGCCGTTTTCTTCCGGCAGTGGATGCAGCATTTCGAACGCGTAATCGGAATAGGCAGAGAGTGCGTCGGGCCCCAGCCCTGAACCGCCGCCTTCCACAGGCGAAAGAAATGTGCGAATGGTCTCGCGACTCAGCCCAAATCGATCCATGTAATGTTGCTCGAGAGTGATGGAATCGAGATAGCGGGAAATCTCATCGCCATCGACCTTCGGATGCTCAAACTTTGTCTTCTCGGCGGTTTCGCCATTAAGCCAACGCAGCCACTCAGCGCGAGTTTCTTTGGAAACTGGGGCGCCTTCGAGTTTCTTGCCTAAAGGATCGATCAGCCACATTCCCGATTTTTGACCGAATTTCGTCCCGAACCAGAATCCGTATTGTCCGCGCGGCAGCCCAGTCGCCTCGTAGGGCGTTTTCGATAACTGGAACTCGGGATCGTGCCCGCTCCATTTCTGATATGTGAGTCTGGGAGTCTTTAGTCCAATGGAATCGTAGAAGCCTGCGAGAAAGCTGTGCGGATATTGAATCTGGTAAATTGCTGAACCTTGATGCGCGATCAGGCGCCTCCCATCCACCAGAAATTCATTTTGCTTCGCCTCACCACCGAAGATGGGATGATTTTCGAGAATGAGACTTTTTACCTTCGAGCCAGCCTGGCGCTGAAAAAACAGTGCTGCGGCTAAGCCGCTGATGCCTCCGCCGATGATGACGCAATCGTAGGTTTCGCCCGTGTCAATAATGTCTTTCGGGAGCGGGTCATAGGTGCCATCGCGAATGGTGTGACCCGCTTCGAGCACAGGCCAGGTATTGCCGTTCGAATTCTTGTATTCGCCGACTCCGCCGTAACCGGTAAAGTCATCCGCTTGCGCAAGCAGCTCGCGCGGCGTCATTCTATTCAGCAGCACTGCTCCTGACGCGAGTAAGGTTGAGCCGAGAAAGTCGCGGCGCGTGATGGATGGCGTCGCTGTGTGCAGTTCGTTACAGGGAGTTGGCTTCTTCAACAGTATTGCTCCGACTGGAAAGGCGCCCCGATTATGTCTGTTTCAGTTGTTCCTGAACCGCGCGATAGGCTTGATCAATCGCAACATTAGTGTAGGCGCTCGCGCCGGCGTCGGAATTCGCAATCGAGATTCGTCCAAATTGTTTTCTGCCAATCACGCAGGGGCGATCCTCCGGCTTCCAATCCGGATCCGACAGCGGATCGTATTCATAAGCGTAACCGTGCGCCCAGCGGTTCACGGTGATGGCGGCAATGTCGCGCGCCGAATCGAATCCCGCAGAAGCGAGCATCCGGTTTAGCTGTTCGCGGATATTTCGTTCGAAGTCGGAAAATGGCGTACCGATAAGTTCGGACCTGCCCATGCGGTACTGATCGCGACGCGGCAGGCCAGCCTGGCAGGGAGTGCGCAACATGAAGAGAACCATTGGATCCTGTGGGTTGTGGGGGAACTGATACGCGCCCAGGCTCACGGGAAAATCCAGCATGGTGAAGCTGTGATAACTTCCCGGCGAAAGGATCTGCCGTATTCCAAGCTTGTGGAATGCCGTCCAGTTGCGAATGGCAACATGAGTATAGATGAATGGTTCTTTGACGCAGTAGTGCAGAGCTTCCTTCTGATTCTCGGGCAGTTCAGGGCAAAGATAGGGAACCATGCTGTTGTAACAGGCAAGCACGCAGGACTTGGCCTTTATACTTTTCAGTTTTCCTTCCTGAACAAAGGAAACCTCCACTTCCTTTGCGCTCCCGGTCGGTCCAAAATTGCGGGCGCGTACCGCGGTTGAATTGAGGCGAATCTGAATTGGAGAGGGAGATCGATCCAGCTTGCCGTAGTCGACTTGCGCCGTAACCACGTCCTCCATGGTGTGACCGGGAACAGCTTCCGGAATGAGACTTCGCACCAGCAATCTTGCGATCGAAGCATTGCCATCGGGAAAATGAAAAATGTAGGGTTCTTCTTTTTCCTCATCCCCGCCTAAATTCATTCCATCGAAGCCCGCATATTGGTATGCGCCGTAATCATCGGGATTTTTATAGCAGGCAATCGCAGAGACCGCATCGATTCCTACCGCAAACAGATCGTTGGTGTAAGACTGGAAAAATGGCAGAACGGCGGGATCAGCCTTGCAAATATCAGTCAAGAAACCTCCATAGCTGATCTTTGCCAGGCGCGCGTACTTCTCTTCCTTCGAAAGTCCGGGGAGATAATCTTTCTTCTCGTCGTAAAGGCGGGCAATTTCCTTCTGGACTTTCTCGGGCAATGGAGTTTTTTTGAGAAAGTCGCGCCACGGATCCGACCCTATTCCAGGCACTAACCGGTCCTCAGCGAACGTTTCTTTATCGAAGAAACAGGCTGTACCGAGATGCGAATACAGTTTTTGGTCGTAGGCTTTGTAGAAGACTTTGGTGTGAATACCAAGATCCTGGAGAACGCTCTTAGCAACTTCACTGTATTCCGAAGGACTCTCAATCGATTGTGTCCCGCCGTTACTCAGCAACAAGCGTCCGTCGACGTGGAACTCGTTGCGGCGCGCATGGCCGCCGAAATCGTCGTTGTTGTCGAGAATCAAAATGCGCGAATTGTTGCCCGCCTGCTTGCGATAAAAATAAGCCGCGGCGAGCCCGCTGATTCCTCCTCCGACAACCACAAGATCGTATGTCTCATGTGTGTCGCTGGGGGTGCCAGCGGTGTCCCAAAAAGTGCCGTCGCGCAGCGCGTGCGCAACATCGAATGAGCCCGGCGCGCTACCTCTCATGCCAGTCAGGGCCGGCGGATCGGATTCGGAATCGACGCCTCCCAACCCGGCGGCCAAACCGTGCCACTTGGAAAGACCTAGCGCACCAACTCCGACAGCTACTCCATTGAGAAAGTCGCGCCGCGTGATGGGGCGGTCCATGCCGAGTTGGCGGTCTCGATCTTTTTCGTCCATGAATGTAGTTGCCGAATTGGCTTATTGGCGACGCAGCTGGCGCGCATCATTCCTCGCGCCCAAAGAGATTACTATAATTCCGCAAGGTTAGAGAAAAGCACTTAAACCTGTCAAGGCGAACGGACCTCCCCAAATGGAAGGTTCCATTGAGCATCCGGCGTGGTAATCCTTATGGCCCTCTCTGCAACCTCTCTGGTTCTGCCTATCCCTGAACCTGAGCCCGGATATTTCGAATCGCTATAATGAATGAGAATCATTTCTAGTGAATATGGCCTGGTTAAGGCACGAATCGAAGGCTGCGTGAAGTCATCAAAAGACAAATGAAGAAAACTCAACGTCATCCTCTGGAAAAAATTATCGAAGATCGTATCGTCATCCTCGATGGAGGAATGGGCACGACGATTCGCGCTTATCGGATGACGGAAGCAGATATCCGAGGCGAGCGATTCAAGGACGCAACGAAGAGTCTTCTGAATAATGGTGATCTGTTCACGCTGACGAAACCAGAAATGATTGGCGACATCCATCGCCGGTTCCTGGAGGCGGGAGCGGACATCATTGAGACAAACACCTTCGGCGCTTCGAGCATCGCCCAGAGCGAATTTTTTGTAGAAGACCCTCGGGAGCGCGGCGGCCGCAAGGATCCCGAGTTTTACCAGAAGATCATCGACGATAAGTTTCTCAATGCCCTGGCCTGGGACATCAATGAGCAATCGGCGCGGCAGTGCCGGGAGTGGGCCGATCGTATCGGAACCGCAACCTCGCGTCAGCGCTTCGTGGCGGGTGCGATTGGACCCTTAACTGTTTCTCTCTCGAACTCACCCGATGCAGACGATCCGGGCTTCCGGGTTGTCACTTTCGATCAAGTCAAAGCCGCTTATGCGCAGCAGGTGCGAGCTCTTATCGCTGGCGGCGTGGATCTGCTGCTGGTCGAGACGATCTTCGACTCGCTGAATGCCAAGGCCGCACTCGTTGCCATTCGCGAAGTTTTTGACGAGCAAGGCAAAGAATTGCCAGTCATGATTTCGGCGGCAGTTGGTCGCGGCGGCGAGACCATGATCTCGGCCCAAACCACAGAGGCGTTCTGGAACGCAGTGCGCCACGTCAGACCCTTGGCGGTGGGCCTCAACTGCTCTCTCGGTCCCGATCTCATGTATCCGTTCCTCGAGGAACTCTCGGAAAAAGCGGATGTGGCGATCTTGTGCTATCCCAATGCCGGTTTGCCGAATCCCTTGTCGGAAACTGGTTTCGATCTGGGGCCGCAAGACATGGCCCATTATCTGTCCGAATTCGCACAGGGCGGGTTGATAAACATTGCTGGTGGCTGCTGCGGAAATACTCCCGAGCACATCGCAGCGGTCGCCAAAGCGCTCGAGGGTCGGCCTCCTCGAAAGTGGGGAATGGCACACTCTGACGCATCGTATGCCAGCCAAGTGGAGAGTCGAGCGTGACTGAGTCAGCCGGCGCCAGCGCTGGGCCCGAAAAGTTCAAGCCTCTTCGGCTCTCGGGATCGCAGCCCTTCACCCAACAATCTGGCGTCTACATCATGATCGGCGAGCGTACCAACGTGGCTGGTTCGCCGAAGTTCGCCAAATTGATCAAGGCAGGCAAGTATGAAGAGGCCGTAAGCGTCGCCCGGCAGCAGGTCGAGAACGGGGCAAATGTGCTCGACGTCTGCATGGACGAGGGCATGATTGACGGCGTTACCGCCATGACGCGCTTCCTTCAGTTGATCGCCAGTGAACCGGAAGTTGCGAAAGTGCCTATCATGATCGACTCCTCAAAATGGGAGGTCATCGAGGCGGGCCTGAAGTGCCTGCAGGGAAAGGGCATCGCCAATTCGATTTCGCTGAAAGAGGGCGAAGAGCGCTTTCGTAAGAATGCTCCGACTGTTCTGAAATATGGCGCCGCCGTAGTCGTAATGGCCTTCGACGAACAGGGCCAGGCAGCAAATTATGAAGACAAGATCCGTGTCTGCGAACGTGCCTATCGAATTTTAGTCGATGAAGTAGGATTTCCGCCGGAAGACATCATCTTCGACCCCAACATCCTCACCGTTGCCACCGGCATGGAGGAGCACAACAACTATGCGGTCGATTACATCAAGGCTACCCGTTGGATCAAGGCCAACCTGCCGCACGCGAAAGTAAGCGGCGGCGTCTCCAACATCTCTTTTAGTTTTCGCGGCAATAACATTGTTCGCGAAGCAATTCACTCCGCATTTCTTTATCACGCCATCGCCGCCGGCATGGATATGGGCATCGTGAATGCAGGCATGCTCGAAGTTTACGAAGAGATCGAACCTGAGTTGAAGCTGCTGGTCGAAGATGTACTGCTGAATCGCCGTCCCGACGCTACCGAGCGTCTCGTCGACTATGGCGAAACACTGAAGGGCGCCGGCAAGGCAACAACCGAGAAGAAAGCCGAAGAGTGGCGCAACGGCACCGTCGAGGAACGCCTTGCCCACGCGCTTGTCAAAGGAATCGACACCTATATCGAAGCCGATGCCGAGGAAGCTCGAGTCAAACTTGGCCGCCCGCTGTCGGTCATTGAAGGACCATTGATGGCCGGTATGAGTATCGTTGGCGACCTTTTCGGAGCCGGCAAGATGTTCCTGCCGCAAGTCGTCAAGTCCGCGCGAGTGATGAAAAAAGCTGTGGCGCACCTCACTCCCTTTATGGAGGCCGAAAAAGAAGCGCGAGCCGCGGCCGGCGAATTGGTCAAGGCCCAGGGAAAAATCGTGCTCGCAACAGTTAAGGGCGATGTTCACGATATCGGCAAGAATATCGTGGGAGTCGTTCTCGCCTGCAACAACTACGAAGTCATCGACATGGGTGTGATGGTCCCATGCGAAAAAATTCTCGAACGTGCCAAAGCGGTAAATGCGGACTTGATCGGACTCAGCGGACTGATCACGCCGTCTCTCGACGAGATGGTACATGTGGCCCGCGAGATGGAGCGTCAGAATTTCAAATTGCCGCTGCTGATCGGCGGTGCAACCACCAGCCGTGCACACACGGCGGTTAAAATTGCGCCACATTATAGTGAGCCAGTGGTTCACATCGTCGACGCCAGCCGCGCCGTGCCTGTCACTACCAGTCTTCTGAGCGACAAGGGCAAGTCAGCATTTGTAGTACAACACCGTGCTGAATATGAGGCGCTCCGCAAGGCCCACGCTGCGCCCCGGCAAACGGTTGTCTCACTTGAGACTGCCCGAAAAAGGCGATCTCCGATTGAGTGGCGTGTCGAAGACCTCCCCGAACCGACTTTTACTGGTGTACGCGTTCTCGACAATTTTCCGCTGGCGACGCTGCGCGAGTTCATTGACTGGACGCCGTTCTTCCATACCTGGGGATTGAAAGGGGCTTATCCGCGGATTCTGGATCATGAGACACAAGGCGCGCAAGCTCGCCAAATATTTAAGGAAGGCAACGCCCTACTCGATCTCATCATTGAAAAAAATCTCATCACGGCGAGAGGCGTGTATGGCCTGTTTCCCGCCAACGCAGTAGGCGATGACGTCGAGCTATACACTGACGGTAAGCGTGCAAAAGTCCTCGAACGATTTCACTTCCTCCGCCAGCAATCCAATAAAGAGGGTAGTGAGCCCTGCCGGTCTCTCGCCGACTTCATCGCGCCCAAGGAAACAGGTCTTCCCGATCACATCGGCGCTTTCGCGGTGACCAGCGGCATTGGCTTGAAGGAGCTGTGCGATTCCTACCGGGCCAAGCAGGATGACTACAATGCGATCATGGCGGAGGCTCTGGCCGACCGCCTTGCTGAAGCTTTCGCCGAGTGTCTGCACAAATGCGTACGCAATGAGTGGTGCTATGGTTGTTCAGAAAATTTAAGCATTGCGGATCTGATTCAGGAAAAATATCGCGGCATCCGTCCGGCCGCAGGCTACCCGGCGTGCCCCGATCACACCGAGAAGGGCCCTCTCTGGCTCTTGCTCAACGTCGAAGCGAACACAGGAATTCAGATCACGGAGTCGTACGCAATGTGGCCCGGATCGAGCGTAAGTGGCCTTTACTTTGCCCATCCGCAATCACGATATTTCAGCCTGGGCAAGATTGACCGCGACCAGGTCGTGGATTACAGCAAGCGCAAAGGTATGAGCGTAGCCGAAGTCGAGCGCTGGCTGGGCCAAAACCTGAACTACGATCCCGCAGAATAGCGGCCCCGTCGAAGACGCTTCCCGTGACCTTATTGCCACACCCCGCCTGAAACGCGCGCCTGGCGGGCGCTGCCAGTCACAGAGCTTTCGAAAAGACCGGCTGATCGGCTAATGGATAGTGAAATATAGAAGATGGTGAGCGCGGGAGGAATCGAACCTCCAACCTAGTGATTAAGAGTCACGCAGGGCTCAGCATCCATTTCCCAGTAACTCACAATTAACCAATTACTTAAACAAGTCTTGCGCGCACAGAGAACCTCTTCCAAATACCAGAAATGTTGGCGATATTTGGCAACGTACAGCCACAATCACAGCCACACCTGTAACTGATCGAGTTTTCCAAGGACAAGGCGGCCCTAGCAAGGAAAACTTCGAAGATTTCCGAACACGATGAAGACGATCCTCTGGCGGCCTCTCCGCCTGGATGTTTCTAACTCCTCAGGAGGACGTGTGGGGTCACAGCAAGTTGGAATTGGTAGAAAATGCGGCGCAGCCAAGAAATCTTTCGGGTGCCTGATCTTTGAACAAGAACTCGCTTCATGCAAACGATTGAATGCAAGGATCTGTGGTTGAGCAGAGTCCTCTGGCCTGTGTCACGATAAGGCCTGGGCCCGGAGAAATAGATCTCCACTCCTGCAATATCCAACCTTTTTAATGCTTATGGCAGACGCCGAGCCCTTCTGGTCTGATCTCTTCCACTCATTGACCCTAACGGACGGAGAGGATTATGAATATCCAGCGGTTCATCGTGCGCGGTAGCGCCCGGAGCAAGAACAACGGCGGCAAATTGTTTTGTGGGCTCGGTAAACACATAGCTCGAATGTTCGGCATCCCACTGAACGTTTTGTCCCCCAATCGCCGCCGGCCACATAAGATTTAGCGAAGGGCGAAAGCGAACGACGACTTGCACCGGAACCGCACCCTGCACGGTATATCTCAGCATCAGTGCCGGCTGTTTCAATGGAATCCACGCATCTTCCTCGACGGCGAAATCAGGGCCAATATACACGCGAGAAAAATGGGAGGGAGTCGTGGAGACTCTTGCAAAGGATTGTTGGCCCGGGGATGAATGTGACGCCTCCCTCGCGGCGAAATTCCGGCTGCACGTTCGTGGCGATCTGCAGCGCACCTGCCCAAACCTCAAGTCCAGTGTTCGCATAATCGCCAGCCCATGCGAGCCGTCCGTGAACAGCCACGAACCGAGCCATCGCTTCGGAACTCATCATCGCTTCTTGCGCATTGGCAGCAGAGGCAAGGCCGGATGCGAGAAGCAGCGCCGCTAAAACCAGCATCTGCTAACTATAAAACTACGGCTTATCTTCACAACCAGAAAAGAGTCCCGCCTCACCACGACGACAGGTATTCGTGCGTTACCAACATCTCTTCTACCTGTATTCAGTTATTTCGCTCGTCCTCGGCGCCTACTTAACCTATATGGATTCAGGCCGAGTTCACTCTAAGTCACGCGTCCAGATGCCGCTACGTTTGACGATTGCCGCGCTCGACGGTTTAGCATTTGTCTCCATCGCTATGATGCCAAGTAATCTCAATCACTTACATTCGTCTTCGCGTGTAAAACGCGACCCAATGTGACCTCAATCGCCAGTTCCGGGATACCATTCAGGACACTGCCAGACCAGTAAGAAAGTAAGAAACCTGAACCATCTGGGCAACTCCGGTAAGATTGAGCGATCTGAGCGTCGGTTTAGGAAATGGAGTTTCCCACTCCAGCTCAACCGTGTCTATGAGTTGCAAGATGGATGAGCTGCTCTGGGATGGGTGAAATCTGTTCAAACGGCTCTTGTTTGGCAACGCATCCGGCAACACAAATTCGCTGTCGCAGGTAACGCGACAAATTTGCTCATTTGCGCGGCGGCCTGGATGAGGCAGAAAGACTCACCGCTGAGCGATCCCGCGGTCTGGATCAGCGATCCGGTGTCGCGCGACAACGACCGATGGATTGCTTTGAATTGGATGGTTCACGGCGAAGGAAGCAGCAACGGAATCTGGCGGGTGAATCCTGACGGTTCCGATGCCGTGTCGCTCACCTCCAAAGAATTCGGCGACCTTTGGGGATGCTCGCCGGACGGGAAGTAGCTGTACTATTCAGAGCTAAACACGAACGGCGTCTCGCGAATCCCTTCGGGCGGCGGCACACCGGAAGTAGTGCCAGAAGCGAACCCCGAGTTAGTAAGGACGGCAAAACACTCTATTATCTCGATGCCTTCCAGAAATTAATGGCGGTAGATGTTGACGTGGCTGGTGATTCGTTGCGCATGGGTCCGCCACGAACTCTTTTCCAGACTGGTCTCCGCCACTCCATTCCTACCCGACGGCCACGACGTTTCTCCCGACGTAACCGGCCGGCGAAAAACAAGACCTAGTGCAGCTTCGCATACTCTTTTTGGGCTTGCTTTAGGATGGGAATTTGAGGATCGGAGCCTTTCCAGAGGAGGAAGAATTCTTGGTATTTTTCCCTCGCGCTTTTCGTGTCTCCCGTCAGCGTATCGGAGCGAGCGAGCTGAAGGCGTGCCAGCGCCGCCAGAGGGCAATTCACTACAACGCCAGAGTGATCCAGATACTTTTGAAACTCTTCTGCGGCCTCCTTGCCCTGATGCAACGACAAGTAGGCTTGGCCACGGACATACACGGGATAGAGCGAGCCGCCGACCTCGAATTGAGGAAGGGGCGAGCCGAGTTCGTAGTCCGGTGTTGTTTGGAGGAGCTCGACGGCTCTCGCCGGATTTCCGCGATCAATCTCAATGGAAGCATAGATAGTGGGCAACCAATAGTGATTAATGACGGTGTTGAGCGGGAAGCGTGCGGCCAAGTTGTCCGCGATGCGCTTTGCTTTGGAGGTATCCCCGATACGCGCCAGCGCTAAAGCCGCGAGAATACTCACGTCGCGTGTGGAAGCAGTAGTGAGCGCAGTGGCGGTCTCCTGCCGGGATAGCGCGACATTGTTAAACTCGGCGTCGCGCAAGGCGACATTCATCTGCCACGCTGCCGCCGTTTCGGGGGAATCGTCGTGCAACGCCACGCTGATCGCGCGCTTGGAGAGGTTTCGTGACGCCACCAAACGCCCGTGGAACGCCTCGGTATCGGAAGCAAACGAAAGAAGCACATCCTCGCCGGGCTTGGCGCCGGCGGCGGCGATTTGTTGCTGCATTCCGGAAGCGTCGTTTTCGAGAAAGGCAATGCCATAACGGTTGCCATGCAGGAAGGGATTATTAACTTTGTGGTCGATGGCTTGCTCGTACTTTTCTTTCGCCTTATCGAGATGCTGCAAGGCTGCGTACAGTCCTACAAGGTTGGTATAGGCGGCGGCGCTGCCGGGGTTCAGCCGGAGATCTTCAAGACTAGCTTCGACACCTTTCTCGTATTGTCCCAAATAGGTGTAATCGACACCGAGATTGCCGAACGGCTCACTACTCCGCGGGTAGGTTGTGGCCCACAAGGTATAGGTCTGAATCGCCTTCTCAAGTTCTCCCGTGACCAAGAGGTAGTAGGTGCCTGAGAGGCGAAATCGTTCGCGCTCGCTCACCTTGTCGCGCAAGTCATAGGCCTTTTTCAAGTTTTCGCTGGCCCGACCTGGTTCTCTGAGATTGGAGTATGAAATTCCCAAGGCCGCATAGGCTGCCGCGAAATTCGGATCGAGTTCGATGGCATGGTTGAAAAATGGAATCGCAGCGGCACTGCCTTGCTCCTGCAGCGTCGTTCTGCCCACGGAAAGGGCCTTCAAAGCCTCGAGAGAAGGGGTAGTGGCTTGATCCAGCGGGACGTCAAACTGTTGAACCGTGCTCAGGGATTCGCCGAGCTTCGCGCGAAGCCTGGTTGCCATTTCGCCCAGCGCCCGGAGGACGTGTTCCTTACGGTCTGCCGTCGCCTGCTCCTGGACTAGCGGGTCACCTGTCTTGCAATTAACGGCGTTTAAGCCAATTACATATTGGCTTCCAAGACTGCCAATTGCTCCTGCGACATAGGCTTTCGCGCCCGCGCGTTGACAGAGATCGCGCGCCACATCCGATGTCACTTTAGTTCCAAGCGGTTTCGCCATCAGCCTGAGTGTGGCTCGAGTTCTCGCGTCGACAGTAT
>Ga0209168_10003166_pt1 | contig 11490 bp, 9 predicted proteins | sample Coa_R1_FD_187156 | JGI IMG/M metagenome (GOLD analysis project Ga0209168, IMG submission 187156) | Surface soil microbial communities from Centralia Pennsylvania, which are recovering from an underground coalmine fire - Coalmine... | ecosystem: Environmental > Terrestrial > Soil > Unclassified ... | reverse complement strand
GGATGAGTACCGACACGATTGGCGTTACTGGAAGGACATCGCGATCAATGTCGCTGGATTCGTTCCGTTAGGATTTTTATTTTTTTCTTATTTTTCGTTGATGCGCAAGGCGGAGTATTCACTCCCAGTCACGATTGCCCTGGGATTCGGTGTTAGCCTCACCATCGAACTTCTGCAGTCTCTTCTCCCGACGCGCAACTCCGGCATGACCGACTTAATCACCAACACGCTCGGAACCGTCATCGGCGTTTTCTTCTTCAAGCTTGACCTTGCACAAAGGGTGCTTGCAGCAGCCGGGATTCATCAGCAAAAAGCAAATATGGCCCATGCATCAGAGCATTCGATGTACGATATGATGCGCGCCGGAGCAACGGATTCCGCAAGATGAACGACCTTGCCACCGGCGTTCGCCACGTCTCCGATACCGCCCGCTGGGTAGCGTATTTCCGCGCGCGCGAAACCGAGCGTCCCGACGCGCTCTTCCGCGATCCTTTCGCGGCGCGCCTAGCCGGTGAGCATGGATTCGGCATCGCGAACACGCTTGCCGACGGAAACAAGCACGAATGGGCTTGGGTGGCACGCACATATCTCTTCGACCACTTTCTGTCGCAAGCTATTCAAAATGGAGCGGACCTTGTCCTCAATCTCGCCGCCGGACTCGATGCCCGCCCGTTTCGCATGAATCTGCCGCCGCAGTTGCAATGGGTCGAGGTCGACTTCCCGGAGATCGTTGCCTACAAAGAAGAAGTTCTCGCCAACGAAACTCCACGCTGCAGGCTGGAGCGCATCGCTCTCGATTTGTCGGATGAGCGAGGCCGCGCCAGGCTTTTCGCCGATCTGAACTCGCGCTCCAACAACGTTGTCGTGGCCAGCGAAGGCCTGCTGATTTATTTCACCTCCGAAGATGTGGCGTCGCTCGCGAAATCCCTCGCCTTCGAAAGACACTTTCGAAGCTGGGTCATCGACCTTGCCTCGCCAGGTCAGCTGAAGCTGATGCAGCGCACCACCGGCAAGCAGCTCAGCGAAGCGGGAGCAGCCTTCAAATTCGGGCCTGCCGAAGGAGTGAATTTCTTTACGCCCCGCGGTTGGGAGCCGAAAGAAGTGCAAGGCCTGCTGAAGACGGCGGCGCAGTTCAAGCGCGCCCCCGCCGAGTTGCTCTCGTTGCTGCCAGAGCCGAAGGGGCCATTCACCAACTATCCCTGGACTGGTGTTTGCCTGCTGTCGCGGCGTGATTAGCCTGTGTGAGTACGACGGCAATCTTTGGGCACAGGCTAAACAATGCTGAATGAAGACCGCGAGAAATCGAGAGTTTGTCGATGCGAAGGTAACCTCGCGGGGTTACTTTCCTGCGGTTACCGGCGCTTTCGTCCCATTGCCGCCGCCGCCCGCAAAATGTTACGGTCTAACCATAACCTTCACTAATAATTAGGGTTCTGCCACAAATACTTTTCTCCCCCGACAAGAAAGGTCTTTCTCGAACCATGCTGAATACTGCCATCATCGGCGCAGGCCCCTATGGGCTTTCGATTGCCGCGCATTTCCGCCATCGCGGCATTGCCTTCCGCATTTTCGGCCGCCCCATGGATAGCTGGCTGGCGCACATGCCAAAAGGCATGATGCTTAAGTCTGACGGCTTCGCCTCGAATATTTACGATCCCGAGAGCGCCTTTACGCTCGAACAATTCTGCGCCGGGCGCGGTATCGAATACGCCCATACCGGCGTGCCCGTAAAAATCGACACATTCATATCCTACGGACTGGCTTTCCGCGACCGCATGGTGCCTGAATTGGAAGAGAGGCTCATCACCGGTGTGGAACGGCTGCCGAGCGGCTTCCGGTTGCACCTTGAAGACGGCGAAACCTTCGACGTCCGCAACGTCGTGCTTGCAGTAGGGATCACGCATTTCGACTACATTCCCGAAAATCTCGCGCATCTGCCCGACGAATTTCTTACCCATAGCGCCTGTCATCGTGAAGTCGAGCCGTTCCGCGGACGAGATGTGGTCGTCATCGGCGGTGGCGCTTCCGCGCTCGATCTCGCGGGACTGCTGAAGGAATCTGGCGCCAACGTGCAGCTTGCGAGCCGCAGAAAAGAGCTGGTCTTTCACAGCCAGCCCACCGGCAAGCCCCGTTCCGCCTGGCAGGAAATTCGGCATCCGAAATCAGGACTCGGCCCCGGCCTGCGCTCACGATTCTACGCCGATGCTCCCGCAGCGTTCTACTATCTGCCGGAAGCATTGCGTCTGAAAATCGTAGGCCGCGCGTTGGGACCGTCCGGCGGATGGTTTATCCGCGACAAGGTCATCGGTAAAATGCCGTTGCATCTGGGCTGCACGCCGCAGGAAGCGAAAGTGCAAAGCGGCAAAGTGCATCTCACGCTACGGTCCGATGACGGCAGCACGCGCGAACTGGTAACCGAGCATGTGATCGCCGCCACAGGATATAAGGTCGATCTCGACCGTCTGCAGTTCCTGAGCACAGAAATTCGCTCGAAGGTCAAAACGATCAATCGGGCGCCGGTGCTCTCGTCTAACTTCGAGTCATCAGTTCCGGGTCTGTACTTTGCAGGCGTATCAGCCGCAAACACCTTCGGCCCGGTCATGCGCTTCGCCTTCGGCGCGGGCTTCGCGGCCCGCGCGCTGACGCGAGCCCTGGCAAAATCAGCGTCGAGAGAAACAGCATCGATTTCGGTGGCCAGAGCGGCAACGACAGCAAAGTAAGACAGATAGCGAAATGAAGCGAGAAACCCTAGCCATCCACGCCGGCTACGACGGCGACTCCAACACGAAAGCAGTCGCGGTCCCGATCTACCAGACCGTCGCATTTGAGTTCGACAGCGCGGAGCACGGTGCCGCCCTGTTCAATCTCGAAGTCCAGGGCAACATCTACACCCGCATCGGCAATCCCACCAACACAGTCCTCGAAAAACGCTTGGCTGCACTCGAAGGCGGAGTCGATGCCCTCAGTGTCAGCTCCGGCATGGCGGCGATTGAATACTCGCTAATCAACATTGCCGAAATGGGAAACAACATTGTTTCCACTCCGCAGTTGTACGGTGCCACCTACACGCTTCTGGCGCACATTTTTCCGAAGCGCGGCATCTGTTCGCGGTTTGCAAAAACGGATCGCCCCGAGGATGTGGAGAAACTGATCGACGAGAACACTCGCGCGGTTTATTGCGAGAGTGTCGGCAATCCCGCCGGTAACGTGGCCGATATCGAAGGACTCGCTAAAGTGGCGCACAAGCACGGGGTGCCTCTCGTGGTCGATAACACTGTGGCTACACCAATTCTGTTGCGGCCCATTGAGTATGGCGCCGATGTGGTCGTGCATTCGATGACAAAGTTCATCGGAGGGGGCGGTACAAGTATCGGCGGAATGATTGTTGACGCCGGCAAATTCCCCTGGCGCGAGCATCCCAAAAAGTTTTACATGTTTAACGTGCCAGAAGTCGCGTATCACGACGTTGTCTATGTAGATCAATTCAAGGACGCCGCCTATATCGGGCGATGCCGCACTGTCTGTCAAAGAAACACCGGCGCTACACTGTCTCCATTTAACGGCTTTTTGTTCTTGCAAGGGATCCAGACGATGGCGCTTCGGGTGGAGCGGCACGTGGAAAACGCAAGGAAAGTGGCCGAATTCCTGCGCGATCATCCCATGGTGGAGTGGGTGAACTATGCGGGCTTTCCGGATAATCCCTTGTATCCGATGGCGCACAAATATCTGGGATCGAACTTCTGCTCGCTGCTGACCTTTGGAGTGAAGGGCGGATACGAGGGTGGCAGAAAGTGCTTCAACGCCTTTCGCCTGTTTAAGCGGATGGTGAATATGGGTGACGCGAAATCGTTGACCTGTCATCCGGCGTCCACAACGCACCGGCAACTTACGCCGGAAGAGCAGGCAAAAGTGGGCGTGACGCCCGAGATGCTGCGCCTGAGCGTAGGCATCGAGCACATTGACGACATCCTTGCGGACCTGGGGCAAGCGCTCGATAGCGCCAAATAGGGGATTTCATGCCGCTAATCATTGAAGACGATCGAGTCCCTCCTCTGTGGGCCCAGAGAGTTTCTTCCCGTCGTGCTGCCCGGCACGAACGTGCAGCCGGGCGCAATGGCGTGCGAGTTGCTCTCGTCAACAACATGCCCGATGCGGCATTGGAAGATACCGAACTTCAGTTCTTCGAACTGCTCGACGTAGCCTCAGAAGATTTACCCGTATTCGTTAGGCTCTATTCCATTAACGAAGTGCCTCGCACCGATCGGGGTGAGCGCCACCTGAAAAGTTTCTACTCGAGCGTCAACGATCTCTGGAATGACCATACTGACGCCCTGATCATGACCGGCACTGAGCCACGCTCCGCCAATCTGCAGGACGAACCTTACTGGCACAGTCTCGGCCAGGTTCTAGACTGGGCCGAAACCAATACTGCTTCAACGATTCTCTCCTGCCTGGCTGCGCATGCCGGTGTTCTCTATAGTGACGGGATCGGCCGCCATCGCCTGCCGGACAAGCAATTCGGCGTCTTCGATTTCAGCAGATCCGCGGGCCATCGCCTAATGGCCAACTCCGGAGACCGTGTTCGCTTCCCACACTCCCGCTGGAACGAAGTGCGCACCGCGGAACTGGCCGCCTGTGGTTATCAGGTGCTGACCGAGTCTATCGACGGTGGAGTCGATTCCTTTGTGAAAAAGAAAAAGCGCAGCCTGTTCGTTCAATTCCAGGGCCATCCCGAATATGGCGCGCAAACTCTGTTCAAGGAATATCGCAGAGACGTCAAGAGATTTCTGAAACATGAACGCGAGACGTTTCCTTCTATGCCGAAAGGCTATTTCGACGAACCGACCGCAGAACTTCTGAACGAATTTCGCGACGAGGCCATCTCCAATCGCCGCGAAGAAGCGATCGAAAACTTTCCAGACTCGGCTGCCGCCGGTTTGCAAAAAACGTGGCACACCTGCGCGGTGAATGTCTATCGCAACTGGCTGGATTATGTAGTAGCGAGAAAAGCCAAGATCCCCGCATTTTCCGCCCTGACAGCTGTGTACCATCAATCCTCGAGAAAACGGTCAGCGGCGCGCTAGAGAAAACCATTCTCAAGTCCCGAAACCGACCTGAATCTCCGGTAATCCTGTCCGATATCCATTCCAGACTTGATCCTGGCCATGATGCGAGAGTAGTTTGTTCGGCATGCAAATTCCGGCTCGCGGCGGAAAGGAACAAGATATGAATTTTCAGAAGGCCACTCGAAAAGCTGCGCCGATTCCCATAACATCGCGGCCGCAGAAAACGTTCCAGCATGGCATTTTAAGAAGGTTCGTGGAGGGAGTGCTATTTTTTCGCGACGGAGACAAGACATTTTTCGAGCCTGAATTATTTTGCTGGGTACCCGCGGTGGAGGCGGAATGGGGCACGGTCCGCAAAGAATTGGAAGCGGTAATGGCGCACCGCGAAGACATTCCAAACTTCCAGGACCTCTCGGAGGCACAAAAAGCCTTGACGGAAGGCGATCAGTGGAAAACTTTCTGGTTTTACGGCTACGGAGAAAAAGCTGAAACGAATTGCGCCCGTTACCCGGAAACCGATCGCATCCTGCACCTGATTCCCGGAATGAAATCGGCCATGTTCTCAATTCTGGCGCCCCACAAACACATTCCAGAGCATCGCGGAATTACAAAGGCATACTGCGTTATCACCTGGGATTGATCGTTCCGGGTCCCGATGGAAGTTGTCGCATCCGGGTTGGAAACGACGTGCGTGCGTGGAAGGAAGGCAAGAGTATCATCTTCGACGATAGCCATCCTCATGAAGTGTGGAACGACTGCGATGCGTATCGTGTGGTTCTGTTTGTAGACATCGTGCGCCCGGTTCCATTCCCTCTGTCGTTAGCTAATCGCTCCATCATCTGGGCGATTTCGAAAACACCCAGCATTACCGAGCCGATGGATCGGATACGCAAGCATGCTCGCGCAGCCTGAGACCTGGAGAATGCGGTACTCTAGGTTGCGCCCATGCAAGACGTAAATCCTGAAGCCGCCGCCTTGTTGGCAAATCTTCCCACTCGCATCAGCGACATCATCAAGCCCTGGGCCGAGCGCTCTCCCGACCACCCCGCTCTGGTCGAATCTTCCGGCGCTTGGACCTATCCTCAACTGGCCACTGCCGTCTCTGACGCCGAGCAGTGGCTCGTGCAGTCGTGCGTTCGACCCGGCGACCGCGTGATGCTGGTCTGTGAAAACTGCCGCGCATTCGTAGCCATCCTGCTGGCTCTCTCCGAGATCGACGCCTGGCCCGTATTGGTCAATGCCCGGTTGGCTGGCAAGGAAGTCGATGAAATCCGCGACCATTGCGATGCCCGACGTGTAATTTACACCGTGAGCGTTTCCCCGCACGCCCGCGAACACGCCAAACGCCATCAAGCCGTTACCCAAGAGGTAGCCGGCCTGGGTCGAGTCGCAATTGGGCCGCTGAACGAAAGCACTCAGCCCGAGCCAATCGACGCCGACGTGACGCAGCGCATCGCGGCGCTCATATACACCTCCGGTACAACTGGACAGCCCAAGGGCGTGATGCTCACGCATCGCAATCTTCTTTTCGTCGCCGCAGTCTCCGCCAAAATTCGGTCCCTCACTCCGGACGATCGTCTTTATGGCGTTCTGCCCATGTCGCACGCAGTCGGCCTCTCTGTTGTTCTGCTGGGATCCTTGTTGAGTGGAGCGACGCTTTACCTTGCCTGGCGATTCGATCCAGTAGCAGCACTTGGCTCGCTTGAGAAAGACAAGCTGACGGTGGTGCTAGGCGCGCCGTCGATGTTCTCCCTCCTGGCCGACTACGCGAAACTGAAAAATCTGAAATCACTCAACTATCCCGCCTTGCGCATTATCTCCTCTTCCGGTGCGCCTCTGCCGCCAGCACTGAAATCGCAAGTGGAGAATCTGTTCGGCCAGACGCTCTACAACGGGTACGGGGTCACCGAATGCTCGCCCAATATTTCACAAGCTGTAGTAGGCGAGCGCAGAAACGATACTTCTGTAGGCAAGGTACTTCTCGGAGTCGAAGTCCAGCTGGTCGATTCTGATGGCAAGCAGGTCACCGATGGCGAGATTGGTGAACTCCGGGTCCGCGGCCCCAATGTGATGAAAGGCTACTATCGCGCGCCGGAGGAAACGGCAGCGGCCATCAATCCGGAAGGCTGGTTCAACACTCGCGATCTGGCGCGACTCGAAGACGGATATCTGTTCATCGTAGCACGCGCGAAGGAACTAATCATTCGTTTCGGCGAGAACGTCTATCCGGCTGAAGTCGAAGCGGTTCTGAATTCACATCCGTCGGTCGTGCGATCGGCGGTCATCGGCCGTCCAGTCGCAGGTACCGAAGGCGGAGAAGAAGTCATCGCCTTCGTGCAACTGGCGCCGTCCTCCAGAACGACGGAGGCTGAATTGGCGAAACATGCCGCTGAGCATCTCGCTCCCTACAAGCGGCCTTCCCAAATTATCTTTGTTTCTTCAATGCCCCTGACACTGACCGGCAAGGTGATAAAAAGCGAATTAGCCGGCCAGTTCGATCATTCGGGGGTTTAGAGACCAAGATTGCTCTCCCCGAGGCGGCCTCAAGTGTCGGGGATCCCACGAGGCCCCGACACGAGGCCCTGAGGGGTTCGCCGGCTTTCCTATTTCTTCATCGCCAACTCAAAAGCTCCGATGTCGCAACCCGAGCCCTGCGGACGCTTGACGCCACGCTGATCAGTGTTGATCTTGTTTCCTATCGTGTCTGTGCAAGCGCCGACCGGAATCGCGTTCAAGGCCGAACTAGTGGAGAGCAGCGCGATGGTCTGGGTAGGTCCGCCGTTATTCTGAAGGCCGCTCGGGCTAAGCCCGGCTGTGGTGCTGTTGTTCTGATCGCCAGTCTGCGTCAGGAAGGTGCAAGTGCTGTCATCCGACAGATTGTATCCATCGGAAGACGCACTACCGGTGCCGGCCTCGAAGCAATTCCCGCCCGAGGATTGACCTGCCAGAAGTGTGCTCTTCAGTGTGAGTGTCCCCTCGTTGTAGATGGCGCCGCCATCGTCGGCAGAGTTAGCCGACACAGTGCTGAAGCTCATCACTACCGTCCCACTGAAGTTGTAGATGGCTCCGCCACGGCCGCTGTCAGTTGTATTAGCCGAGAGAGTGCTGTTGATGATGGTCAGGGTGCCGTCATTGAAAATTGCGCCGCCCCAGTTACCCTCGGTGGCGGAGTTTCCCGTCAGCGTGCTCTTCAGCACCGTCGCCACTCCATCGTTATAGATAGCGCCACCAAAGTCCCCAATAGAGCTGTTGCCTGAAAAAGTCGTGCTGAGGACGCTCAGCGACCCGCTATTATAGATACCGGCACCCGAACCGGAGAAGTCGTCGTTGTCCGAGATCGTACTGGTGAGCACGTTCAGCGAGCCGTCATTGTAAATGCCGGCCCCCTGACCACCATCGTGCACGCCATTATCCGAAATGGTGCTGCTGACCACTGTAAGCTTTCCGCCACTAGCGTTATAGATTCCGCCACCACTGGCCCCGGGCAGGCCACCTCCGTTATTTGACACGGTACTACCGATAATCTCGAGCGTGCCAGCGTTGTAGACGCCAGCGCCATCGTTAGAGGAGATGTCGTCCGAGACGCTGCTGCTCAATAGTGTCAGGATGCCACCGTTATAGATCCCTTCGCCGTTGGCACCGTCTTCGTTCTGGATGTTATTCGATACCGTGGTACTGATCAGCGCCAGCGCACCTTGGTTGTTGACGCCGCCTCCTCCGATCGCGCGGCTGGCATATCCGTTCTCAATCGTCACGCCGGATATGACTGCTGCAACCCCAGAGTCAACCTGAAACACATTAAATAGGCCTGCCCCATCGATGAATATCTTGGTCTCGCCCGGCCCACTGATAATCACATTCTTTTGGATCTCGAGAGGTCCTAGCTTGAGAGTAATTGTGCCCCTCACGCTAAAAACGATCGTGTCTCCTGGAACCGCTGCAGCGATCTGCGTGCGCAGCGTACCCGGTAAACCATTGTCGGCCAAACTGGTGACCTGGTCGACAGCCGCGAAACTGGCCGAGGCTGCACAGACGCAAACGAGGAAGAGACTTCCCGCCAGCACCTGCAATTTGAGTATCGGCCACGACGGGTTGCCCGATTTTTTGGAAGAAGAAAGAGTGCGGTAAACGGACCGAAACGAAGAAAAAATATTTTCAAGGCTCACATATCGGGTCGTCATGGCATCCTCCCAAGTAACCGTTGGGTCACAGGCCGGTGATGGTGCGGTGGAGTACATCTGTGGCAATTTTGTCGTGACCAAGTGGCAAACTTCACGACAGACTAAGGGGAAGGATTCAGACAATACCCCAGTTTGCGATGGAAAGTCAATTCAACCAGAGGGTAGGTAGTTACGCAATTAGAGAAAACTAGCACTCTCATCCGACTCACATCACCTCCGAGGTCGGCGTTTGCACCAACTGGAAGAGGGACCTCCCGAAGCACACGGTTATCGGATGAAAATGCATCGTTGCCAGGAATGGCGACCATGAGGGGACTTTGGTGCTATCGTCGACCATTCGGCCCGGACTGACAAAACGCGAACGACAAGCCCTCGAAGCCGGACCCTCAATCGACAGCCTCATGTCCTAAGTCATGTCCAGCTTCGTAACCTCCACATGCTAGAATCGCTCTTTCACACACCTTTACTTCGCTCTTTTCGCGAAAATCATGACCAATTATTCTGCAGAAGCTAAGACGGTCGACGCCCTCAAAAACAAAATTCAACAGCGTCAAGCGCAGGTCGGCATCATCGGCCTAGGATACGTGGGCCTGCCTCTCGCCCTGCTCTTCACCGAGCAAAAGTTCAAAGTCACCGGCTTCGATATCGACAAAAAGAAGGTCGATACCCTGAGTAAAGGCGGCTCGTACATCTACCGCATCCCTGCCGAAGAAATCCAGTCCGCCGCTTCCAAGGGATTTCGAGCGACGTCCGATTACGCCGAAATCGAGCAGATGGATGCCGTCATCATCTGCGTTCCCACTCCGCTCGATCAGTATCACGAGCCCGATCTCAGTTTCATCACCGATACCACGCACGCCATTGCGCCGCATCTGCAGGCCGGGCAGTTGGTCGTGTTGGAAAGCACGACCTATCCGGGCACGACGGAAGAAGTAATGGTCCCCATCCTTGAAAAAGAAAACAGGAACAGCCTGAAAGTGGCGCGCGGTAATTCCAACACCGAAAAGGAATTCTTCGTTGCGTTCTCGCCGGAGCGCGAAGATCCAGGGAACACCACGGTGGCCCGCCGCGATATTCCGAAAGTCGTCGGGGGCGTGAATCCTCAAGCCTCGGAGCTGGCGGGAGCGCTCTACGGTTCGATCTTCCACCGCACGGTTCCAGTATCATCACCTGCCGCCGCGGAGATGACGAAGCTCCTCGAAAACATCTACCGTTGCGTGAACATCGCAATGGTTAACGAGCTAAAGCTGCTCTGCCTGCGCATGGGGCTGGACATCTGGGAGGTAATTGACGCCGCATCGACAAAGCCGTTCGGTTTTCACCCTTTTTATCCGGGCCCGGGCCTGGGCGGTCACTGCATTCCTGTCGATCCTTTCTATCTGTCATGGAAAGCAAAGGAATGGGACTTCCGCACGCGCTTTATCGAACTTGCCGGCGAGATCAACACCAACATGCCCTATCACGTGCTGGCTTCCATCGGCGGAGCTCTGAACGGCCAGAAGAAGTCCATCAATGGATCACGCGTTCTCATCCTCGGCGTGGCCTATAAGAAGGATATCGATGACCTGCGCGAATCGCCTGCGCTGACCATCATCGAACTCTTGCAGAAAGAGGGCGCGCAGGTCAGCTATCACGATCCCTACTTTCCTTTCATCGGAAAAGGCCGCAAATACGACTTACAGATGAAGCGCGCGGGGCTGGATGATCTGGGCAGCTATGACTGCGTAGTGATCGTCACCGACCATTCCAATTACGACTTCCGTGACATCGTCGCCAAAGCCAAACTCGTTGTAGACACTCGTAACGCGACCAAGGGTATTCAAAGCTCGAAAGTTGTGCGCTGCTGACGCTATAGTCCGAACGGCCACCTCAGCCAGGTTATGAGCGATGGATGCCAGCGTGGCAGTTCGCGCAAAGGGTGATCAGACCTCGGCGAATTTGTTCAGCTCACAACAGGCTTTGTTTTACTTCAGCTCGATGTCCCAATTCGTGACCAGCACGACCGGGGCGGTACTTTCGGTGATGGAATTCAATACGAGGAATCGACCGTCACGCGACACATCGTAACCGTCGGTAGGAATGGAGTGGCGGATCCCCGTCTGGAAAAGAGTTCGAGGCGGACCCATGCGCAACGAATCACCCGTGGTTTCGATCTCCACTCCGGTCAATTTCTGGAATGCGTCCAGATAGTAGAGAGTTTTGCCATCTTTGCTCCAAACCGGCTGCGCCCCACCGTCTTTTGA
>Ga0209168_10003160_pt1 | contig 11498 bp, 11 predicted proteins | sample Coa_R1_FD_187156 | JGI IMG/M metagenome (GOLD analysis project Ga0209168, IMG submission 187156) | Surface soil microbial communities from Centralia Pennsylvania, which are recovering from an underground coalmine fire - Coalmine... | ecosystem: Environmental > Terrestrial > Soil > Unclassified ... | reverse complement strand
CGTGCCTGCCGCCTCCCGGTACCCCTGCGCCGACGCCGGGAGGGCGTTGTCGGCGGGCCCCTGGATGGCCTGGCCGGTCCACTGACCCGATCCACCCCGCACGTCGTCGAAGGTGCCGGTGGCCAGTGCGGGGCCGCCCGTCGATGACGCCCCGCCGAGCGAGGCGGAGTTCTTCGAGTACCCCGGCGTGGCGGCGAACAGGCCAGCCGCGGTCGTCGAGGGCAGCCCGGCCAGCGTGGCGGTGCCGACCAGTGTCCAGTGCGTGCCGTCGGCGGAGTCGTAGCCGCGGATCACGTCGCCGGACCTGGTGAGCCGCAGCCACCGCGGCGACGCCGCGCTCACCTGCCCGGCCAGGCCGGGTGTGTCGTTGACGTAGTCCCACTGCATCCGCACCCCGTGGCTTCCGGTGACCATGATCGCCGCGTACGCCGAGCCCTGGGTCGTCGAGGCCTTGACGATGATCCCTGCCTTGGCCCACGGCTGCACGCCCGGATTCATGCCGGTCAGCGCCCCCGCCGCGGACACCCCGGGATGGGTGGCGTACAGGCCGGTCAGCGACGTCACCCGGGTGGTGAGGCTGCCGCTCGGACCCAACCCTTGATGCACGAAGTAGAAGCTGTCGCTCACCCACTCCCCGCCTGGCCCGGTCGGCGGCGCGGGGCAGCCCTGCGAGGGGTTGTTCGGGCCCTGCTGGAAGCTGCACACGCTGTTCGCCCCGGTGAGCACGCCCAGCCCCACGATGAGCAGCAGCCCGACGAGCAGGCCGATGACCCAGCCGCGCACGGTCCGGAACTTCGTCCACTCCGCCCGGATCAGCGAGCCGAACCCGTCGCTACCCGCCGGCCCGGGGGAGCGGTACGGCGCCAGCGCGGTCATGACGCCGCCGCCCGGAACTCGGCCGCATCCCTGGTCAGTTCCATGTAGGCCTCTTCCAGGCTGGCCCGGTGCGCTGATACCTCGGCGAACGGGACACCATTCCCGGCTAGAAGCTCCACGATCCGTTCGGAAGAAAGGCACGAGACCGTGAGCAGGTCGGGCGCCGTGGCCGCGACCTCAGCCCCGGCCCGGGCCAAGATGGTCATGGCCTGATCGCGCGCCGAGGTACGGATGGTCACCCGGTCGGCCGAAGCCGTGGCGATCAGCTCCGCCACGCTGGCGTCCGCGATGACCAGGCCGCGGCCGACCACCACCAGGTGATCGGCGGTGTCCTCGAGCTCGCTCATCAGGTGGCTGGACACCAGCACCGCCCGGCCCTGCGCTGACAAAGACCGCAGGAATCCGCGCATCCACACGATGCCCTCGGGGTCCATCCCGTTGAACGGCTCGTCGAACATCAGTACCGGCGGGTCGCCGAGCAGCGCGGCGGCAATGCCTAGCCGTTGCCGCATGCCCAGGGAGTACCCGCCGGCCTTGCGGCGCGCCGCGCCGCCGAGGCCGACCAGGTCCAGCACCTGGTCTACCCGCTTGGCGCCGAGGCCCTGGGAGTAAGCCAGCCACAGCAGATGGTTGCGGGCGGACCGGCTTGGCTGCAGCGCCCCCGCATCCAGCAGCGACCCAAGGCAGCTAAGGGGGTGGCGGAGGCTGGCGTAGGGCTGGCCGCCGATGAGCGCGGTGCCCGCGTCGGCCGCATCCAGGCCCAGAATGACCCGCATCGTGGTGGATTTGCCTGCGCCGTTCGGGCCGACAAAACCGGTCACCTGACCGGGGACCACCATGAACGTCATGCCATCCAGCGCCAGAACGGACCCGAACCGCTTACGCAGGCCGGTGACTTCGATAGTCGCTTCCATGCTCGCCACGCTAGAGAAAGGAGCACCCGGCGGTCGTCACGCCGTGGTGCTGTCCATTGACCGTGATACGTACCTCTCGCGGGGGACGGCCAGACCACCGGCCCGAGCGATGCGCCCGCCCTGACCAGCCGCGAGAATGAGGGCATGGAGGAGCCGCGGGCCTATGGCCAAGCCGCGCTCGGCGCGCTGCTCGGACTGGCCTCGCTGATCGAGCTTGCCAGCCGGCTGGTCACCGGCTCGACCGTGCGCGCCGGGCAGGCGGCGGCCGGTCCCGCCTCCCATGTCGGGGTAAGTGTCACGAATGCGCTGCTGATGTGCGCGTTCTGCCTGCTGGCCACGGTGCCGGCCGTCATGGCCCGCGCCGTTCCCGCGGCGGCGACGGTGTGCGTGGCGAGCGTGCTGTCGCTGATCTTGTTCGAACTGGTGACGGTCGCGGGCGCGGTCGCGCTGCTGGTTGCCGCCTACCGGCTGGCGCGCCGCGGGGCGGGCGGGACCGAACGGTTCCTGGCCGTCGCGCTCGCGGCACCGTTCCTGATCATCGCGATCGCGCTGGCGGCCGCTCCGCGTCCGGCGCCGGTCGCGGGAACCGCGTCCGGACTGGCCGGGGCGGGTGGCGATACCCGGGTGCTCGCCGTGCTGCTGGCCTCGGCGATCCCGGTTGCCGCGCTGGCCGGGATGACGCGCAGGGCGCGCGAGGAGGGCCACACTTACACCGCCGTCCGGGAGCTGACCGAGGGCGTGCTGGCCGAGCATCTGGCCCGCGGCGAACGGGCCCGCATCGCCCGTGAGCTGCACGACGTGGTCGCGCACCACATCTCGATGATCGCGGTGCAGGCGGAGACCGCCCGGCTCACCACGCCCGGGCTGACCGAGACGGGAGCGCAGCGGTTCGCCGCGATCGGCGATACCGCCCGCGCCGGGCTGACCGAGATGCGGCGGCTGCTCGGCGTGCTCCGCGAGGACGCCGCGGCCGGCAGCGCACCGCCCGACGACGCCGAGGCCGAGGGTGCCCCCCGGCCGGCGGCGGACCGGCGGCCCCAGCCCGGCCTGCCGCAGCTCGGCAGCCTGGTGGACGAGGCGCGGGAGGCGTCAGGCAGCACCGCTAGGCTCATCGTGTCGGGCCCGGTGACCCGGCTGGATCCGGGTGTGGAACTGGCCGCGTACCGGATCGTGCAGGAGGCCCTGACCAACGCCCGCAGGCACGCGCCCGGCTCGGCGGTAGACGTGGAGCTGTGCTATACCGACCACGTGCTGCGGCTGCGCGTGCGTGACAACGGGCCGGGACCGGCCGCCGGGGCAGGCGACCGAATCACCGGACACGGCCTGCTCGGCATGCGTGAGCGCGCGGCGGCGGCCGGCGGGTCGCTGCGGACCGGAGCGGCGGCCGGCGGCGGCTTCTGCGTCGAGGCCGAACTGCCGGCCAAGGCCCATGTCCTTCTGAACGGAGCGGGAGACGCACCATGACCATCGGCATCGTCGTTGCCGACGACCACGAGGTGGTGCGGACCGGGTTCGCCGCGATTCTCGGCACGCAGCCTGACTTCACCGTGCTCGGCACCGCCGCCGACGGTGCCGAGGCCGTCCTGACCTGCCAGCAGCAGCACCCCGACGTCGTCCTCATGGACGTCCGGATGCCGGGTATGGACGGCATCGAGGCCACCAGGCGGCTGACGTCCGCGGGTTCCGCGCCGCGGGTCCTGGTCCTGACCACGTTCGACCTCGACGAGTACGTCTATGACGCGCTGCGGGCCGGCGCCAGCGGGTTCCTGCTCAAGGACGTCACCGCGGAGCGGCTGTTCGACGCGGTCCGGGTGATCGCGGCGGGGGAGGCGCTGCTCGCGCCCGCGATAACCAGAAGGCTCATCAGCGAATTCGCCCAGCGGCCCCGTCCCAAAAACCCCAAAGAGCTCAAAGATCCCGGCCACGCCGGCGGGCCGCTCGCCGCGCTGACCCCGCGGGAGACCGAAGTACTGCGGCTCATCGCCGCCGGGCTATCCAACACCGAGATCGCCGGGCGCCTCGTGGTCACCGAGGAGACGGTGAAAACCCACGTCAGTCGCGTGCTGAGCAAGCTGGGCCTGCGTGACCGCACACAGGCCGTGGTCGTGGCGTACGAGTCCGGGCTCATCGTTCCCGGAGCCGGCGAGCGGTCCGCATGACCGCCATCCGCGAGGCCGACGCCGCCCGCTGGCCGCTGCGCTGGGTGCTTCCGGCGATCGCCACCGTGGGCGTGATCTGCATCGGGATGGCGGGCACGATCTGGGGGCCGGTCTACTACGGCGATCAGGCCTGGGCGGTCCCAGATGACCTGTGGGCCACCCTGGTCGCGGCTCAGCGCTTCATCCACCTGGACCTGGCGGGCCTGTACACCCCGCCGACCAACCTGGTCACCTTCCCGGGCGCCGCCGTGATCCTGGCCCCGGTCGCCGCGATCATGGACCTGGCCGGGATCCCGATCCAGGCCGGCCGCCAGGGCGTCCACCCGGCCGGGTGGCTGGTCGCCGGGCCGCTGGAGACCGTCTTGTCGGCCCTGACGCTGTTCGCCGCCGACGCGCTCGCCCACCGGATGGGGGCGAACCTGCTCAAGCGGTTCCTGCTCGCCGCCGCGGGCGCGACCGCGCTGTGGAACGTGTCGGTGCGCTGGGGGCATCCCGAGGACGCGGTGGCGGTCGGGCTCCTGCTCTACGCGGTGCTGGCCGTGTCCGATGACCGGCCCAACCGCGCCGCCTGGCTGGCCGGGTGCGCCGTCGCGGTCCAGCCGCTCGTGCTGCTCGCGTTCCCGCTGGTCGCTATCGCCGCGGTCGAACCGAGGCGCCTGCCCGGATTCCTGGTCCGGGCCGCCACTCCGGCGACGGTCCTGCTGGCCGCGGCGGCCGCGGCCAACTGGACGGCCACCATCCACGCGGTCACCAACCAGCCCAACTCGCCGACCGTCGACCACCCCACGCCGTGGATCTACCTGACCGCGCTGGCTCCGCACATGAGCGACGGGTCGATCGCCGCCGGACCCGCCCGGGCCCTGGCCATCGTGGTGGCCTGCGGCTGCGCCGTGCTCACCTGGCGCCAGTGGCGGACCGCGCGGCTGAACGGGATGTGGCCCGCCGCGGACGTGGCCGCGCTGCTGTGGTGGGTCGCGGTGACCCTGGCCCTGCGCACGGTGTTCGAGCCAGTCATGGTGTCGTACTACGTGTGGCCACCGCTGGCGGTGGCGCTCGTGGCCGCCTCGCCGTACTGGCTGCGGCTGCTCCCGGCCATCGTGCCCGCCATTGTGCTCACGTTCCTGGCCCAGGGTTCGTGGCGGAACCCGTGGGTCTGGTGGACCCCGGTCGTCGCGGTGCTGGCGCTGACCCTGGTCGCGTCGATGCCCAGGCGATCAGCGGCGGCGCAGGTGCTGCCAGAGCCGGGGCAGAAGTTCGTCGCCGACAGCACGCCATGAGGCGATCTCGTCCGCCGACAGCGGAGTCACCGAGTACGGCGTGCCGAACCCCGTGCCCATCGTTTCTCTGACCCCGCGCGCGGCCAGGTAGACCTCGCACGCGGCCGCCAGTATCCACATCCGGGCCACCGCGAGCCCCGGCCTGGCGCCCAGCGTGATCGCCCCGTTCCCGCGCAGCAGCAGCGCCGTACCGCCGGCCAGCGTGCGCGCCGCGCGTTCGGCGAGTTCCGGCGAGCGGAGCAGGAGGGCGCTGTCGTGCACCGGGATCGACTCGCCGAGCCAGGCCGCCTGGCCGTGCAGCGGCACCAGCGACGTAGTGGTGGCCGCCGCGGCGAACGCGCCGACCGGCTGGGCCCGGGCGATCGCGGCCGCGTCCGGCCGCGCCCGGTACAGCGCCAGATGCGCCCAAGCCTCGGCCGGGACGCCTGCGGGCAGCGGGGGAGTTGCGGTCAGCGGCACCGCGATCACCTGGGACGCCGTGACCGCGGCCAGGTCCGCGGCCGGCGTGATCAGCATGTCCTGCCCGGCCCGCGCCGACACGTGCCCGTACGCGGTCACCAGTCCCAGCTGGGCCAGCACGTTCGCCGCCTCGGCCACCGCGGTACGTCCGGCGGATGTCTCCGCCGCCGCGAGCCCGGAACCCACTGTCACCCCAAGGTCGTCACACACCTCAGGCCCTCTCACATCCGCCTCAGCCATCGTGAGCCCACCCCACAGATGCCTCGATCACCCTCAACTCTCCCCTTCACAACAAACCAAACCCATGGCTAAACTGTATGCAGTCTAAACTGTATGCAGTTTTGCTGAACAGGGGAAGTGCCGTGATTTCAGGGCTGCACCACTACGCGTTGGAAGTGCCGGACCTCGACATCGCCGAGGGCTTCCTGCAGGACTTCGGCCTGGAGACCAGCGAGAAGGACGGCTCGCTGGTGGCCCGCTGCCCCGGGCGCGACCAGGAGCAGGTGCGCATGGTCCGCGCTCCGGCCAAACGGCTGCACCACGTCACGTTCACGCTGCGCCCGGGCAGCATGGACGCCGTCCGCGAAGCCCTGGACCGGGCCGGCACCCCGGTCACCGAGCCCCCGGCGGGCGGCACCGAGGACGGCTTGTGGCTGCGCGACCCCGACGGCACCGCCGTGCAACTGCTCGACACCGCACCGGCCCCGGCCCGGCCGGTGGCCGAGGTCCTGGTCAACATGGGCGCCACCCAGCAACGGCTCAACGTCGCCCAGTGGACGCAGGCCACCAGGGACGTGCTGCCCCGCAGGCTGGGTCACTCCCTGCTGTTCACCGCCCAGCCCCGCCCGATGACCGAGTTCTACACCCGGGTCCTGGGCCTGCGGGTCAGCGACACCATCCACCACGACCGGGTCACGTTCCTCAACGCCGGGCCCGGCGATCACCACGTGTTCGGCTTCATCGCCAGCAGCCACCCGGGCTTCCACCACGCCAGCTTCGAGGTGCCATCCATCGACGCCATCGCGATCGGCGCGGACCGGATGCGCGCCCGGGGCCGCGGCGCGGGCTGGGGCCTGGGGCGGCACACCATCGGGTCGAACTTCTTCCATTACAACCCCGATCCGTGGGGTTCGTGGATCGAGTGGTTCTCCGATATCGACCAGATCGACGACTGCTGGGTGGCCAACGACTGGGAGGTGCCCCCGCACCTGTGGGGCACCCCGCCACCCGAGACCTTCCTGAACAACCAAGAACCGAGGAGCGCAGAATGAGCCGCGACATAGCCCCCGTCTTCGCCGCCATCGACGCGATGGACGCCGACAAGTTCAACTCCTACCTCACGCCGGACGTGCGGTTCCGCTTCGCCAACGCCGACCCCGCCGTCGGGCACGCGGCCGTCAAGGAGGGCGTGGAAGCCTTCTGGGCCAGCATCGGCGGCCTCACCCACCACATACTCAACTCCTGGGACTTCGGCGACACCACCATCGTCCAGATCGACGTGGAGTACCGTCGCCTGGATGGCAAGACGGTCACCACGCCGAACGCCGACATCCTGATCTTCGAAGGCGACCTGGTCAAGGACTGGCAGATCTACATCGACGTCGCCCCCGTCTACGCCCCATGATCACGCTCACCGACGTCGCGTACGTCCGGTCCGGTGCGGCCGATATCGAGGCCGCCACCCGGTTCGCGACCGAGATCGTCGGCCTGGAGCTGGTCGCGCCGAGTGAGCAAGGAGTCGCGCAGCTACGCGCCGACCACCGCCACCACTGCCTGGCGCTCGTCGAGGGCCCGTCCGGGGTGATCGCCTCCGGCTTCACCGTGGCCGACTCCGACGCGCTCGAGGCCGCGGAGACCGAACTCGAGCGCGCCGGGACGGCCGTCCACCGCGGCTCGCCCGCCGAAGCCCGGTCCCGGCGGGTCCGCGAGTTCATCGCCTTCGACGACCCGTTCGGCAACCGGATCGAGCTGGTCAGCCAGCAGGAGACCGTGGCCCGCCCGGTGGCGTTCAGCCGCGCGGCCGGGATCACCGAGTTCGGCCACCTGTGCCTGGACGCGCCGGACGTGCACGAGGCCTACCGGTTCTGGAGCACGCGCTTCAACGTCCGGGTGTCGGACTGGATTGGCGACGCCGCCTGCCTGATGCGCATCGATCCCGTGCACCACAAGCTCGCCGTCTTCCGCGGCGACGAGCCAGGCCTGTGCCACATGAACTTCCAGGTGGCCACGATCGACGACCTGTTCAGGAACTGGCACTTCCTGCAGGAGCACAACGTGGAGATCGAGATGGGCCCGGGCCGCCATCCGCAGTCCACCGCGGTCTTCATCTACTTCCTGGGCCCGGAGGGGTTCACCTACGAGTACTCCTTCGGCGTGCGCCGGATCGAAGACGAGGCCAGCTGGGTTCCCCGCACGTTCGACCCGGCCGAACCTGGCTCGATCGACATGTGGCTCGGCCCGACCACCCGTCCCATCACCCAGCCGCAGGTCCGGTCCGGCGCGCCCGCCGGGATCGCCGGCTCGTTCTCGTGACCACGGCCACCGTCGCCGGTCACCTCGACGTGGCCGGCGTTTCCACCGCGCTCATCGACACCGGCCCGGGGGAGCACGGCGCGCCGCCGGTGCTGCTGTTGCACGGGTCCGGTCCGGGCGTGACCGCGGCGGCGAACTGGCGCCCGGTGATCCCGGCGCTGAGCGCGGACCGGCGCGTGATCGCGCCCGACCAGCTCGGCTTCGGCGGTACCGCATCCAGCGGCACGCCGCGCCGCTACGGCCGCGAAGCCTGGACGGCGCACGCGCTGGCCCTGCTCGACACCCTCGGCATCCGGGAAGCAGACGTCATCGGCAACTCGATGGGCGGCGCGATCGCACTGTCAATGGCGGTGGCTCGGCCCGGTTCGGTCCGGCGCATCGTGCTGATGGGCTCGATGGGGGTGGCCATGGCCCTGCCGCCCGGCCTGGACACGGTGTGGGGCTACACGCCGGGCCGGGAGCAGATGCGCGAAGTCATCGGCCTGTTCGCGTACGACCGCCGGCTGATCACCGACGATCTGGTGGAGCTCAGGTACCAGGCCAGCCTCAGCCCGCCGGTCCGGGATTCCTGGGCGGCGATGTTCCCCGCGCCCCGCCAGCGCTGGGTCGATGACCTGGCCCTGTCCGGCGCCGAACTCGCCGGGATCACCCAACCGGTGCTGCTCGTCCACGGCCGCGACGACCGCGTGGTGCCGTGGCGCACCTCGTCCGCCCAGTTGCTCGACCTGCTTCCCGACGCCCGGCTGCACGTCCTGGCGGGCTGCGGGCACTGGACCATGATCGAGAAGACGGCCGAGTTCCTGGCCGTCGTCCAGCCCCACCTCAGCTAGAACGGCTCGCGCTGAGGAACGTCCGGGCGATCACGCCGTAGCCGGCCTGGTTCGCGTGCTGGTTCGGCCCGCGCGGCGGGCTCGCGCATTCCCAGGTCCACTGGCAGATCAGCGCCACGTTGCGCGGGACCGTGCCCACCCCCGGCACCGCCACCTGACCGGAGAAGTCCGAGGTCTGGAATACGCCGAACACGTTCGCCACCCGGACGTCGGACTTGGCGTAGGCGTTGTCCAGGAGCTTGTTGTACTCCGCGGCCAGCTTCTCGCTGAGCCACGCGACGGCGTGCCCCGCGATGCCCAGCCGCCACTGGGCCAGCGACGGCAGGTAGTAGCTCATCCCGACGATGCGGACGTCCGGCCCCGCGGCCGCTCGCAGCCGGGTCACGATGGTATCCAGGTGGCCGGCCGCGGCGGGGAATTCGGTGCCCACGCACTGCAGCACGGTCAGCGGATCCGCCCAGTCGCCGCAGGCCTCGGGGTCGTTGGCGCCGATGTCGAGGGTGACCAGGCGCACGTGCCCGCGATGGGCGGTCAGGAACGCCACCGCCGCGGCGAGCTGGGCACCCCCGGGATAGCGGCAGATCCCGCCGTGGATCATGGTGGCGGTCGTCTCGCCCGGGCAGCCCAGCTTGACCAGCCGCAGTCCGGGCTGGCCGGGGCGGAGCATGGCATAGAGCTGATCGGCGTAGCCCTGTCCCGTCTCGACGCTGGTCCCGGCCGCGTTCGGCTGGACCCCCTGGGCCAGCGAATCGCCCAGGGCCAGGTAATAGATGGCCGGGGTCGTCACGGCACGGGGCGCGGAAGGCCCGGAACACGCGGTAACCGTCGCCGTGACGGCGACGGCTGCGGCGAGCGCGATGCGTACCGGACCCATGTCTGACTCTTTCCCCGAGTTCGACTATAGGTCGGTGCGGCGCCCTAATCACATGGCGCTCAGCCGGCTCTCAGCTGGCTCCGGTCAGCCGTAGCAGCGTGGGCGGCTGGCGGTCGATCAGCGATACCGCGTGCGGCACCGCTGCCGGCACGAAGTCCGGCGCGCAGTCGGCCAGCACCCGCAGGGCGGTGCGGGCCAGGTGGTGGGCCATCTCGGTCAGCGCGCCCCGCTCGTCGCCCGCGATCAGTGCCTCCAGGATCGCGGCGTGCTCCACGTCGCCTGCCGCCTGCCAGCTGTTGGGCTCAGAAAGCTGGTAGATCCGGATGTACCGGGTGGTCCGGTCGGCGAAGGCCCGCAACTGGCGCTGCATGGTCTCGCCCGCCGCCGCGGTGCAGACCCGGTGGTATTCGGTGTGCGCGGTGAACCACGCGTCGAAGTCGCCGCTCTTGGCCGCCCGGCGCATCGCGGTCAGCAGCCGCTTGGCCTCGGCGCGCGCCTTCGCGCCGAAGTGCCCGATCGTCATCGACAGCGCCAGCGTCTCCAGCAGGATCCGGCTCGCGTAGATGTCGTCGAGCTCGGCCGGATCCAGCCCGGCGACCCGCGTCCGCTGGTTCGGCTCGATCTCGACCAAGCCCTCTTCCTGCAGCATCCGCAGGACCTCCCGCAGCGGCGTGCGGCTGATCCCGAGCTGAGCGGCCAGGCTCACCTGCGACAGCTTGGTGCCCGGCGGCAAGGTCCCGTCCAGGATGCACTCCCGCAGGTACGCATGGACGTGCGGAATGGCCTGCCGCGCCTCGGGCATTTCGACCCGGCGGATGTCAGGCACCTGCACCACACGAGCCATGGCAACCACTCCCTTCACCACAACTGCATACAGTTTACTCCATACCTTGACTCGAACGTCTTTTGCCAGCCATCAGCCGGCTGGCATCCTGGCCGTGCCGTCGCTGAACAGCAGGCGGAGCACGCGGTCATCTTCTCGGAGGAGCCGATGTCAACGACGCACGGGGCGGCTCTGGTCAGCGGCGCGTCGCGCGGACTCGGGGCGGTGATCGCGCGCGCCGGCTCGCGGCCGACGGCTGGCCGGTGGCCGTGAACTACCGGTCCGGGCCGGAACGGGACGAGGCCGGCCACGTCGTCGAGGACATCCTCGCCCGCGGCGGGACAGCCGGGGCGTTCGCCGCCGACGTCACCGACGAGGCCGCGGTGGCTGGCCTGGTGAGCCGGGCCACTGACCAGCTCGGGTCGATCGACGTGCTCGTGGTCAACGCGACCGGCCCGCAGCCGGTCGTGCCGCTGGAGGAGCTGAGCTGGCAGGATCACCTGGACCAGCTGCTGTTCTTCGTCAAGAGCCCAACGCTGCTCGTGCAGGCGGTGCTGCCCGGGATGAAGGAGCGGACGCGGCCGGATCGTCCAGATCGGCTCGGACATCTTCGAGCGCGCGGTGCCGGGCATGTCAGCTTACGTGGCCGCCAAGGGAGCTCAGCTCGGCCTGACCCGGTCGTGGCGAGCGGCACGCGGACTCCCGGACGACATCGCCGCGGCCGTGTCGTTCCTCGCGTCCGACTCAGCATCCT
>Ga0209168_10003157_pt1 | contig 11503 bp, 7 predicted proteins | sample Coa_R1_FD_187156 | JGI IMG/M metagenome (GOLD analysis project Ga0209168, IMG submission 187156) | Surface soil microbial communities from Centralia Pennsylvania, which are recovering from an underground coalmine fire - Coalmine... | ecosystem: Environmental > Terrestrial > Soil > Unclassified ... | reverse complement strand
GACCGACAACGCGCAGGGCATCGCGGAGATGTCCGGCGACGTCGAGGGCGACGCGGCGCAGGCGCTGACCAAGCTGGACGCGATCGGCAACACCACCAAGGCGATCACCAAGGGCATCGCGATCGCTACCGCGGTGCTGGCCGCGACCGCGCTGTTCGGCTCGTTCCGCACCTCGGTCGAGTCGGCGCTGACCGGCAAGGCCGCGGGCACGTTCGGCCTGGACGTGGCCAAGCCGAACGTCCTGGTCGGCGTCATCATCGGCGCGTCGATCGTGTTCTTGTTCTCCAGCCTGCTGATCATGGCCGTGGGCCGGGCCGCGCAGGGCGTGGTGATCGAGGTCAGGAACCAGTTCCGCAACCACCCCGGGATCATGGACTTCACCGAGAAGCCCGAGTACAGCCGGGTGATCGACCTGGTGACCCGGGACAGCCTGCGGGAGCTGGTCACTCCCGGCCTGCTCGCGGTCATGGCCCCGATCGCGGTCGGCTTCGCGCTCGGGTACCAGCCGCTCGGCGCCTACCTGGCCGGCGCGATCGCGTGCGGCGTGCTGATGGCCATCTTCCTGGCCAACTCCGGCGGTGCCTGGGACAACGCCAAGAAGCTGGTCGAGGACGGCAACCACGGCGGCAAGGGCTCCGAGGCGCACGCCGCCACGGTCATCGGCGACACGGTCGGCGACCCGTTCAAGGACACCGCGGGCCCGGCCATCAACCCGCTGATCAAGGTCATGAACCTGGTCTCGCTGCTGATCGCGACCAGCGTGGTCAAGTACAGCGGCAACACCGGCCTGCGGACCGGCGTCGCGCTCGGCGCGGTGATCGTCATCGTCGCGGCGATCGTGATCTCCAAGCGCCGCTCCGCCGGCATGGGCGAGGCCGCCGCCGAAGTCGCCGGCGCCGTCTCGCCCGCCGTCGAGGGCGCCACCCCGGCCCAGGTGGAAGGTACTCCCACCATTCCCGCCGCCCCGGCCGAGGACGCCGACCACGCGACGGCCGCCAAACGCCTCGAGTAGGCCCGGTCCAGCTGAGATGAAACCGCGGTTTCACTGCGCTAGGAGGCGCTGAAACCGCGGTTTCATTGCGTTGCGGACGCGGCTTCGGAGTCGGCCAGCACCTCATCAGAGGAGATGCCGAGCAGGTACAAGATGGCGTCCAGGTAGGGGACGCTCAGCGAGGTGTCGGCCGCGTCCCGGACCACGGGCTTGGCGTTGAACGCGATGCCGAGCCCGGCGGCGGCGATCATGTCCAGGTCGTTGGCGCCGTCGCCGACCGCGACCGTCTGGGACAGCGGCACCCCGGCGTCGGCGGCGAACCTGCGCAGCGCGTCCGCCTTGGCCGCCCGGTCGATCACCGGGCCGGACAGCCGCCCGGTCAGCTTGCCGCCCTCGATCTCCAGCTCGTTCGCCGCCACGTAGCCGATCCCGAGCTCGGCCGCCAGCGGGCCGATGACCTGGCCGAAGCCGCCGCTGACGATGCCGAACTTGTACCCGAGACCGCCCAGCGTCCCGATCAGCGTCCGCGCCCCCGCGGTCAGCCGCAATTCGGCCCGGACCGAGTCCAGCACTCCCGCGTCCAGCCCGGCCAGCAACCCGACCCGCTCGCGCAGCGACGCGGCGAAGTCCAGCTCGCCGCGCATGGCCGCCGCGGTCACCGTGGCGACCTCGGACGCGCACCCGGCGCGGGCGGCCAGCAGGTCGATGACCTCGTCCCGGATCAACGTGGAGTCCACGTCCATCACGATCAGCCGTAGCGCCCGCCGGTGCAGCCCGCCGCGCTGGACCGCGACGTCGATGCCCTGGCTGACCGCGACCTGGGCCAGGTCCGCGCGCAGCCGGGCCGGGTCCCCGCCGGAGACCTCCAGCTCGATGCAGGTCACCGGGTGCCGGGCCAGCCGGCCGATCCGGTCGATGTTCGCCCCGCTGGCGGCGATCTGGCCGGCGATCGCGGTGATCGCGGCCGGGGTCAGCGGGCTGCCGAGCAGGGTCACGTAGAGCCGCCCGGCCCGGGCCACGGCGCCCTCGGAACCCGGGCCGGAGCCGACCGTGATCTCGGCCGCCAGGCCGAGGTCACGCGCGAGCGTGGTGACCGACCCGTGGATGCCGGTCAGGTCGGGCGGCCCGTCGCACTCGAGCAGCACGCCGAGGACCAGCTTGCCGCGGATCACGACCTGCTCGATATCGGCGACCGACAGCTGGTACCGGGCCAGGCCCGCGAACAGCCTGGAGGTCACGCCCGGCCGGTCCGGTCCGGTCACGGTGATGAGCAGCGAAGTCATGGCGGCGTCAGGCTACCGGAAGAAACCATGATCCCGAGGGCCGGCTACCATCCGTTAACTTGACACAGCTGACGGCCGCTGGGTATGGAGAATTGGGTGAGATGCGGCCAGTGAGATGCGGACAGTGCGGCGCGTCTTCGGGAGCGGCGGACCGGTTCTGCGGAAGCTGCGGTGCACCCCTCGGAGGATGCCCGTCGTGTGGTGAGCAGGTCGTGCCGGGCGATCGTTTCTGCCGGGCCTGCGGCTTCATGCTGTCCGGCAGCGCCGTCGCCAGAAGGGACCCGGAAACGGCGGCGGACCGCGAGCCGGTGGCCGAACGGCGCGTGTGCTCGGTGCTGTTCTGCGACCTGGTGGGCTTCACCCCGCTGTCCGAGTCCCGGGATCCCGAGGCCGTCCGCGAGCTGCTGTCTCGCTACTTCGCGCTGGCGCGGACGGTGATCGGCCGCTACGGCGGCACGGTGGAGAAGTTCATCGGGGACGCGGTGATGGCCGTGTGGGGGACGCCCACCGCGTCGGAGGAGGACGCCGAACGCGCCGTCCGCGCCGCCCTCGACCTGGTGGCCGCCGTGGCCACTCTCGGCGCCGAGGCCGGCGAAACCAGCCTGGCCGCCCGCGCGGGCGTAGTCACCGGCGAGATGGCGGTCAACCTGGGCGCGGTCGGCGAGGGCATGGTGGCCGGGGACGCGGTGAACACCGCGGCGCGGGTCCAGGCCGCGGCCGGCCCGGGCCAGGTGCTGGCCGACGCGTCGACGCAGCGGCTGGCCGGCCGCGCGGTCGGGTTCGCCGACGCCGGTGAGCACCAGCTGAAGGGAAAGGCCGAACCCCAGCATCTCTGGCGGGCCACCCGGGTCGTCTCCGCGGTGGGCGGCGCGCAGCGGGTCGACGGGCTGGAGGCCCCGCTGACCGGACGGGACGCGGAGCTGCGCACGATCAGGGAGCTGTTCCACGCCGCCGTCGAGCGGCAGGTGCCGCGCCTGGTCCTGGTGTCCGGCCCGGCCGGCGTGGGCAAGTCCCGGCTGGGCTGGGAGTTCGAGAAGTACACCGACGGGCTGGCCGCCGACGTGTGGTGGCACCGGGGCCGCTGCCTGTCCTACGGGGAGGGCGTCGCGTTCTGGGCGCTGGCCGAGATCGTCCGGCAGCGGCTCGGCATTGCCGAGGAGGACGCCGCCGGGGTCGCCGCGGCCAAGCTGACCGGCGGCGTGGACGAGTTCGTGCCCGATCCCGGCGAGCGGGCGTACGTCGGGGTCAGGCTGGGCCGCCTGCTCGGCGTGCCCTTTCCCGGCGACGCCGGGACCCCGCTGGCCCGCGAGGAGCTGTTCGCCGGCTGGCGGCTGTTCTTCGAGCGGCTGTCCGCGCAGCTGCCGGTCGTGCTGCTGGTGGAGGACGCCCAGCACGCCGACCACGGACTGCTCGACTTCCTCGACCATCTCACCGACTGGGCCCGCGACCTGCCGATCTACGTGCTGGTCTTCGCCCGGCCGGAGCTGCACCAGACCCGGCCCGGGTTCGGCGCCGGGCGGAACCGCAGCACGCTGACCCTGGATCCGCTCGACCGGGCGTCGATGGACCGGCTGGTGGACGCGCTGGTGCCGGGGATGCCGCCCGCCGCGCGAGCCAGGATCACCGACCAGGCCCAGGGCGTCCCGCTGTTCGCGGTCGAGACGGTACGGGCGCTGATCGACCGCGACGTCGTGCAGCCCGTCGAGGGCGAGTACCGCCTGGTGGGTGACCTCGGCAACCTGGCCGTGCCGGACAGCCTGCACGCGCTGCTCGCCGCCCGCCTCGATGCCCTGGACCCCGGCGTGCGGCGGCTGGTCACCGACGCCGCCGTGCTGGGCGCCAGCTTCCCCGCCGAGGCCCTGGTCGCGGTCTCCGGCCAGGACGAGCCGGCGGTCCGCGCCGCGCTGGCCGAACTGGTCCGCCGTGAGGTGCTGGCCGTGTCCGCCGACCCGCTGTCGCCCGAGCGCGGCAGCTACCAGTTCGCCCAGCAGATGCTCCGCCAGGTCGCCTACGACACCCTGTCCCGCCGCGACCGCAAGGCCCGCCACCTGGCCGTGGCCGCGCACCTGCGGACCGCCTTCGCCGCCGACGGCGAGGAGGTGGCCGACGTGATCGCCCGGCACTACCTGGATGCCCTGGCCGCCGCACCGGAAGACCATGATTCCGAACGGATCCGGGCGCAAGCGGTCGCCGCCCGGGTCCGGGCCGCCGAACGCGCCGAACGCACCGGCGCGCTGACCCAGGCCGCCGCCAGCTACGCCAGCGCGGCGGAACTGAGCCCGGTGCAGGACGCGGAGGGCCAGCAGGCCGCGGGCCGGCTGTGGGAACGCGCCGCGCAGGCCGCGGGCGACGCCGGCGACTACGTGAGCGCCGTCGGGTATTCGGACCGGGCCCGGGCCGGCTACCTGCGGTGCGGCCAGGTCCGGGCGGCGGCCCGGGTCCAGACCATCGCCGGGCACGCGCTGCGGGTGTGGGGCCGCCAGGCCGACGCCCGTGATCAGCTCACCAGCGCGATGGAGGTGCTTGGCGCCGACCCGGACCGGGACACGGTCCGCGCGCTGGACCAGCTCGCGACCGTCGCGGTGTTCTCCGGCTCGGCCGACGCCGACCGGCTGAGCGCCGAGGCCCTGGCCCTGGGCCAGGATCTCGACGTCGACACCCGGCTGCTCGGCCGCCTGTTCCTGACCCGCGGCATCTACCTGGGCATGACCGGACGGCGCCCGCAGGCGACCGCTTACATGCGCGAGAGCGCGCGGCTCGCCGCCCAGACCGGCGACACCCTCAGCCTCGGCCGCACGTTCCTGAACCTGTCCCATACGCTGGCGCCCGTCGACCTGGACGGCGCGGTGGAGGCCGCCCGCACCGCGCTCGGGCACCTGCGCCGGACCGGATACCGGGACTACCTGGCGGTCACGGTCTTCAACCTGTGCCAGGCCCTGCTCAGCCTCGGCGACTGGGACGCCGCCGACGCCGAGCTCGCCCAGGCCGCGGACGCCGACGGGCTGGCCGGCAACGAGATCATCGTCAGCCACCAGGCCCTGCTGGCGGCCATGCGCGGTGACGCCGGCCGGGCCCAGGCCATGCTGGCCGAGATGCCGGACCTGCTGGCCAGCGACGAACCTCAGTCCCTGGCCCTGCTGAGCCTCATCAGGGCGTTCATCGCCATCGCCCGCCGTGAGCCCGAGGCCGCGCTGGGCCAGGCGCAGGCCACCCTGTCCCACGCCGGCGCCCTCGGGGTCACCCACGAGGCGACGCGCTGGGCCTGGCCGCTGGCCGCGCGCACGGCCTGGGAGCTGGACGACACCGAGGCCACCCGGGACCTGCTCGCTCTGTTCGACGCCCTCCAGCCCGGACGGCTGACCGCCATGCTGCGCGCCGAACGCGACCTGGCCCGGGCCCGGCTGGCCGACGGCAACGAGGCCGCGCTGGCCGCCGCGATCACCAGCCAGCGCGAGGTGAGCACCCCGTATCACCTGGCTCACGGCCTGCTCGACTACGCCGCGGAACTCGCCCGCGCGGGCGAGGCCGGCGCCGCCGCCCGGGCCGCCGAGGAGGCCACCGCCATCGGCGGACAGCTCCGCTGCCAGCCCTTGCTGGACCGGGCCCGGGAACTGACATCCGGCGAAACACAAGTCACGGCAGCAACAGGTGCACGTCCCCGAACTCGTGCCACAGATACCCCGACGTGATGGCCGCCTCGTAGCAGGAGCTGAGCAGCTCCGGCCCGGCGAACGCGGCCAGCATCCGCAGGTGCGAGGACCGCGGCTCGTGCAGCCCGGTGAGCAGCCCGTCCACCGCCCGCACCCCGGTCTGCGGGGTAACCACGTGCGACGTCCAGCCCGCCGACGGCACCACCTGGCCGCGGTCGACGGCCGTCTCCAGCGCGCGCACCACCGTGGTCCCCGCCGCGATGACCCGCCCGCCCGCGGACCGGACGTGGTTGACCAGCCGGGCCGTCGCGGGCGGCACGTCGTAGGGCTCCGGGTACGGGTCTTCGTCGGCCTCCAGCGAGGACACCCCGGCGTGCAGGGTCAGCGGCGCGATCAGCACCCCGCGCGCCACCAGGTCGGTCACCACCGGCGGCGTGAACGGCCGGCTGGCGCTGGGCATCTCGGCGCTGCCCGGCTTGCGGGAGAACACCGTCTGATACGCCGCCACCGGCCAGTCGCGGCTGACGTAGGAGTACCGGATCGGGATGCCGTACCGCAGTAGATACGGGATCACCGCGACCGACAGCCGGGCCCGCCAGAGCCGGCCGCCGGCCCGGGCCTCCAGGGTCAGCGCCGCCCCGCCGGGCAAGTCGATGACCTGCGCGGGGAACCCCGATCCGTTCGGCCGAGAGATCTTGTCTTTGCCTGCCCCGGAGGGGCCAGAGCACATGGCACGCAGCTCCACCAGCCACGCACCATCGGGCAGGGCGGTGGAGAAGTGCACGGCCAGCCCGCGGCCCGCCCGGACCTGGGCGGGCAGCGTGCCGGTGTCGTTGACCACCAGCAGGTCGCCGGGCAGCAGCAGGCCGGGCAGGTCGCGGAAGCGGTGATGGGTGACCTGGCCGCCGGCGCTCCGGCTGACCAGCAGCCGGACGCCGTCCCGGGCCACGCCGCGGGCCTCGGGCGGGTCGTGCGCCTCGAGCTCGGGCGGCAGGGCGAAGTCGATGATCATGAGGCCCCGTAAGCCTGGCCGCCTGCGGCGGCTCTGTCGCTCTGGCCGCCTGCGGCGGCTCTGTCGCTCTGGCCGCCTGCGGCGGCGGGCGTCAGCAGATGGGCGGCGCGGTACCGGCCGCTGGGCAGCCGCTCGCGGACCAGCCGGGTGAACGCCGGGACCACCGTGCCGGGCTCGGGCCGGTCGGAGATGTCCTCGCCGGGGAAGGCCTGCTGGTGCATGTCGGTGCGCAGGTCGCCCGGGTCGGCCCACCAGACCCGGACCGCCAGCTCCTCGGCGGCCAGCACGTTCGAGGCCTGCTCCAGGGCGGCCTTGGCCGCGCCGTAGCCGCCCCAGCCCGCGTAGGCCTCCACCGCCGCGTCCGAGGTGATGTTCAGCACCGCGCCGCCGCTGGCCCGCAGCATCGGCAGCAGCAGCTGGGTCAGCGCGACCGGCGCGATCACGTTCACCTCGAAGGCGGCGCGCAGTTCGTCGACCGGGTAGTCGGCCAGCGCGGGCAGCGGGCTGGCGCCCAGCGTGCCGGCGTTGTTGACCAGCAGGTCGAGCCGGCCCGCGGCCTTCGCCGCGTCCGCCAGCGCGGCCCGGTGCGCCGGGTCGGTGACGTCGCCCGCGATGGCGGTGACGGTGCCCGGCACATCGCCCGCGGCGGCGGCGTCGCCGATGTCGCGCGCGGCGGCGTCCAGGTCACCGGCGTTCCGGCCGTCCAGGATGAGGTCGTAGCCCTCGCGGGCCAGGCCGGCCGCCAGCGCCCGGCCCAGTCCGCGGGAGGCCCCCGTAACCAGTGCAATCATGTCTTTCACGCTAGGCAGCCGGGCTGCGCGGCGCATCGGCCGCGCGCCCCCTTCGTCCTCCGCCCTTGGTCCTAGGACCGCCGCCCGATGCACCGGCCGCGGCACCGGGCTAACGTCAGAGGGTGAACGATCTCGCCGAGCTGTCCCGGGTCAGCCAGGCGGTGCTGTCGGTCACCAGGCAGATGTCCGTGCGGGACGTGCTGCAGGTGATCGTGCGGTCGGCGCGGTCCCTGGTCGGCGCGCGGTACGCGGCGCTCGGCGTGCCCGACGAGGGCGACTCGTTCGCGGAGTTCGTGGTGGACGGGATCAGCCCGGCCGAGCAGCAGGCCATCGGCCCGCTGCCGCGCCGGCACGGGATGCTCGGCGTGCTCCTCACCGAGGGCAAGCCGGAACGCCTCGCCGATATCCGCGACGACCCGCGGTTCTGGGGCTGGCCGTCGGCGCACCCGCAGATGTCGCACTTCCTCGGGGTGCCGGTGCGCGACGGCGACCAGGTGCTCGGCATCATCTGCGCGGCCAACAAGATCTCCGTCGCCGCGGAGAAGCATGGCTTCACCGAACGTGACCAGGAGATCTTGTCCCTGTTCGCCGCGCACGCGGCCATCGCGCTGACCAACGCCCGGCTGTACGAGCGCAGCCGGGAGCTCAGCGTCATGCAGGAACGGTCACGGCTGGCCCGCGACCTGCACGACGCGGTCACGCAGAAGCTGTTCAGCATCCGGGCGCACGCCCGGGCCGCCGCGGTGCTGGCCGGGCGGGAGCCGTTCGACGCGGGCCGGGTCAAGGCCGAGATCGAGACGGTGGCCGCCCTCGGCGCCGAGGCGCACGCCGAGCTGCGCGCGGTCATCGACGGGCTGGCCCCGCCCGATCTGGCTCCCGGCGGCCTGGCCGAGTCGCTGCGCAGGTACGCGGTGCTGGCCGGGCGCGCGCACGGCATCCCGGTCACGTTCACCGCCGCCGGGCTTCCCGCCCTCCAGCAGGACCAGGAGGCGGCCCTGTACCGCGTCGCCCAGGAGGCCCTGCACAACGCGCTGCAGCACTCGGGCGCGGCCGCGGTCCGGGTCCGCCTGACCCGGTCCGCCCGCCGGGTCAACCTGGAGGTCGGCGACGACGGCCACGGCTTCACCCCGCAGGCGCCGTCCGGCGGCGTCGGCCTGACCTCGATGCGCGAGCGCGCGGCCGCGGCCGGCGGCACGCTGGCCATCAAGTCCGGGGCCGGCGGGACCCTGGTCCGGATGACCGTGCCGGTCAGGGGGTGAGCCGTGCCCATCCGCGTGCTGATCGTCGACGACCACCCGGTGGTCCGGCAGGGCCTGCGCGTCCTGCTCGAGGTACAGGACGGCATCGAGGTGACCGGGGAGGCCGGGGACGGCCTGGCCGCGCTCACGCTGACCGCGGAGCAAGCACCCGACGTCGTCCTGCTCGACCTCAAGCTGCCCGGCATGGACGGCCTGACCGTGCTCACCGAGCTGCGCAGAGCCGAACTGGGCGGGGCCGGCACCAGGGCCAAGATCCTGGTCCTGACCAGCGTCACCGACCCGGTCGCGGCGGGCCAGGCCATGCGAGCGGGCGCGGCGGGCGTGCTGTACAAGGACGTCGACCCGGACGCGCTGGTCCGCGCGATCCGCGCGGTGCACGACGGCCACCTGCTGCTCGCCCCCGAGGCCGCCTACAGCCTGCTCAGCTCGAAGAACCAGGCCCCGGGCCTGGACGCGCTCACCGTCCGCGAGCGCGAGGTCCTGGCCGAGCTGGCCAAGGGCCGCTCCAACCGCGAGATCGCCCGCGCCCTGCACGTCGCGGAGAAGACGGTCAAGGCGCACGTCAGCTCGGTGCTGGCCAAGCTCGGCGTGCAGGACCGCACCCAGGCCGCGCTGTTCGCCGTCCGGCACGAAGACCGAACCAGCTAAACCTGTCCCGGCCGGGCTCCGGTGACGTAGGTTCAGTCTCGGAGGCAACGAGCTAAAGGGGGACCCTGGTGTCCGACGAGGTGCTGCGGCTTCGCGGGGTCGAGGTCCGGCGGGACGCGGCGGTCCTGCTCCGCAACGTCGACTGGACGGCGCACGAGAACGAGCGCTGGATCCTGATCGGCCCGAACGGCGCGGGCAAGACCACCTTGCTCCAGGTGGCCGCGACCACGTTGTTCCCGACCCAGGGCACGGTCGACGTGCTCGGCCAGCGGATGGGCGAGGCCGACGTCTTCGACCTGCGCCCCCGGATCGGCCTGACCAGCGCCGCCGTCGCCGAACAGGTCCCGCCGAACGAGAAGGTCATCGACCTGGTGCTCACCGCCGCCTACGCCATCCTGGGCCGGTGGAAGGAGGACTACGACTCCGCCGACGTCACCCGGGCCGTCGAACTGCTCGACGCGCTCGGCTGCGCGCACCTGATCCGGCGCCGGTTCGCCACCTTGTCCGAGGGCGAGCGCAAGCGGGTCCAGATCGCCCGGGCCCTGATGCCCGACCCCGAGCTGCTGCTGCTCGACGAGCCGGCCGCGGGCCTGGACCTGGGCGGCCGCGAGGATCTGCTGCGCCGCCTGGCCCAGCTCGCCCGCGACCCCAAGGCGCCGATGATGGTGCTGGTCACCCACCACGTGGAAGAGGTCCCCGACGCCTTCACCCACGCCATGCTGCTGCGCCGCGGGTCGGTGCTGGCCGCCGGGCCGGTCGCCGACGTGTTCACCGCGCGGAACCTGTCCCGGTGCTTCGGCGTCCAGCTCGAGATCGAGCAGCGCGGCGCCCGCTGGACCGCCCGGGCCAAATAAGGCGTCTATAGCCCAACGTGCTCGCGGTCTGTAACGTTGATGACGGGCCTGGTAACCCGCCGCCGGGCCGCGGACTGGAGCCGTCATGAGCACTCTCGTCGCGACCATCCTGCTCGTCGTCCTCGTCGCTCTCATCGCCCTGGTCGTCGCCCGGTCGGTCCGCATCATCCCGCAGGCCCGGGCGGGGATCGTGGAGCGGTTCGGCCGGTATCACCGCACGCTGAACGCGGGCCTGAACATGGTGGTGCCGTTCGTCGACCGGCTGCTTCCGCAGATCGACCTGCGGGAGCAGGTGTTCAGCTTCCCGCCGCAGCCGGTCATCACCCGGGACAACCTGGTCGTGGGCATCGACACGGTGATCTACTTCCAGGTCACCGACCCCAAGGCCGCGACCTACGAGGTGGCCAACCGCGACCTCGCGGTGGAGCAGCTGACCGTGACCACGCTGCGCAACGTGGTCGGCGGCATGGACCTGGAGACCGCGCTGACCTCCCGCGACCAGATCAACCATGAGCTGCGCCGGGAACTGGACGAGGCGACCGGCAGGTGGGGCATCCGGGTCGGCCGGGTCGAGCTCAAGGCCATCGAGCCGCCCTCCTCCATCCAGGACTCGATGGAGAAGCAGATGCGCGCCGACCGGGACAAGCGGGCCGCGATCTTGTCCGCCGAGGGCACCAAGCAGTCCGCCATCCTGGGCGCCGAAGGCGAGCGCCAGGCGGCCGTGCTCAAGGCCCGCGGTGAGTCCGAGGCCGTCGTGCTGCGCGCCGAGGCCGAGGCCAAGGCCCAGGCGGCGCGGGCCCGCGGCCAGGCCGAGGCGATCACGACGGTGTTCCGCGCCATCCACGAGGGCAACCCGGACCAGCGGCTGCTCGCCTACCAGTACATGCAGATGCTGCCGCAGATCGCCCAGGGCGACGCGAACAAGCTCTGGATCGTGCCCAGCGAGATCGGCAAGGCCCTCGAGGGTATCGGCGGCCTGGTCAGCTCCCTCGGCGCCCAGCCCGCGCCTGCCCCT
>Ga0209168_10003156_pt1 | contig 11503 bp, 9 predicted proteins | sample Coa_R1_FD_187156 | JGI IMG/M metagenome (GOLD analysis project Ga0209168, IMG submission 187156) | Surface soil microbial communities from Centralia Pennsylvania, which are recovering from an underground coalmine fire - Coalmine... | ecosystem: Environmental > Terrestrial > Soil > Unclassified ... | reverse complement strand
AGCAAAACGGGCAAGGTCAGCGTCGTGACGCCGATGCGGCTGCGGTCCTTCGATCCGGTCCGGCTCGCCGACCTGGAGTACCGGGCCTGGGTGGGGTACTACCTGCGGCAGTGGCCGCGGGTCTTGCTCGCCTCGGTCGGCCTGGTCCGGTCGGGCTTCGGCATGGACTGGTTCCGCACCCTGCACGGCGCCTGGCTGGTGCTGCGGGCCAACCAGCTGTGGGCGCCGTACCCCGACAACCATCCCAAGCGGGCCCAGGCCTGCATGCGGCGGTTCTACGCGCTGGTCAGGCTCACCTACGGCGAGCCCGCCAACCCCGCCAAGGCCGCCGAGCTCGAGGTCGACTGGTGGCGCGTCCACCGGGAGGGCCAGCACCGGGACGGCGCGCACCTGACCGAGGACGCGGAGCCCGCCGAGGAACTGGTGGAATCCCTGGTCCGCCTGTACTGCTTCCTGTACGGCGAGCCCGAGGCCGCGCTCCGCCCGGCCGCGGCGCACCGGGCCCGGGCCATGGACCTGTCCGACCAGTGGATCCGGGAGGGCTGCCAGCCGGACAGCCGGCTGCTCCCGCTCGAGCACGCCGCGCTGGTCCGCTCCTACGCCGCCCTGCTCGCCGCCGTCCACCGCTAAGCCAGCATCCGTAGTATCGGCACTATGACCGATGCGGATCGGCCGGGGCCCGGGCCGACCGACATCGCGGCGGAACCGGCGTTCGATGAGGACCGGGACGCGGTGGCGGAGCGGCTGCGGATCGCCGCGCGCGAGGGCCGGCTCGAGCCCTGGGAACTCGATGACCGGCTGGGCCGGATCTACAGCGCCAAGACCTACGGCGACCTGGAGACCCTGGTGGCGGACCTGCCCGCGCAGCTGCCCTTCGTCTCCTACCCGGGCATCGGCATCGAGCCGGAGACGCTGGTCCTGCGGACCACGACGGTCAACATCAGGCAGGCCGGGCGCTGGATCGTCCCGCGGCGGATCACCGCGGAGTCCACCACCGGGTGGATCACCATCGACTTCACCCAGGCCTCCTGTGCCTACCGTGAGGTCACCGTGGAGGTGGTCACCCGCACGGGCTGGATCCAGCTGATCCTGCCCGACGGCTGGGGCGCTCGCGTCGGCCCGCTGAGCACCTACACCGGGCACATCAGCAACCGGGCCTTCGAGTGGGCCGACCCGGGCGCCCCGACGGTGATCGTGACCGGCCACCCGCTGTTCGGCTACATCAAGATCAGGCAGCGCTACCGTCGGCGCTAGAGAGGTCAGGTCATCGTGGTTGCCTCGGTCGCCGTCCTGTCCGACATCCACGGCGTGCTTCCCGCCCTGGACGCCGTGCTGGCCGAGCCCGACGTCCAGGCCGCCGAACGCATCGTGCTCACCGGGGACATCGCGGCCGGGCCCCAGCCGGTGGCGGTCCTGGACCGGCTGCTCGGGCTGGGCGACCGGGTCACCTGGGTCCGGGGCAACGCGGACCGGGAACTGGTCGCCGTGGCCCGCGGCCAGACCCGTGACGTCCCCGACCCGATCACGCCGTGGGCCGCCGCGCAGCTCACCGCCGATCACGTGGACTGGCTGGCGCGGCTGCCCCATCCGGTGACGCTGAGCGTGGACGGCTTCGGCGAAGTGGTCTTCTGCCACGCCACGCCGCGTGACGACGAGGAGGTCGTCCTGGTGGACTCGCGGCTGGAACGCTGGGCTGAGGTCCTGGCCGGGCTGCCCGACGAGGTGATGACCGTGGTCTGCGGGCATACCCACATGCCGTTCACCCGGCTCGCGCACCGGCGGCAGATCATCAACCCCGGCAGCGTCGGCATGCCGTACGGCCGCCAGGGCGCGCACTGGGCCCTGCTGGCCGGCGGCGCGGTCTCGATGCGGTGCGCCCGCTATGACCCCGACCGGGCCTGCGAGCTGGTCAAGGAGCAGTCGTCCTACCCCGAGGCGGCCGAGTGGGCCGATTACTTCCTGCACTCCCGGGCCAGCGACGCCGAAGCGCTCGAGGTCTTCGGGCCGCGCGACGGGCGCGGCCATGACTGACGTCACCATCGAGCCGGTCCGCGACGGCGACCTGGCCCTGATCCTGCGCGACTTCGGGCGGTTCTGGAGCGCGGTCCCGGATGACACACTGCTGCGCCACTTCCACCACCCGATCTTCTTCCGCGAGTTCGCCGATACCGCGTTCGCGGCCAGGACCGCCGACGGCCAGATCGCCGGATACCTGCTCGGCTTCGTCGCGCCCACTGGCGACGGATACATCCACTTCGTCGCGGTGCGGGACGACGCCCGCGGCCTCGGCCTTGGCCGGCGCCTGTACGACACGTTCACCGCCGCGGCCCTGGCCCGCGGGGCGGCCGGCCTGAAGGCCCTGACCAGCCCGAGCAACGAGCGGTCGATCGCCTTTCACCGGCGGATGGGGTTCACCGAGATGACGCTGGAGGAGGATTACGCGGGCAGCGGCCGGACCCGCGTGGTCATGCGGCGCCCGCTGGCCGGTGTCTCCATAGCTGAGACATAGCCGTGGCATGCTGGGTCCTAACAGGAGGGGACCATGCCGTCGCAGACGTCGGGGAGCACCGCTCCGGGTCCGGAGCGGCCACTGGCGACCTACGCCAGCGTCGCGCATGTCGCGCGGGTCTATGACTACCTGCTGGGCGGCAAGGACAACTTCGCCGTGGACCGCGAGGCCGCCGAGCAGGCCATCCGGATCAACCCGGACGTGGTCTCCACCGCCCGGGCCAACCGCGCGTTCGGCATCCGTACCACCGGCTACCTGGTCAGCCAGGCCGGCATCCGCCAGTTCCTCGACATCGGCACCGGAATGCCGACCAACAACAACATCCACGAAGTGGCCCAGTCCATCGCGCCCGAGTCCCGCATCGTCTACGTGGATCACGACCCGATCGTGCTGACCCACGCCCGGGCTCTGCTCACCAGCGCCCCGGAAGGCGCCACCGACTACCTCGAGGCCGACCTGCGCGAGCCGGGCAAGATCTTGGCCGAGGCCGCGCAGACGCTGGACTTCAGCCGCCCGGTGGCGATCATGCTGATCGCCATCCTGCACCTCATCCTGGACCGGGACGATCCCTACGACCTGGTCAGCCAGCTGGTCAACGCCGTGGTGCCGGGCAGTTACGTGGTGGTCAGCCACGCGGCCAGCGACATTGACACCGGCGCGATGATCAGCATGGCCAACCGGCTCAACGAACTGATGGCCCAGCAGAGCGTGCCCCGCACCCACCGCGAGGTCGCGTCCTTCTTCGCCGGGCTCGACCTGCTCGAACCCGGCCTGGTGCGCGTCCCGGAATGGCGGCCCGCCTCGGTCAGCGAGTCGGCCGCCCGCGCCCAGATGTGGGGCGCCGTCGGCCGCAAGCCCTGACCGGGCACCCGGCCACGGCACCCGCAACCCGGAAGAACCTGGCCGCGTGCGCTGTTCGGACAAGGCGTGGACGACATGGACCGCAGCCCCGCCCTGACCTTCGGACCCGAGTCCGTGCCGCTCTCGATCCTCGACCTGGCCCCGGTCCCGGATGGCGGCAACGCCGGGGACGCGCTGCGGGCGACCATCGACCTGGCCCGGCACGCCGAACGGCTCGGGTACACGCGGTTCTGGGTCGCCGAGCATCACAACATGCCCGGCATCGCGAGCTCGGCGCCGCCGGTGCTGATCGCCGCCCTGGCCGACGCGACAACCACCCTGCGGGTCGGGTCCGGCGGCGTCATGCTGCCCAACCACGTCTCGCTGGTGGTCGCCGAGCAGTTCGGCATGCTCGAGGCGCTCCATCCGGGCCGCCGTGACCTGGGCATCGGCCGCGCCCCGGGCACCGACCAGGTCACGGCGGCCGCGCTGCGCCGCTCGCCGGAGGGGCTGTCTGAGGACGATTTCCCCGATCAGCTCATGGACCTGCTCGGCTACTTCACCGGCCGCTGGCCCGAGGGCCATCCGTTCGCCCAGATCACCGCGGTCCCCGGCCGGGGCCACCAGCCGGCCATGTGGCTGCTCGGCTCGAGCGGCTACAGCGCCCAGGTGGCCGGCCTGCTCGGCCTCCCGTTCGCCTTCGCGCACCACTTCAGCCCGGCCAACACCCTCCCGGCCCTGGCCCTGTACCGCGAGCACTTCCGCCCGTCCGAGGTGCTCGGCCGGCCCTACGCCATGGTCGCCACCGCCGTGGTCTGCGCCGACACCGATGACCGGGCGCGCTGGCTGGCTGGCTCGGGGGCGCTGGCATTCCTGAAGCTGCGCTCCGGCCGCCCCGGGCCGCTGCCCTCCCCGGAGGAAGCCGAGGCCTACCCGTACACCCACCTTGACCGGGCCTACATCCTGGACCGGCAGGCCACCCAGGTCATCGGCGCGCCGCCGGCCGTGCGCCGGGGCCTGACCGAGCTGCTCAAGGCGACCGCCGCGGACGAACTGATGCTCACCACCATGGTCTTCGACCCGGCCGACCGGCTGCGGTCCTTCGAACTGGTCGCCGATCTGGCCCGCACCCCCAGCCCGGAGAATCAGCCGGCCCCGACGGCTCCCTAGCTGCGCGGCGTGTCCGGGTCGAGCGGGACCGACTTGGCGCTGATCACGTCGAGCGAGGTCATCTCCGCGGGCGTGGTCGCGTTCAGCGTCCAGTCGGTCAGCACGCGCAACCTGTTCCCGGGCATGACCCCCAGGTGGTAGCCGCGGGTGACCACGTTGGCGGCCAGCCCGGATAGCGGCACGTTCAGCGGGTTGGCGGCCGCGGCCAGGCCGCCCAGGTCGACCAGGAACCCCAGGTCGTGGTGCTTGTAGGCCTTCGCCGTGCCGGTGCCGAGCGAAGCGGCCACGTTCCGCGCCACCAGCTTGCCCTGCCGCTGGGCGTGCTGCGCGGTCATCCCGCAGACCTCGCCGGGCCTGGTCAGGTCGGGCACCGCGGCGCAGTCGCCGCAGGCGTAGATGTCCGGGGCGTCAGGCACCTTCATGAACTCATCGACCACCAGCCGGCCGTGGTCGGTGGGCAGGTTCAGGCCCTCCATGAGCGGGTCGGGGCGGACCCCGACGCACCAGATCAGCGACCGCGTGGGCACCTTCTCGCCGGTCGACAGCTGCACGTAGCCCTCCAGGGCGTCGGTGACCGACTGGCCCATGCGGACCTGCACGCCGCGGCGCCGCAGCACCCGGTCGGCGGTCCTGGCCAGCCGCGGGTCGAGCTGGGGCAGCAGCCGCGGCGCTGTATCCAGCAGCATCCACCGGATCTCCTGGTCCGCCAGGCCGGGCATCGTCTTGGCCAGCCGGGTCGTCATCAGCTGGCCTTGCGCGGTCACCTCGGTCCCGGTGTAGCCGGCGCCGACCACGACGAAGGTGCAGCGCGCCCGCCGCTCCTCCGGATCGGTGGCCACCGAGGCCAGCTCGAGCTGGCGGATGATGTGATCGCGCAGGTACATGGCCTCGGCGATGGTACGGAACCCGTGCGCGTAGTCGGCGATACCCGGGATCGGCAGCAGCTTGTTCACGCTGCCCGCGGTCAGGATCAGCCGGTCGTAGCCGACCTCGCCGGACGAGCCCTCCGGGCCGGCCCAGCTCACTACCTTCTGCCGGACGTCGACGTGGTTCACCGTGCCGAGCACGAAGCGGGTCTTGCGCAGCCGGCGGGGTAGCGTGGCCCGCAGGTGCCTGGCCTCGATCAGGCTCCCTGCCACCTGCGGCATCAGCGGCAGGTACAGGAAGTAGTCCGTCGAGTTGATCACCACGATCTCGGTCGCTGATCCGGCCCGCCGGATCAGCTCCCGCGCGGCGTTGAAGCCGGCGAAACCGGCTCCCACGATCACCACGCGATGCTCTTTCGCCGAGCCTGCCATCACGGTCCTCCATGCCGCCGGGTTCTGCTCCTCGCTTCCCAGCATGACCCGCGGGTAACCCGGCTCGCGTCCGTGGGTCCCCTGGTCCGCGACCCTCGTAACGCAAATTCGTTAAAAGCTCGCGAAACTATCCTTATACCGTAACGTTTTCATACCGCCATCTTCCTAGGCTCGTGCTCAGTTGAACAGGACCGCGAGCCCCTGGAGGACGCCATGACCGAGCACACCGGACCCGAGACCGCGGCCTCCCCGGCCTCCCCGGCCGCCACCGAGCACGCCGCACCGCGCGACGCCGGCCACTGGGCGGCCAAGGTCGACCGGCTTCAGGTCGAGGCGCGCGAGGGCGTCCGCGGCACCAACGTGGCGGGCAAGCGGGTCACCGGCCCGGTCCAGGGGTTCGGCAAGCTGTGGCAGAAGACCTACTCGGTCGACGTCGGCGCCGAGGTCTCGCCGCGGGACGCGATCGCGGTATGGAAGGCGCACTTCCCGGAGTTCTGGCCCAAGGGCAACCGCTTCGCGGGCGCCCTGACCGGCATCAGCCCCGGCGACGTGGCCCTGCTCGACATCGCCGTCGGCGGCGGGGTGAAGATGTCCACCGGCGTGTTCGTGCTGTACGCGGACGCCGAGTCGTTCACGTTCGCCACGCCCCAGGGACACCAGTTCGCGGGCTGGATCACCTTCTCGGCCGAGCGTTCCGGCGAGACGACCGTGGTGCAGACGCAGGTGCTGCTCCGGGCCGGCGACCCGTTCTACGAGCTGGGCATGCCGGTCATGAACCGCATGGAGGACCGGTTCTGGGCCCAGACGCTGACCGCGCTGGCCAAGCGCCTCGGCGTGGCCGACCCGGCCGTCCAGACCCGCTCGGTGGTCATGGACCCCAAGCGCCAGTGGCGCCGCGCGGGCAACGTATGGCACAACGCCATGGCCCGCAGCGTCCTGCAGACCGTCGTCCCGGTCCGCCGCCGCCAGCCCGCTCCTGACCGCTGAACCGCGGATCCCAAGCGTCACGACATGCTCAAAAGTACCGAGCCAGTCATCGCGGCAACTACGTCGTTGCGGCAACCATGTCGTCCCGTGTGCGTCGTTGTGGCAACGACGTAGTTGACAGGTCCGCGTAGGCCGCCCCTCAGCTGTGCGTCGTTGGCGTCTTCGCCCGCCCGGTCCGGGCGGTCCGCGAGACTCGGCGGCGCCAGCGTTCGGCGCGGCGGTCGGTGAGGACCTGCCGGACCACGTTGCGGCCCGGTATGCCGGTGACCCCGCCGCCGCCGTGGGTGGCCGACCCGGCCTGGTACAGGCCGCGGACCGGGGTGCGCAGGTCGGCGTAGCCGGCCGCGGGCCGGGCGTGGAACATCTGCCCCAGGGACAGCTCCCCGTGGAAGATGTTCCCGCCGATCAGCCCGTACTCCTCCTGCATCTGATGCGGCCCGATGACCTGCCGGTGCAGCACCGAGCTGGTGAATCCCGGCGCCACCGCCTCCAGCCGCCCGAGTACCCGGTCCGCGTAGGCCTCGAGCTCGGCCTCGTGCGAGTCGGCGGCGAATCCGCACGGCACCCACTGCGTGAACAGCGACATGACGTGCTTCCCCGGCGGCGCCAGCGAGTCGTCGAACACGCTCGGGATGCAGATGTCCGCGAACGGCAGCTCGGCGGGCTGCCCCGCCACGGCCTGCTGATAGGCGTTCTCGATGTCGTCCAGGGACTCGGCCAGCACGATCGTGCCGCCGTACACCGCCGGGTCGGGATCCGGATGCGAAGCGAACACCGGCAGCCGGTCCAGGGCCAGGTTGATCTTCACCGTGCCGCTGCGGCTGCGCCAGCCGCGGATGTCGGCCACGAAGTCGGCGGGCAGCTCGGCCGGGTCCAGGAGCCGCAGGAACGAGATCTGCGGGTGCGCGGTGGTGATCACCACCGGCGCGTCGATCGACTCGCCGCTGGCCAGCGTCACCCCGGCGACCTGGCCGTCGCGGGTGCGGATTTCCGCCACCTCGGCACCCGTGCGCACCTGAGCCCCGAACATCCTGGCCGCCCGCGCCAGCGCCCCGGACACCGCGCCCATCCCGCCGCGGGGGAAACCCCAGGCCGTCTCGCCGATGTGGTGGTGCAGCATCACGTACGCGGTCCCCGCCGACCGGGGACCGGCCCACGTCCCGATCACCCCGGAGACCGACAGCAGGCCGAGCATCGCATCGCTTTCGAAGTACCCCTCGATCAGGTCGGCGATGCTGTCGGTGAGCAGCCGGGTCACGTCGACCGCGCCACGCTCGTCCAGCGCACGCAACTGGGTCACCAGCCGTGCCTGCCGTACCAGGTCCGCCGGCCGTCGAGAGCCGAGCCGCGGCGGGATCTGGTGCAGCAACGGCCCGAGCACGCGCCCGATGTCGTCCAGGTGCGAGGCGTACGACCCGTACGCGTCGGCGTCCCTGGCGGAGAACTTGGCGATCTCGGCGTGCCGCGACGCCGGTTCGTCCGGCAGCCGCAGGTACCGCCCGTCCCGGCGCGGCGCGAAGTAGGGTCCCTGCGGGTACACGTGGTAGCCGTGCTGGTCCAGGCGCAGGTCGCGTACCAGGTCGGGCGGCAGCAGGGAGACCACGTACGACAGCGACGTCACGGTGTAGTCCGGCCCGAACGGGTGCTCGCTTACCGCCGCACCGCCGGGTACCTCGCGCCGCTCGCAGACCACCGTCTCCAGCCCGGCGCGGGCCAGGTACGCCGCCGCGACCAGCCCGTTGTGCCCGCCGCCGACCACCACCACATCCGCGTGTCCCGTCACCGCCAGCCCTTCCTTCCGTACGGCCCCCAATGCGACGGTACGGGATCCCGGCGACCGACCCCGCCGCGGAGGGTGCTTACATGGGCGTGGAACGGCCATTGCATACCAGGACGAACGGAGCGCGCCCCGTGGATCTAACCGTCATCGCCGTCGCCCAGCTGGCCATCACGATCGGCGAGCCCGACGCCAACCGCAAGGCCGCCGCGGCCGCGGTGGCCGAGGCCGCGGCGGCCGGGGCCCGGCTCGTGGTGCTGCCCGAGCTGTGTGATTCCGGCTACGTCTTCGGCGCCGTGGCCGGCCCGGCACGAGCCGAGGCCGGCGCGCTCGCCTCGCCCGCGGACGACAGCGACACCCTGCGCCAGTGGCACGCCCTGGCCGCCGAGCACCAGCTGGTGATCGTCGGCGGTTTCTGCGAGCGCGGCGGCGACGGGCGCCTGTACAACAGCGCGGCGCTGGTGGACGGGTCCGGGATCCGGGCCGTGTACCGCAAGGCGCACCTGTGGGACAAGGAGAAGCTCGTCTTCACCCCCGGCGACGCGCCGCCCCCGGTCCTGGACACCGCGGTCGGCCGGGTCGCGGTGATGATCTGCTACGACCTGGAGTTCCCCGAGTGGACGCGCCTGGCCGCGCTGAACGGCGCCGACCTCATCGCCGCCCCGGTGAACTGGCCCTACGCGGCCCGCCCGGCGGGGGAGCGGCCCGCCGAGGTGGTCAAGGCCCAGGCCGCCGCGGCCACCAGCGGGGTCTTCGTCGCGGTCGCCGACCGCTGCCAGGACGAGCGCGGCGTGTCCTGGATCAGCGGCTCGCTGATCGCCGGGCCGGACGGCTACCCGCTGGCCGGACCGGTGCTGCAGGACCGTCCCGCCGTGCTGACCGCCGCCTGCGACCTCCAGGCGGCCAGGGACAAGAGCCTGGACGGCGACAACGACCTGCTCGCCGACCGCCGCCCCAGCCTCTACGCCGAGCCGCAAACCAAGAAGGACGAGCGCGTCGTCGCGGCCAACGCCCACTGGGCGGCGCGTTTCATCGCGAACGGGACCAGCTACTCGGACTTCCAGGCCACCATGGCCCGCATCACGGCTTGGGACGACTGGTGCCGCGAGTGGGGCCGGACCGGCCAGTACTACGAGCGCCTGGCCGAGGCCGCCGAAGAAAAGGGCCAGACCCAGACCGCCGGGGAGGCCTGGCGCCGCGCCGCGCTGTGCTGGCACTGGGGCAAGTTCGTCTTCGTCGACGACCTGGACCAGCAGCGGGCGGCGCACGACCGCACCGTGGCCTGCTTCCGCCGCGGCGCCGCGACGCTCAGCCCGCCCGCCGAGCTGGTCCGCATCCCCTATCAGGGCACGACGCTGGCCGCCTACCTCCGGGTGCCAGCCGGTCCGGCCAAGCCGCCCATCGTAATCATGATGCCCGGCCTGGACTCGGTCAAGGAGGAGCTCCAGGCCACCGCGGAGTACATGCTGGCCCGCGGCCTGGCGGTGATCGCCGTCGACGGCCCGGGGCAGGGGGAGGCCGAGTACGAGCTGCCGATCGAGCCCGCCTACGAGCGGGTGGCCACCGCGGTCGCCGACTTCCTGGCCGGCCGCGACGACATCGACCCGGCCCGGATCGGCGGGTTCGGGGTCAGCCTGGGCGGCTACTACGCGGCCCGGGCGGCGGCCTACGAACCCAGGATCAAGGCCGCGGTGGCGCTGGCCGGGCCGTACCAGTGGGCCCTGGACTGGGACATCCTGCCGCCCCAGACCCGGGCTACGTTCCAGCGCCGGTCCCGAGCCGCGACGCAACAGCAGGCCCGCGAGAAACTCGCCCAGCTGACCCTCGAAGACACCGCCGCCCGGATCACGACTCCGCTGCTGGTGGCGGCGGGCGGCCGGGACCGCCTGGTGCCCACCTACCATGCCGAACGCCTCGTCCGCGAGGCACCCGGCGCCGAGCTGATGCTCGACCCGGAGGGCAGCCACGGCCTGACCAACCACGCCTTCGAGTCCCGCTCCAAGATGGCCGACTGGCTCGCGGCCCACCTACACCCCGCCGGGGCTGACGGCAACTGAGATCACCGTCATCCCCGCGGCATCCGGAGACGGGGCGTCCATCGCGGCCAGCGCCCGGCCGGCGTCGGCCAGGCCGATCACCCGGCCGGTCAGCAGCCCGGGACGCAGCCTGCCGTCCGCGACCATGGCCATCATCGCCGGATAGTCGCGGGCGGCCATGCCGTGCGAGCCGTAGACCTCCAGTTCCCGCGCCACCACCAGGTCCATGGGCAGCGGCACGGGCCCGGCGAGCAGCAGCCCGACCTGGACGTGGCGGCCGCGGCGCCGCAGGCACCGGACCGAACACGCCGCGGTCGTCGGCGATCCGAGCGCGTCGACCGACACGTGCGCCCCGCCCCCGGTGATCTCGGCGATCGCCACCGCCGGATCAGCCGAGCCAGCCGGATCAGCCGAGCCGGGCACGGTGAACATAGCGCCGAGCTCGCGGGCCCGGTCCAGTGCCGCGGCGGACACGTCGACCGCCACCACCTGGGCGCCGAGTGCTACGCCGATCATCACCGCCGACAGCCCGACGCCGCCGCAGCCGTGCACGGCCAGCCAGTCGCCGGCCCGGATCCGGCCGTGCGCGGTGACCGCGCGGAAGGCCGTCGCGAACCGGCAGCCCAGGCACGCGGCCGCGACGAAGTCGACCGCATCGGGCAGCCCGACCAGGTTCGTGTCCGCCGCGCGGACCGCGACCAGCTCGGCGAACGAGCCGGGCCCGGTGAAACCCGGCTGGGTCTGCCGCGGGCACACCTGCGCCTCGCCCGCCAGGCAGAACTCGCACTGGCCGCACCCGCACGCGAAGGGCACGGTCACCCGGTCCCCGGCCCGCCAGCGGGTCACCTGCGGCCCGGCCTGCGCGATCACCCCGGCCAGCTCGGCA
>Ga0209168_10003154_pt1 | contig 11513 bp, 12 predicted proteins | sample Coa_R1_FD_187156 | JGI IMG/M metagenome (GOLD analysis project Ga0209168, IMG submission 187156) | Surface soil microbial communities from Centralia Pennsylvania, which are recovering from an underground coalmine fire - Coalmine... | ecosystem: Environmental > Terrestrial > Soil > Unclassified ... | reverse complement strand
TCTCACCAAAGCCTTCACCGGAGAAGACGACGCGCTGCATCCGCAGTGGGTAATGATCGACCTTGGCGCCAAGATTGATGTTAACGCTATCCGCATCGCGTGGGCCGATCCCTACGCAAAGCGCTACGCGGTCCAATTCTGGACCGGCGAACTCGAGCCTTTCTATGACGGCACGACCAAGGGCACGTGGCAGACTTTCCCACTGGGCAACATCACGGAAGGAAGAGGCGGCACGGTTACGCTGAAACTTGTTTCGTGGATGATTCCGGTCCGCTATCTCCGTATCTGGATGACCGAATCGTCTAACACTTGCGACACGCACGGCTCAGCCGACAAGCGCAATTGTGTGGGCTATGCCATTAACGAACTCTATGTCGGTGCACTCTCGGCCGACGGTTCGTTCAACGACTACGTCACCCACTTTCCCAGCCGCGATCAGACTGTGACGTGGCCTTCCTCCGTCGATCCATGGCACGCGGCGTCTGATCTGGACTACGGACGCGGCGATCAGGTCGGATTCGACTTCTTCTTCAACTCCGGGGTGACGCGTGGCCTGCCGACCATGGTGCCGATAGCCATGCTCTACGCCACGCCGGAAGATGCCGCCAATGAAATTGCCTATCTCTACAAGCGGCATTATCCGATCTCGTATGTCGAGATGGGCGAAGAAGCCGACGGACAGCACATGCTGCCGGAGGATTACGCCACTTTGTACATACAATTCGCGACGGCAATTCATAAGCTCGTGCCGGAGGCGAAGCTGGGGGGGCCGCCTTTTGAAGGGACGTTCGGTGACGTTGAGGTCTGGCCCGACGCGAACGGCAAAGTTTCGTGGCTGGGCCGCTTCGTGGATTATCTCAAGGCCCACGGCCGATTGAATGACTTCACTTTCTTCTCGTTCGAGCACTATCCGTATCAGGACCGGCCGAGCTACTCGTGGGCCGATCTATATCCCGAGCCGCAGTACGTTCGGCACATCGTGCAAGTGTGGAAGGATAACGGCCTGCCGCCGAATATTCCGTTTTTTATGACGGAAGGAAATATCGGAGGCGGCGCGCCGCCGTCTTCGGTGAAGGCTGGACTCTGGCTGGCTGACTACGTCGGCACCATGATGAGCGAGGGCGCCGGAGCGACCTACTATTTTCACTACATGCCGTATCCGGGAAACGGTAGCGGCTTTGGGAATTTCTTAATCATCGACGCCGATTACAAAGTGGTTGGCTATCCACCGCAATATATCGCGGCGCAGATGATCACGAAAGAGTGGGCACAGCCGATTGACGCCCCGCACAAGCAGTTCAAGGCGGCGAGCGATGTCAACGACGCGGCGGGAAACGTACTCGTCACTGCCTATGCGCTCGAGCGTCCCGATGGCCAATGGGCGGTCATGCTGGTGAACCGCGATCAGTCCAACGATCACTTCGTGAAGTTAGCTTTCGATGCGGGCGGCCAGCACGAGAAGTATTTTTCAGGCCAGGTCGACCGCATCACCTTCGGCTCAAACGAGTATCAATGGCATCAGAACGGGCCCGGCGGTCACGCCGATCCGGATGGGCCACCGTCAAGGTCGACCGTGACCGGGGGTGCGGATGCGCTCTACCTGGTTCCGAAAGCGTCGATCACCGTGCTGCGCGGCCATCTTGGTCAGTAAAAAGTAGTGGGCGCCCCATTCTCTCGTCTTTTGCGAGACGTGGAGCTTTTGCGGGATTTCAGATCACCGGAACTTTGGGAATCCACCTTGGCACCGTCCTCCGATACTGCTCGTACGACTCGCCGAACTGCCGGCGCAGAGTGGGCTCTTCGTAGTAGAGGACGAACAGTTCGACTGCCACGCAGACGAATGCCATGTATTCGACGAGGTGCAGCGAGCGAAATAGTATGGCTTCTCCCGCGAGTACGAGAAACACCCCGATATACATTGGATTGCGCACGTAGCGGTGGAGCGCGGTAGTGACCAGATACTTCGTGGGAGCGATGGGTGCTGGAGTTCCCAGGCCGCGCACGGCGAATTCCCAGGCGCAGCGGAAGTAGATTGCCGCTCCAAGCGTGATGACTACCCCACCGAGCCATGCCCAAGGGCCACTGGCTGGCCTCGCAAAACCGCCGGTGAAATGGTATGGGATATAACCAAGGACCGTCCCCGGCACAAAAATGGTGAACAAAATCGTGCTCAGAACGGGAATGAGCGGGCGTGGCATTCGCGAACAATTCCGGCAACAAGACAGCCAGCACAACCTTACTGTAAAATTAAGGCCGACGGAAGAGAATCAAGACGCAGCTACAACCTCTTCCTGAGTGGATCCCCTCGGTTCTGGGCTAAAGTTTCGCGACGTCCCATCCACAACTATCCGCCGAAAATGAAAGCGGATTATGCTGCGCACACATTCGAGTGACAGGAGATCAGAACATGGCAGTAGGCGCCAAAATCGCAAAGACGGCCGACCGCAAGAAGGTGATGGACACTACCAAGAGCACGGATTGCCCCAAGTGCGGCAAGCCGACGCGCATCGTGAAGCGCGTGAAAGACCGCGAACGCGGTGTCCCGGGCGGGGTTTACATCTCGTGCTCGGGGTGCGAATTTTTCGAGAAGCTGTAGAAGAGCGCTTAGTGGGTCGGGCCGACGTCTAGTCAAGGTCCAGAGCAACTCTCAGCGCATCGTCTAATTCCTCCATCTTGGCTCTCGACAGAGACCCGATAAAGTTTGTCAATTCGGTTCGGTGTACGCTCGCAAGATTGTCGCAGACAATCCAACTGTCGTGTTTCATGCCTTCAGCGATGCCAATAGCGACCTGAGTTTCCAAAGCCAGCCCTCGACTGAAAATGGGTGCACAAATAACCGTCGAGAACCGTGTATCCAGTAGAGCCTGGCGACTCACGACCACAAAGCTACGCGAGCGTTTGGGGTCTCCCTCCGGGTCACGAACGCGATAGATTTCTCCCCGGTTCATCAGCGCTCACGCGGCAAAGTCTGATATCTCAGCACATCTTCAGCCTCATCATTTAGCTCGTCCGCGTGACTGTTGATCAGTTCTATTTCACGAGCGTTTCTCGCGGCCTTGGCGCGTTCTTTCAAATAGCTGGCTAGGACGCTTTCAATGAACGCCGAGCGCGATTGCCTCGATCCTGCAATACGATCAATTCCACTCAGAACCTCGCGCGATAGTGTGATAGATGTCTTCTCTTTCATACCACTATTATACTATCGGAGGTGCTACTTCTGGAATATTTACTGCTCGGAGACACTAGGTAGAGTTGGCAAGAAAAAGCCAGCGCGACCTAGCCGCTGATCTGCCCGAGAATTGCCCTCGCCTCCGCCGCGGGATCCGCCGCTTCGGTGATCGGTCTCCCGACCACGATATGGCTGGCGCCCGAGGCGATGGCCTCGGCCGGGGTGACCACGCGAACCTGATCTGCGACGCTGGTGCCCGCCGGACGCACGCCCGGAGTGACAATCGCGAAGTCGTGTCCAAGTTCCGCGCGCAGAGTGGAAGCCTCGCGCGCCGAGGTCACGATGCCTTGGCAGCCATTGGCGAGCGCGATTGTTGCCAGCCTCACAACGCTGTCTTCGATCGAGCCGAGCACGCCGATCTTGTCCAGATCTTTCGCGTCGAAGCTCGTCAGCACAGTGACGGCCAGCACCATCAAGCCGGGATTCGCCTGCGCCGCATCGACCGCCGCGCGCAGCATCCTGCCGCTGCCCGCAGCGTGCACAGTCAGCATGCTCACGCCGAGTTTGGCTGCTTCCGCGACCGCTGCCCCGACGGTGTTCGGGATGTCGTGATACTTCAGGTCGAGAAACACACGCCGCCCACCAGCGACCAGATCCCGCACCACTTGCGGCCCTTCGGCGGTATAGAGCTGCATGCCGACTTTGTAGGTCAGCGCGGAATCGCCCACTGCGGTTACGATCTTTTGCGCCGCAGTCGCTGTTGAAACGTCAAGCGCAACGATGAGCCGCTGGCGCGGATCATCGTTGCGGAGATCGTTTGGAGAATTGCTCGGGATGCGCTGAGGTGGAGCTGCGGGCATCCCGCCCAGTGTACGAGCTTTACGGGAGTTGCGCTACTGGGGGATGGTTATAAGCCATCGTCGGATAGACGGGCTTGTGGGGATTGATCAGGTCGATTCGCACGCGCTGTAGTCCCCGTTGACGGAATTGGAGCGCCTGCGCTGCACCATACGAGAGGTCAATAATCCGACCCGGTACCACTGGGCCGCGATCGTTGACCCGAACAATGACCGACCGGCCGTTGTGCAGGTTCGTGACTCTCACGTAGCTTCCCATGGGAAGCTTCAGGTGCGCCGCGGTCATATCGTACATATCGTACGGTTCGCCGCTAGCCGTCGGTTTTCCGTCAAAGTTCTCTCCGTACCAGGATGCTGTCCCGATCTGATACGGTTTGCTGACCTGTTGGCGGACTTGGGATACCTGTCGAACGGAACTAACTGGAGCCGGTTTCGCCTCCGAGATGTTCGGTCCCTGAGCCGCTCCCAGGCCGACGATCAAAAAGGCAATCGCCAGTCCATGAGCTATACGTCGTCGCATTCAGTTCTCCTCGCATTCTCAAACGGTTACTTTGGCCTTAAGGCTACTTCGCTGCAGTTCCCAGATGCTATCGGCGTGCCAAATGCGTGTCAAGGCGAAATGGCCAGTGCAGCGATGACCTCCTAGTAATACGCGGCTTACGTAACCTATTGGTAATTCAAGGTAATCCTGAGGTTCCCCTTTGTTTCGGGAAGGTTAGGCATTGACTAAACCGTAAATAGCACGACCGAATCTTCAAGGTAGAATTTACAACCTTGCTGGAATCAATGACTTACAGGGATGGCTCTAGCAACCTACGTGGAATCACCTAGTTACGAACTCGGCAGTACCGAGAGTCCGAAAAAATTCTTTTTGGGGTCAGCCTTCCTAAAGTAACTTTCAATCCGACTCCGATGTGAGATGCTAGGCAAAATCGGGGTACTATCAAGGTCGTTTGCGAACGGAAGTCCATGACCGATAAGCCACCCGTCGTCCTAACGATTGCGGGATTCGACCCCTCTTCGGGGGCCGGAGTCACTGCCGATATCAAGACCATTGCCGCCCATGCCTGCTACGGCGTGGCTTGCATCACGGCGATGACGGTGCAGTCGACGGCCGGGGTCAAGCGGGTAGAGCCGATTGATCCGGCCCTGGTTTCCGATACCCTCGAAGAGCTGGGGGCTGATTTCGACATTGCTGCAGTACATATCGGCATGCTCGGTTCCGGCAAGGTTGTTAAGGCAGTCGCCGACTTCCTGTCCAAGCAGCCATCCCGTCGCGCTACAAAGACATCCTCGGGCGGAAAGGCGCGGTTTTCGAATATAGTTCTCGATCCAATCCTAAAGTCGTCCTCGGGAGCCGACCTGCTGGACAGTGCTGGAGTCCGGCTGCTGACCGAGCGCCTTGTGCCTCTCGCGGATGTCGTGACCCCAAATGTGGACGAGGCTACTGCCATCACGGGCATAAAAGTTAAGGACTTAGAGGAGATGAAGGCTGCTGCAGCCAAGCTCCACGAAATGGGAGCTTCCTCCGTGGTCGTTACCGGGGGGCACCTCGATAAAGCGATCGACCTCTTGAGTTACAGGACGAAGCGGGGTATCGAGCAGGAGGTCTTCAAGGCTGAGCGCCAGCGTTCCAACTCGACTCATGGGACGGGATGTGCCTTCGCGACCGCCATGGCTTGCCATCTGGCGCTTGACCGCGGTCTAGCCGAGGCAACGCTATTAGCCAAGACTTTTGTGACTGCAGCGATTTCAAACGGGCAGGTATTAGGCAAGGGAACGGGTCCGGTGCACCACTTGTACAGGATGAACCAGCAGCGTCGCGCCGCCGGAATCGGGGGAGAAGCCAGCTAATCCCGGTCGGGAGGGGTGGGTTGCTTCTTTAGGAGGATTCCAGCTACAAACGCGGCTGTCGCCGCCAGCAGCCACTCGGCTCGGTAGAACTGAATCGCCTGCCATTCCACCAGAGTCTTCGCCGTCAGGAGCCCGACGAGCAAGGCGCCAGCCACGCACGCTAAACCGACGACAAAAGCCACCAGGGAGCCAGTCGAAAGCCCCATCCGGCTCTTGATTTCATGAAAGTGCAAGTAACGGAGCCAGGAAGGCATCTCGAATTTGCTCCAGGAAACGCCTTTGAGAAACGATTGCACTCCATGCACACCGTGCTGCCACATGCCGGCTACGGCGGCCGCATCGGCTCGCTCGATGGAGCTCAGGCCTTCCGGACGCCTGGAGCCGCAAGCATGGCAGAAGCGTGACCCCAGCAGAAACTCGGTAGCGCAGCGCGGACAGGCCTCGGCCATCGTCGAAATCGATTCCCTGACGATGACCTCTTCGGCCATGGGTGGAGAGGGAGGGCGCCAAAATTCGGGCTGCGTTCCGTGAGCTAATTCTGCCATAGACTCCTACTAGAAAACCTGTAGTCGCATTCCAAACACCAAACCAATCAAAAATGTAAACGTCTGAATCATCGAGGTTTATCGAGTTGCATCGCAATCGCGACCGATGTCGCTTAGCAATTATTACGTGCGCCAGCGAGTAAAGTCGCCTCAGTTACGAAAGCCTAGGAACTCCGGAAAACGCCTGAGAACCCAACTACATGGATGACCATCAACATTCCGAGTTCTGCTCCGCCCCTGGCGAGAGAATTATAAGAGGCACCTTCCGCGAATACAGGTAGCGCCCAAGGCACGTCCCTGACGTCCTTGGTTCCAGGTTCTTGGCTATGAGTTTTGCAAACGAGGAATGCACCAGTTGGACACAATTCGTTTAGACTAGGCCTATCTGCTGTTGACCGCCGAAATGCAGAAACCCCGAATGATTCTTCAACGGCTCAGGCTGCCGATTTTTTTTCTGTGGATCGCCTTTTGCCTCGCCGCAGCCGCTCAGATTCAGCCCACTGCCAAGCCGGAACACGGCGCCCCGCGCGATTCCCAGACCGATCTGGCCTTCGATCATTTCTACAACATGGAATATGAGCGCGCGACCCAGGAGTTCGAGCGCATTCTCCAGAAGCGGCCGAATGACCCGTTCGTGGTGAACCACCTGCTCACCGCCATCCTGATGCAGGATCTGTACGACACCGGGTCGATGAACACCGGGGACTACACCAACGATAGTTTCATCGGGCGAACGCCGCGTCCGACCGACCCCAAGATAAAGGTGCGAATCAAGGCGCTGGCGCACCGCGCAGAGAACCTGGAAGAGCAGGAACTCAAGGCCAATCCCAACGATGTGAATGCGCTCTATTGCCGTGGCGTGACGCGGGCGCAGTTCGCGGTCTATACCGGCATCGTGGAGCGTGCCTGGTTTTCGGCGCTGCGCAATGCCGTCGGCGCCCGCCACGATCACGAGCGTGTGCTCGAACTCGATCCCGCCTACATTGACGCCAAGATGGTGGTGGGCACCCACAACTATGTCGTCGGCAACCTGCCGTGGAGTGTGAAGGTAGCGGCGGCCATCGCGGGGCTGAGTGGATCGAAGGAGAAAGGGCTGGCATATCTCCGCGATGTGGCGCATAGCGACGGGGAAAACTCGGTGGATGCCAAAGTGGTGCTGACGCTGTTCCTGCGCCGCGAGCATCTCTACGACGAGGCGCTTGGCTACATGCAGGAATTGAGCGCGAAGTATCCTCACAATCACTTGTTCCCGACCGAGGTAGCAAATCTGTTGCGGTCGGCAGGGCGGCTTGACGACGCCGAGGCGGCGTATCGCAAAGTGTGGCAGAACGGCCGGGAAGGGAAGTACGGCAGCCTGCACTACGAGCTGGCGGCCTGGGGACTGGGCGAGTTATTGCGCAGCAAGAAGGATCTGACGGGCGCCGCCGCGGCCTATGAGTTGGTCAACCAGGCTCCGAATCCCGATCCCGACACGTTGCAGAAAGCCAATCTGATGGCCGGAGAAATGTACGACCTGCTGCAGAAGCGCGATCTGGCCATGAAGAAATACGAGACCGTGCTGGCCGGGAATGCCAATACCGGCCCGGCCGATCAGGCGCGGCGGTATATCAAGGAAGCGTACCGGGAGTGACCGGAACTTTCTTCTAAACAAATTCGTATTATCTAGTGCGGGGTGAACTATGTACTGCAACTACTGCGGCAAAGTAATTCAGGACGATGCCATCATTTGCGCGTATTGCGGCGTTCGGGTGGGAGCGACTCTGGCGCGTAGGAAACTCATTCGCCCACGCCTCGGCCGCAAGATCGCCGGAGTGTGCCTGGGGTTCTCCGAGTACTTCGATGTTGACGTGACCCTGGTCCGAGTCGTGTGGCTCATCGTGGCCTTTATGACGGTGATCGGTTTCCTGTCTTATCCGATTGCATGGATCATCATGCCGGAGGAACCGTTGATGCTTCCTGCCCCCATCGGCGCGAAGCAAGCAACGACGTCTTAACTGGAAAGGCGGAATTCTTGATTGCAGATTTCTGATTGAAGATCTCCGGCTGCCGGGCTTTGGTTATTCAACAATCAAAAATCAACAATCAGCAATCCCCTTGCGCATGGCGTCTACTCCCTCACAGCGCGTAAGAAGTGGTGATGCCGAAATCGTCTACTGGACCGTTGGCGACGGCCCGGCCGTCGTTCTTCTGCATCCTTTTCCCGTCAATCATGAATTCTGGCTCCCGGTGGCCGAGATGCTCTCGTCACGTTACCGGCTGATCTTGCCCGACCTGCGCGGACACGGTGAGTCCGAGGTGGGCGACGGACCGGCCACGATGGAGAAACACGCTTCTGATCTAGCACGGGTGTTGGACGATGCCGAGATTGGACGTGCCCCCTTGATCGGCGTCTCCATCGGTGGATATTTGCTGTTTGAGTTCTGGCGCAAGTATCGCGGCCGGGTGGCCGCCCTCGCACTCTGCAATACGAAAGCTCCGGCGGATAACGCCGAAGCCCGCGCCGGCCGCCTGAAGGCAGCGACCGACGTCTTGCAGCTAGGCACCGAGCCCTTCTTCCAATCTATGATTCCGCGCGTACTGGCGCAAACGACACGTGACACGCGTCCCGACCTCGTTGAAGGCGCGCTGCGCATGATGCGCAAGATGTCTCCCCAGGGTGTCGCGGAAGTGCAGCGCGGCATGGCGGGGCGTCCGGATTCAGTAGATACATTGAAGACCATCAATGTTCCCACTCTCCTTGTTACCGGAGACGAAGACACGACCACCGGGGTGAATGAAGCCGAGCTGATGCGGCAACACATCGCGGGAAGCCAGTTGCGAGTCATCCCTAAAGCGGGCCACTACGCGGCGTGGGAGCAGCACGAGCAAGCAGCGCGGCTATTACGCCAGTTCCTGGACGGAATTTAGGAATAGGGCTTCGGTCTGTACCCTTAAGAGCTCTGACAAGGGCAGGAGGTTTTCGATGGCCTCAGCAAATGTCGCGCACGGCATGGAGCGTGCCGTTGACCCGGGACAGGGCTCCTCTCGAGGCGATACTCTCGCTCTGCTCGCGGTTGTGGTGGCCGTGGCTATCGTCCATGTGCTCACCAATGGCCGCTACGGTTTTCATCGCGACGAACTGCAGGTTCTAAGCGATGCGCGCCATCTCGACTGGGGCTTTGTCCCCTATCCTCCGTTCACGCCATTCATGGAGCGGATAGGACTTTCGTTATTCGGCCTGTCGATGGTCGGACTGCGAATGTTCTCCACCATCGCGAACGCCGCAGCCATCTTCTTCACCGGGCTGATGGCGCGTGAATTGGGCGGCGGGCGGCTCGCCCAGGTTACGGCAGCTTTGGCCATCGCCCTGTCGCCACTGCCTTTGTTCGAGGGAACGGAGTTCCAGTACACGACTTTCGATTATTTGTGGTGGGTGCTGATTGCCTATTTCATTATCCATCTCCTGAAGACCGAAAACCCGCGCTGGTGGCTCGGGATCGGAGCGACCATCGGCATCGGCTTCATGACCAAGTACACCATGGGCTTCTATCTCGCGGGAATTCTTGGCGGGCTGGTGCTAACCCGGGCGCGCCGTCATCTGGCGAGCGGCTGGTTTTGGGGAGGCATGGCCCTCGGGCTGGCGATCTGCCTGCCGAATGTGTTGTGGCAGGTGAAGCACGAATTCATTTCACTCCACTTTCTGCAACACATTCACCAGCGTGATGTAGCCCAGGGGCGGGCCGACGGCTACTGGCGCGACCAGTTCATGATTTGCACTAATCCGTTCGCGGCGCCGTTGTGGGTTGCTGGACTAATCGGATACTTGCGGGAACGCCGCTATCGCATGCTCGGGTGGATGTACCTGATTCCTCTCGTGCTCTACGCGGTGGGCAAAGGACGCGGCTACTATCTGGGGGGCGCATATCCCATGCTGATGGCGATGGGCGCCGCTATAGGTGCCGCTTGGCTAGCCTCCATGTCGAAGTTGCCGCGCCGGGCGATCGCAACCGTCTTCTTTGCCGGTCTGGCGGTCTGTGGCGTGTATATCGCCGCATTGGTGCTGCCGTTGACGTCCAGCGGTCGGCTCAAGGATTTTGCCCTGAAGAACAATTCCGATCTGCGCGAGGAAATTGGCTGGGACGACTATGTCAAGGCAGTCGCGGCCGTTCGCGATTCTCTACCGCCGGAGGAGCAGGCTCATGTCGGGGTGGCTGTGCGGAACTATGGCGAACAAGGCGCGATCGAGATTCTCGGGCCGGCCTATCATTTGCCGCCGCCGATCAGCGGGACGAACTCAGCGTGGTTGCGAGGATACCCGGAGCCTCCGCCCACAACGCTGATCGTGACCGGCACGTCGCGCGAAGGCGCCGATCATTGGTTCACGTCTTGCAGACTCGCGGGGCACAACGGAAATGCGGAGGGCGTTGAGAACGAAGAGAGCAGAGATCATCCCGATATTTTCGTCTGCGGGCCGCCGCGCCTGCCCTGGCCGGAGTTCTGGAAGCAGTATCTGGCGTTCGGATAAGGCTGAGCGCACCGACTCGTTTACCAGACGGTGGGGACAGCGCGCGAGTTTCGGATTTGCCTGTCTGCAGTGACCAGCTTCAGTCCTTCCACGATGGCAGTTGCTCCGATGATGCGATCTCCTGGATCCTTAGGGTAGGATTCTGAAAGAGACAGTGCGGGCACGCAGATGCGTCCGGTAATCGGGAGGACGACAAACCGCCGCTCTACCTGCAAAATGAAGTCTTCCACGCCGATCAAAAATGAGGGGTGAGGGCCTGTTTTGACTAATTGCTAATTGCTTTCCTTTTCATTCAGTTCGAACTCTGTTCGATAGCAGCCAGAATCCTGAAGTTGGAGTGGTAGAGCTGCCCTGTTGGCTGTATGGGCCACGTCAATGACGTGTCTCGTAATGTCGGCGGTTCCACTGATCGATTTCATTCCACCGGCGATGGTCAGGACATAAATCCCATCGGCTACTCCGTCAAAGAAGAATGCACCGCCGCTATCCGAAACGGTTCGGTACTCCTCCTCGGAAAAGGCATTTTTCAAGGTAATGTCGACGCCGCTATAGACAGTTTGAATAGGGTGGACAATGTCCATTAG
>Ga0209168_10003153_pt1 | contig 11516 bp, 9 predicted proteins | sample Coa_R1_FD_187156 | JGI IMG/M metagenome (GOLD analysis project Ga0209168, IMG submission 187156) | Surface soil microbial communities from Centralia Pennsylvania, which are recovering from an underground coalmine fire - Coalmine... | ecosystem: Environmental > Terrestrial > Soil > Unclassified ... | reverse complement strand
CAAAGTCAAAGTCACTATGAGAAAATCTTACGGTTTTCGCACCTTCCGCATCACCGAACTCGCGCTCTATCACGTTCTTGGTAAACTGCCCGAACCGACACTCACCCACGATTTCTTCTGACGAATCAATATTTGGCCTGGGCCTTAAAACGGCTTCATTATCGCAATGCCGGCGGCTTACTGTTGCCAGTCGAACCGACCCTAACCAGCGCCGCATTGAGGCACGGACCTGGGATCTCGATGAAATCCACCGAACGAACCGATGGGAAGTTTTTGTACTCGGTCCCGACGAGCGCGATGAAAAGCTAACTGAACCGCTTCAGGAGCATACTGGCACCGTTGTTCTATGGCAGTCCCTTGAGCGGGTCCTCGACTACAAAATCTCATGGGGAGAGAAGGCACGCGCAGGCCTGTTCAGCCTTGTAGGAAGGTTAGATGAACATCTGGGAATGGTCTTTCACCGTTTCCTGACTGGACAGGCACGCCGGCGTAAAAAACTCTCAATAACGATCAATGAGACACAGGTTGAGCCATGGGACCCGTTCGCACGAGACGAAAAAGCAACTGATCCGTTCGATCCGCTCGAATTTGAAATCCACGGACAGAATGGCAAAGGCATCGTCCGGTTTCAGGCGTACATTCTGCCAAACCAAGCACATTTTTCCAATCCCCGCGCATTTCAGAGAGCTGGCGGTCCAAATCGCTGGAACAGCCAGCAAGGATTCTATATCTATCGCGCTGATCGCATGATTCAAAGCGGCGGCTGGTCACGAATGCGTACTCCAGATGAGCACACAAAGCTCGCTCGTGCCGCCGTGGATTTTTATCCTGACCTGGATTCGGAGTTTCAGATCAACGTGGCAAAAGTGCGAGTTAGTCTTCCTGCTGAACTGAAAGAGCACCTTAAGGAACCGGTCGAACGGCTCGCGAAACGCGCACGGTCAGTTTACGACCAGAAGGAAGGGTCCGGTGCGAAGACATCAGGGGGGGCCAATGGTGCTGGACGGTCTGCACATACCAACTCAAATTCGACTTCAACTTCTGCTAAATCAAACCCTGGCCGAACCACGTCTTACGCAACAGCCCTTGAGACGGCTGCTGACAGTGCAGGGGAGCGTCCCGCACTACGCCGTATTGTAAAAAGCCTAAAAACCGAATCACCGGAGGTCGCTCGTGAGCTCGGTTGGTGATCGCATTGATGCATTCTTGAGGGTTCTCAGAGTCCACATAGACGCCCTCGGGCAGAGCGTAGAGGAGGCACTCGGGACAGTGCCTGCGGAGTTTCGAGAGGCTGTCCGAGCACGTTACGAGGAGTTAGTTGCCCAACCGATACGACGTGCTCATGTACTATCCGGGACAGGTGGTCCCAGGCAGTGGTTTAACAGCTATGATCCTTCCACAGGTTATTACTGGAGACGATTGCGTGCGTATCTCTTGGACCGAATCGGAAGATCAGAAGCCGAACTGGAATCTCTGGACGACAGCACAGACAGGATATTGGCGCACTTAGAAGATCCCCGGCCCGAAGGCCCGCCGCAATTCAAGGTGCGCGGTCTTGCGCTCGGTTATGTCCAAAGCGGCAAGACAGCAAATTTCTCTGCATTGATAGCAAAAGCTGCGGACGTAGGCTACAAACTCGTCATTGTCCTTTCCGGCATGGACAATGGTTTGCGCCAACAAACACAGCGCCGCCTAGATAAGGAATTGGGCCTCCGACGCGACGAAGGCGTTGGGGAACCTGAACCGGGAAAGCGCTGGATTGCCTTAACAACAGCAGACTTGAATGGAGATTTTCGGCCCGGAACAATTGGTCCCAACGTGCTTCAGGGCAACGAGCACGTGTTAGCTGTCGTGAAAAAGAATAAGACCGTACTTCAGCGACTGGTGGATTGGGTTGATAACCGCGTCCCCGCAGGCCTTCCTGTGCTTGTAATTGACGACGAGGCAGATCAAGCATCAATTAACACCGGCGGAAACCGGGCACCTGACGACGCAGACCAGGACGCCGACGACGAGGAAACCGATCCTTCGGCTATCAACGGCTTAGTCCGTGCGCTCCTGGCTTCTTTTCCCAGGGTGTCCTACGTGGCGTATACAGCAACTCCCTTCGCCAATTTGTTGATCAATCATCAAGCAATTGATCGTGAGGTCTGGGAGGACCTTTATCCGAAAGACTTCATTGTTGCGCTGCCCAGACAAGATGGCTACGTCGGAGCAGAAAGACTCTTCGGACGGAGCTCACTGCCGGGCGATCCAGAAAGCACAATTGACGGACTTGATGTAATTGAGTTCATCGGGGAAACTGACATCGCCGCCTTGGTCCCTTCCAATCGGCAAGTGGAAGACTTTCAGCCACAACTTTGTCGTTCGCTACGAACAGCTTTTCTGGATTTTATCCTGGGGATCGCCGCACGCCAGCAACGCTCGGGAAGAGATCATCCGGCTTCTATGTTGATTCATACGCAGCATCGCAAGGTAGTGCAGAATCGCATGGGAGAGCTGGTGAGTGCGTACGTAACGGAGTTCCGTCAGAGCTGGCGTTATGACAGGGACTCGATTCGGCCACAGCTTCACGACCGATGGGAAACATCATTTCGTCCGCTGATCTCTTCCATCGATATCCGTAAAGACGTCCCCTTCGAAGCACTTGAGGAGTTTATTGACCGACTGTTCCGAGATCCGCTTGCTGTTCTTGTTCTTAATTCAGACTCCGATGATGTGTTGGACTATGAAGCTGACCCGAATCTCAAAGCAGTACTCATTGGCGGAAATCGTTTATCACGTGGATTGACTCTCGAAGGATTACTCGTCAGCTACTACGTTCGTCGTGTCTTCTATTTTGACACGTTAATGCAGATGGGCCGTTGGTTCGGTTATCGGGAAGATTACGTGGATCTCACCAGACTGTGGACGACTGAGGAACTTTCTGAGATGTTCCGTGACATCGCGCTTGCTGAAGAGGAGCTGAGAGGTGAAATAGCGCGATACGAGCGCGAAAACCTCACTCCCTTGGACTTTGGACCAAAGATTCGCGCACACCCGGTTATGCTGGTAACTGCTGCAAATAAATTGGGAAGTGCCAGGCAGATTTCACAAAACTATGCCGGCCATCTCATTCAAACGATCCGATTCCCGCTGAATGATCGCACTTGGCTCGAACAGAATCTGGGTGCCACCCGTACTTTTCTCAGTAGCTTGGGGAGACCTACTACCGACCCTGTGTCTGGCCGGATGACTTGGTCTGGCGTTTCTGCGCGAGCCATAGACGGTTTCTTGGCCGCATACCGCCCTGATCCGCGCTCCAGTTTTGTAAGTTTCGAATCACTCCGAAAATATATTTCCGCCCAGGTACAACGAGACGAGCTTACACAGTGGCGGATTGCGATCATCTCTCAGGCAAGCCGTGTTCTCGATTCCGAAAATCTCTCGGTGCAGGGGATCGACCAAATTAACACCATCGGTCGAACACGCCTGAAAGTGACTCCACATTCCATTGGAGTTCTGATAAATCCGGCCACAACTAACGGCGCTGTGGGAACAGGCGACGAAGAAATCGGTCTTAACGAAAAGCAAATACGCCAAGCTCGTTTGCGGCTCTCCGAAAACGAATTCGAAGATCTTGGTGCGGCTCTCCGTGCCGAGCGGGATAAGCGCGAAGGGCTCTTGCTCATATACCCAATCAGTAAACTGTCTCGTCCTCGCGACAACGCCAAAAATCGCCTTCCTCTATTCGAGGACCCAGGCAGGGACGGTGTAACAGTGATCGGAGTCGCGATAGTATTCCCCGCTTCGGACAGTGCCGCGACTATCGAATACGTGATCGGTTCAGTGGGAGAAGGCGTAGCCCTTGGCGCTCTATGACGATTGCCGAGACTGCCGAACTATGGACACATCTTCCCCCAGCTTCCGCGAACGAACTGAGCGGGAAACGAGTCCCAGGCTTGCCAGCAGGCGCACCCGTTTATGCAGCACTCGACTTCTCGAACCATCGCCATTTGCTCATTGAGGTTCCGCCTGATTCTCCGATTATCGACATCCGTTCCACACACGGACTTAACGTGACCACTGAGGAACTCCGAGTCCGCGATTTCGCCGGTGCCACGTACATCGATCTTGAGTGCCTGCAGTCCAGCTACCATCGAACATTCACGGCACTCGTCCACGACCTCCTAGAATCATTGACCAACGTACCGGATCGGCGAAAAGCAGTTACCGCGTGTCTGGAACGCTGGCGATCATTTTGGCTCGTAAATCAGGCGGGACTCAGCCGCGAAGCAGCGTTAGGACTTTTTGGCGAGCTTTGGTTCTTGGCCCGGTGGTTGCACCCAATTACCGAAGCCAAGTTAGCATGCTGGCAGGGGCCAGCCGGCGCTAGACATGATTTTCAGTCGGAAGCCGCCTCGATTGAGGTAAAGACTTCCGCCACATCGTTATCATCATCTCCCGTTCACTTCATTTCAAACATTGACCAACTCAGCGACCCGGAACGCGGAAAACTATATCTGTTCAGCCTGCACGTCACTGATGATGTACTGGCGTCGAACACGCTGCCTTCTGTCATAGAACTGATTACAACAATGCTCGCGACTGACGAAAGCTCCCTTGCCCTATTCGCAAAAAACTTAGCGGCTGCCGGCTACAGTCCCGCGCATGCGGATTACTACATGCGGCCTCTTCGCATAATCGCGGAAGAACTCTACAGCGTCGATGCAGGGTTTCCCCGCTTGACCAGGAACAGTTTTCGTTCTCCTGTGCCGGAGGGAGTTCAAGATATTTCCTATTGTTTGACAATCGCGGCGTGCGGCAGGTGGCGCATAGCCGCCGGTCCCACGGAGAACTCAGCCAAACAAGTGACTCAATTTCTTGGTTTGACCTGATCTGGAGGCCGGAAAGGGCTTTGGAATCATTCAGAAGGCGGATCAGTCGGAATGTCACTTTTCGGCTTTGCCAATTCTACCGATTTGATTGGGGTACCACCAAGCACTGCGACCGGCGCTGGTGGACTGAATCGTTTGATCACGATCTCGTTGTCAAGATCAGGCGTCCCAATTCTATTTCGATACCGTTCAAATCGAACGCTCAACGATTCTGCATGCGGGCTTCGAAGAGACGCCACACATCGCCAGCCTTTTACGTCATTAAGGGAAGGATGATCAAGATCCTGAAAATCAACGACCAAATCAGGCACATCGCACAGCCCAGGCAAAAAATGATACCGGTCTGGTGAGATATCCCGCGCGTTTTTCAACAGTGCGAGTAAACGTTTCTTTGCGCCTCCTGACTCAGGATTGGCGGTATATTCCTGATACTCCTTGAACGTCAACAACAGCTTCGCTCTAGCACAGAGAGCTTTATCCGTTTTGGGGACCCTTCCTCCCGTCGATACCATGTCGCAAGTGGGCCACAACACGATCCAGTACTCTGTCGCCGTGCCCACAGTTCTCACCCGCACATCACCGAGTACAGGGTCATTCCCAATCGGCGGTTTCACGTAAAATTCCGCCGGGTGGATTTTATCTTCAGCGACGGTGTGATCTTTCACTTCGGGAAACACTTCCGTAAGAACAGCATCAAGGCCGCTCACAGAGAAAGAGATCGCAAGCCGCTGAATGAGAACACGAAGAAACTCGGGCTTGTCCGCGATCTCAGATAGCGCCGCCCAATTTTTCACAACGAAGTCCCACATGTAGTCGCGCAACGTCCGATCAAGATAGTGCGCGATCGCTCGGTGCATTTGCGGAATCTTTGTCGCAAACAACGATTCAATCTCCGTTGCGAGTGCAGTAAGTCCGGCCGTTTTTGGCACTAGGCGGATGAATTCATTTGTGTGTTCTTCCAGACCCTCGGGGAGATTCGTATGCAGCACCACCGCAACAAATCCATTTTTGCGAATCTCGGAAAGAACCGATTCGCCGATCCGCTGACCACCGGCTTGTGCAGGCCCTTTATATATGTCGAGAATAAATAAATCAGCCTTCCGTTCTTTAATCGCTCTGAATGCGCTGTCCCAGTCCGTCTCTGGCAGGAGACGCAACCGGCGTCCTGCAATCACTCTCTTCGCGAAGAACTCCTCCATCTGACGCACCAGATCAGCATTGTCTTCGATCAGGACTATGTTCCAGTATTCGGCTGTTCCGGGATTTGTGACGATTGGGGTTGCCATCACTTCGTATGTTCCCTGATGGTGACTCTGAATGTTGCGCCAGGGAGTGGGCCTGTCGCTATCAATTCAAGCGATCCGTTGTATTCCGCCGCCGTTTCGCCCGCAATCGTTAAGCCCAACCCGACGCCATCCGGCTTGCTCGAAAAATAAGGATCAAAAATATGATCACGAATGTCTTCCGGAACGCCAGGACCGCTGTCGGAAAACAACGCTCGAATTCCCCCGTCAACTTGATCCACGCTGACAACAATCCGTCGCTTAGTATCAGGCGTACGTTCCAGCCAGTAGAGGGAGTTCTCAAGCAAGTTGAGAAAAATCATCTGCAGCTCGGAAGGATCAGCGACAATCGAATGCGATGTCTTAGGTAACCCGCACACCACCTTCATCTCATCAAGAAATGCTCGATGCAGTGCAAAAACGTCAGCAATCGCTTCTTCAACCACAACTGTTGTCGGACGTGTGCGCTTACGACCACCAAAACGCGACAGTCTTTTGAAAAGAAGACTCAGCACCTCGGTCTGGGACAGTATCGCTGTGAGATGCCTACCAATCTCTGGCGATGCGCTGGCACTCGAACCGTCCTCCAATTCAGCCTTTATCAATTCCACCTCATTTCGAATTGAGGACACCGGAGTACGTCCTTCATGCAGAACGACATCGATCAACTGTCCTAGTGTTGCAAGCCGCCGGTATCGTGCCAGAACCGTTTGTACTTCTGCAATGCCCGACTCGAATCGCTTCTCTGTGGTGTCGAGAAGGGTGGCAAGCTGCCTGTCGTCAGAATATCGATTGAGCAGGTATGCCTTGAGAGGCGCGAATTCCAATTTTTCAAACAGTCCATGCCGACCTTCTGAGGGCTTACTCCGGCGATGCAGATCACGCTTGACTTCCAGTTTTGACAAAATCTCCTTTACTGCTTGCTTAAAGTCGTCAAACTCTGGTGAATCCACGATGCCTTGTCGATTCGTTTGATCCTTCAATCCCTTGTTTCTATCTGCAGAAACGAACAAACGTCCAACAACCTGGTTATTGCTCAACCGCATTGTTGGATTTTGAACACGTCGCATATCGAGGCGCAGCCAGTCGGCCTCAGGGACAAGAACGCGAAAATTATCCCGGTAAATGCTGACTCCGCTTGCTGCATCAAGGTCACGTTTGATGGCCCGAAGTGTCGAACCAAGTTCTTTGACGAGAGGCTCAAGGTCTTCATTACCGCGATCCCACACGCGAAACTCGAAGTTGACTGATCCACATCGCGGTGACTTGCCAGCTATCAATACTCTTGGACGTGCTCCCTTATCATCCAGCAACTGCATCTTGCCCTGAGGCCCCTCGTACATAGCATCGAGCAGGCCAGTTACATCCATATTGCCCGAAAGTTTGTAGTGCGGCTTTCCAAGCACCTCGGGTGCAGTAACCTCGCCTTCCAGGGAAAGGTGGTCTGGAGGAAGCGCCAAGAATATCTTGAATTCATCCTTCTCCAGCGGTGCCACAAGCCTGGAGAGTTCGGCCCTCAGGTCAGTAAACGAATGCACCCCTTTTACATCGTCTTCTTCCCAGTTGTCATTCAGCCCCGAAATCCTCAATGTGGTGCCCTTTTTAACATTCGGTGCGACGTCCACCACTTTCCAGGTGGACGTAATTTCATCGAGGTATTTCGATGGATCTTCAAAACTGCCCCAATCAAAACTGACCTTAATTTCCTTCGTTTCCCCTTTTGGCCTAGTGGAGATTTCAAGATAGCGGCCAATTCGAGCCGCGGCGAACCGTCCCACTCCTTTTTCTCCTGTGACACGTCTGCCTTTGCGCGAATGAGTTCGTGTTAGTTTGGAAACCGTTGCAGGCTCCATCCATCCGCGCTTGATATCTTCCAGTGTCATTCCGTCGCCATCATCAGAAATAACCACTGCTCCTTTACCAATTTCTAACGGCGCTTCGAATGTGATATGCACCTCGTCGGCGTCGGCATCATATGCATTCTTGATAAGTTCCTGGATCGCAATAATGTGGTTGCTTATCAGGTCCCGACCAAGCGTTTGAATGATCCGAGCGCGTGGCCGAAATTGCACCTGCCCTTCGTCAGCCCTCTCTGGTTGTACAGCGGATTCATTATCCATTTGAATATTGAGAGTTTATACCACCTGTGCATCCGCAAGACACGTTCCATGATCCCCGCACCGATGCTGTCAAAACAAGGTAAGCTCCGCGTCTTTGTCCACTCCGCTTCGCTCAGGTGGGCGCCGTTCGGCCACGGCTCAGACGGTCGCGAGGTCTAAGCGCCGCTTTCGCGCCAAAACAAAAACCAAGAGCATTTTGGCACTCAGCGCGCCGACGCTCGCGCCCTGCCACCCTTCGCTCCGCTGCGTTTCTCCTTTGTCCACCGGCTCGCCGTTTTGTTCCGCTGCCGCGTGAAGTGAAGAACAAAACGCCAACCCGGCGGACGAAAGGAAAAAAAATGTTAGTTAAGGATAGAAGCAAAGCAAAAAACAATCAGGAACTCGTTAAGGCCAGCATTGACGCTCTGGTTAAGAGTCTGGAAGCGGGACACAGCGACGTACTCTCTTCATATTTAACCGCAATGGCGCAATTTCACAATTACAGCTTTCAGAACATTCTTCTGATTGCCAGCCAGAGGCCCACCGCGACGAAAGTTGCGGGCATCCGCGCATGGAATGAATTAGGCCGGAGAGTGAGACGCGGCGAAAAGGGCATCATGATTTTTGCTCCGCTGATTGGATACAAGCGCAATGCAGCCGAACCAGACGCAAAGACAGACAAACCGGAACCGCGTTTAGTCGGGTTTCGTTCAGTGTATGTGTTTGATGTTGAGCAGACCGAGGGCGAGGAATTGCCAGAACTCAGCAACACCGTTACCGGCGAAGTAGGCGACAAACTGGACAGGTTGATTGAGTTTACCGAGGCCCAGACAATCAAGCTGGAATTTTCGGACACGATTGCACCGGCAAGGGGCATGTCTTACGGCGGTTTGATTCGCATTCTGCCAGAGCTGGAAGAATCGGAAACCTTTGCAACTCTTATCCATGAACTCGCACATGAGATGTTGCACAAAGCAGAGCGCCGCACAATGACAACCCAAGCAGTGCGGGAAACAGAAGCCGAAGCCGTTGCTTTCGTGGTTTGCCATGCTTTGGGACTTGAGACCGGAACGGGTTCGAGTGATTACATTCAGCTTTACCACGGTGACGCAAACCTGCTGAAAGAGAGCTTGGAGGTAGTACAGCGCACTTCCAATGTCATTCTTGGAGCAATCAGCCCCGAAGTGACAGACAGACAGAAATCAGATGCGGAGGTGCGGTAATGACGGCACCAGCGAACAGCGTTATTCAGGGCGATTGCGTGCAGGTTCTTTCACACGTTCCTAGCTCAAGCATTGACATGGTTCTGACTGACCCGCCGTACATTGCAAGATATGTATCACGCGACGGTCAGAGAATAGCAAACGACGATAGAGCAGACTGGCTCCAGCCGGCTTTTGCTCAGATTTTCAGAGTGTTGAAGCGGGATTCCTTCTGTATCAGCTTTTACGGCTGGCATCAGGTGGATAAATTCATGCAGGCATGGCGATTTGCCGGATTCAGACCTGTAGGACATCTGGTTTTTCAGAAGTCCTATTCATCGAAGAATGTTTTTCTGGCATATCGGCATGAACAGGCGTACTTGCTGGCAAAGGGCAATCCTGCCTTACCTGAAAAGGTAATCAGTGATGTTCAACAGTGGAAGTACAGCGGCAACAAGCTACATCCCACGCAGAAGCCGGTTTCCAATCTGATTCCGTTGATTGAAACTTTTTCCAAGCCGGGCAGCATAGTCCTTGACCCCTTCTGCGGCTCTGGCAGCACACTGGTAGCAGCCGGATTGTCAGGGCGCCGGTTTGTAGGGATTGAGCTTTCAAACGATTATTGCGAGACAGCCAGGAGGCGCACCGAACAGGTGCGCCGTCCCGCGCTGAGCACGGCAGCAGCGGCTTAATCGAGCCAACAAAAATTTTGGCGACAGGGCACAAGTGTGTACCCTGTCGCCAAAATTTTTCGCTCGGGTCGCTCCTGCTCCCCTCGCTCTCAACCTTCAAATAATGGTCGCAGTTTGCACTGCAAAAAAGCTTCGAATAAATTAATCAGAAAGACGATGGACGGGCCACAATTCAGAAAGAAATGGTCGCGGTCGGTATTTGATCTCAGCCATTCTCCAACCGTGTCCTCCTCTATCGCTGATATTCCCAACTTGCTCCAGTGGCTTCCGCCAGCAACAATCGACTTCCCCAAGTTACTGTTACAACTTCGGGGAAGATAATGCTGCGACTCAAATCTCGCTGCACTGTTTGGACCGGCTTTGCCAACTTTCAGAACGACTAATTCTTCACAGGTCAGTGAAAATACATAAAGCGCGTAGCTTTCTTTTGGAAGTCTGGGACTTTGATGAGGAGCCCGGAGGAATTCATGTCGGATTTCGTGTTCCTTGATGGGCATGCCAGCAATTGCTGAAACACGAGTAAAATCTGAAATCAATTGTCCTGCATTGGGCAGCATGCAGTTAAGATTAACTCACCTCTCAAAATTCCACATGGGATTTCTGCCAGAAGGGGGAAGCAAAAAGGGCGAAGTGGGTTTTTCGATTGAAGAATACGCGGCGTTGCGCCCGACACTCTGGCATCTTACTCACGTTGACAACCTCAGATCCATTAGGGAATCGCGGGTCTTAAGAACTGCCGAGGATCTTACGTCAAGCGTTGCAGGCTTGCCACGTCAAGGGCGAGAACTTCCTGCTGGGACTGCTGTGCTCAGAGATCAAAAGCTTCTGCATGAAAAGTGCATCATCTTCGAGGAGGGTTTCTCGATGGCTGAATTCTTGAGGGAGTTGAACAAGCGCGTGTTTTTTTGGTCGGGTCGACAAGAGGGTCCCGTGAGAGCTGGGAAGCGAGCGTTAGATCACTACCGCGCATCGGACTTTCTGATTCGCTTGCCGTTCCTCGATGTCGCGAAGAACCAGACACCCTATTTTTCTCGCTGCAACTCTGGTGCTCCCCGCATGCAGCATGGCAAGCCAGTTGCACGAGGTCGGCGTACTTTCCTTCCCGCGATTGAGTGCGACTTCCAACCTCGCGAAGTTATAGAGGTGACGTTCATCGAGCCGGTCAGACTTTCGCAGAGAACTGAGATAGCGCAATTTCTAGCCGGTCCCTGGGAGCATCTTTGAGTGCCGACTGAACCCCTTGCCAAGGGCCAGGGGTTCAGCAAGGTTGCAATTCAAGGTTTACATTGGCCCAAAACTGGCGTAAATCAGCAAGAATGAGAAGGACGAAGCACCACGTAAATGTTTGAGTACTAACGAAATT
>Ga0209168_10003152_pt1 | contig 11516 bp, 11 predicted proteins | sample Coa_R1_FD_187156 | JGI IMG/M metagenome (GOLD analysis project Ga0209168, IMG submission 187156) | Surface soil microbial communities from Centralia Pennsylvania, which are recovering from an underground coalmine fire - Coalmine... | ecosystem: Environmental > Terrestrial > Soil > Unclassified ... | reverse complement strand
GCTTCTTCAACGGCCTGGACCTCCTGCCGCCCGGCGTCGTCCCGGTCCGTCTCTGGACCGGCGACACCCCCGCCCCGGACCACAAGGCCCCCACCGCCACCTTCCTGGCCGGCGTCGCCCGCAAGCCCTGATCCAGCAGCCGGGGGCCGGGAGCCCGGAGCCGGGACCATCTGGGGCTTGTGGCACACAACCCCCAATAGACGGGGCTCGTGGTCCACAGGCCCCATGCGAGGAGGGCACGCGTTCGGGGGTTGTGGCACACAGGCCCCGATAGACGGGGTTTGTGGACCACGCACCCCATGCCGGTGGTCCCGGACCAGGGTCGGGACCAGGGTCCCCCCCGGGGCTCACGAGGCAGCCGAAGCGCGACCATAGAGCCGGGACCACCGCGCACCAGGAGAACAGCAGCACAAGACAGCAGCGGACCCGAACAGGGAGGTATGTCATGAAACCACACTGGCCCGTGCCCGCCGGGCTGCACACCGCCTCGCGGCTGCCCGTCGAGGGCGCGCTGCCCTCGTTCGACGGCGCCACCGGCTGGCTGAACTCCCCGCCGCTGACCCCCGCCGGGCTGCGCGGGAAGGTCGTCCTGGCCAACTTCTGGACCTACACCTGCATCAACTGGCTGCGCCAGCTGCCCTACGTCCGTGCCTGGGCCGGGAAATACTCCAGCCAGGGCCTGGTCGTGATCGGGGTGCACACCCCCGAGTTCGGCTTCGAGCACGACGAGCCGAACGTCCGTCGCGCCGTCAAGGACATGAACATCACCTACCCGGTCGCGATCGACAGCGACTACGCGGTCTGGCGCGCGTTCGACAACTACTACTGGCCCGCGCTGTACTTCGCCGACGCGCAGGGACAGATCCGCCACCACCACTACGGCGAAGGCGAATACCAGCAGTCCGAGATGGTCATCCAGCAGCTGCTGAACGAGGCCGGGACGGCCGGGACGGCCGGGACCCAGAACCTGGACCTGGTGACGCCGGACGCCCCCGGTCTCGAGACGCCCGCCGACTGGGCCACCCTGCGATCGCCGGAGAACTACACCGGCTACGGGCGCACCGAGAACTTCGCCTCTCCCGGCGGCCTGCACCCGGACCGGCCGTACGTCTACGACGCTCCCGAACAGCTAAGGCTCAACCACTGGGCCCTGGCCGGGGACTGGACGGCGGGGGGGCAGGCCACCACGCTGAACGAGGCTGGTGGCCGGCTCGCCTACCGCTTCCAGGCCCGTGACCTGCACCTGGTAACCGGCCCGCGGGCCCCGGACACCGCGGTGCGCTTCCAGGTCACCCTGGACGGGCAGCCGCCCGGCGACGACCACGGCGGCGACGTGGACGCCGGGGGCCGCGGCACGATCTCCGAACCGCGGCTCCACCAGCTCATCCGCCAGGCCGGCCCGGTCAGGGCCCGCACCTTCGAGATCACCTTCCTCGACCCCGGCGTCCAGACCTTCGCTTTTACCTTCGGCTAGCGACGTAGACCGATTACTTGGGCTGGGGCACGATCCGGATGTACGGCTTGGGCTCCCGCCATTCGCCGAACAGCTCCTTGGCCTGCTCGTTGTTGACCGAGCCGGCGATGATGACGTCCTCGCCCTGCTTCCAGTTGACCGGGGTGGACACCTTGTGCTTGGCGGTCAGCTGCAGCGAGTCGACCACCCGCAGCACCTCGTCGAAGTTGCGCCCGGTCGTCATCGGGTAGACCAGGACCAGCTTGATCTTCTTGTCCGGGCCGATGACGAACACGTTCCGGACCGTCTGGTTGTCCGCCGGGGTGCGCGACTTGGCGTCGCCCGAGACGTCGGCGGGCAGCATCCCGTACAGCTTGGCCACGTTGAAGTCGTGGTCGGCGATGATCGGGTAGTTCGGCGCGGTGCCCTGGGTCTCGGCGATGTCGGCGGCCCACCGCTCGTGGTCGCCGGTGGAATCGACCGACAGGCCGATGATCTTCACGCCACGCAGGTCGAACTCCGGCTTGATCTTGGCCATGTAGCCGAGCTCGGTCGTGCAGACCGGCGTGAAGTCCTTGGGGTGCGAGAACAGGACCCCCCAGGAGCCGCCGAGCCAGTCGTAGAAGCGGATCGGCCCCTCGCTCGTTTCCGCCTCGAAGTCCGGGGCGGTATCGCCGATGGTCAGTGGCATGGCTTTCCCTCCGTCTGGTCTTAACAGCTGGCCCGATTATGGCGGCGGATGCGCGCGGGCGCATCCGTGCACTCCACGGATCGCGTCTGCGTGTCGTTTGCGAGGATGTGATGCATGCAGCGTGGCGGGCAGGCTCGCCTGGCCGCGGCCGGAGTCACGGCCCGGGAGGCGGAGATCCTGGCGGCGATCGGGCAGCGGCTGTCGAACCGGGAGATCGCCGACCGGATGGTCATCTCCGTGCGCACGGTCGAGAGTCACATCTCGGCGCTGCTGCGCAAGCTCGGGCTCCCCGGACGCCCCGCCCTGGCCGACTTCGCCCGGCGGCTTGAGGCCGAGCAGGTCCTGCCCCTGTCGCTGACCAGCTTCGTGGGCCGGGATGACGAGCTGGCCGGATTGGGCGAGGTGCTGGCCGCCGGCCCGCTCGTCTGCCTGGTGGGCCCGGCCGGGTGCGGCAAGACCAGGCTGGCGCTGGAGGCCGCCCGCCGCTGGCGCGGCGCGGTGCGGATGGTCGATCTCGCCCCGGCCGGGGAGGCCGATGTCGGGGTCCTTATCGCCGGCGCGCTCGGTGGCGGTTACCAGGCCAGCGACCTGAGCGGTATGGTGGCCGCCGCCCGGATCGCGCTGGCCGGAACCGAGACACTCCTGGTCGCGGACAACTGCGAACACGTCGCCGGCGCCACCGGCGAGGCGCTCAGCGCGCTGGCCCGGGGGATCCCGGCCCTGCACGTCCTGGCCACCAGCCGCACGCCGCTCGGCCTGGACGCCGAGCAGGTCGTTCCGCTACTGCCGCTGCCGCTGCCGGCCGGAACGACGCTTGAGGAGGTGCGGGCCAGCGCGGCCGGCCGGCTCTTCCTGGACCGGGCCCTGGCCGCGTCCCCGCGGTTCCGTCTCGACCAGGCGTCGGCGCCGCACGTCGCGGCGATCTGCCACCGCCTCGACGGGCTGCCGCTGGCCATCGAGCTCGCGGCCGCCCGCGTCGGCCATCTCGGCGTCGCGGAACTGATCGGCAGCCTGCGGCACCGGCTCGATACCCTGGACCGGGCGGCCGGAGCCGACCGGCACCGGTCGCTGTCATCGGCGATCGCGTGGTCGTGGCAGCTGCTCGATGACGCCGGGCGCAGCCTGCTGGGCCGTCTCGCGGCCCTCCCCGGCGAGTTCACCCTCGCGCTGGTCGAAGCCGTCGGCCCGGGACCGGATCCGCGCCCGGTCCTGTTGCGGCTGGTTGAGCAGTCACTGGTCAGCATGCGCCTGCCGCCGGAAGGACCGGCCCGCTACCGGCTGCTCGAGGTCATCCGGGCCTTCGCCCGGGAGCAAGCCGAACCTGGGGCCGCTGACCAGGTGCTGCGCGAGCACGCCCGGTACTTCCGCGACGTGGCCGCCGATGCGGTCCGCGCCCGCTATCACCACGCGCCCGCCGCGGCCCCCCGCGCGGACTTCGACGAGGCCAACCTGCTCGCCGCGCTGGCCTGGGCGGCCGGCCACGACCCGGCGCTGGCCGACCGCCTGCTCGTGTCGGCCAGCCAGCTCATCGAGACCGAGCCGAGCAGGCCGGGCCTGGAGCTGATCCGGGACATCGCCAGCCGGCACCCGCCGCAGTGGAGCAGCGAGGCGCTGGCCTGGGCCAGCCTGGTGGTCAAGTACATGAGCCTGGCGGACGCGGAGCGGCTGGCCCGCCGCAGCGCTCAGGCCGCGGTCAGCGTCAGAGACGAAGCGCTCGCCGGCCTGGCCGTCGGCTGGGTGCACGCCCACCACCAGGACGAGAGCGCGGCCGTCCGCTGCCTGGACCGGACCATCTCATACGCCGCGACGGCCCCGGATCCCTGGCTGGAAGGTTTCGCGCTGCAGGCGCGCGGCCGGGCCCGCGCCGCGCTGGGCGAGGCCTTCGCCGACTGGGAGCAGGCTGTCACCCGGTTCGTCGTGGCCGGTGATCTGCTGCACGCGAACAACGTCCGGTTCATGCTCGCCGACCGGGCCGTGGACGCGCGCGTCCGCGTATCTGACGTGCCGGTCTGGCTGGACGAGTGCGAGACCTACGCCGCCGGCCACGGGTTCCGCCACGAGCTCGCTCACGTCCGCCTGGCCCGCGCCAAGTACCAGCGGATTCGGGGTGACTCCGGCGCGTCCCGGCCGTTGCTCGACGCGGCCCTGCCGGTCTTCCGGCAGGCCGGCGACTTTCGCTGCACCGCCAGGACCTTCCTCGAGCTTGCCGGGCTGCGCGCGGCGTGCGAACCCGCGGCCGCCCGAGATCTCCTCCTCCAGGGCGTGCCCGCCGCCGCCATCACACGGGACCCGATCCTGCAGGCCCAGATCCTGGCCCGGCTGATGACGGCCGGGGCCGCCGTCGGCGACCTGGTCCTGGCGGCCCGGTGCCGGGGCGCGCTCGCCGCGCTCGGCCAGCCTGCGCCGGCCGATCCGGCGGGCCCGGCCTACGCGACCTTCGTCAGTGAAGGCCGTGCGGGCGGCATCGACCTGATCAGCACGCTCTACCCGCCTCAGTAGCTGACGCTGACCTCGGGGGTCAGGGACACAGCCTGGCAGGCCAGGATGTAGCCGTCGGCGATGTCGGCGGCCTCGAGCACCTCGTTGTGGGCCATGTCCACCTTCCCTCCCGTGAGCTGGCAGGCGCAGGCCCCGCAGATGCCCTGGCGGCAGGAGTAGGGGGCATCGAGCCCCGCATCGATGAGCACGTCCAGCATCCGGGCGCCGGCCGGCCAGGCCAGCGTCGTCGTCGTGCCATCGAGCGTGACCACGAGCGTGGCGGCCATCGCGCTGTCCGGCACCGCAACAACCTCGAACGGGTTCTCGGCCAGCGACACGAACCGCTCCGCGTGCACCCGCCCGCCTGGCACCCCGAGCAGCCCCAGCGCCGAGCGCACCGTGCCCAGGTACGGGTCGGGCCCGCAGACGTACACGTCATACGACACATACGGCCGGGCCAAAGCCGCCAGGGCCGCTACGGAAGGAAGCCCGAGCAGCGAGTCGAGCCAGTGCACCACCACCAGCCGGCCGCCCGAATCCACCACGAGCCGGCGCAGCAAGGAACCGAAGATCACCGAGTCCTCGTCCCGGTTGGCGTACACGAGCACCACCCGGCCGCGCCCCGAGGCCAGCGCCGACTTCAGGATCGACATCACCGGGGTGATCCCGCTGCCCGCCGCGAACAGCAGGAAGTCCCCGGACCACGACGAGGGGCAGAACGTCCCGGCCGGCGGCAGCATGTCCAGCACGGTCCCGGCCGTCACCCGGGAAAGGATCCAGTTCGACGCGTACCCGCCGGCCGTCCGCTTGACCGTGATGGCCGGCCGCTCGCCGGCCAGCGGCGAACTCGACAGCGAGTAGCACCGCGCCACCGAGCCGCACACGTCCGACGGGACCCGCACCGTGACGAACTGCCCCGGCCGGTAGTCAAAGCCCGCGTCCAGCACCAGCGAGCACGCGTCGCCGGTCTCCCGGACCACCTCGGCCACCCGGACCTGGACGTATTCCCGGGCGGCCATCAGGGCGGCGACACCTCAAGCCGCCCCGACTCCACAGCCGCGGAAATGCTGGACCGCAGGCTGCCGCACCCCTCGACCAGCGCGCTGGGCCGGCCGGCCGCGCCGAATTCACGGCACAAACCAACCGCGGCCGCCGTCCACTGCACCGAGGTGTGCTCCGGGCTGAACTTCGCGGCCAGCACCGCCGCCCCGCACCTCCCGCACGACACCGATGCGAACCGGGCCCGCCGCTCGTCCTCAGCGAGCATCAGCCACCATCAGACCCGGAAGCGCCACGAGACTGGGCGAGGTTCGCCGCGACCTCCGCCTCCCACCCGGCCACCGCCCGGGTGGTGTCGATCTCGAACTCGTACCGCGCCACCATGTCCGGCGCGATGTCGGCCACGTCGCAGTAGAACTGCTCGTACCAGCGGCGCACCTGGTAGACCGGGCCGTCCTCGGCGCACAGCAGCGGGTTGTCGATCCGCGTCTTGTTCAGCCAGATCGCCACGTCCTGCTGGAAGCCCAGCCCGACGAAGTCCGCGAACTTGGCCGCGACCCCCGCGGCATGGGCGTCGGACAGGCCCGGCGGCCGCTTGACGATCGCCCCCCACTGCAGCAGGAACGAGGTCGGCGTGACCGGGTAGTGGCAGTTGATCAGCACGCTCTCGATGGTCATCCCGTGGTAGTCGTGCCACAGGTAGTCGATCATGTAGGCGGGGCCGTAGTACGACGCCTCCGACCGCAGCGTGCTCTCAGAGCCGGGATCAGAAGCAGCGCCGGGCCCGTAGTTCGACGCCCCGTCCACATCGGGCCGCGACCGGGTGCGCAGGTACTGCGAGGCGATGTGCCCCTCGAAGACGTTGCGGAAGGAGACCGGGAACGCGAAGTGGATGTAGAAGAAGTGTGCCATGTCCACCACGTTGTCGATCACCTCGCGGCAGTTCGCCCCCTCGACCAGGACCGAATCCCACGTCCAGGACGTCCACTCCGGAGATCCACAACCCGCGATCACGGGGATGTCCACGGACGGCGGAGGCTCCCGACCCTCCGGGTCGTGCCACACGAACAACTGCCCATTCCGCTCCAGCACACGCCAGGATCGGGTCCGGGCCGCGACCGGCACCCGCCGGGCGTACGGGATCGCCGCGCACCGGCCGTCGCCGCCCCAGCGCCAGTCGTGGAACGGGCAGGCGATGGCGTCGCCCTTGACCGTGCCCTGGGTCAGGTCGCCGCCCATGTGCCGGCAGTACCCGTCCAGCACGTGCAGCTCGCCGTCCGAGGAAGCGAACACCACCAGCTTGGTCCCGAACGCCCGTACCCCGTGCGGCCCGCCCTCCCGGAACCGCGCCGCCAGGCCCAGGCAGTGCCAGCCCCGCGCGTACCTGACCGGCGGCGCGCCCGCGACGATGGTCCGTACCTGATCCATACCCTAAGACTAGAACATGTTCTAGTCTTGGGCATATGGCAACCTCGCAGCAGCAGGTCCAGGCGGTCCTCGCCGGGGTCACCGATCTGCTCCCGGTCTTCGCGCAGCGGGCCCAGGAGGCCGAGGACCGCCGGGTCCTGCCCGCCGAGTCGGTCAAGGCACTGGCCGAAACCGGCTTCTTCCGCCTGCTCCAGCCCCAGAGCGCAGGCGGCCTGGAGGCCGACCCCCTCGCCTTCTACACCGCGGTCCGCGCCATCGCCAGCGCCTGCGGGTCGACCGGGTGGGTGGCCTCGGTGGTCGGCGTGCACCCCTGGCAGCTGGCCCTGTTCCCGCCGCAGGCCCAGGAGGACGTCTGGGCCAACGACCCGGCCACCCGGATGTCCTCCTCCTACGCCCCGACCGGCCGCGCCACGCAGACCGAGGGGGGTCACCAGATAAAGGGACGCTGGAGCTTCTCGTCCGGCTGCGACTACGCCACCTGGGTCCTGCTCGGCGGCATCGTCACCAATGACGAAGGTCAGCCAACGGACTTCCGCACGTTCCTGCTGCCGGCCAGCGACTACACGATCGAGGACGTGTGGGACACGGTCGGGCTGCGCGGCACCGGCAGCAACGACATCGTGGTCGACGGCGCGTTCGTGCCCGAGCACCGGTCGCTGAGCTTCACCGACGTCACCCGCTGCGTCTGCCCCGGCCAGCAGGTCAATGCCGGAGCGTTGTACCGCGTTCCGTTCGGCTCAATATTCTCCTACGCCATCACCACGCCGGTCATCGGCATGGCGACGGGTGCCTACGCGGCCCATGTCGAGTACCAGCGCGGCCGGGTCCGGGCCGCCTACGCCGGCCAGAAGGCGGCCGAGGATCCGTTCGGCCAGGTCCGCATCGCCGAGGCGGCGGCGCTGCTGGACGCGGCGTGGGCGGCGCTGGAACGGAACATGGCCGAGCTGATGACCCTGGCGCGGGCGGGGGACAAGATCCCGCTGCCGCTGCGGCTGCGGGTCCGCCGCGACCAGGTGACCGGCACCGGCCAGGCCATCCGCGCCGTGGACCTGCTGTTCGAGAACTCCGGCGGCCGCGCGCTGCGGACGGGCACGCCGATCCAGCGGTTCTGGCGGGACGCGCACGCGGGGCGGGTGCACGCGATCAACGACCCGGAGCGCGCGCTGTCCACCTTCGGCCGCGGCGAGTTCGGCCACGACATCCCGCCGGACGCGATGATATGACCGTCCGGCTGAACTACGAGGAGGCGGGCCGCGACCGCCCGGGCGTGCCCGTGGTCCTGCTGCACGGCGGCGGCCCGGGCGCGTCCGGGATGTCCAACTTCGGGCGCAACCTGCCGACCTTCGCCGAGCGGTTCCGCACCCTGGTCGTCGACCAGCCCGGCTACGGCAAGTCGGACAAGCCACCGGTGCGGGGCAGCTATTTCACCTTCGCCGCCGACGCCCTGGCCGTCCTGCTCGACGAGCTCGGCATCGAACGGGTCCACCTGGTCGGCAACTCTCTCGGCGGCGGCACCGCGACGCGCTTCGCCCTTAATTTTGCCGAACGGGCCGAACGGCTCGTGCTGATGGGGCCCGGAGGCCTGTCGCTGAACGTGCTCTCCGCCGACCCGACGGAGGGGGTCAAGCGGCTGGCCGAGTTCGGCGCGCCGCCCGGGCCGAGCCGGGAGAAGATGGCGGCGTTCCTGCGCACCCTGGTGTTCGACCAGCGCCTGATCACCGAAGATCTTATTTCCGAACGGTACGTGGTGGCCTGCGACCCGGACTCGCTGGCCGCCATGGCGTCGATGGGCGCCTCGTTCTTCGACCCGGCCTGCTACGAGGAGGGGCTGCTGTGGCGGGAGGCGCACCGGCTGCGCAACCCGGTGCTGCTGATCTGGGGCCGTGAGGACCGGGTCAACCCGGTCGACGGCGCGCTGGTGGCGCTGAAGCTGATCCGCCGCGCCCAGCTGCACGTGTTCGGCGGCTGCGGCCACTGGGTCCAGCTGGAAAAGGCTGACGAGTTCAACCGCTTGGCCATCGGCTTCCTGGAGGGCAGATGATCTCCTCGCTCGGCTACCTGCGGATCGAGTCGGCCGACGTGACCGCCTGGCGGGAGTTCGGCCTGAAGGTGCTCGGCATGACCGAGGGGCGGGGTCCCGAGGAAGGGGCCGTCTACCTGCGGATGGACGACTTCCCGGCCCGCCTGGTCATCGTGCCCGGGTCCGCGGAACGGGTGCTCGCCTCCGGCTGGGAGGTCGCGGACGCCGCCGCGCTGGACGCGGTGGGCCGGGCCCTGGCCGACGCCGGCGTGGCGTACAAGGTCGGCACCGCCGACGAGTGCGCCGCCCGCCGGGTCGGGTGGATGCTGCGCCTGGAAGACCCGGCCGGGCACACGCTCGAGGTGTTCTGCGGCGCGGCGCTGGACTCCCGGCCCTCGGTCAGCCCGTACGGGACCCGGTTCGTGACCGGCGACCTGGGCCTGGGGCACGTGGTGCTGCCGGTCCCGCCCGGGTCGGCGGCCGCGTTCGACTTCTACACCGAGGTCCTCGGGTTCCGGCTCCGGGACTCGATGCGGATGCCGGCCGAGTTCTTCGGCGGGGCGGCGGGGGACCCGCCGGTGTGGTTCCGGTTCCTGGGCTGCAACCCGCGGCACCACTCGCTGGCCCTGGCGCCGGTGCCCGCGGCCCCCGGGGTCGTGCACCTGATGATCGAGGTCGCCGCGCTGGACGACGTGGGCGCGGCCCTGGACCGGTGCGCGCGGCGCGGCGCGCCGGTGTCCGGGACGCTGGGCCGGCACGCCAACGACCACATGGTCTCGTTCTACGTGCGCACCCCCGGCGGGTTCGACATCGAGTACGGCACCGACGGCCGCCTGGTCGACGACGCGACCTGGATCAGCCGCGAGAGCACCGCGGTCAGCCTCTGGGGCCACAGCTTTGCCGGCCCCGCGCACTGACGCCAGCGCCGAAGCCAGACCGGCGCCCGCCTTGCCCGAGGCCCCCCGGCCCGACGCCGCCCCGCCCGAGGCCGCCCCGCCCGAGGCCGCCGCGCCCGAGGCGGCCCTCTTCCGCCAGGTCCTCGGTCACTTCTGCACCGGGGTCACCGTCATCACCACGGTCTGCGACGGCCGCCCGGCCGGGTTCGCGTGCCAGGCGTTCGCCGCGCTGTCCCTGGATCCGCCGCTGGTCCTGTTCTGCCCCAGCCGGTCCTCGCTGACCTGGCCGGTGATCGCGCGGGCCGGGCACTTCTGCGCGAACGTGCTGGCCGACGGGCAGCAGGACCTGGCCCGCGGGTTCGGCGCCAGCGGCGGCGACAAGTTCGCCGGGGTGCGCTGGTCCGCGGCGCCGTCCGGCGCGCCGGTCCTGGACGGCGCGCTGACCTGGGTCCAGTGCGCGGTGCAGGCGGTCCACGAGGCCGGCGACCATTACCTGGTCGCCGGGCGGGTCACCGGGCTCGGCCCGTGCCGCCCCGGCCGGCCGCTGCTGTTCTACCGCGGCCGGTACGCGGCCGCCGACCCCGGACGGGGCCCGGCCGAGGTGGTCGACACGCTGCTGGCCTGGCCGCGGCACGCCGACTGGATGTGATCCGGACGCGCCTGGGGGGGGTGAGGCGCGCCCGGACGTCAGTATTCGGTCTCGATCGTGTTCAGCGCGGTCTGCACCTTCTCCAGCGGCCCGCGCAGCTGCATCATCTTCAGCATCTTGCCCGCGATCTTGACCTTGCCCTGCATGAACGCCTTCTGCCCGTCCAGCTCGCCCTTGTTCACCTGCGCCGAGGTCTCATACGACTGGCTGATCGTGACGTCGGCGCCGTCGATGTCGCCCAGGCCGGCCGACGCGCCGCCGTCGGCGATGCGCAGCCAGTAGCGGACCTCCCCGTCCGGCCCGCCGGCGATGACCATCTGCAGGGCCGCGCTCTTGCCCTTCAGCGCCGCGCGGACCGCGTCGTCCCCGGCCAGCGCGGCGTTGTACGCCTCGAACCACTCCTGGGACAGGTACTTGACGGGCATCGCGCTCATCCCTTCATCCAGGCTGACCCCGCCCGGCATGCCATTACCAAGCGCTTGCTTGGTCAGCGTAGCCCGGCCCGCCGGGACCGTCAACGCGGCTCCGAGGACGACGGCTCCGAGGACGGGACCGGCGCGGCGCGCAGTGCGGCGATGGTGTGCCGGGTCCATCGAAGGCTGGCCCGGTAGACGTCCAGGCCGTGGTCCAGGGCCAGGCCCGGATGGCGGTCGTCGAGCTGGCCGGTGGCCACCGCGTATCGCTCCAGCCCTTCGGTAAACGTCGCGAGCGCGTCCTTGAGGTTGCCGAGGAAGCCGAGCACTTCCTCGCGCGAAGCCGCGTGTTCCATCATCACGAAGCGCATCAGGTGCAGGCCCAGGTCACGCGCGACCGTGGACGCGTCTACCGGTGCGCGCAGCCAGTCCGCGTGGGCCGCACGGCCGGCCGCAGTGGGCTCGTACACGCGGCGGCGCGCGAGGAAG
>Ga0209168_10003149_pt1 | contig 11522 bp, 9 predicted proteins | sample Coa_R1_FD_187156 | JGI IMG/M metagenome (GOLD analysis project Ga0209168, IMG submission 187156) | Surface soil microbial communities from Centralia Pennsylvania, which are recovering from an underground coalmine fire - Coalmine... | ecosystem: Environmental > Terrestrial > Soil > Unclassified ... | reverse complement strand
TGCATCGACTGGGTAGTTCGTGACCTCGTTGGCCTCGTCAATAGGCGCCGGCTCAGCCTGCTGTTCGGGCGCGGCGTCACTCTGCTGGATCGTGGCCAGCTCAAGGTTATTTACGTTGTTAAGAACTTTGTCGAATTCGGGCTGAAAGCGCGGATCGGTGCGAACGTTGGCAGGACTTTCCAGCAGTAAGTTAAAGGCGTGATCGAAATGCGCCTTGGCTCCGTCCTTGTCAGCGGCGTTGTATTGGTCCAAGCCCGCCTGATATTCCTTTTCGACGCTGGTGATCAATTCAGCGACCGGGTCAGGTTTGGCTTCAGGTTTCGGTTTTGCCGGAGAACTGGATTGATTTCTCGCTTGAGTAGTTGGTCCGGGTTTCGCGGCAGCTTGCGGTTTCTGAGCTAAGGCCGGCTTGGATGCTTTAGCCTGTTTTGCTGGTGGAGGCGGGGCTTGTGAAGGCACAACATTCGCCGCCATCGGCTTGTGGGCGGTTTGGCAGCCCAAGCCGCCAAACAGCACCGCCGACGCGGCGACCAGCATTGGAAAATGCTTAATCTTCATGTGCATCTATCACTTACCGCCGAGTCGCCGGTTGGCGAATAGCAAATCGTACTACCCTGTCTTTGGACGGGTCAACGCTAAAAGGGGTTTGCCCAAGTTACTTCCGGAACAGGCAAACGTACAATCGGGAGTTGTACCGATTCTCGAGACCGGCATTGCGCTGAACCGTTGTTCCGATCTGCAGATATAAATCCACTTGGTTTTACCTTCCTTACGACCTCTGCATCGAAGAACGGTAAACAAAATCACTTACGGGAGAAATCCGATGGCCGAAGAAGTGCAGAATAAATGTGCGCACCCGAAATGCACCTGCCCTGTTTCCGGGGGACAAGAATATTGCAGCCAGGCTTGCTCGGAAGCCGCCCAGAGCGGCAGCTTGAGCAACAATTGCGGCTGCGATCATCCGGGGTGTATCGGCGCAATCGCCGCTTAGGTAAACTAAAAGTCCACGCTTTCTTAGCGGTCTATCGCTCAGTATTGAGCTCTGGACAGTGAGCAGGAGACTTTTGCCTCGACATTGAATCGCAGCCTTTTTGGGGTGCAATGCAAGCAACTTCGTTGAAGCCAATCAGAGGCGCGATATTCCGGGAAGGCCACGCCCGAAAAACTCAGATCCTTGTCCTGGTGGTGATCATCACCAATGTGCTGGGGAATGTTTCGTTGAGCCATGGCATGCACCAGGTCGGGAGGATTGTGTCCGCGTCCCCGCTGGACTACGTGCGGGCGTTCGCGAACCCCTGGACCATTTTGGGTATTTGCGTTCTTGTGGTCTGGATGTTGACCGATCTGGCCCTGCTGAGCCGTGCTGATCTTAGTTTCGTCCTGCCGGTGACCGCCAGTGCTTATGTGCTGGTAGCGATCGGCGGACACTTCATCCTGCACGATCACATCAGCTGGGAGCGCTGGACCGGTATTGCGCTCATCACCCTGGGCGTTATTCTGGCGGAGGAGACGCCTGACCGTACTACCAAAGGACCACCGGAGCGCCTGCTATGAAATGGCTTCTGGTGGCGATCATTGCGGTATGCAATACGCTGGGCGATGTTCTGAACACCGCGGGGATGAAGCGGCAGGGCGAAGTGGAAGACTTGGGACCGCGCAGCTTTGCCGTCATGGTAAAGCGCATTTTGCATAACCCACTTGTCCTCGGCGGATTTGCAGCGCTGGCAGTCTCATTCTTTGCATTGCTCTCGCTGCTTTCGATCAGCTCGGTGAGCTTTGCGGTACCGGCGACTGCGATCAGTTATTTGCTGGAAACCCTGCTCGCCAAGTACATCCTGGGCGAAGACGTACGCTCCAGGCGTTGGGCGGCGGCCGCACTAGTGGCTTGCGGAGTAGTGCTGCTGTCGTTTTAGCGTGGGCGGGCGTGGACGCCCGCCGCTGGATGGTTTGAGGCTGCACGACGTCTCTACGTTTTACCAGTTCACCCTTAGTCCAAACTGAATCTGGCGTGGATCGTAGGCGGCCGTGGCCTGGCCCGCATTGGTGTACAGCGGACTGACGGCGGCAACGTTATAGCGGTTCGCGATGTTAAAGATGTCGACCATGGCATCGAGACTCATTCGTTCTCCGAAGCTGATGTTTCGGGAAATGCGAAGGTCGTTGAAGACCGTCCACGGGGTGACCCCTGAGTTGCGCCCTAGATTGCCATCAAGAGAAAGCAGTGTGCCGTTAAAATCGGCTATACACGGTTCCTGGAACACGCCGGTAGGCGAAAACTTGGAGTTTACCGGAAGATAGCCGAGCGCCGTACAGCCCGGGTTCACAAATGTGTTCGGGCGACCTGTGAGCGATGACAACTGTAGGTTGTCGCCGCTCCCGGTCAGAATATTAAACGGACGGCCCGAATTGAAGTCGATGAGCGGGGCAAAGATCCAGCCGCTGAGCAACTTACCGCTGACTCCGTCACCGCCGATTCTTCCGCTCTGGAAGACACCGCTGAACACAAAACGATGGCGCTGATCGAAGGTTGAACTCGAACGATCGAGGGCGGGGAAGAAGCTGTCTTGCGGGGTCAACGTAGATTGCAGATCGGTAGAGTCATCAATGGTGTGGGACCAGGTATAAGAGGCCAGGAACTCATAATGCCGGCTGATTCGCTTCTTCAGGTTCACGCTCAACGCGTGATACACGGAGCTGCCGTTCGAGTAGTTAGCGTCCATGTCACCGAATGGCACGCAGTTGGCTAATGTAGCGGGATCGCATTTCGCGTTGAATCCCTGGCTCGCTAAACTAGACTCGATTTGTTCGGCCGCGGTGACACAGGCAACATCGCCGGCGAAGAGTAACCCACCGGCAATAGAAGGATTGAGGCCGCTCGGACGGAAGAAGTTCATCAGCGATGAACTTATCCAGGGTCCGAGGGGGCCATTCCCGCAGTGAGTGGTCCCGCTGCCAACGGTGAAGGGGCTCGCGGCGCTTTGCCCCGCTGCAAGCGCAGAAAAGAAGTTCTTCACCATCAAGTCGCCGCGAATGGTGTTGGCGTTGATCGGGCGGTTCAGGTGGCGTCCCCCATTAAAGTTATAAGCCACATTAATCGTGTAGCCGTTGCCGAGATCGCGTTCAATGCTGAGGTTTGCCTGTTGCGAATAGGCATATACAAAATTCTTTGCCTGCGGATATCCAAAGGGCTGGAAACCCAGCGCTAGCGGCGTGTTAGTCAAATAGTTCTGGTTCAGGAAAGCCGATTGCGGAAAGTTCAGGGCTTGGAACTGCTGCTGATTCGGTAAGTAGCCGAGAGCGGCGTTCACTGGACCGATAGCTGACGGAGCACACTGCGGCGCGCCCGGGTTGACTAACGATCCTTGGAATATGGGAATGGCATTGAGGTTCGTAGGGTTCCCCGCGCCGCCGCACGTCGAAGTGCCTCCGAACGCAAGTTGTCCACTGGTTGATCCGTCGGAAGCATCGCCAAGGAAATACAAGCCGAGCAGCGGGTGATCATAGAACAGGCCATATGACGCGCGGATCACAGTCTTGCCGTCGTTCCTCGGATCCCATGCCAAGCCGATGCGTGGCTGAAAATTGTTCTTGTCGGTTTGAATTCCCTTTTGTAAACCAAGGAACTGGTAACCATCGGCCGCGAGCCCGGACGGCGCCTTGAACTTAGGCGGAATCTCAACGTCATAACGTAGTCCATAGTTGAGGGTTAAATTGCGGCGCACTTTCCACGAATCCTGCCAATAAAGTCCGATAGGGACATTCGTAAACGAGTCGCTCGGACTTCCGAGGCCCTGAATGAAATCTCCGGGAATGCCTGCCCCATAAGCCTGCACCGGCGAGATTCCAGGAAAACCTGCGAAGGCGGAGCCCAGCAGGTTTGCCGCGCTCACGGAACCAAAATCATAGACCCCACCGTAGTTGACGGTGAAGATTGCCTTAAGCGGAATGTAGTTAAAGTCGGCGCCAAACTTTGTGCTGTGCTGGCCCATCGTCCACGAAAAGTTATCTGCAAATTGATAGCGCTGCTCGGTGCGTTGAATGTACGAGTAAGGCTCGCGTCCGAAATACGCGAAGCCGGGGATATTCACCGCCGGATCAGAGCCGCCGGGGATGGCCGTGTTGTAGAAGTAGGACAATCCGCGGCGGGCGTATTGCAAAGTAAATTGATTCAACTTGTTGGTCCCAATCGACCAGGCATCTTGAACCACGCCTGCGACGTCGCGATAAGTTTGCTCTGAGGTGCGCGAATAAGCGTTCTGCCCGAAAGGCTGGTCTTGTCCGCTGACTTCGATTCCAGTGACAGTGCTCGGGCTTACATTCACACGAAGAGTCAGTCGGTTACTGTTGCTGATGTTGTGATCGATACGGAACGAATAAAGGCTGGTGCCTTCAAAGACGGGGAAGTTGCCCATCTGTGAATTAAGTGTTTGGAATGAAGTTGGCAATCCGGCGCAGGTTGGAAACGGAGCCGCAACGTTGCAGCTGGTTGCGAATTGGCTCGGCCCCGATCCCGGCGGTGCAAAGGGCAATAGGCCAAATGCCTGCTGGTTTCCGGTCAAACCGACCAGCGATGAAGCGCCTACCATCCAAGTGTAGAACTGCACAGCTTGCGGCGCCGGCGCCCCGAGCTGGGTAAACGGCGTCAGAAAAGCCGCCTGTTGCGGGGTTGCAGGCATGGTGAACGTTCCCGCGGGAAATGCGGGGTTAAATATATTGGTTGCGTCAAATGGCTGGAGCCCGAAATTTCCTTGCCCGATGCTTGAAAAGCCGGTCTCATGTCTCCGCGTGACTTCATAAGAAAAGAAGTAAAAAGTCTTGTCTTTCTTAATCGCTCCGCCGAAGGCTGCTCCGGCTTGCACTCTGGTGTAAGCGGGATCAGACACAGTGCTGAACGGATTCACTGCCTGGAAATTGCGATTGCGGAGATAGCCGAAAACATCACCATGAAAGCCGTTGGATCCGCTTTTGGTTACGATATTCACCACGCCGCCGGCCGCCCGGCCAAACTCCGGGTTGTAGCCATTGGTGATAATTTGAAATTCCTGAACGTCCTCTTGCGAAACGGTTGAGCGCACTCCATTAATCGAATTGTCAGTTGCGTCCGCACCGTCAACGTTGACAAGGTTCGAGCGGGCGCGTTGTCCACCAAAATTAATACCCGAGGTCGGGGCGGCTCCGGTGTTCGGAGCGGCATCGGGAAGGACAACGGAATCGGTTTTCGCGAAATTGATGTAATTGCGACCATTGATGGGCAGGTTAAGAATCTGCCGCTGATCGACGGTGTCGGTCGTCGAAGTCTGCGCAGTTTCAATTGCCTGGGCGGCGCTGCTGACCTCCACCGTTTCTGTGGTCGAGGCTACGGTAAGTGAAATCGGCAGCTCGAGCGAGCCTCCTACGGTGATCACCACATCCGGAGCGTTGGCCTTGCCAAATCCTTGCGCGTTCACAGTGACGACGTAAGAACCCGGGGGCAGGGACAGAAAACTGTATTGCCCTTCGCCATTCCCCGTTGCCACCCGTTCAATTCCTCTGGCGGTATCGCGCGCAGTGACGCTGGCATTCGGTACCGGCTGCCCCTGCGGATCGCTGACGATCACGCGCAGATCGCCGGTGGCCACTCCCTGGCCATATAGAGAAGTCGTCAGGATAAACGCGGCCGAAAGCGTGAGGAGTAATTTTAAAGTTCGCATGGACATCTCCGGCGCAAGAATTCTCAGAACCAGCGCCCTGCTGGTGCTCGAGTAGTTACAGCTCGATTTGGTGGAACGCGAAGGTTTGCTGGTTTGTACATCAGGTTATAGCTGGAAATCAAGCAAGAACATTGGTTCCCTGTTTAATTGGAAGGGGCATGGCAGCTCTTATTTGCTTTCGATGCCCGATTCCATTTTGGATGGGTCCCGAACCGCCCACGCCATGCGTGGGGTGTTGTGGGCAAGGCCGAATCGACCCTGGGAGTCGAGCACGATGATGCCACCGTGTCCGTTTAATCGATCTTTTAAATAATTCATGGCTTCTGCCGCCGCCCACTGGGGAAGGTTGCCGGCAGCCACTCGATCTGCGGCCCATTTGGCGAGCACCAATTTCATGATCGGCTCCCCCCATCCCGTGGTGGAAGCAGCTGCGCTTTGATTATCGGCGTAACAGCCGCAGCCGATCAGCGAAGAGTCGCCGAGCCGTCCGGGAGCTTTGTTCAACGTGCCGCCCGTCGAGGTTGCGGCGGCGATGTTTCCCGAATTGTCGAGCGCTATAGCGCCGACCGTGTCGTGCGAAATCTCGGGCGCGAACAATTCCTGGCCTTCGCCGGTGGTGAGATCTTGAAATTCACGCAGCCGTTCAACCTCGCGAGGAATAATCAGGTCTTCATTCTTGCAAAGTGGAATTCCGTGCTCCTTGGCAAAACGTTCAGCGCCTTCGGATACGAAATAAACATGCGGGCTTTCGCGCAACACCTTGCGTGCGGCGCGGACGGGATTGGCAATATGTTCTACGCATCCCACGCCGCCGGCGCGCAGAGTGCTGCCGTCCATAATCAGGGCGTCAAGCTGCACCTTGCCTTCGCGGTTCAGAAAACTGCCACGACCAGCGTCAAAGGCCTCGTCATCTTCCATGACCACAACTGCGGCTTCGACTGCATCGAGCGCCGAACCTCCGCTTTCGAGAAGGCGCCAGCCAGCAGCAATGGCATTGCGCACACCATTCAAGTGGGCTTCGACCATGTCGTCTGGAATTGCCCATGCGCCACCGTGTACAACTAGGACGGGTTTGCTGCTCAGGAGAGCCTCCAAAAAACTCGTAAGTGTAGCACTCTGGCCTTAGGTGATGTGTGTGTGGCGGATGCCTCGTCCGCATGGCTATGGTCGCGGGCCCATCATTTTGGGGATGCTTACGAATTCGTAGCCTTCAGCCGTGTAGCGCGTCAGCAATCGATCAACGGCGGTGACCGTTGCCGCGCGATCTGTACCGAAAGCCGCGTGACCGCCGTCGTGCAACAGAATGATGTCGCCACCTCGTATCTTGGGACCAACTTTCCGCTCGATAAATTCCGCTGACGGCGCCTTCCAGTCGTAGCCGGTAACGTTCCACATCACCGGCTCGAGACCCAACTTCCGAATGATTCGGAACACTCCCGGCCGACGTCCTCCCCATGGCGGACGAAATAAATTCGAGTGCTTCCCGACGGCGTCATGAATCGCGTCCCGGCATTGAGTGATTTCGGTGCGGATTCCCGCGGAAGACTGCAAGATTAGGAGCGGATGAGTAAAGGTGTGGTTCCCAATTATATGTCCACGCTTCGCGATTTCGACGGCGATATCAGGCCGCTGGCGCACATAACGGCCAATCAGAAAAAACGTGGCACGAGCGTTATGCCTGGAAAGAACATCTAGCAGGTGAAATGTGTGTGGGTCGTTCGGCCCATCATCGAAAGTCAACCCGACTTGCTTCGAACCGCGCTGTCCCCGGCAGAAAGCGCGCCCAAACCACTGGCCAGTCGGCGCAACAGATTGATATCCGACAGCACTTGCGCCGACAACAGCGCCAGCAGCGATGGCAAATCCAAGCACGCTTGGATTGTAAATGTCTCAATGATTCTGATCTCTCAATGATTTAATCGCTGTTAACTTCTTCCTCAATTGCGCCAGAGTTGCGCTCGGGATATTCTCAGTAGCGACTTCCTCATAATTCATGGCCAAGCTTTTCGATCTGCCCAGGTATATAGCAGTAGAAGGACCCATACGCGTCGGCAAGAGCACGCTTTCGACGATCCTTGCCGAGCGGCTCAATGCCCAACGGGTAACCGATCCGGAGCACAATTCGTTCCTGACTCCGTTTTACCAGGGAGAAGCCGGCGCGGCATTCCAGGCGCAGTTTACGTTTCTGGTCCAGCGCTTCGAGCAGCTGCGCGCCTTGGATCTGGGCGCGAGGTCGCAGAAGCTGGTGGTCTCTGATTTCATCTTCGAGAAAGACAAGCTTTTTGCTTATCTCAACCTGAACGATCAGGAACTCGACACCTATAACCGGTATTACAATTATTTTCGCGACCAACTGCCCACGCCTGATCTCGTGATCTATTTGCAAGCCACCCCCGAAGTGCTCAAAAAGCGCCTGAAAAAGAAAAATGTGGCCGGCGAGAAGGCGATCAGCGAGGAGTATCTTGAAGAAGTGATCAAGGCTTACGAGCACTTCTTTTTTCACTACACCTCGTCTGACCTGCTCATTGTGAACACTTCAGAGATCGATTTTGTTGAGCGCAACGACGACCTGCAGGAATTACTGCGGAAAGTCTCGGCGCCGATCAAGGGCACTCAGTACTTCCTGCCTTTAGGGAGTCAGGAAGCCGCCAGCGCGTAGAGGCAATTACGTGGGAACAGCCCGCCCTGGGCTCTCCGATCGAGCGCCAGCTCGACGCGTGCAACGCGACAGAGATCTGATCCGGTCGCCGAATTCAAAGACAACTGTCAGCCGACTATCACGCCCGGTAAACCACTCTCCCACTCACAATTGTCGCCACCACTTTGCCCATGAGCGACCAGCCATCGAAGGGCGTATTGTGCGACTTCGAACGAGATTTCGATGCGTCGAATGTCCACCGCTTTTTTGAATCAAAGATCGTAACGTCGGCATGGCTGCCGCGCATCAGCGTTCCCCGTCCACGAATGTCCACAACTCGCGCCGGCCCCGCGGTGAATAATTCGACGATTCGAGTCAATGGAATTTTCTGCCGCAGGTGCAAGATCGTGATGGCCAGTCCCAAAGCAGTTTCAAGACCGGTGATTCCGAACATGGCACGCTCAAATTCAATAATTTTTTCGTGCGGCGCGTGCGGCGCATGATCGCTGGCAATAGCATCAATCGTGCCATCGGCAAGGGCCACCAGCAGGGCTTCGCGATCTGAAGCCGAGCGCAGAGGTGGATTCATCTTGAAATTGGTATCGTAGTCGCGAACATCGGCATCGGTCAGAGTGAAATGATGAGGTGTGACTTCGCAAGTCACGCGAGCGCGATTTTTCTTGCCGCGCCGAACCGACTTCAACGCTTCGGCCGTTGATACATGCGCTACGTGCAGCCTTGCGCCATTGAACTGCTGCGCCAACTGAACGTCGCGGTCCACAATTGCAGCCTCAGCCATATCGGTCATCCCGCGCAATCCCAGCCGAAATGACGTTTCACTTTCATTCATCGAACAACCCTGCGTCACGCGAGTATCTTCGGCATGTTGGACCACGGGAAAATTGATCTCAGCCGAGGCGCGCATTGCTTCGCGCATTGTGGTCTCGCTCAGTATGGGCTTGCCGTCATCGCTCACCGCAACCGCTCCGGTCCGTTGCAGAGCGCGAAAATCTGTGAGCACCGCGCCCTTGCCAGCCTGCGTTGCCGCCGCTATTGGAAAAACATTCACGACTGCACCGCGCTGCGGCTGCCGAAGCCATGTCACCCACTCCGGAGAATCGAGCACCGGCGTAGTGTTGGGCATGCAGCAAACAGACGTGAAACCGCCGGCGGCAGCGGCCGCGGTACCAGATGCGATGGTCTCTTTGTAGGTCTGGCCCGGTTCGCGAAGATGCACATGCAGATCGATAAATCCCGGGGCAACGATCAATCCTCTCGCGTCGATTTCTTCATCCGCTCCGGAGCGAATCTTATTAGGTAGCGCAATTTCCGCCACCTGACCATCACGCACCAGAACATCCATGAGTGCATCGACTTGCGCACCCGGATCGATGACGCGCCCGCCGTGGATTAGAATGCTGTGAGTTTGCGACGAGTGCTTCATTTGAATTTGATAATCTGCGACGATCCGTGCAAATCCGTGGCCTACTTTGCTTTTCCCAATGCTCGTGCCAGTACCGCCATGCGTACTGGAACTCCATTCCTTACCTCTTCCACAATTACCGACTGCGGACAGTCCGCGACTTCCCAAGTCAGCTCCAAGCCACGAATGATCGGTCCGGGATGCATGAGCAGGGCGTCGTTTTTTGCCAATCGCAGCCGCGCCATGGTCATCTGGTATCGCGAAATGTAATCCTGCAGATTCACTTTTAATCCCGCCAATCGCTCGCGCTGTACCCGCAAAACCATCACGACGTCGGCACCGCGCACTGCCTCTTCGCAACTGCGGCTGATGTGCAATCCCGGCGCCAGTGAAGTAGCCAGTTCCGGCAAAAGCTCCTGCGGACCGCAAAGCACCACCTTCGCGCCGAATTTGCTCAACAGGTGGACCGCCGACCGCGCCACCCGGCTGTGATAGATGTCGCCAATGATCGTAACCTGCAGGCCGGTGAGTTTTTTCTTGTGCCGCAGAATGGTGTAAGCATCGAGCAATGCCTGTGTCGGGTGCTCGTGCATGCCATCGCCAGCGTTGATGACAGGAATATCGAGATGACTGGCCATGAAATGCGGGCCACCCGCATTGGGATGACGTACGACCATCACGTCAGCGCCGACGGCACGCAGGGTGTACGCAGTGTCGAGCAGAGATTCACCCTTCTCAATGCTGGACCCACTTGAGAGTACAAGCGTTGTGATCGCGCCCAGCGACTTGGCCGCGATTTCAAACGACGCCCGCGTCCGCGTCGATGCCTCATAAAACAGCAGCAACACGCGTTTGCCCCGCAACAACGGCCGCGCTTTCTGCGGATTCATTTTGCGGGCAAGCTGCAGAAGCTTAGTAATCTCTGCCGGAGAGACTCCTTCAATACCCAGCAGCGACCCGCGGGCTGCGTTCCGGGTCGCCGTGGCCTGTTTTGAAACGGCTGGCATCGCAGCTAGTCCTGCTTTTCCATCAGAAGAACCTTTTCGTTGTCGTCCACTTCACGCAGGAGCAATTCAATGCTTTCCCGGTCGCTGGTTTGTACCCGGCGGCCGACGTAAGTAGCGTCGATCGGGAGCTCGCGGTGTCCGCGATCGATCAAAACGCAAAGCTGGACCTGAGTTGGACGTCCCTGACGAAATAAAGCATCCATGGCGGCACGCGTGGTGCGTCCGGTATAGAGTACGTCGTCTACCAGCACGATTTTCTTGCCGGTGATAGGGAAACCAATCTCCGTCTTGTGAACAACCGGCTTTGCCAACGGCGAAAGGTCGTCCCGATACGAGGTGATATCCAGAGTACCGACCGGCACTGGTGTCTTTTCAATCCTCGAGATCATTTGCCCGATGCGCTGGGCCAGGTACACCCCACGACGGCGTATCCCGACCAAGCCAAGGTCTTTGGCGCCGTCGTTCTTCTCAATAATTTCGTGCACCAGTCGAACCAGGGTGCGTTCAATTTCCGAGGGTGCCATGATTTGCGCCTTCTGGCGCAATCCATGCTGGTGGGAGTTCTTGGAAGTCATGAACGCTGCATCATACTTGGGCGGGGCATCAGCGGGCAAGGCAGCGAACTACTGCCCAGGGGGAGCTCTCCGGCGGAGCAGAGAAGCAGAGATTGCGCCTCCGATTCCCGCTAGCAGAACAAAGAGAACACTCATAAACACGAAACCCACGACCATCATCAAGGCCACGCCTTGTGGCGTCATGAAATA
>Ga0209168_10003147_pt1 | contig 11523 bp, 9 predicted proteins | sample Coa_R1_FD_187156 | JGI IMG/M metagenome (GOLD analysis project Ga0209168, IMG submission 187156) | Surface soil microbial communities from Centralia Pennsylvania, which are recovering from an underground coalmine fire - Coalmine... | ecosystem: Environmental > Terrestrial > Soil > Unclassified ... | reverse complement strand
GTCACGTGTTACTCACCCGGTCGCCACTTTACTCATGGATTGCTCCACTTTCTCGTTCGACTTGCATGTGTTAGGCACGCCGCCAGCGTTGATTCTGAGCCAGGATCAAACTCTCGTTTGAAACCTGTTCGCCCACCGACGGGTAGAAGGTGGGCTGCCATCTCCATCGCTCGAAAGGGATGTGATGGCGACCACTTCAGCTCTCTTGCGAAAACCGAGTGGCCTATCTTGTGAGATCGTTTCAGACTAATGCCTGAATCCGTTCTCTCACGACTGGCACGTTCAACCGAGTTGTCAAAGACCGAATCGCCTTCCGCCTGAGCGGCGCGCCTTCAGTTCTAGACGGACTCACTGCATGAGCGAATCCGGCTGTCCTCGAAACCTTATAACCATACGTTGTGCGCAAAACCCTGTCAACGCAAGCGCTTCACAGAATATCCACGCGATTTCCACAGATGGAAAGTCGAAGAAATTCAAGCTAGGCGGCGGACTGGGGAGCAAAGAGGCTCGTTACAGCGCGCAACGGTATGGCCTTCCGCTTGGCTTGCATTCAAGAACCAGGCGCTGAATTTCAGCGCGCACGCCGAAGCGGAAGACAGAAAATTGAGAAAAGATCTTACTTTGGAGGTCCTTGCTTTGAAGGTACCCTTCAGAAACCTACTGGTTGTTTCCGAATCGAGCCCCGTGGCCGGGGCGATTGAGGGATCTCATCCCTCTAAATCTTAGATGCCGGACGCGCACGAGAGTTGCAGAAAAGCGCCCAGCCAGCCACACACATGCTCTCGGTTCATTGTTTATACCAATCCCTACGAAAAAGTGCAAGCCCTAATCGATTTTTTCAAACGAATGTTTACCGGGATGATGCCCCGTCCGGGCTCTGCGACCCTTCTATTGCTCACGTAACGTCTGCGCGGGATCGATGCGGGCGATTCGCATGGCCGGAATGGCGGTCGCGGCAATAATCACGCAGACTAGCACAAGGACGACGGTTACCAGCGTCGGCACGTCGTAGACCCCGATCCCGTAGAGCACGCTGTGCATGGCACGGAGAGCGGCTGCGCTGACCAACAGGCCGATACAGAGTCCTAGCGCGGCCGCGCGAACTCCCGGTGCACCGATATTGATGATGGCTTCCCGAATCGTGGACCCCAAGGCCATGCGGATACCGATTTCACGTGTCTTCTGGGCAACGATGTGGGCCACAAGAGCGTAGATTCCAACAGCACTCAGCAATAGGGCGAGACCGGCAATGGTTCCGAGTAGGGCGACTTCGATACGCTGCAGCGATAAGGTTTTCGCGAGCAGATCCGGCATCCGGTAGAACCCTGAGAACGGCAAATTGGGGTCGACGCTGGCGAGAGCGCGTTGCATCTCCGCGGTCAGCCCCTCAATCGGCCGGGCCGTGCGAACGACCCAACTCGGCTGAAACCACATATGAAGCAACGAGAGTTGCTTGGCTTCCATTTGCGCGGCTGGAACGTACACCGTCTCCTCGCTCATGAGTGGAGCGAGCGCTAGCATGCCAGGAGCCATCGCAACGTCGCCGACGACGCCGACAATCAGCGTGTCTTTATCAATGTGACGACCGACAACATCGACTCGGTGGAAAAACTTGCGGGCGAACGTCTGATTGACGATGGCTACATGCCCGGTCTCGGGGCCATCCGCCTCCGTGAACGCGCGACCCTCGCGGACAGGAATTTGCAGGGCAGCAAAATAATCCGGAGTGATATAGACCTCGTCCGCAGTAACCTTTTGGCCCGCTTCTTTTCCGTCGCTGATCTCGAGCCCTCCCGTGATGAGCGAGCGTTCATAAGGAAGGCTCAGGCCAACCGCGGCCTGCGTCACACCTGGAATCTGCCGCATGGCCAAAGTGCTGTCGCTGAGGAGCCTTCGAAATGCGGCGCCATCGTGATAACGAACGTTGTCAAGCGATGCTCTGGCAGTCATGACGCCGCTAGGATTGAATCCGGGCGGTAGAGTTTGCAAATGAATTAAATTGCGAACCAGCAAGCCGGACGCCGCCAGCAGGATGACGGTCAGAGCCATCTCACCTGTAATCAAGAACTGGCGCAGGTGCACACGATCCCGCCCAGTGGCCTCACGAGAAGCGATGGCCGAGCGTAGATCCAGCCTGCGGGTCGTCAACACGGGAAGCATGCCGAAGAGCACGCTGGTTGCGATAGAGATGACAAGGGCAAACACCAGCACTCCGCCATCGAGCGAGACGCTGGCGACGGGCAAGAAATGTTCCGGCAACAGCAGGAGCAACCCGCGTAAGGCAAGGAAGCCCGCAGCGACGCCCGCAGTCCCGCCTGCCATGGCCAGCACCAGATTCTCAACCCATTGTTGCTTCAGGATCTGCCAGTGCGAGGCTCCGAGTGCGACCCGGGTTGCAATTTCAGGAGTGCGTCGCAAGACCCGCACCAGCGTCAGGCCCGCAAGGTTTGCGCAAGCGATCAGCAGAATAAACCCGGCGGCGAGCATCAGTGTCAGGACCTGCGGGCGAAGAGGGTCCGTTTCGCCCTTCTGCAGCGGCACGGAATAGTGCGTCACTTGGGCGCCAGGACTGTCGAGCAATTCATATTTGTTCGCGCGCAGCGACCAGGCATGGTTGATTTCAGCATCGGCCTGCTGCCAGGTCGCCCCATCACGCAACCGGGTAATGCAGATGAAATTGGTTCCCGATCCCTCGCCGTCGCGGCTCGCCTGAATGGGGGTGTACACATCTGCGTTGATCGGGGTGGTTGCACCATCCGGCAGAACACCGATTATGGTATAGGGCTCGCCTTTCATCAGAACCGATTGCCCAACGATGCCCGTATCCGCCCCGAATGTGTTCTTCCATAAGTTGTAATTGAGAATGGCCACCTTCGGCCCGTGGGGAAGATCCTCCATTTCAGAAAGATCGCGGCCGATCAGCGGATGTATGCCCAACACCTCGAGATAGTGTGCAGAAACGCGTCCGGACTGAACATACTGCACGTGCGATCCGGACTCGAGGTTCACGCCCGAAGTCCTGATACCTGATATCGCAGGGATCACTGCGGGAACATTGTCGCGGAGAAGTTCCCATTGCTCCCCGTTGACGTGATGACGCTCATCCCATGGCTGCGCTCCGGTCACTCGTGTGTAGATCGTGCCCATGCGCTCCGGATGCGGATAGGGAAGGCTCTTCAGCAGCAGGGCATTCACCACCGAAAAGATGGCGGTATTTGCGCCGACGGAAAGCGCAAGGGTCAAGATGACCGTTGCCGTGAAGCCGGGATTCTTGCCGAGTTGACGCAATCCGAATTTGAGATTCTGTGCAAGCATCGTCATGAGTTCAGCCATCTATTCCACAACTTTTTCAATGCAACGGCACATAGCCTGCCACTCTGGACCCCTCCGAAGCCAGCCAATTCAAAGGGCAGCGGATCTGCGCCTGGAAGATCGTGTCCGGTTCCGAACATCGCTTGTGCGCTGGCGGACAGCACAAGGCAGCAGGAAATGTCTCATTTCCGGCGCAGACGAAGGATGAATATTCCCGGTAATGCGGCGAAATAGAAAAGGCGGCCCTTTCGGCCGCCTCGTTTTCTACTCTCTACATCTATTATCTCAAGTTGAAGGGGTGAATGTAACACGGTTTCGCGGAAAATTTTCTGAACGCGCACAAGGGTTTAGGGGGAATCGGGGCGTTTTGGGGGCTTGACAAGAATTCGGGCGGAGGGGAATTCCCGTCGACTCCGGTGGCGATTTCGGTCATCGTAGGGTCCCTCGGACCGCTCAGCGCGGTCCTCAGGATGACATCGTGGTGGGATTAGTGACGCTTGGAGCGCTTTTCCCGTTTTTCGCGCTTCGAGCGCTTTCCCGACTTCGTCGGCTTCGGCCGCGCTTTCTCTTCCAAGACAGCGAAGTTGATCTTCTTTTCGACCGGGTCGATCCGGTCGACGATGACTCGTAGGCGCTGGCCGATGCGGTAGATCTTGCGCGAGTGCTGTCCGATGATCTCGCGGGTGTTTTCGTGGTAGGTGTAGCGGTCGTCGATGAGCGTGTTGAGCGGAACGAGTCCTTCGACAAAGAGGTCGGTGAGTTCGACGAAGAATCCGAATTTGGTGACGCTGGTTACGAGGCCATCGAAGTCTTCTCCCACGCGGTCTTGCATGAACTTGACCTTCTTCCATTCCATGAGCTCGCGTTCGGCGTCGTCGGCGCGGCGTTCGGATTGGCTCGACTCCTCGGCGATGGCGTGGAGCTCTTCGAGCGGGATCGGTCCGGTGAGCGGAGCGTGCGATTCACGATGTGCAGAGTGATCGCGGCGTTTGGACCACGGAGACGGGGGCTCAGCGGCGTCCGGCTTTCGGCTTTCGGCCTCCGGCGAATCCCCACTTCTGGCAAAACCGGCCAGAGGTGGGGCACCCTCTTCGCTGCGCTTTGAGCGCAGGACGTCTTTTAAAATGCGATGCACGATCAGGTCTGGATATCTACGGATCGGGCTGGTGAAGTGCGTGTATGTGGGCGCGGCCAGCGCGAAGTGGCCCAGGTTCTCTTCGGAATAGCGCGCCTGCTTCAGGCTTCGCAGCATCAGGAAGCTGAGGATTCGCTCTTCCGGCTTGCCCGCGATTTTCTCCGTAAGCTTCTGGTACATGCGCGGCGTGATGTGTACCTCTTTAGGGATCTCGATTTCACGGACGCGCTTGCCGGTGCCGTAAGCGGCGCGGCGGTCGGTCTTCATCTGCACGCGATGAATGGGGAGCGCACCCACGCCGAGAGAGTATCCGAAAGTAGCGGCGATGGTTTCGAAGTCGTAGACGCGTTTCGCGTCAGGCTTTTCGTGGATGCGATAGAGGCTGGCGATGCGGCGCGACTCGAGATGGTGCGCTACCGTCTCGTTGGCCGAGAGCATGAACTCCTCGATGATGCGGTGCGCGATGTTGCGCTCGGAGCGCGTGATGGAGCGCATCAGTCCGAATTCGTCGAACTCGATGACGGGCTCAGGCAGATCGAAGTCGATCGATCCGCGGCGCTCGCGTTTGCGGTAGAGGACTTGTTGCAGATCGCGCATGAGCTCGAACATCGCGACCAGCGGGGCATAGCGGGCGAGCTGGGCTTCGTCGCCTTCGAGGACGGCGTTGACCGCGGTGTAGGTCATGCGCTCGGCGGAGCGAATCACGCCCTCGCACAGGTCGTACTTGACGATCTCACCGCGGTGGTCGATCTCCATGATGCAGGAGAGCACGAGGCGGTCGAGTTGCGGGCGCAGGCTGCATATGTCGGTCGAGAGTTCGAGCGGGAGCATGGGCACGGCGCGGTCGGGAAAGTAGACACTGGTGCCGCGCAGGCGGGCCTCCTGATCGAGGGCACTCGCGGGCGTGACGTACTGCGCGACGTCGGCAATGTGGACCTGCAACTCGAAATTATTGTTGGGCAGCACGCGGACCAGGACGGCGTCGTCGAAATCGCGGGCAGTTTCGCCATCGATGGTAACGATCGGCAGAGTGCGGAAGTCGCGACGGCGGCGGAGTTCAGGGCTTGGGATCGTCGCGGACACTTGCTGCGCTTCTTCGAGCGTGGCCGCGGGAAAATGATGCGGGAGATGGAATTTGCGGATGATGATTTCGACGTCGACGCCGAAGTCGTCTTCGCGGCCGAGGATTTCGACGACGCGTCCGCGGGGAGATTGTCCGGCCGTGGGCCAGTCGGTGATCTCTACGTCGACGACTGCGCCTTCGAGGTCGGTCCAGTCATCGTGGCGGGCGACTTCGTTGCCGAGCACGCGGTCGACGGATTGTTTTTTCCTCTGCGACCTCTGCGCTCTCTGCGGTTCAAACTCTTTTGCGGCCGAGATCAGCGAGCCCGCCGAGGATTCCGGACGCTCCATTCCTTCCGGGATCACGATTTCCTGGGTGATCTTCGTGTCGATGGGTTTGACATAGTTGCCGCGGCTGCCGTGGTGGAAGATGCCGACAACGGTGGCATGGGCGCGGTTTACCGTGCGGACGATGCGGCCCTCGGCCCGGCTGTCCGGACGAACGTTTGTGATCTCCGCTAAAACCTGATCGCCGTGCATGGCGGAGCCGATCTGGTGCGGCGGGATAAAGATGTCTCCGGCGACTCTGGATTTGAGAGCGGCGGTTAGTGATTTGGGATCGGGGATGACGAAGCCGAAGCCGTCGCGGTGCATGGTGAGGCGTCCGGCAATAAGGTTTTTGTCGGCGGCGGCTTGCGGAAGAGCGTAGCGGTCGGAGTCAATGGGAATGATTCGTCCGGTCTTGACGAGCTTTTGCAGGTGATCGGTGAGTTCGCGGCGTTCGCTGCCGTGCAGTCCGAGTTCACGCACGAGTTGTTTGTATCCGGCCTGACGCTTGGATTGGCGGGCGATGTGTTGGAGGATAGTGGCGTCAGAAAGCATGGGCTTCAGCCGACAGCTCTCAGCTGTCAGGTATCAGCTTTCAGCATAACCCAGAGATAGCTTCACGAAGCGAGTTGGTCTCACCAGGTGTCGCTGCCGGCTTTGGGTGGCCATTCGTTGAGCGCGCGACGGATCGCGGCGATCTGGCCGGTGTGATAGCTGTTGTGCGCGACCATCTGCCAGAGAATAGCTTCGAGCGAATTCAGGTTGCTGGATTGCGGCTGCGTTGCGGCCGGGGTGGATTCGATCTGGCGATCGAGTTCGGCGCGCGGCGATTGTGCCAGAGCGATCAATTCGGCAATAAACCAAGCTAAGTCGCGGCGATAACGGTCCCACTGTTGCGCATCGAGCGGCGCAGGGTCCGCTGGAAAACTTTCTCCAGCGTGCTCCGGATATTGCGGCCGCTCGCCGCGAATGCGGCGGAGTTCATAACTCATCCAGTAATTCATGTGGAAGACGAGTTGGCCAATGCTGTGCGGGAAGCCGGCAGCGTGCTGCGCGGCGAGTTCGGCAGAGACATCTTCGATACACGCGAGCGGATCGACGTGTGCGCCTTTGCCGTGCAGAAGTTCGACGAGCACCTGGGACATAGAATGTTTGGCGGCTACGACAGTAGCGCCATCAAATGAATGCCGAGCACTAGGATACAACTGGCCACAATCAGGTTCACGGAAAAGTTCGCCTTCCGGGCACCCTGCGCGTAGATAAGGCACAGCGGGGTGAGGACCACGAGTTCTGTCCACCAATACTTAGTCGCGCCGAACCAATATGGCGTCTGCCCGAAATTCCATAGACCCCATCCCAAGTGCGTCACAGAGTGAGGAAACAGTGCGATGTTCTTCGGGTGAATGGGAAGATCGAGCAAGAAGTGCGAGAAGACAGCCAGCCACGCGGCGAACATGATTCTCATGCCCTCGCGCCAGAACAAAGCGGCAAATACAATTCCGTACATAGTAATCATCGCCAACGAGTGAGACCAGTCGTCAAAAAATGCTGGGCCCTGCGAAGGTTCGACACCGGCCAGGCCGAGGGCCACCCACACGAAGTCCGGAAGAAACACCCCAGCCAACAACACCCAAGCGGGAGTTTTCGGAGCCTGGCCCTTCAAGGCAAGTCCGGCGGCAAAGTGCGCGGCATACATCAGTCGGATCTCCGGGAGAAGTTGTTGATCAGAACCAGAACAACCCCGGGAATCACAATCAGCAGCACCTGGATAATCGCGTCGTGAAGACTCATCGCCCGAACTCCCTCAATGCGACATGAAGTACTTTTCCTCCAAGATGCGGCGGTGATGCAGTTCGTGGCCGGCAATCGTATAGGCGATGGCACGGACGCTGACCTCGTTCTTGTTGGCAATGCCGCGGCGAAGCCATGCCGCCTCGTCGAGGTTGCGAAGCAGAGTCAGGGTGGCGCGGCGCACGGCGATGTAGTCATCGATCAGTTCCGCGAAAGGACGCTTGGCGAACGGACCGTTGCGGACATAGTCGTCCTGCTCGAAGCCTTCAATGGGCGTGCGATCGCCGCGCGAGATGCGCAGAGCGCGATAGGCGAAGATGCGTTCGGTGTCGCAGACATGGCCGAGAACTTCTTTGGCGGACCATTTTTCAGGGGCGTAGCGGAAGTTGCCGTCGGATTCGTCGCGTCCGGAGAGAAGGAGCATCGTTTGTCGGCGCTGGGCATCGAGGGTGCCTAAGACATCGGCGCCCGAGACGAGCGAGATGTAGCGGTCGTAATAGGGCGCATATTCACCTGGCTCGGGACGCGGGATCGAGAGTGTAGCGGGAGAGACAACGGCTGGTTCGGACATGATCGACTCCAATCCATGCCGCTACTTCGCGGCTGGTTCGTAAGAACGTCAAAAACAAAGGCAGTCAAAAGAGGCGGACAGGAGTGTCCGCCCCACACAAGTCAAAAGGCGGCAGCAGCGGTCCCCCTATTCACTTATCCCCACAGTATTCACTTGGCCCTATACGATCAGTTTAGACTTGCGACTTAACATTTGGTTTCGATAATTCTTCTCCTGTGGAGGATAACGCCTGCGGGCCGTGGAAGGATACGTGTGGGCAAAAAATTCCGGGAAACGTTACATCCTCCGACGAGAAACTCCCTGCACATATCGGTCACAGGGGCGCCCAGAAAGCGTTAATGCGCCTGCGGAAACCGGCACCAACGAGTTGCTACCGTTGAAAATAAAGGGTTTTCCACAGCGCTCAAAATGAGACAGAGGAGTACAATCGCGTTTGGTCATGAAAGTGCGGCCATAAAAACTCCTAATCCCAACAAAGGAAAGGACCGTGTAACTCCATGTGGAAGCCGACGAATCAGCCTCAGACCCCAGGCCGGCCAGCTGAGCCGGAGCGCCCAACTACGTCTACCCCCAGTGCACCCGTCATGGCGAGCGAACCTCAAGCTGCGCCGCGGCCGGTAACGACCACCACTGCGGACCAGGCGACCATCGGCAAGTCGCTCGTGATTAAGGGCGAGGTGACCGGTTCCGAATCGCTTTACATCGACGGACGCGTGGAAGGATCCATCAATCTTTCTGGCAATCGTGTAACCGTGGGCCGCAATGGTGTCGTCGCGGCGAACATCAACGCGCGCGAAATTGTGGTGCTCGGAAAAGTGCGCGGCAACCTGACCGCAAGTGATCGCGTGGATATCCGGAGCGATGGTTCGCTAACCGGTGACGTGATCGCGGCGCGCATCTCGATCGAAGACGGCGCGTTCTTCAAGGGCGGCATCGACATCCGCAAGGGCGGACAGCCGCAGCAGAAGCCCAACGGCAAGGAAGAAGAGAAGTCGGTATCGCCAAGCGAGCCGGCAGCGGTTGGAGCGCGCGCGTAGATTCAGTTTAGAGTTTTGGAGCAGTTCTCAGAGACGGGCATCCGTGAGGATGCCCGTTTTGCTTTCGGTTTCGTGAGAGCAAGGGGAAGTGTCGAAGGGTGGGGAGTCCCGCAAGTAGTCGCTGCAAATGCAGTCAGGAGGACCGGGATTGGCGTCCTGTGAAGGGAAAGCACGCGGCGAGCGAGAATCAACGCAAGACTCCGATATTGCCGAGAGTCACTGCGTTCTCTCCCGCAGCGGCTTCAGCTAGGTACAGCGCGAAGGCGGCAGCTCGAAGAGAAAATTGGAAGTGGGTATTGAGCCCGGTCCGATAGCGAACCTAACGCCGGCTTTGATTTGTTCCTATCAGGTGAATCTTGTAAGCGCGGATCAGGAATTCTGGTTGAACTCAGTGGCGCTAATGTCGTGCTCTTCGAGAATGCGGCAAAGGTCATGGACAAGCCGAAGGAGTTTGTCAGGGTCATTCTCTTCGGCAGCTTTCCGGGCGAGGGCGCGCCAGTTTTCCGTGTCGGTTTGGGCCAGGGACTGGGTCAGTCTAGAGCCGTTGTCTTTGAGCATTCCGTAATCCTAACGATGTAACCGTGAGAGGATACGGGGCCCGCACGCCCGCCCGGTATACAGTGCATCCTGTAGCATTCGTTGACCCCAAAGATACCGCGCGTAATATTCGTTCGAATGTTGGGGCAAACCATCTCGCGTTACCGGATCGTTAGTCATTCAACGAACATGCAGTCGCCGTAGGAATAGAAGCGGTAGCGCTCTGCGACAGCGTGGCGGTAGGCACGCAAGACGTGCTCTTTTCCACCGAGCGCACAAACCAGCATGAGTAGCGTGGATTGGGGCAGGTGAAAGTTGGTGAGCAGAGCGCCGACGACCTGAAATTTGTATCCTGGATAGATAAACAAATTAGCTTCGGCAGAACCCGCGCGGAGTGTTCCCTGTCCGTGTTGCGCGGCGTATTCCAGCGTGCGAACTGTCGTCGTCCCGATCGCCACCACGCGACGATTCTCGCGCCGTGCGCAATCGATCTTTTCCGCGGCTTCGGGTGTAATCGAATAGGTTTCCGAGTGAAGCTTGTGCTCTTCGACTTTCTCTTCACGGATCGGCTGAAAGGTTCCCAGTCCGACGTGGAGTGTGACCTCTGCGGTTTCGATGTTGCGCTCGCGGAGGCGCGCAAGAATCTCCGGAGTGAAATGGAGACCTGCGGTAGGAGCGGCGACCGATCCGCGCTCGCGTGCGTAGACCGTCTGATAGCGGTCGCGGTCGGCATATGAATCTTCGCGCGCAATATAGGGTGGGAGTGGAATGTGGCCGATTTTTTCGACAGTCGCGAAGAAATCGTCGAGGTCTTGACGGGCTTCGTCCGGCCGTATAGCTAAGGGTTGCTGTCCCGACGCGAGTGTCGGGGCGAAGCGGATGTGGCGCTCGCCGAATTCTCCGCGCGCGATGACTTCAGCCTGGAGTTCGTCATGTTCGCCAAAAAAAAGATGCTCGCCGACGGCGATCTTGCGGCCGGGGCGAACCAGGCATTCCCAGTCGTTGGGATCGTGGCTGATCTGGCGGGTGAGAAGGACCTCAACGCGTCCGTGAAGAAAGTCCCGGGAGGCAGGATTTCTCAAGCTGACCGGCTGAGACTTAAGACCTCCGCGTCGACCGTAGAGGCGGGCGGGAAACACGCGCGTGTTGTTGAAGACGACGAGGTCGCTGGGCCGGAGGAGATCGGGGAATTGGCGGAATTGGCGGTCTTCGAGCGCACCGCTCTCGGCCGAGAGGTGCAAAAGGCGGGAAGAAGCTCGGTCCGGAAGAGGCTGTTGGGCGATTAATTCCTCTGGCAGATCGTAATGAAACTCTGAGACCAGCACGCGCGGCGATTATATATTTCCGGCCTGGTTTGGGACGAAGTCGGGCCTGAATACAGAGTGAGAAGTACACATCCATTGATGGGTGAGGCGGCCGACGTAACTGTCGCAAGCCCATATTCTGCGCGTGTTCCAAGATGTTTTCTGAGACTAATTTTCATGAAATTTTGGATTGTTTCTGGCATAACGCTGCTGTTACTATGCGAGTGTCAACGGTGCAGCCTGCTTTTTGTTATTCCCCCAAAGGTGTCCATGGTTACGGAACGCAAACACAGGGAAGAAATCGTCCGGTACGGGAAGATGCTGCACGAACACGGGTTCGTGGCGGCCATGGATGGAAACCTCTCCGTGCGGCTGAAGGGCGACCGGATTCTGGTTACGCCGACCTGTCTAAGCAAAGGCGCAATGAAGCCGGCGGACATGGTCGTA
>Ga0209168_10003146_pt1 | contig 11526 bp, 9 predicted proteins | sample Coa_R1_FD_187156 | JGI IMG/M metagenome (GOLD analysis project Ga0209168, IMG submission 187156) | Surface soil microbial communities from Centralia Pennsylvania, which are recovering from an underground coalmine fire - Coalmine... | ecosystem: Environmental > Terrestrial > Soil > Unclassified ... | reverse complement strand
GCGCTCGTCAATGCAGCGATATTGTTGTTATTGTTGTTGTTGTTGGCTCCGAACGGGAATCCTCGCATCGGACGCCGCGGGTCTTGCCCGCGAGCGGCGTTTTCGCGCGTCGTGAACCTCAGCGCACCCAGGCGCCAAACGCCGTTGCAGCTTGCCTTTTCGCCCCCAACCCCCTATCTCGCCCGCCATCACGCACGCTGGGCGTTCGGCGACGCGCGGGGTCAGTCCCTCGCCGTTTCCGTTCCGGTCCCCTCCAACGAGGGGTTCTGCCCGGCGGAGGCCAACCGGAAGAAGGACGAAACGGCATGGCGCTACCCGACTTTTCCATGCGGCAGCTTCTCGAAGCTGGCGCCCACTTCGGCCACCAGACGCACCGGTGGAACCCGAAGATGGAGCGCTACATCTTCGGCTCCCGCTCCAACATCCACATCATCGACCTGTCGCAGTCGATCCCGCTGCTGCATCAGGCGCTGGTGAAGGTGCGCGAGGTGGCGGCATCCGGCGGCCGCGTGCTCTTCGTCGGCACCAAGCGCCAGGCGTCCGAGCCCGTCGCCACGGCGGCCAAGCGCTGCGCCCAGTACTACGTCAACCATCGCTGGCTGGGCGGCACCCTCACCAACTGGCGCACCATCAGCCAATCGATCGCCCGCCTGCGCGAGCTGGAAAGCCTGCTCGAAAGCGGCGGCGAAGGGCGCACCAAGAAGGAGCTGCTCCAGCTCACCCGCGAGCAGCTGAAGCTCGAACTCAGCCTCGGCGGCATCAAGGACATGGGCGGCATCCCCGACCTGATGTTCGTGATCGACACCAACAAAGAAGCCATCGCCATCCTCGAGGCGAAGAAGCTCAACATCCCGGTCGTGGCTATCCTCGACACCAACAGCGACCCGGACGGGATCGCCTTCCCGGTGCCGGGCAACGACGACGCGGCGCGCGCGCTGCAGCTCTACTGCGACCTCGTCGCCGACTCCGTGCTCGACGGGCTGACCGAGGGCCAGGCGGCGCTCGGCGTCGATATCGGCGCGGCGGAAGCGCCGCTCGAGCCGGCCGTCCGCCGCGGCCGCGCCGCCGCGGCGCCCGCGCCTGCCCCCGAGGAGGAGACGCCGGAATCCGCCGTCGAGGCGCCGGCCGAGATCGCCGCCGAACTTGAAGCGGCCGCCGAACCGGTCGCCGAGGCCGAAGCGCCCGCCGTCGAAGCCGAAGCGCCGGCCGCAGAAGCCGAACCGGCCGTCGATGTCGAGGCGATCGCTGAAGCGGAAGCGGGCTCCGAAGCCGAAGCCCGCACCGAAGCGGCGCTCGACGCGGTGGAAGACGAAAAGGCGACCGGCTAGTCATCCGCCGGTCGCGGGAAGATCGCATCTTGAAACCCTTGCCGGCGTGCATACGTCGGCGATCCCTTGAACGGACTGGAGACGGCCATGGCTGAGATCACCGCCGGCCTTGTGAAAGAACTGCGCGAAATGACCGGCGCGGGCATGATGGACTGCAAGCGGGCGCTGACCGAGACGGCCGGCGACAAGGAAGCCGCGGTCGACTGGCTGCGCGCCAAGGGCCTGTCGAAGGCGGCCAAGAAGGCCGACCGCGTCGCCGCCGAGGGGTTGGTCGCCGTCGCCCTGCGCACCAGCGGCGCCGGCATGACCGGCGCGGTCACCGAGCTGAACGCCGAGACCGACTTCGTCGCGCGCAACGCCCTCTTCCAGGCCGCCGCGCTGAAAACGGCCGAGGCCGCCCTCGACGCCGGCGGCGACGTCGACGCCGTCGCCGCCGCCAAGACCGCGGACGGCGAAACCGTGGGCGAGATGATCACCCAGCTCATCGCCACCGTCGGCGAGAACATGCGCCTGCGCCGCGCCCAGCGCTTCGTCGTCGAAACCGGCGCCGTGGCCGCTTACGTGCACAACCAGACCGCGCCGAACCTCGGTCGCATCGGCGTGCTCGTGGCCATCGAGGGCGCGGCCGATCAGGCCAAGCTCACCGAGCTCGGGCGCAAGATCGCCATGCACGTCGCGGCGACCTCGCCGCTGTCGTTGTCCGACGCCGACCTCGATCCGGCGGCGATCGAACGCGAGAAGGCGATCTTCACCGAACAGGCGCTGGCCTCCGGGCGCCCGCCCAACATCGTCGAGAAGATGGTCGAGGGCCGCATCCGCAAGTTCCTCGAAGAGGTCGTGCTCTTGAAGCAGGCCTTCGTCATGCAGCCCGATCAGACGGTCGAACAGCTGGTGGCGGTGACCGGCAAGGAGCTGGGGGCCCCGCTGAAGGTGGTCGGCTTCACGCGCATCGCGCTCGGCGAGGGCGTCGAAAAGGGCGCCGGCGACGACTTCGCCGCCGAAGTCGCCGCCCTCAGCGGCGGTCGCTGATCGGGGCGCCGGCCTCCTGCCACCTTTCGGCGAGGCCGGCGCTACCTATATGCTCGTGAAGACGGAACCGGCCGCTCTCGTCGCGTGTTGCGCGATGCGGGGCGGCGACCCTGGCGGGAGAACGCGAGCATGACCGTGCGGCCAGGCCCGGAGCGTCCCGCTTGACCCCCGCGGACGGCGCGACGCCCCAATCCGAAGAGCTTCGGCCGGACGCCGGCGGCGAAAGCGCGCTCGCCCGCCGCTACGCCCACGTCCGCGCCCAGACGCTGCTCCTGACGACGCCGCTTTCGGCCGAGGACCAGACGGTCCAGTCGATGCCGGACACGAGCCCGGCCAAGTGGCACCAGGCCCACACCGCCTGGTTCTTCGAAACCTTCCTGCTGCGGGTCTACGACCCGGACTACGAGGTTTTCGATCCGGGCTTCGCCTTCCTGTTCAACTCCTACTACGAGGCGGTCGGCCCGCGCCGGGCGCGGCCGGCGCGCGGGCTCGTCACCCGCCCCTCGCTCAGCGAGGTCCGCGCCTACCGTCGTCACGTCGACCAGGCGATGGCGGCGCTGCTCGCGGGCCCGGCCGCCGCCGACCCCGCCGTGCAGGCGCTGGTCGAACTCGGCCTCGCGCACGAGGAGCAGCATCAGGAGCTGATCCTGATGGACGTGCTGCACCTGTTCGCCCAGATGCCCGGCCATCCCGCCTACCGGCCGATCGAGGCCGCGCCGCACCCGGATCCAGGACCGATGGGCTTCGTCGCCTTCGACGGCGGCCTGGTCGAGATCGGCGACGGCGGATCGGACTTCACCTTCGACAACGAGCGGCCGCGCCACCGCGTCTGGCTCGAGCCGTATCGGCTCGCCGACCGGCTGGTGACCAACGGCGAATGGCTCGCCTTCATCGCCGACGGCGGCTACGGGCGCGCCGACCTCTGGCTCTCCGACGGCTGGGCAGGCGTGAAGGCCGAGGGCTGGACCGCTCCGATCTACTGGGTGGAGGACGAGGCCGGCGGCTGGCGGGAGATGAGCTTGCGCGGGCTCGTCCCGCTCGATCCGCACGCGCCGGTCGCGCACCTCTCGTACTTCGAGGCCGACGCCTATGCCCGCTGGGCCGGCAAGCGGCTGCCGTCGGAGGCCGAGTGGGAGCACGCGGCGCACGAGCTGGACGCGGGAGAGGGGGCGCTCGACCTCGATCGATTGGCGCCCCAGCCGGCCGGCGAAGGGCCGGGCCTTCGGCAGATGTTCGGCGCCCTCTGGCAGTGGACGTCCAGCGACTACGCCCCATATCCGGGCTTCGCCCCCGACGCCGGCGCGGTCGGCGAGTACAACGGCAAGTTCATGGTCAGCCAGCGGGTGCTGCGCGGCGGCTGTCTGGCGACGCCGGCCGGCCACGCCCGCGCGACCTACCGCAACTTCTTCTATCCGCATCAGCGGTGGATGTTCTCCGGCCTGCGCCTCGCCGAGGACGCGCGCGGCGAGGCTGGCGGCCAGTTCCTCGCTGACGTTGTCGAGGGCCTTTCGGCGACGCCGAAGCGGCTCCCGAGCAAATACTTCTACGATGAGCGCGGCTCGGCCCTGTTCGAGGCCATCTGCGATCTGCCGGAATATTACCCGACGCGCACGGAGACGGCGCTGCTGCGTCAGGCCGCGCCCGAGATCGCCCGCTTTATCTCCAAGGACGCGGCGCTGGTCGAGTTCGGCTCCGGCGCCAGCACCAAGACCCGGCTCCTGCTCGACGCCGCGCCGCAGGTCGGCGTCTACATCCCCATGGACATCAGCGCCGACGCGCTGGAGCAGGCCGCGCGGGCCATCCGCGCCGACTATCCCCGGCTCGAGGTCGCGCACCTGCTGGCCGACTTCACCCAGCCGTTCTCGCTGCCGCCGGAAGCGGACGGGCGCCCGCGCACCGGGTTCTTCCCCGGTTCGACCATCGGCAACTTCGCGCCGGACGACGCCGTCCACTTCCTCGCCGTCGCCAAGCGGCACATCGGCGCGGAGGCGCAGTTCATCGTCGGCATCGATCTGGTGAAGCCGCCCGAGGTGCTGGTCGCCGCCTATGACGACGCCCAGGGCGTCACCGCCCACTTCAACCTGAACCTGCTGACCCGGATCAACCGCGAACTCGGCGGCGACATCGACATCGCCGGCTTCGGCCACCGCGCCGTCTGGAACGCGGAGGAGAGCCGTATGGAAATGCATCTGGTCAGCCGCGCCGACCAGAGCTTCACCGTCGCCGGCCGGCGCTTCTCAATCCGCGCGGGCGAGACGATCCACAGCGAGAATTCTTACAAGTTCACCCTCGACGGCTTCGCCGGATTGGCCGACCGCGCCGGCTGGCGGGTCGGCGCGCGCTGGGTCAGCGAGGACCCGGGCTTCGCCGTTGTGCTGCTGCAGGGCTGGCGTTAGCAGAGGCGCCCCCAGCCCCCGCGCGAGCGCCTTGGTCAGGCGCTCGCGCGGTGTTCCGGATTGCGCCGACGGCCGCCGCCGTGGCTCGCTTCGCCGCCCTTGCGGCCGGCCGCTGCGGCCAGGTCCCTGTTCTGGCTGAAGCTGCGTTTTTCGTCCGGCACGCTTGCGCCGCCTTTGCGCGCGATCTCGCGCTGCCGTTCCTTGTCCATCGCGGCGAAGCCGCGGCGGGCGGGTTTACGGCTCCGACCGTTCTGTTGTGCCATCGGTGACTCCCTGGAGACTGACTGATCGCCGGCTTGCGGCGAAGGGGCGCGGCACGCGCGGCCGCACGAGTCAGGGAATCCACGAACACGGCATAGGTTCCGAAAAAACCCGCCCGGCGCAGCGGCTCAGATGCGCCCGCGGTCCTCGAGGGCGGCGATGACCGTCTGGGCGGCCTCTGCCGGGTCGCGCCCGCGCGTCTCGAGGGTGAGCTCCGGCGCTTCCGGCGGCTCGTAGGGCGAGCTGATGCCGGTGAAGTTGGCGATCTCGCCGGCCTGCGCTTTCACGTAGAGCCCCTTCGGGTCGCGCGCGATGCAGTCTTCGAGCGGCGTGTCGACGAAGATCTCGATGAACTCGCCGTCGCCGAACAACTCGCGCACCATCCGGCGCTCGGCGCGGAAGGGCGAGATGAACGAGCAGAGCACGATCGTGCCGGCTTCGAGGAAGAGCTTCGCCACCTCGCCCACGCGGCGGATGTTCTCCACCCGCTCGGCGTCGGAGAAGCCCAGGTCGCGGTTCAGCCCGTGGCGGACGTTGTCGCCGTCGAGCAGGAAGGTGCGCACGCCGCGCTCGTAAAGCTCGCGCTCGACCAGGTTGGCGATGGTCGATTTGCCGGAGCCGGAAAGGCCGGTGAACCACAGCACCGCCGGCTTGTGGCCATTCAGCCGTTCGTGGTCGGCGCGCCCGACCAGCGTCGCCTGTACGTGGATGTTGGCGGCGCGGCGGAGGCCGAAGTCGATCATTCCGGCCCCGACCGTCGCGTTGGTGTAGCGGTCGATCAGGACGAAGGCGCCGGTCTCGCGATTGTCGGCATACGGATCGAAAGCGACCGGCGTCGTGGTCGAGAGGTTGCAGACGCCGATCTCGTTCAGCGTCAGCGTGCGCGCGGCCAGGTGCTCGCGCGTGTCGACGTCGATCTTGTGCTTGAGCGCGGTGACGCGGACCGGGACGTAGCGGGTCCCTATGCGCATGAGATAGGGGCGGCCGGGCAACAGCGGCTCGTCGCCCATCCAGAGCACGTGGGCGGCGAACTGGTCCGCGACCTCGGGGCGCGCGGTCGGCGGCGAGAGCAGGTCGCCGCGGGCGATGTCGACCTCGTCGGCCAGGGTGATTGTGACCGCGTCGCCCGCCTTCGCCTCGTCGAGATCGCCGTCGTAGGTGACGATCCGCGCGACCTTGGTCTGCACGCCCGACGCCGCGACGGTGACGGCGTCGCCTGGCCGGATGCGACCGCTGGCGAGCGTGCCGGAGAAGCCGCGGAAGTCGAGGTTCGGCCGATTGACCCACTGGACCGGGAAGCGAAACGGCTTGGCCGTCGCGTCGCTCTCCACGTCGATCTGCTCCAGGTGCGAGATCAGGCTCTGGCCGGTGTACCAAGGCGTGCGCGCGGAGCGGACGGTGACGTTGTCGCCGTGGCGCGCCGAGAGCGGGATCGGCGTGACGCTGAGGAAGTTCAGGTCCTCGGCGAAGGCGCTGTAGTCGCGGACGATCTGATCGAAAACCGCCTCGCTGAAGTCCACCAGGTCGATCTTGTTCACCGCCAGCACGATGTGGCGGATGCCGAGCAGCGAACAGATGTAACTGTGCCGCCTCGTCTGGGTCAGCACGCCCTTGCGCGCGTCGATCAGGATGACCGCCAGCTCGGCGTTCGACGCGCCGGTGGCCATGTTGCGGGTGTACTGCTCGTGACCGGGGGTGTCGGCGACGATGAAGCTGCGCTGGTCGGTGGTGAAGAAACGATAGGCGACGTCGATCGTGATGCCCTGCTGCCGCTCGGCTTCGAGGCCGTCGACCAGCAGCGCCAGGTCGAGATCATCGCCGGTCGTGCCGAAGCGGGTCGAATCCCGCGCCAGCGCCGCCAGGTGGTCCTCGAGGATCAGCTTGGAATCGTACAGCAATCGCCCGATGAGCGTCGACTTTCCGTCGTCGACCGAACCGCAGGTGAGGAAGCGCAGCAGCCCCTTCTGCGGCGCTTCGAGCGCCGCTGCGGCCTGCTTGGCGATGTCGGTCTGCGCCCCGTCCATCAGAAGTAGCCCTCGCGCTTCTTCTTCTCCATCGAGGCGCTCTCATCGACGTCGATCAGCCGGCCCTGGCGCTCGGACGTGCGCGCCGCGCGCATTTCGCCGATGATGTCGTCCAACGTCTCGGCGCGGCTCTCGACGGCGGCGGACAACGGGTAGCAGCCGAGGCTGCGGAAGCGCACCCATCGCGTTTCTTCCGTCTCGCCGGGCAACAACGGCATGCGGTCGTCGTCGCGCATGATGAGCATTCCGTCGCGGTAGACGACGGGCCGCGGCGCGGCGAAATAGAGCGGCACGACCGGGATCTGTTCGGCGGCGGTGTATTCCCAGATGTCGAGTTCGGTCCAGTTGGAGAGCGGAAAGACGCGGATCGTCTCGCCCTTGTTCACGCGCGTGTTGTAGAGCCGCCAGAGCTCCGGCCGCTGGTTGCGCGGATCCCAGACGTGGCCGGCGGAGCGGAAGGAGAAGATGCGCTCCTTCGCCCGGCTCTTCTCCTCGTCGCGCCGCGCGCCGCCGAACGCCGCGTCAAAGCCGTACTTGTCCAAGGCCTGCTTCAGGGCCTCGGTTTTCATCACCTGTGTGTGCAGCGAGGAGCCGGAGACGATCGGGTTAATGCCGCGTTTGATCCCGTCCTCGTTGGTGTAGACGAGCAGTTTGACGCCGTAGCGCTCGGCCACCGTGTCGCGGTGGCGGATCATGTCGCGGAACTTCCAGGTCGTGTCGACGTGCAGGAGCGGGAATGGCGGCTTGCCGGGATAGAAGGCCTTGGCCGCCAGGTGCAGCATCACGCCGCTATCCTTGCCGATCGAGTAGAGCATAACTGGGTTGTCGAACGCCGCGGCGACCTCGCGGATGATCTCGATGGATTCCGCCTCGAGCCTTTTCAGGTGATCTGATAGCGGCGCCCGCGCCTTCGGCGGCGCGGCGGCCTCTAGGGTTTCGGTGGACATGCCAAGCCTAGATCAAGCGCGCCCAGGACTGGCGCACGGTGGGGAGGATCGACACATAGGGGCTCGCGTCCCGCGTTGCAGCGCATCTTATCTTGCCTACGACTTAGAGAAGCTAAACGCCTCGCCCGCCTAAAGGGGGAGAGTAACCCGGGCGGTGAGCCCGCCGCCAGCGCGGTTCTCCAGCGCCGCATCGCCGCCGTGGGCGCGCGCGACCGAGCGGGCGACCGCCAGGCCCAGCCCGATTCCGCCGGTCTCCCGCGACCGCGACGCCTCATGCCGGTGGAACGGCTCGAAGACGCGCTCCAGTTCCGGCGCCGGCAGGCCGCAACCGGAGTCGTCGATTTCGACGACGGCCTGGTCCTCGCACGCAAAGACGCGCACCCGCGCCTCGCGCCCGTACTTCACCGCGTTGTCGAGCAGGTTGTTGAACAAGCGCTTGAGCGCCACGGGATCGCCGTCGACGACGACCCGATCGGCCCGCTCGATGGTCACCGAGAGGCCGGTTTCGCTCATCTCGTCCGCGAGGCTCTCCAGCAGCGATGAGAGCTCCAGCTTGGTCCGCTTCGCCGTCTGGGTCGCGTCGCGGACGAAGGCCAGCGTGCCGGAGATCATCGCCTCCATCTCGGCGACGTCGGCCGCCATCTTGGCGCGCAGGTCGTCCGGCGCCGACTCCACGCGAAAGCGCAGCCGCGTCAGCGGCGTGCGCAGGTCATGGGCGATGGCGCCAACCATGGCGGTGCGGTTCTGGACGTAGCGCGCCAGCCGCTCCTGCATGTGGTTGAAGGCGTCGACAGCGACGGCGATTTCGCTCGACCCGCGGATGGCGAGCGGCGGCGAGGTTGGGTCGCGGCCCAGCCGCTCGGCCCCTTCGGCGAAGATGGCGATCGGCTTGGCCAGGCGCCGCGCGAACCAGTATGCGAGCGGCGTCAGCGCCAGCGCGCTGAGCGCCAGCGACAGGATCAACCGCTGCTGCCACGGGCTCGGCGCGAGCGTGGCCTTGGGCGCGGCGATGAGCCAGCGGCCGTCGGGCTGGCGAAAGCCGACCTGAAACGGCGCGATGAGAAAGCGTTCCTCGTCTGGCTCGCCCGCATGGCTGAGCTCGGCGCGCACGATCATGAACTGCCGCCGGTCGGGGAAGGGCGCGCGGTCGGAGCTGATCACGACGTTCTCGGGGCGGGTGTTCAACATCGCCGCCAACGCTTTGCGTCCAGGGGCGATGAAGTTGTGCGGCAGCGTCGGCTCCTCGGCCGGCGGCAACGCGGCCAGGTCGGTGATCAGCGGCCGCCGATCGTGGGTGACCGTCCCCGGCGGCGCTTTCAGCACCTGCGCGATCTCGCTCAGCCGGTAGAAGTCGGGCGGCGGCGGCGGCAGATTGAGCACGACCAGGAGATTGATGGTCAGCGCGCCGATGACGCTCAAGAGGATCAGCGCCAGAAGCTGCGCGAAGAGCGTTGCGGTCGGCGCCCGCGCGGCCTCGCCCCGCGTGTCGTTCACGCGCGCACGACCTTGGCCGTGAACACATAGCCCTCGTTGCGGATCGTGCGGATCAGCTCCTGCCCGCCCGAGCCATCGTCGAGCTTCTTGCGCAACCGGCTGATCTGCACGTCGATGGCGCGGTCGTAGGCCTCGGTGTCGGGGCCGCGGGCGAGGTCCAGCAGCCGATCGCGCGTCAGCACCCGCTGGGGCCGCTCGACGAACGCGCGCAGCAGCGAGAACTCGCCGCTGGACAGGTTCACGATCACCCCCTGCGGCGAGCGGAGTTCGCGGCGGACAAGGTCCAGCCGCCAACCGGCGAAGGCGCAGCCCGCGCCGAGCGCCCCATCGGCGCTGCGCGGCTCGTTGCGCCGGCGAAGCACGGCGCGGATGCGCGCCAGCAGCTCGCGCGGATTGCACGGCTTGGGGAGGTAGTCGTCGGCGCCCAGCTCCAGCCCGACGATGCGGTCGGTCTCCTCGCCCATGGCGCTCAGCATGATGATCGCCGGCCCGCCCGCGCCGGCCAGGCGGCGGCAGATGGCCAGGCCGTCTTCGCCCGGCAGCATGATGTCGAGCACCACGACGTCGACCGGCTCCTTCGACAGCACGCGGTCCATGTCGGCGGCGTCGCCCGCGGTTTCGACCGCGAAGCCGTGCTTGCGCAGAAAGTCGGAGACGACGTCGCGGATGCCGGGGTCGTCGTCGACCATCAGGACGCGCGCGGCCAGTCCGGGCTCGGCGCGGGCGGCGGTGGTTTCGGCCTGGGCCTGCATGGATGGCCTTATCGCAAGGGCGCGAAACGCGCTGATTTCAAACCTGAAACAGGCCTACCCGCGGGCCTCCGCCAAGATCTCGTCCGCGACGAACGGGTTGCTGCGCCGCTCCTGCCCGAATGTCGACATCGGCCCGTGCCCCGGCACGAAGGCGACATCGTCGCCCAGCGGCCAAAGCTTGCCGGTGATGGAGTCGATCAGCGTCTGATAGTCGCCGCGCGGGAAGTCGGTGCGCCCGATCGATCCCTGGAACAGCACGTCGCCCACCTGCGCGAAGCGTGCTGCGCGGTTGAAGAAGATGATGTGGCCCGGCGTGTGGCCGGGCGTGTGGCGCACCTCGAATGCCGTCTCGCCCAGCGTCACCACGTCGCCGTCGCCCAGCCAGCGGTCCGGCGTGAAGGCGCGCGCCCGCGGCATGCCATAGCGCTGGCCGCTTTCGGCGATGCGGTCGATCCAGAACTGGTCGTCCGGATGCGGTCCCTCGATCGGCGCGCCGGTGCGATCCTTCAGCTCGGCCGTGCCGCCGGCGTGGTCCATATGGCCGTGGGTGACCCAGATCTTCTCGACCTCGAGCCCCTGCGCGCTGACCGCGCCGAGCAGCCGGTCGACTTCGCCGCCCGGATCGATGATCGCCGCCTTCTTCGTCGCCATGCACCAGACGATGGTGCAGTTCTGCTGCAACGGCGTCACCGGCGCGATCATCGCGCGGATCGGCAGGCTTTGGGGATCTGTTGTGCTCACGATCCGTAGAGTAAGCGAGCGTCTCGAAGTTTCAAATCGGCGCCGGCCGCGTCGAGCCCCTTCCCCCTCGCGGGGAGGGGGTTGGGGATGGGGGCGCCGGCGCGGACTTGCGAAGTCGGCGTTTCACCCCCACCCCTAGCCCCTCCCGACCATGGGAACGCGACACCGGCGGCCCGACCGAAATGACGTCCTTGCCGATCGATGAGTCGCTGCCGGCGCTGACAGCCGTTCTCGCGGACCGCACTGCCGCCGTCGTCGTCGCCCCGCCGGGCGCGGGCAAGACCACGCGTGTTCCGCTGGCGCTGGTGGATGAACCCTGGGCGGCCGGCGGCCGGCTGATCGTGCTCGAGCCGCGCCGGCTGGCGGCGCGGGCGGCCGCCGCGCGGATGGCGAGCACGCTCGGCGAAGCTGTCGGCGAGACGGTGGGTTTCCGCGTGCGCCTCGAGAGCCGCGTCTCCGCCCGCACGCGCATCGAGGTGGTCACCGAAGGCGTGTTCACGCGCATGATCCTGGACGATCCGGGGCTGGACGGCGTTGCGGCCGTCCTCTTCGAC
>Ga0209168_10003145_pt1 | contig 11532 bp, 7 predicted proteins | sample Coa_R1_FD_187156 | JGI IMG/M metagenome (GOLD analysis project Ga0209168, IMG submission 187156) | Surface soil microbial communities from Centralia Pennsylvania, which are recovering from an underground coalmine fire - Coalmine... | ecosystem: Environmental > Terrestrial > Soil > Unclassified ... | reverse complement strand
CTAAGTCCTTTAAAAACGGTGGGACCGTGCTCTCACGGGCTCTTCTAAGCAGGGCGCTTAACTCAGCGGTAGAGTGCCATCCTCACACGGTGGAAGTCATAGGTTCGAATCCTATAGCGCCCACCAAGCCTTGTATTTTGAGTAGTTTAACTTAGGCTTGGTCCGTCCATAAAACCTATAACGCCCACCATCGTTTCAACAGCTTACGAACCATGTGGTCCGTCCCGTAATCCGATAAGCGAAATTCTCCTTCAGAACCTGCCGATGGCCGCAGTCAATTCCGTGCCGTAAGTATCCGTAGTCATTGAAAGGCTGGAACATTAGCTTTTGCTGAGTCGCAATGGGTGCGCCAGTCTGATTCAGCTACGTTCTAAGGCTGTGGCGGAATGCGTGAGTCGTCAGCTTTCCGACTCAGGCAGCCTCAGCGGCCCTCTGAAGCGGCTGCCGCACAAGCTCCACTCAAGATCCCCGAATGAGAGCAATATCTTGCTCAGCTGCCCAGCTTGTTAGGTCTTTTCCGGTGAGTGCGGAAGCCATCATCGACGGAAACTGATCCGGAGTACAGGCAAATACCGGACATCCAAAACTTGCTATTCCTTCTGCATGTTTCGCTTCATAAGCTGCATGGCCCGAATCAGAGAGTGCCAGCAGCACGATGAGATTTACGCCACTCTCTTTGATTGCCGCAGCACGCGCCATCATCGACTTGGCGTCGCCTCCCTCATACAAATCTGTGATTAGCACGAGGTGTGTCTTCGCCGGATTTTCGATTTGCTTTTCGCAATAGGCAAGTGCCAAATTGATATCTGTGCCACCGCCTAGCTGGACGCCAAACAATACCTCGACCGGGTCCGAAAGCTGATCTGTCAGGTCCACGATCGATGTGTCGAAGCAGATGAGCTTCGTAGAGAGTCCTGGGATTGAAGCCATGACTGCTGCAAAAATCGATGAGTACACGACCGAGGTGGCCATCGATCCAGACTGGTCGACGCACAACATGACATGATCGAGCTGCGCACGCGATTTGGTGTGGCGCGTGTGCCCGACCAGCGTTTCCGGAACGACGGTGCGATGTTGTGGCTGGTAATGTCTCAGGTTCGCGCCAATGGTGCGCGGCCAATCGATGTCCGCGTGCCGCGGCCGCCGCGTACGTTGTGAACGGTTGAGTGCGCCTCTCAGGGTCTCTCGCGTAGTGTGCTCGAGTCTGTGCATGAGGTCGTCGACCACCTTGCGAACTACCTGTCGTGCTGTCTCCAGCGTTTTGCCCGGAATGGCGGCGCGAAGCGCGATGAGGTCGGCCACAAGGTGGACATCTGCTTCCAGAGTCGAAAGGAATTCGGGCTCAAGCATCAGAGCCTTCAAGTTCAGGCGCTCGAAAGCGTCTTTCTGGACGATTTGGACAACCGGAGTTGGAAAGAACTCGCGAATGTCTCCGAGCCATTTAGCGACGCGTGGAGAAGACGCGCCGAGGCCACCTCTGCGCTTCTCAGTGCCACTGTCGTACAGTGCTGAAAGAGCGGCATTCAGACGCTGATCACGATCGGACAATTCGTTCTGATCGTCCTCGACGCCGAGAGTCAGTTGCCATCGTCGCCATCGCTCTTTTTGAGAGATCATGCGGGCTCTCTCAGGCCGAGGATTTTATAGAGTAGCGGCAGCGCCGCCTCGAAAGCAGGGTTTGAGTCGGCCAAAGTCTGCGAACCAGCGCTTGTACTCTTTTGGCGTCCCTGCTGAACTTTTTCGAGCACACGACGGCGCGCAACTGTGTCGAAATTCGACATGCTTCGGCGTAGCAGTGGAAGAGATTCGGTAAAGTCCGTTTCGCTTAGTTCGCAAAGCCACTCGTCGAGTAGCTGCAGCAGCGGTTCGTCCTGCAGAAGGACTTCCGATCCGCCTCGCAAGAAACCCTCGAGGAATGCTCCCGACTCTTTGGGCTGCCGAGAGCCTGTATGCCGTGCGAACTCCGCTGCAACCTTCTCGGGCTCCCATGAACGTACATCATGCAGGCGGCGAAGGCTCAGCCCCGCAATCGAAGGTGTGACCTGATCATCGCTGACGATTTTGCCAAGTTCGCTGCGCCACGAAGCGGTCAGCGCTTCATTGTTAAACAGGCGCAATGCCTCATCGTAGGCTTCCATGGCCGAGATGCGGGCGGCGGACGTGTCTTCATCAAGCAAGCGCGATCCAATTCGGACGCCGGCATTGATCTCTACGCTGATCGACAGTATCAATGAGCTAAGGGCATCTTCCGGCAAACGTCGAGCCGAGCCGTACCGAAGCACCCTGACCAATGGAGAAACCGCCTTCATCAAATCCGTAACGTCACTAGAACTGACGGCAACAGCCTGGAGTTGCTGGATGCACGAAGCGGCGGCCTCAGGCAGATCAGCGACAAGAGCGCTCTGGATCAGACCAGCAAGCTCTGTGATTGACGTTGTTTCTTGTGCTCGCTTGAGCGTCGCACTCGCCGCCGCTTGTTCGATCGTGACCCCGTAAACCAGTGCCTGCGCGAGTGAGACTGAGTATTCCGGTTCCCACTTGATGACCCACACCTCACGGAACGTTCCCCGGCCAGCTTGGGCGTCGACCAGCCTGCCCCAGGGAACCCGAATCAAGTCGAGTCGGTGCAACAGAGTTGATTTCAGCAGCCCTGCTTCGGAACGTAAGTCGAGTTTGATCTCTAATTCTAGGTCTTGGGGTTTCAGGCGCGTCTTGCGTTGCCAAGCCGTCAGGTCACGCGCGAGGGGGTTCTGCGGAACGTGTTCGCCGATCTCGCCTACGCGTTCTCCGATGTACAACTTACTCTCCAACATCGCCAATGGAACCGGGTTTCCTTCGCACATTGCAGCCAGCGAGGCTTCACGCATTTCAGCAATGCCGGGCATTGGGAGATCCCGCAAAGCGGCCAGTCCGAGAGCCAAGCGAGTCGCTTCAATGGCAGAGGCAGTTGCGGCGGTATAACCCTCTTCACGCAGCTTGAACGCTGTGCGCGACTGCCATACCGAAGCGAACTCTTCTGCTGTCGGGAGTTTCTGACGCGTGTAAACGGACCACAGATGGCGATACCAGCCGGGTGAAATCACACCTGCCTCGTAGCCGGAGAAAGCGCTGAGTCGACTGTCGGTCCATGGCACCCATGTTGCCTCAATTTTCACGCGAGGAAGGTCTTTGATCAGTGCGCGATCGTCTGCGGGCTTTGTTGCTTGCCGCAATCCACTGATATGCCAGGCGCCGCAGACGACTGCAATGTTCCCATCGAACTCTTTCAGTGCTGCTCGTATAGCCGAGCGCATGAATGCCTCGCGCTGTTGGTTGCGGGTGCTTTCTTGCGGTGATTGTTCGACACCTTCTTGCGCACGCGCCTCTGTCATCGCGGTTTCGATCGATGCGAATACCGAGAGCGCCTCTTGTCCGCTAGCTCCGTGTTGCTCGATTAGGCCATTCCAAAAGGTCTCGCCGTCTTCGTATCCGGCTGCACTTGCGAGTAGATCAAGCGCGTCAGCGCGAACTTGAGCAGCCTCATTCTCTGGATTCTCTTGTGCAGCCTTTCTCAAGGCGAGTGAGACCGCGGCAGGCCAGTCGCAAAATCTGACAGGCCGTCTCTGCTTCAGCGCCCAGTCCATCGCTTGCCATTCCGGAGAGAACTCGGCGAATGGCATAAAGGAGGCGAGGCTCGCCTCGTCCGCAACATGGAGCAGCATGGCGACGGGAGGCTTTAACTGCGGATCAGCAACGTATGGGATCAGATCATCTCCTTCCGGAGGGCCTTCGACCAGGACGCATACCGGACTGAGCACGTCCAGCGCTTTGCGCAATAAGACCGCTGATCCCGGACCGTGATGACGAATCCCGAGAATGTGAACCCGTTCGTCAGCTTGAGCAGGCATTCCGACTAGATAACCTCTCGAATTGCCGAGTAGAGGTCTGACCAACCGTCACGGGTGCGAACTACGCTTTCGAGGTACTCCTGCAACGCAACCATATCTTGTACGGGATCTTTGACCACCGCGCCGACAAGATTCGGAGCAAGGCTCTCCGCCGTCATTTTTCCATCGCCGAAGTGAGCCGCAGAAGCCCATGCGCTCACACCGACTGAAATTGCTTCGGCTGTCGAGAGCGAGCCCGTGGGAGATTTGAGCTTAGTCTTGCCGTTCAGAGTTTTGCCATCACGCAACTCACGGAATAGGGTTACCACTCGGACCAACTCTTCGTCAGCAGGACGGATTGGCGGCAATTCAAGACTCGACCCGATCTCGAGAACACGCTTCACGACGATACCGGTCTCCTCTTCCAAAGTAGCGGGAGACGGAAGCACCACAACGTTGAACCTGCGTTTGAGTGCGGACGATAGATCATTCACTCCTTTATCACGATTGTTCGCGGTCGCGATGACATTGAACCCGCGCTTCGCTTCAATCGCCTCGTTCAGTTCGGGGATAGGCATGGTTTTCTCGGACAGGATCGTGATCAGAGTATCCTGCACGTCAGAACCCATACGGGTGAGTTCTTCCAGACGAACGATGGTTCCTTCTTCCATTGCCCGCGCCACTGGAGTTTTGACTAGCGCTTCGCGCGATGGTCCCTTGGCCAGCAGCAGTGCATAGTTCCAGCCATATCGAATGTGGTTGTCGTCGGTCCCTGCGGTGCACTGAATCATGCGTTGCGACGATCCCGAAATTGCTGCTGCCAGGTGCTCCGACACCCACGATTTCGCTGTCCCCGGTAGTCCGAGAAGCAGCAAGGCGCGGTCTGTCGCGAGCGTCGCAACAGCGGTTTCAATCAGGCGGCGATTGCCAACGTATTTCGCGGAGATGGGAGTACCGTCCGCCGCCTTGCCTCCCAGAATGTAGGTCACGATCGCCTTAGGCGAAAGACGCCAGTTCGCGGGACGAGCAAATTTGTCGCCAGCAACCAAAGCCGACAACTCTTGCGCATAGATTTCTTCCGCGCTTAATCGTATTCGTCCAGAAGCTTGTTTAGACATGGGTACGCTCGTTCTCCATTCCATCGAGGATGTCTAGCAGTGCAAGGGGGGTAACGGATTGTGATTGGTCGAACTGAATTAGTTGTTCACGGAGCTCCTGTCGTTGCGAGGCGGGGCATATTGCAGCCATCATTTCAACCCACGGCGCGCTACCACGCTCGTGCTCGGGGACTTTGGTCAACAACTTCGCGTGAAGAACAATCAACATAACCGAAGAGGACGCCTCTGTATCTGTGATGCGATGCAGCCAGTCCCACAGCGAGTAATTCGTCGGCACATCCTTGCGATAAGGATGCACGACGATCTCTTCCCAGCGCTGACGCACTGATTCTGTCATCGTCCCTAGCGTATCGAGTCCCCCTTCAAACATACGTTCCCACGCGTTTGGCAGCTTCGCGACCACAAGTTCGAGCAGATCAAGACGATGTTCGTTCGTCGCGATAAGCGCCAACGCAAGGAGTAAGGGATCGTCTTTTGCCGCAGCATCAATCAATTCTTTTTCCGTGACTTTGAGCGCGCCCGTCAGTTCGCCGAGCGATACGTCAGCAAATGTTTGGAGTATCCATCGCGACGCAGTCTGATCCTTTACGTTCGCCGGAAGTTCGATTTGCAATGTAGTGCGTTTTCGAAGTAAACCGCTCTGGCTCTGCTTGATTCGTTCCAGGCATGCCGCCAACGCCAGATTTTCGCTGCTTGCACCGAGCCGCGCGAGGAATCTCGCCGCAAGGGCTCGCACGCGCGGCGCTCGATCCTTCTCCAACGTGCTTAGGAACGATTGGTCGGACATGCTTAAGCCGGTCTGGAATACTTGCAGCAGACGGAAGCGAGCGTCAGCCTCTTCTTGTGCCCAAGTCGACTCAACCAGAGCACGGGCGGCATTCGCATCATCGCGCCGCCGCTCCTCCAGGTATGCTAAGCGTCGTGAAAGCGTCGCTTGCATCCAGTTGCTCTCATCCAGCAGCTCTGGATCAAAGTAACTTTGCGTCTCTGCTTCGGGTTTTTGCCTGTCAGCCCAATGCTGTGCAGTTGGACCAAGCTTCTCTGCATTCGATCGAACGAAAGCATCGATCAATGGCAGGTCAAATGGGTGCGGACGCAATCTCAGTCGATCGAAGGCACGCGCCAAAGCACGCGCCGGATGCTCAGTGGCATTTTTCGAAGTCAGCAATCGAATCAGCGGGCGGCGCAGACGATCGGCGATAATCTTTCGCTCATCCCTAATTTCCGGTTCAACGATGAATGACTCTGGTGTCAAAGGGCGCTCGAAACGCAGTGCTTGTCCCATAAGACTGAGCATTTCGAGTGTGCCATCAGAACTCGGACTCGAAGGATGAATCATTTCGCCCGGCATCGGATGCCGTGATGTTCCTCCCAATAGTGACGGCAAAACCTTCGCGTGTAATGTCGTGAGGTTCATGAACGCGTCCACCTTCCGAGCCGTGTCTCTGCCCACGCCAAGGTGAACTCGTATCCATTCCACAAACCGATTCCATCAATACGATCGACAGTCGCAAGCGGCGAGGCATGATTCGCCTGCGATGTATGCATCGGCAGCGAGAGCCCGCTTTCTTCATCGTATAGGTAGAGTTGTTCTCCATTTCGGCGAACACTGGCTGCCCGAAAGCTCAGAGGGATCGTCCCCAGCCAAGGAAGCTGTGCTAGCGCGTGCTCGTACTTTGCATATGAAGTACTGAGACCTTCGTCTGGCAACGTGAGCGGGGCACTAGTTTGTTCAGCACCTCTCTTCAGCGTGTTTATCTGTGCCCGGAGCGGGATGGTGGAACGGTAAAAGCACAATTCAGCTTCAATTTGATCCCCAACCAGGTAGCCGCCCACTGCGGCTCCGGTAGAGATCGGTACGAAGTCAATCAAGACCGCGCATTGAGGCGTTCCATCTGCGCGGCTTTGACGCCACAGCCAGGTCTCTACTCTGCGCAGGCGGTCTGGTTGTGCCTCGGAAAGTACCGTGAAGACTCTCCATTGTGCATCGACTCGTATCGCCTCGGAATCATTGAGCAGCGCCTCTCGTGTGATCGACCAGCCCACTGCCTGTCTTGCATCTGCCGCTAGTAGTTCAGGAAGCTCCGACGTCCGCCGGTATGCCTGGCTAATCAAATGGAGTTGGCCCAGCTCTCGTATCGCCGCTGAGGGACGCACGGGACCCGGTAACGTAAAGAGCCTCGTCGGAAGTGCATCGAGCCGTCCGGCAAGTCCCGGCGCTTTCGCGTCGACGAGCCTTTGCGCAATCGTGCGACACGCCTGGGCCATTTGGGCGACGAAGTTCGCCATCCCGTGCTGAACCTGGTCTGACAACCAGGTGTCGAGGTCTTCGAGACCCGCCATCACCGCCGCCTCTCGCTCCAAGCGGCTTCTTTCGCGAGCCGCTGTAGCGCGTTGTTCCGCCTTTGGATCGGCATCAGCTTCAGCTTCGGGTATCTCGGTGAGACGAATGGAAGGTTTGGTTTTCGGCTTTGCTTCTTCCTCAGCCTTACTCGCCGAGCTCGATGTTCCGCGTCTGCGGGAGAGCCAGTCCTTCACCCAGTCCGGGACAGTCGCCGCAGCGAATGAAGTGGATCTATCGGCTCGCATCCACATGAGCGCGAGCGCGTGCTTACACGGGAATTTTCTGCTGGGACACGTGCACTTGTATCCTGCATCGGCTTCGCTCACTACGACGCGATAAGGAGTTGCACCGGAACCCTGGCATTCTCCCCAAACAAGCCCCTCGCCTTCCGCCAGTGCCGGCCACATGGCCGGCTTCAGCAACTTTCGGGCAGCCGCCAGCGATGCTTGATCCGGCGCGAGCGCCTCAATCCTCTCGAACGTGAGTGACATCCTGCCTCACAGTAGAGCAGCCATCCAACGGCTCCAAAGCTTGGCCGTTAATGGACAAGCTTGCTTCTCGGACAATTGGTTTAAATACAAGTCCTGTGCCTAGTACTCGCATTCTACTGGGCAAGGTTCTTCTGTGGCGTAATACGAATGGTTACCAGAAGCGGTTTCAGCGTCGGCGGGAAAGGCGTTTGACACAAATGGATCAAGAAAACGGTGTTCGAAAAATGATGGGCGGTACAAGCTTTTCATGCTACATTGATGTTGTGAAGCGCCTGCTTCAATTTCGATCGTCATTGCGACTCAGTCCATCCCGACTGAGTTATTAACTCCTGCACAATTTATAGCTTCAGGCCCGTGGCGGAACTGGCATACGCAGCTGCCTCAAGAGCAGCCTTCTTTGTGGGTTCAACTCCCACCGGGCCTACCAGAATTCTGTCGTTCTTTGACAATTCAACGGAGGGTGGGCCGGACGGTAAGGCACTTGTTTGCTAAACAAGGGTTCTCGCAAGAGGCTAGCGGGTTCAACTCCCGTACTCTCCGCCATGCGGAAGGTACTGCCGAATGGCCGGCAACTGGTCCTGAAAACCGGGGCATCGTGATGAGCGATGGGCGTTCGATTCGTCTACCTTCCGCCAAGTTTGCACAGGTGCGTGAGCCCGGCCGAAACGGACCGGCTGTAACCCGGTCTCCCCGAGTGGGACGCGGAGGTTCAAATCCTCCCCTGTGCACCAGAGTGCCAGCGTGTGCGAATTGGAATAGCAGCCTGTCTTAGAAACAGGTGTTTGAGAGTTCGAATCTCTCCGCTGGCACCATTTCTCTTAGAAAATAGCCTTAGTCCTTGCTTTTATCCGCAATTAAGTACCGGCAGATCACAACCGCTTTTGTTTAGGAGGGCTTGATTCCTTGATTCACTTCGATTCGAGTTCTTCCCAAATAACGTTAGGATACAGTCGGTTTTTGCTTCCGCCGGGAGGGTACCGTTGAGGTTTTCACCCGCGTTCTTTTCATCTCATTGGAAGTAAGTAACGGCTCAAAATCAGGTGGTTTGCTTGCAACTTCTTGGATCATCACCGCAGACGTCGCCGAAAGTGGCAGAAGCCAGCGGCCGATATAATATTTGCCCTGCTCCATCGTCACTTGGCTTGGTCGTCTCATCTCCCGTAGGAGATCAATAGGAGTAGGCCGGGTCCCGTTCCATAGCCGCTTAACCTCCACCGACACGTGCACTCGCTTACCGTCTACCGGTACCGAGTGAATTTCGTTGAGCGTGCCCTCCTTGAGAAAACGGCCTAGCGCGGAGACGTCATAAGAGAACGTTCCTGTGCGACTCTTCGGAAAAAATGAAAAGAAAGATGCGTTCAGCACCACTGCATGGATTTTGTCCCAAGTTGCATCGTCTCCGAAGTGCTGCCGTACGACTTCGGGATGCTCGTCCAAATCCTTCGCGATCCTTTCAACCTGTTGCATTGCCTCGGCCTGTCTGTTCCAGAAGAAAAGACGGTCTGCGGGATCGTCGGTAGGGAGTGCGTAGTTCTTGCATTCGAAAATGAACAAGTGTTTATCCCAGAGGACGGCAGCGTCACAATCGTATTGAGTACTCCCTATGCTGAATTTGAAGGTCCTAGCAATTAGCCCCGCGTCAGCGAATATCTTGAGCACGGCTTTTTCAAAGGCCTTTCCTTTGGAATCCACGTTAAGCTTCTGGGAGCCGATTTGTGATGAGATGATGAGGGCAATATCGATTCCACGATAGAGGGCCGCTAGAAAGAATAGCTGACCATCGCTCGTGTGTAGCAGCGGAGCGTCATATAGGTCTCGACGCCCTGTCTGAAAAATTACACGTTCGAGAAACGTTTCGGCCTTTGCAGGGCTGAGACCGGCGCGCTGCAACGTAGCAACAAACTCCTTGGCGTCAATCTGGATGATTTCATCGGAAAGCCCCAACGAGCCGCCAGCGTAGCATTCTTCCAGAACACAGTACCCACGGAGCCATTCCAAAATCCTGAGGCCTCCGAACGTGTTGGTATTCTTGACCGGATTGAAGTACATGGCATTGTCGAGCATGGACAGGGTCGCCAACTCTAATTCGGATACTAGTTCGTCTGGCGCAAGAGCCACCACTTCCACTCGCGGGTTTTTCACCCGGTCCTTAGCATTGGATCGCGCCACGTCCCCGGAAACGACAATCAGCTTGCGCTGAATTCGATTGAACGCGATGTACTCGGCGATCCGGATGTCATCCCTGCGATCACGCTCGCTCTTGACACTTACGAAGACATATTCGAGGCTTGGCTGTATGCTTTTCTGCTCCTCGTCAGGTTTCCGGATCTCATAATGACCGCCCCAGAAACGGTGATACTTGCTTTCGTCGACAACACGTTGCCAGGCATCTCCGAGGCGTGAGATACGCGCAGCAGCTGACAAATTGTCCGCATCCGGTTCGACTCTGGCCGGAAGGGTGAACTTGCCAGAAGCCGTCCAGCCATTTCTGTGGCCGAGCATTCGAAGGGTGTTGGCAACGGTATCAGAGAGCTGATGCAGCCGCCCCGCGGCCAATCCGGACCCATGTTCCTTGTCCACTCGCAGTTTGAGTGGATCGAGTATCACGACTTCGCCTTCTCGGTGGTTAGCAAGGCCGGCCTGCATCTGGCGATGTACGTCGAGCATCTCACGTGCCGCCCATATTAAAGCCGACCAAGCCTGCTGGTCAGGCGGCTGTGTCGTATAGGGGTCCTCTTTTAGGCTGCTCTCAATCTCGGCAAGCGCCAGTTCCGTGATCTCGACTTGTTGAAGCAGAAACTCTACGTATTTCGTACCCTTAGTGCCCCCGAGTTGGGCACTTAGGACCTTCAGCTTGTCGATCATGTTGGCTCTGAGCTCATCCTGTTCCGAGCTAAGGGGGTACAGTCGAATCAGACAGCCGCTCCGTGAGACGTCGCCCAGAAGTTCGCGAAGGCTCTCAAGAGTTTGTTCGGGTAGCAACGATATGACATTTGCCCAATCAAAAGCTCTCAGAGCTTTGTTCATCTTTTCTTCGTTGTACATATGTAGAAGCCTTCGTCTCTTGCACGTCCGAGCCCCATGATCCTGTGTGCTAATTAAACTGCAGGTCTTTGATGAAAGGAATTAGCAACCGCAAATCAGCATGTCGGAAGTAACGCTCAAACTGGTGAGCAGTGAACGATCCATAAGAATCCGGGTGGATGTTGGTTGCGCGGGCAGGATTTGCACCTGCGTCTAGAGGTTATGAGCCTCTCGTATTGTCCTACGCGACTACCGCGCCAGACATCAGCAAAACCCAAGAAGAAATGGTCCGGGTGGCAGGAGTTGAACCTGCGTGGACATGTGCCCAAGACATGTGGGTGGCCGCTACCCTACACCCGGATCTGGTGGCTCGTCACGGAATTGAACCGTGTCCACTGGCTTTTCAAACCAGCACTCTTCCGTCGAGTTCACGAGCCATAATTTGGTGGACGGTGCGAGAATTGAACTCGCATTTCACGGCTGCAGGCCGTGAGTAATCCCGTTATACGAACCGCCCATTTGGGGCGAGATGAGAGAATCGAACTCTCATAAACTGGATCCACAATCCAGCGCCTAAACCATTCGGCCAATCCCGCCATAAACATCTGGAGCTGGTCGAGTGAATCGAACACTCATCTGAGAGGTACAAGCTCTCTGCACTGCCACTGTGCTAGACCAGCAAACTATGG
>Ga0209168_10003143_pt1 | contig 11536 bp, 16 predicted proteins | sample Coa_R1_FD_187156 | JGI IMG/M metagenome (GOLD analysis project Ga0209168, IMG submission 187156) | Surface soil microbial communities from Centralia Pennsylvania, which are recovering from an underground coalmine fire - Coalmine... | ecosystem: Environmental > Terrestrial > Soil > Unclassified ... | reverse complement strand
CTGCGTAGCCCTATCCTCCGCTCAGGTACTTCCAGAGTGGATCAACCGCAACCTCGCCGTCGATCCTTTTTCATCGAACGGCGCTTACCCCCTTAACTTCGTGTCTCAGCCCAAGGGTTCACTCCATTTTGTGTCCCCCACAATCCCGTCGATACGGGAGACCCGATCAAATGAACAGCTACGACGCACCTGTTCGAAGAAAGGCACTCGGCTTTTTACGGGGGTGCGAAAGTGCGTTCGCGCGCAACGATAAACCAGCAACAGCGTCTCATCGTTAAGATCCATGCCAGCGATTCGCCTCAGCAGGCTGTCGGGAGCACTTATCTCGTCCGCGGTGGTGACGGTCCTTCTGGTGCTGTGCATGAACCTTCCCCATTTCAACGTCACTGCGGTTGCTTTGATACTGATTCTTGCCATCGTGGGAATTGCGGTAAATGTAGGCTGGACGGCCAGTTTGTCGGCTGCCCTAACCGCAGGACTCGGTTTTGATTATTGGTTCCTGCCTCCAAAGAGCTTGCTGGTCGATTCTGCGGAGGACTGGGTTGCCTTAAGCCTGTTTCTTTTCACGGCAATCATCACTAGTTGGCTGTTCTCCCAAGTAGCCGCACGGCGCATCGAGGCCACCAAACAACGGGATGAAATTGAGAGACTGTACTTCTTGGTCAACGCCTTGTTGGAGAGCGGAAGCTCGGACTCGTCGCTAAAGCAACTTGCCGATCGCCTGGTGCAGATTCTGAATGCCAAGGGTGTAGCACTATACAACAAGCACACCGGCCAGATCGCGAGAGGCGGCGAGAATGGCGACATTTTTCCCCGGGAAGTTCTTCGTGCTGCCGCTGTGGCCCGTTGCAATCCCGGTTTCAACCAAAACAGCTCCTTGCTAATCGTCATTCAAGACTCAGGAGAGGTGTTCGGAAGCATCGGCATAGCCGGGGCTGCGCTGTCGCCCCGATTGCTCGATGCGATAACGGGACGCCTTGCTATGGGTTTCGCTCGGCTCTCCGCCGCCGAAAAGGGTCGGGAAGCTGAGTTGGCCCGTCGCTCCGGAGAGCTGAAATCAGCCGTTCTCGATGCCCTGGCGCATGAAATCAAGAACCCACTCAACTCCATCAAGATTGCGGTCGCCACATTAGCAGGTGCATCGCCTATCAACGATGTGCCCGAACCGGCGATCCTTGGAGTTATTGACGAGGAAGTGAATCGCATGAGCCGCTGCATCGATGAAACGCTCCGATTTGCCCGCGCTGACACCGGGAGGTTCACGCTGATGAAGGACACACATGATCTCGCCAGTCTCGTTGAGGATGTCCTTCGCGAACTCCGAACGATTAGCGGAGGGCGCAGTATTCACTCACTGGTCTCGACATCGCTGCCACGGGCACGCTGCGACCGAGAGATGATTGCCCGAGTGCTCAAGCAGGTCGTCGGGAAATGCACTCAAGTATTCCCCCAAAGCCTCGCCCCTCACAATAACCGCGGAGCCCACCGGGAGGTCCATCGTCGTAAGCGTCATTGACCATGGACCGGGCGTATGTGAGAACGAAAGGGAGCGTATCTTCGATCCCTACTATCGGGGAAGCGCTGCGCGGGACGGTGCGCCTGGAAATGGACTTGGGCTTCCCAGCGCTCGATGTATCATGCAGGCTCACGGCGGAAACATCTGGGTGAGTAGCCCATCGAATGGCGGCGCAGCGTTCCACATCTCAATCCCGATGGCAGAAAACGAGTTAGTGAAAGCACAAGGAAACGAAGGCTGACCAGAATCGCTGTGTCTGAGTTTAGACGATCCTGTGTGGCGAGGGTCAAATGCAAAAACAAGCACTTTCCCTCACCACGGCCGGTGAAAACAATTGTTCAACACCGTTGGGTTTACAACCCTATAAGTTCAGTCTACGTTCTAACAGACTGTGTGATCCATACAGCCGATACAGTATTTCAACAGCGCAACATAAGTAGCGCATCGGCGTCATCGAGGTGTCCCGCCACATGTTGAAGTTCCCTGCGAGGCGACAAACTATCTGCGGTGAAACAGTCCCTCTATCACTCCAACGATGACGTCTTTTTTGTGGATAAGAGATATGTGGTGTGATATCACCGTGCCCCAGAGCTGACACCCAATAGCTGTAGGCCACTCCGAATCTGTTCCAGTGCCTTTTCCTCCGCGCGGCCGGCTTGCCGATCTAGTGCGCCAAGGTGCATAACCCTGAGTCGCAAACACGCATGCGCCTGGAACTGATGTCGGGGATCAACCGTTAGTGATGTTTCGAATGGAGTGATCTCCACAAAGCAAGAATCGCTGAGGTCAGGTAGGATTTCCTGGGCAACTTCGTTCAGGTACTCCAAGATGGCATGCATCTCTGCTCCACCAATGTCGAACCGTTGCTCGCCGTGATCTCCAACACCGTAGAGATCGACGTCGTAGCCGGCCTGTACGCGTCGCTTAATGTACGGAGCTCCTTCGCCGCGTACATCCAGCAGAATGTAATAAGGTAAGAGCTCATACCGGATGTGGTGCCGCTGTATCATTTCGCGAACGTTGTCGCGCATCGCCTGGATCCTCTTGGAACCGCTACCCAGCAACAGCGTGGGCTGCGCTGACTGGGCGATCACAATCTTATAGTGGGATTCTCCGACCTATGGCAGATATACATGCCAATGAGCCTCGATCAAAATGCGAAGCCGAAGCTGCTAGTCAAGGATAGTCATTTTTCTTAACGACGGCAAGCAGACGGCGTCACTCAGAACACCGGTTCGTGAACGACTCGACGAAATGCGACAACTCTCGCTGTTCTCCACGATTTCACGACTTTGCTAAATCGGGCTGATCTGATACAGCTCGCCATTGTAATAGACGATGGGCTCGATTGGCACCAAGTTCCAGCGAAGTAGCGCCTGCGTCATCGCATCAACCTGATCATCGTGTGCCCCGTTCGGAAATGCGGCGCACTCTTCAATGAAGTCGTCCACCCAAGGGGCGTACAACGGATGTGGAAGGTAGACGTTGCCGGCTTCGATCAGGGGGCTAACGGCGACAGCCCGTGCGATCTTGCCGCCTGAAGGGTTAACCGGAAGCAGACCGGGAATTTCTAGGCCGAGGATCTGGATCACGGCTGGCCCGTTAGCTTTGTCCTCGATCAGTTTGGCGATCGTCCCCGGCCACTTCGCAGAGAGGTCGCGGACGGCCTTGATTGTCGCAGGAAGGTCCATGCGTGCGCGCACCTGATCGCCGAGGAGGTAACATGCGCCCACGCGAGCCCAAACCTGGCCGACGACGTAATCGGAGGTCTGTAGGTCCTTGAACGCGCAATCCCACGACTGGATCTGCTCATCGACGTGGAGCGGCACCTCGATCGCAGCAATGGAAGTGTGTGTCCCATCCGGCATCTGAACAGTGACTGGCGGCAAATTCGCGCCACGCGGTTGGAAATAACGGAACCAGTGCGCGGAAAAGATCCGGGCAATGGCGGTGGTCCAGGGCCGAACTGACGGACATTATCGTCGACGGCGGCGAGTCAGCCAAGAGCCTGAACCGGCCGGGCATGGCGAGGCTGCTTACACTCGTGGATTCCGGCGAAGTGCAGGCGGTGATCATCGCGAAGCTGGATCGGCTGACGCGCAGCGTAAAGGACCTGTGCGTGCTGCTGGACCGCTTCACACGGCGCGGAGTCACGCTGGTCTCGGTTGCTGAATCGCTCGACACCGGCTCGGCCGCGGGCCGGCTGGTGCTGAACATCATGACGGCGGTCAGCCAGTGGGAGCGCGAGGCGATCGGCGAGCGGACACGGGAGGTGCTCAGCCACAAGCGCAGCAAGGGCGAGCGCGTCGGCAACATCGGCGTATGGCTACCGGCTCGCGGAGGATGGCATCCACGTCGAGCAGGATCCCGCCGAGCAGGCCGTGCTGGCAGAGATCCGCCGGCTGCGCCTCGAGCGCCTGTCGCTGCGTAAGGTAGCCGCCGCGCTGAACGCCCGCGGATACAAGACCCGCCGCGGTACCGCTTGGCGCCTCGAATCTGTGGCGCGAATAGTGAACCAGAAAGAACGGCGTACGGCGGTCGTTAACATCGGGGACGCAGCCTGAACCTTTTGCACGGGGAAGGTATTTCAGTGCACCAATCGTCCATGCTATGCACGAAGACAGGGCCGGCTTTCACCGGTAGGCGTAATCCGGGAAAAGGAAGAACACCTCCCGCTCCGGCAGAGTAGTCGCGTGCATTCGTGTAACAGAAAGACTCAGGGCCGAACCGAAAGCTTTGCGCGGTTCGGCGGCAGAATTTCGGGACAGTCCCCGGCGCACGCTTCTGTACCGGAGCATCCGTCGCCGGAGCAGAACACGCCCTATACCGCCGCGGCCTGCCGCGGCTGAATGTTGTGGTTACGGCGGAAGCGGTTCCCGGGGTCATACTGGGCTTTCACCTGGCACAGGCGTGCGTAGTTGCGGCCATACGCGTCCGCAACGCGCGGAGATTCGTCCTGGTCAAGGGCGTTCACGTACACCGCGCCGGCCGACCATGGCTGCATCGCACTGTGGAACGCGCGCGTCCATTCGAGCTGCCGCGCATCCTGTGCGGGATCGTTCCAGAGGCTAATCAATACCAGGTCGAAACCGTCTGCCCGCTGGGCAAATGCCGTGGCCTCCGGATCCACCCTCGTTGCCGCTCCGTGGGCATGTTCCAGAGTCGCGAAGGTACGCTTGGAAGGGCAACTGGCGGCGAAATCGACGAAGGTGTCGATCGCCGTGTCGGGCAATTCACGGAGAAAACCGCTCTTCCAGTAGCTCCGCTGTCCGAATGGAGCGGCGGCGTCGAGCATCTGCTGCATCGCGGGATACGGCATTGTCGCGACCAGATCGGCGAGCGGGCTTCCGAATTGCCGCAGAGGTGCGATCAATCGCGCGCCATCATTGAGGTCATCTCCCGAATAGGCAGGCAACAGGGCAATGACCGGAGTGCCATCGGGAGTCGTTATGGCGGCGGCGTAGACGATTAACTCGTCCGGAAGTCCGGAACTCACGAAGTCGCGGTAGAAGCGCAGAACGTCGCGCGCGGCGCTCATTGGATGCAGGATCATTCCGGAAATCACTAAAGTGATGGGGTAAAGTTGGTACGCGATGGTAGTAACCACGCCGAAGTTGCCTCCCCCGCCTTTTAACGCCCAAAACAGATCGGGATGCTCGCTGGCCGAGGCTCGAACTGTGTCACCCGAACATGTCACGACATCATAGGCGTGCGTGTTGTCGCACACCAGACCGCAACGGCCCATCAGCCACCCTACGCCACCGCCCAGGGTCAAACCGGCGATGCCCGTTGTGGAGATGAGGCCGCCCGTGGTAGCGAGGCCGTGCGCCTGGGTGGCACGGTCGAACTCGCCCCAGGTGGCCCCGGTCTGAGCCGCCGCAGTTCGCGCCGATGCGTTCACCGCAATGTCCTTCATTTGGCTCACGTCAATCACGATGCCGCCGTCGAGCATGGCCAGCCCGGCGACATTGTGGCCGCCGCCCCGCACGGCCGGGTAGAGTCCCTCGTCGGCGGAGAACCGCACCGCGGCGGCGACGTCAGACGGCCCACTACATCGCGCGATCGCCGCGGGCCTCCGGTCAATCATGCCGTTCCAGATCCTGCGCGCGGCATCATAGCCGGCCGAAGCGGGTGTCAGTATCTCCCCTTCGAAGTGCGCATGCAGCTTGGCGATGTTCATCTCTCTCCTCCGGCGCGGGTTTAGTCTATCACGCCACTGCCGGCCCGTGTTCCTCGGCGAGTTCAGTATGAGCATTGTCTCCGAAGGCAAATCGGATGCACCGCTTTCGGGGAACATATGCCCAGTTCTGTTCGGCTTGAGGGAAAGAAGCAGCAAGGGCAAGCGCATCGGCAACATTGCGTACGGCTATCGACTCGCGGAAGACGGCATCCATGTCGAAGCGGATCCCGTCGAGCAAGCCGTGCTGGCCGAGATACGGCGGCGGCGCCTCGAGGGCCTGTCGCTGCGCAAGGTAGCTGCCGCGCTTAACGCGCGCGGTTACACGACGCGTCGCGGAACCAACTGGCGCCTCGAATCCGTCGCGCGAATCGTGAACCAGGAAGCGCGACGCACGCCGGTTGGGAGCATCGGGGACGCAGCATGAAACTCTTCAGGCATCTTCACTCGTAGAGACGACTCAGCAGCCTGGCGGAGATCGTACTAGTACGATTATGCCACTGTGCCCATGCCCCAGCATATACATCCAGCATAAGTAAAGGTAGACTGGTCCTGCCTGGGAATCTTGCCACTGTGCCTTAGGTTGCCGAGGCGTTGTCCCCATAGTAAAAAACACATCCAAGGAAGGAAGAGTACATGACTAGAATTACGCTCACTGCGGCTGCACTGGCGCTGATTCTCTGCTTTTGCCCCGGATATGCGATTGCTCAGACTATCGTTTACAGCAGCTTACCCATCCCACAACCACCGAATGTGCCGAGCGAGGGTTTTGAGTGCTGCGGTACTGCCGAGTTGGGTGATCAGGTCCAATTGGCTGGAACCGCCCGAGTTGGCGGTTTCGTCACGGTGCTTATGAGCGATTGGGCCAAGCACAGCGACTACCCAAGTATGAGTAGTGCGGGCTATACTCACCCGATCACTCTGGCTATTTATGACACCGTCGCAAATGCGCGGGCTCACAATCCGCTGTTCAGCGTGACACAGCCTTTTCTCATCCCTTGGCGACCAGAGCCAGATCCCACTTGCATAGATACCGGCTTCAGCCCATGGCGATCGCCAGTTGACCAAAAATGCTATAACGGCTTCGCGTTCACCATTACGTTCGACGTGCGACACGCGGGCATTGGCGGTGCACCCGTTCAACTGCCAGACACGTTGATTTTCGGCGTCGCCTACAACACGAGCACGTGGGGATATCATCCATTGGGTGTTGGTGGCCCCTACGACAGCCTGAATGTGGGCTTGAATAGTACGTCCGGACCTTCAGTCGGCACGGATGTCAATCCTGATGTGGTGTTTTGGAATACTCACTACGGCTATACAGATAACGGAGCGGATGGTCTCGATGTTTTCCGTCCTGATACTGGATGGGCACCCTATGTTCCCGCGGTTCAGATTTCCGCGTATACCTTTGCCACTACCGCAGACAGTTGCAAAAACGGCGGCTGGCAGAATCTGGTGCGCACGGACTTCACGGGATTCAAAAACCAGGGTGATTGCGTGAGCTATACCCGGAACGGAAAGTAGGGCTTCTCCCTTGAGTTGCCTTGGATACGTGTCTTAAGCGCACCTGTCTTTTGACACGTATCCGGGACTGCTCTCTCGGTCGGAGATCCCTCTCGGGACGCGACGGTCTCCGCCTAGACATTAAGACGATAAGTAGATGACTCTCTGGGATGCTGTGTTGTGCCGGCAGCAAGGCGTATGAGCGCCCGGTGCGCTTCCATCTCGGAAATCGTGGATACATTCTGGAGGAAGTTCTCGACCAGTGGTACGGACCGCACGACACGTCTTTAAGGGTCGGGCCGAAAATCTACCATAGGCGCACTGATGCTCGCTTCGAGCAAGCCGTCGGCACCTAACGCCGCTCTTCCGCGTTCCCGGTTCCTAGGCCGTCGCGACGGCCGCCCCGCGTGCGCCACCTCCGCCGAGATGTGAACTGGTCGCGCGCACGTTTCCCTGGTGAGTTGCTCGAAGCGTCGAATCTCGTTTCGGTTCAACGCGGGATACTTCGCCAGGGCCCGTAGGCTGTGGACGACCTGGTCAAACCCGCGGTTCATTGCCAGCAGGTGCTCGTACGCCTTCACCTTCACGCTTCCTCCTTGCGCTCGGATCGCTCCCGGCCATGGGTCGCATCTTGGCTCTTGGGGAACGCTATCGCAACTCGCGGTCTGGGGCGCCAGGACGCGCTTGGGGGTATTCATTGGGCTACCCAACCCCTCCGACGCAAAGGAGGGCCGTTTCCGCGCCAAGAAAGGCAAACGTCGCGTGCGTCGATCGGAACATTTTCCGCTCAGTACGTTTGAAACATGTATTCTCTCTTACTTACGCGCGATGTGCCGATTCTGGGATAAACTCGATGTCCGGGGTGATCGCCACGCGCCAAGTAGATCCCTTGAAGTTTCTCTCCAAGGTGGAACACTCCTTCGTCGTGCCGGGCCGCGGGTGTGTCATCGTGCCGGCAGTACCTGGTCCCGATGTGGACTTCCGTTTTACGGGCTCGCGATTCTATTCAGCTTCGTGATCCCGACGGCAAGGTCTTGAACACCCACATCGTAAGCGTTGAATTGCTATGTGGCCCAGAGGGGAAGTGCCGGCTAGCCCTCCTGCTACCCCGGGACGTCACTAAGGAAGACATCCCTAACGGCACCGAGATCTGGTACGGCCAGTAGCGCCACGGGGACTAGGGTCTGGCCGGGTACTCTCAGGACCGCCGTGGCTCCCTCGACGCAAGGAAAGGCCGTTTCCGCCCGGACGGTGGCAACATGTCGCGCCATTCCTTTGAACATTTCCACCATAATGCGTTTGAAACATGTACGCTAGCTCACTTATAGACGACTTGCGTGTTTCGATAGAATTGGTGACTGAATCTGGGAAGGCAACCGTCCGTCAATGATCTGGAGTGCAAACTCGCCGGCTTTGTGCGCTCATACATTGAGGCTGCCCGTAGCGATGACTTCTTACAGCAACAGGAGGCGCTTCGCTGGGTTTGCAGCGGGTTGGAATACATGCTCGGCGTGCTTCTCGATGGCAACGAGGGTTGGAATGGTTGGGTTGACGGCATACTTCCTGCAACCGACTATCTGTCGGACGCCGTTTCCGTCGTCGCGCCAGACACTCTTAGCGTACGTGGTTGCGCCCTGTGGGGAAGGCATGCCGGAGGATCTTTTTGGATCGAGCCATTCCTCGGTTCGGTTCAGATACTGGACGCGAGCGATGTCATCGTCAACTACGATTTCAAGTTCGGGGATGCAGCACGGGGGCTTGCCAAGGTTCCTTTTGATAAGCATCTACGCTATCCGAACTGGTTCTTCCCGGAACGCTGGTTATACACGTTTGCCAACGGCCGCAGTTCGAAGGCCGAGGGCACTTCAACTCCCGACCAGGGCTGACGAGCTGCGTTCCGGGTCCCACCACCAAAGGCCACCCTGCCGCTCCGGCGCAAACGCGGGCCGTTTCTGCCGCAAGAACGGCCAAACGTCGTGACTGCCTCGTGAACATTTCCACCATCCTGCGTTTGAAACATGTATTGTGGCTCACGAACTTCCCTAGCCATTATTCTTGGCCGGCGTCGCGCGGGCGAGTTGCTTCGCGAGATGAAACAGAACACAGCGGTCACGTACCGCTCAGGAAAAAGTGGAATCGGGCGGCGCGGCTCCACTTCTGAAGGACATCGGCCTCAGCCGCGACCAGTCTTCCATGTGCTCCGTGCCACCGCCCTGCCTTGAGAAAGGCATTCCAGCTCACACCGTGCGGTACGCCAAGTGATCTCTCCGGTCGGTCACGTCACTTAGGTCAGCCAGGAGTCGCTCGTGGTGGCAGCGTTATGCTCAGGTTGAAGGAGAGATCCATTCGAATGTCCAAGATCAAACTCGACGTAGTCGAGACGGAGCAGTTGCCCGTGTGTCCCTATTGTGAAAAGGAACTCAACTCAATCTGCGTGAACTCCAGGCAGCGTTCGCTCATGGAATGCCAGAAGGCAATGTTCTGTCCGTATTGCCGCAAGCTTCTCGGGATCTCATTAACGAGGAGTGCAATTTAGGGCTCAACAGGCCACGGCTCGTGCGTGCGCCGCCAGCGCTCCAATGGTGGCATTCTTCCACAACCCTGGCCGCGACGGCGCAACGTGGGGCCGTTTCTGTGCGAACAATGCTAATTGGGCCATGGCGTAGCAGCTAGAGTGAGCAGTTTTCCCAGCTATCGAAGCACAGTGGCTATCGGATAATGTATTGAAACAACCTCCCGTATAGTGATGTCACAGGAATTCGAGTGTGAGGATGCATAACAGGAAGCGTTGGGGTGCCTGACTGATGCCGGCTACGCTGTTGCCGCACTTATATCGACGAGCACGGCAACCGTCGGTGCGGTCACATCCTTCCTGACGGCGTACCGTTTACCGTCCCCCCGGTGGATCGTCGGCTTTGGGGAGTCATATTCGATGTGAGCGTACTCGTGGACATCATCCTACAGCCTCATGCCCCGCCGGCCGCATAGGCGCCTGCCGGAAGATTCAGTGGTACGTCTCGTAGATTGTCGGTCGCCAATCTCAGGTACACGCAGGTGCTTTCGAGTGTCCGGTGGCCCATCAAGTCGCCGATTGTCTTCAGCGGCATGCCTGACCGCAAGAGATGAAGGGCGTACGAATATTTCGCGAAAAACCGCGTGGTCCCGTTGGAGGCCGCGTCGGAACCGTTTTACTCCGAGATGTGGCCGGCCTCGATGCCTGTATTCAGCAACGCCGTGGCGACTTCGTCCGTTAGTGGCAACCAAAAAAGTCGTCCGGTCTTGCGCTGCTGGATACGGATGCGTCTGGGCCGCCATGCCACATCGTCCAGCGTCAATCCAACAACGTCGCACCCGGGCAAGCCGTAGGTGGCGATTAGGAGGAAGATTGCATAATCACGGATTCCGGACGGAGTAGTGCGGCTAAACGACCTAATCCACTCCGTGAAGAAGCAGGGGCTGGAAGGCTTGGTAGCGAAGCGTCTCGACAGTACCTACGAGCCGGGGAAGCGCCGTAGGAGACTTATCCTGTCGCGCGAACGTCTCGAAGAAACCCGGGCCGGGGGGGGCGGACCTTGTGAATACCATCAGGGGGAATGTTTCCGCCTGAGCGGCCAGTTCGCTGCGCTCCCCCGTCTTTCCCGAATGATTTGAGAGAACGGGTAATAGAGGACCCTCTGGATATTGAGCGCGGCCATCCGAAGCGTCCGATACACTTTAAGGTCCTCGCTCGCGTCAATGAGCAGCCAATTCATGGGTTGTACAACCCCGATACAACCTCGTATCCGACATCAATCCCTGCATTCCACCTCACTAATGGACAGGAGCGTGAATGAAAAACCTGCTTGTGCACGATTTGCGTTGGAGGGGACGGACGCCGCCCGGCAACTATGCTGCTTTCGATGTCGATGAGACCACACCTCTGGACTATTTCGTTACCAGAAGCCTTCACGAAGCCGCCGCCTACCAGGGCGACGTTGTTCTGATCGTGTTTGCACACGGCCTAGCCCGTTCGGGCTTGGGCGGCGGTTTTGGGATTACCTTCTGCCGAGAGGGTCTACGCCTCTCAACGATTGGCAGGCTCGCCCCTCTGGCTGGGCACATTCATGGCGGCATCGTTCTTTTTTCGTGCGAGGCCGCACACATAGCACCTGGACGACAGGGAATGAACGGCGATGGCAACATGCTGTGCTCCCGACTGGCACAGATCACCAGGACGAGCGTTACGGCTTCGACCGCAACTCAATATGCCAGCCTCTTTCCGGGCACTCGGTACCAGAAGGGTGTCATTAGTCCAAACGCCTGGGAGGGCGCGGTGCTCACCTACGGACCCAGCGGGG